>Ga0316616_100001119_pt1 | contig 10383 bp, 7 predicted proteins | sample OWC_Aug_M1_C1_D1_FD_207660 | JGI IMG/M metagenome (GOLD analysis project Ga0316616, IMG submission 207660) | Wetland soil microbial communities from Old Woman Creek delta, Ohio, United States - OWC_Aug_M1_C1_D1_B | ecosystem: Environmental > Terrestrial > Soil > Wetlands | place: USA: Ohio...
ATGTTCAGATTCGGTGTAGATTCCCTTATATGGACAGAGGACTTTGGGGTAAAGGACCTGCCGCTCATACATAAAGCCAAGGCGCTGGGGTTCGAAGTGCTCGACATCAATGTGGCTCACCCTGAGAGGTTCCCCACCGAAGCTGTCAGAGAAAAGGTGAAGGAAGTGGGCATTGAGGTAGTGACCACTATTGGACTACCCTTGGACTCCAACCTGATTGACCCAAATCCCAAAACAAGAAGAAATGGAATCAAAACGCTGAAGAAGCTGGTTGATATCAACGTTGAAATAGGCTCAGGAATACTGGGCGGTGTGAACTACGCTGCCTGGGGCTATCTCAGCGGCAGACCACGGACGGAGGATGAGTGGGGGTGGTCAGTCGAGGCCATGCGCGAGGTCGCTCTGTATGCCAAGAGCAAGAATGACATCATCATTGCAGTTGAGCCTGTCAATCGGTTCGAAACCCACTTCCTGAACGTTGCGGAAGACGCCGTGAGGTACTGCAACGATGTGGGCACCGGCAACCTGAAAGTTCATCTGGACTGTTTCCATATGATCCGTGAAGAGCAGAGTTTCACTGGAGCCGTAGAAACATGCGGAAAGAAGTACCTGGGCTACGTTCATGCTTGTGAGAATAACCGTGGCATCCCCGGCACCGGACTCGTGCCCTGGGAGGAATTCTTCGCAGCACTCAGAAAGATCAAGTACAAGGGCCCAATTGTCATTGAGTCGTTTGACCCTGGTTTCGTGGAGTTGAACAGACTGTGCGCCATGTGGAGGAAGTTCGCTGAGACGGGAGAGGAACTGGCGCTCAAAGGACTGCAGAACTTGAGGAACATTGAGAAGAGACGCGCCTGATCAGTGCAAAGCCTGGAGGGCCATCCAGGCCCGTGGCACTGGATTAAGGAGGGTATTGTGAATTTGAATCTCTTTGATTTTACAGAGCGCAAGGCGCTGGTGACCGGCGCTGGGCGCGGTATTGGCCGGGTGCTGGCATTGGCTCTGGCTGAAGCCGGCTGTGACGTATCTATCCTGGTAAGAGACTTGAAGGACGCCGAGCCCGTGGTCAAGGAGATTCAGCGGCTGGGCCGCAAGGGTACAGCAGTCCAAGCAGACGTCAGAAAGAAAGAACAGGTTGACAAAGCGTTCGCCGATACCGTGCGACAGTTGGGTCGTCTGGACATCTGCGTGAACAACGCCGGAATCAGTATTCAGAAGCCGGCTGAGGAGATGCCGGAACAGGATTGGGACAGTATTCTGGACACCAATATGAAGGGCGTCTTTCTCTGTTGCCAGGCAGCGGCCCGCATAATGATTCCCCAGCGGCAGGGGAGCATCATCAATATCGCTTCACTGTCAGGCAGTGCCGTGAATGTACCCCAGAAACAAGCCGTCTACAACACCTCCAAGGCCGGTGTGGTCATGTTGACCAAGTCGCTGGCCGTGGAATGGGCGCAGTACGGTATCCGGGTGAATTCGATCAGCCCGGGCTACATCAAAACAGAGATGACGCTGGCAGGAATGTCGCACCTCTTTCCGACGTGGGAGTCCCTTACGCCGATGGGGCGCCTGGGCAAACCAGAGGAGTTGCGGGGTGCAGTGCTGTTTCTGGCTTCAGACGCCTCGAGCTACGTGACAGGGCATGACCTGGTGATAGACGGGGGTTATACGGCAAGGTAACTGGAAGCCGATACAATGGGGTTCAGTTGACCGGCCCCCCAATAGCTGTACCACTGCTTAAGTCACAGTTGGCAGATTGAACGCCAGCTCGAAATCTTTGGTTCTGTCTTTCGTACATCATGGCCCATCGTTCATGTCTACCTGCAAAAGCTTGCAGGTCGTCCACAACTCATCTTCCCCAGCAACCCGTTCGAAGTTGAGCGCAGACCGGCTGTCCTGAATACAGAAGGTCATTGGTTCAAGTCCATTACCGACTTCCGCTACTTGAGAAAGTCCGCAGATCAATTGCTGTGTGTTCGCAGGAAGCCTGCCGCTCCGGGGCGCATCCCGGAATCCCAAGCGAACCCCCCAACTGTTCAACGCAAAGTTGACATCTGTGATCGCGTATCTGATATTATTCTGCTCGAATTCCGCATCTCCGTTCCCCGACACAGCCACAGCCGGGCCAGGGCAGAAGTGCATTGTTGAGGAGGGCCACGATGAGTGAAACCACTGCCACCATCAAGAAGGGAACCTGCCCGGTCTGCGGATCAGCGTGTTTCGTCAAGGCGCATCTCACCGATGGCAGAATAACCAAGGTCGAACCTGACCAGGAGTCCCTGTTTGGCCATCTCTGTGAGCGCGGCGCGAACGCGATTGACTACCACTACCACCCGAAACGCCTAAACTATCCCCTCAAGCGGAAGGGCGCCAGAGGTGAGGCCAAATGGGAGCGCATTGGCTGGGACCAAGCCATGGACGAGATCGCCGGCAAGTTGGATGCAATCCGCACCCGCTACGGTCCGGAAGCAGTGTTGGTTCTGGGGGGCTCTCCTCACGGCCCAGGTGACCCCGCAGCCTGGAAGTGGTGCAATCTATGGGGTACGCCCAATTTCTTCCACCTAGGGAAGAACTGCGGGGAGGCCGAATACCCCATCGAGGTTGCCATGTATGGTCATGACACCACTGGAGCCTGGGCCACCTTCCTCGACCCCCAGAAGACCGGCGCGCTCATCATCTGGGGAGCCAACATGTCCCAGTCAGAGACCAGGATTTGGGCCGGTTACCAGTGGGCCAAGAGCCAGGGCATGAAGATGATAGTCGTAGACCCCAGACCAACGGAATGTGCCAAGGAGGCGGACGTCTGGCTGCAACTACGGCCGGGGACCGACGGCGCCCTGGCACTGGGTATGTTGAATGTGATCATAAATGAGGACATCTACGACAAGGAATTCGTGGCCAAATGGTGCCTGGGCTTCGAGGAGCTGAAGGCACTGGCCCAGAAATACCCGCCAGAGAAGGCGTCCCAAATCACCTCGGTTCCGGCCCAGGATATCGTCGCAGCGGCGAGGATCTTCGCCAAGGCACCCGCCGCGGTCCTCACTTTTGGCGTGGCCAACTGCCATCTGGGCAACGGCGCTGGACTCAGCTCCGTACTGGGCAAGTGCTGGCTGCGCGCCATAACCGGAAACATCGACAGGGAAGGCGGATGCGTGCTCAGCGATTGGCCCAGTTACCTCCCTCTTCTCGACGAGATCAACTGGGACTATCAGATCAATCACCCACTGAGAAAACGAGACAACGTGAGCGCCGATCGCTGGCCCCTGTGTTCGGTCAAGAGCCTGGCCCTCTTCAAGGAGGCCATGAAGAAGGTCTACCCCAAGGGATGGGGACCTCAACAGTACTTCATCTATCCGGCTCCCTACGCCGTCTGGGAAGCCATCCTAAAGGGGAAGCCCTATCCCATAAGGGCCGTGTTTGATCAGGGAACCAATACTCTGTGCTCCATCGGCAACAGCAGACACGCGTACCAGGCCTTCAAGAGCGAGAACCTCGAACTGCACGTCTCCATGGACCATTTCCTCACGCCCACGGGGGCGCTGGCCGACTACGTTCTGCCGGCGACGGACGCCCTGGAGAGACCACACTTGACCCACATGTGGGGCGTTCTGGGCAATCAGTGGTATGCGCGCGAGGCTGCCGTCGCACCTGAGGCGGAGCGGAGGGATGACTACCAGCTCTGGTGTGACCTGGGCCGGCGTCTCGGCCAGGCTGAAAGCTGGCCGGCAACCCTTCAGGGCTGGCTGGACAAGCTGATGGCGCCCACCGGGATAGGCTTCCATGATTTCGCCGCCGGAACAGGATACGCCCAAGAAAAGAGATACAAGAAGTACGAGGAGAAAGGATTCGGCACCTTCTCCGGCAAGTTGGAACTGGTGCCTTCGATTCTGACGAGGCTGGGGTACGATCCCCTGGAAGGCTACAAAGAGCCTCCGTGGAGCCCTGTCTCCACTCCTGAACTGGCCAAAGAGTACCCCTTGATCCTGATAAGCGGTTCTAGGGTCCGGGCGTATCATCATTCCACTGGCCGACAGATAGCCAAGCTGAGGAAGAGGTACCCTGAGCCCCTGCTGCAGATCAACCCGCAGACCGCTGCCCGGCTGGGCATCGCGGAAGGCGACAAGGTCTGCATTGAGACCCCCCTGGGCAAGATCACGCAGAAGGCGCAGCTGCTGGAGGGGATGGCTCCCTCGGTGGTCCACGCGGACGGCTACTGGTGGTACCCGGAGAAACCGGAGGCGGAACCGAGCCTTTTTGGAGTGTGGGAGTCAAACATTGACTCGATCCTGCCTGATGCCCCGGAAGTCTCTGACCACATGGGCAACAGCTACTTCAGGGGGCTAATGTGCCGGGTCTACAAGGCGACGTAGTGATCGAGCCGGTCTTGCCGAGAGCGGAGCGCTTTGACAGATGGGCGATGGAGGGGAGCAATGACTTCGAAATGTAGAGCGATGGTGTTCAATGGTGACGGAACCTACGAGCTACGCCAGTTCGACAAGCCAACGCCTCCCGCTGGCGGGGCGGTGATCAAAGTGGAAGCGGTGGGGATGTGCAGCAGCGACATCGAACAGATCAAAGGCCACAAGCATGTGCCGGGAGAGGTGGCCCCGGTGGTGGCAGGACACGAGATGGTAGGCCGCGTGGAGGCTCTGGCCAAGGATGCCCAGTTTCCCATAGCCGTAGGCGACCGGGTGGCTGTTGATTTGATATTGAGGACCGGCCTGTACCATGAGAAGTTACTGCTCTACGGGTATACCATGGGGCTGGATGTTGAGGGTGGACTGTGGGGCGGATATGGAGAATACATGTGTATTGCCGCGGGCACCAACCTAATGAAAGTGACCGAATCCCTGCCGGCGGAACATGTCACCGTCTTTGAACCTCTCGCCAATGCGGTGAACTGGGTGTCCACGGCAGGCGTAAGAGCAGGCGATACGGTAGTGGTGCAGGGTCCGGGCCACGTAGGTCTGATGTGCATCATCGCCGCCAGAATGGCCGGAGCCTCTTGTGTCATAGCCACCGGAACGTCCGCTGATGCTCTTCGCCTGGAGGCCGCGCGGATCGCCGGGGCAGATCACGTAATTAACGTGGACAAGGAGGATGTCGTTCAGCGCGTAAAGGAGATCACCAACAGCTGGGGGGCCAGGGTAGTCATGGACATCACCTCGATGTCCACGGTCGCAGTGCAACAGGCCTTTGAATTGGTCATGTTCGGCGGGACAGTCCTCCTGGCCGGCCTCAAGAATGGGGCTCCGTCGCAGATCGTCACTGACAAGATCGTCCTGAATGCGCTCACGGTGCGCGGCGGTGCCGGTTCAACCGAACAGTCCATGCAGACGGCTGTCAAATACCTGAACGAGGGGCATGTTCCAACTGAAGCCCTGCTCGGGGAGGTGCTATCGCTCGACCAGTTCGACGAGGCCTTGTTGCTCCTCAAGCGGCAGCACCCTCAACGTGAAGCCATCCGGGTGACCATCAAACACTGCTGAAGGCCGAGAGCTATTGTCCATTGAGAGGCAAGTGATCGTCAGGCCGTTCTGAGTGACCCGCCCACGATGGTTGCACTACTTCTTAGGCTGCAGTCACCAGGCTGAAGACCAGTTCAAGCCAACCCACGGTCGACCGGAAAAAGGAGGACATATATGACAGAGGAACTGGGCGACCTAATTCTGAACTTCAAGAGAGATGCCGTACTCGAAACCGTCGAGAGGAGACTTGGCGCCGGCGAAGATCCGCTGCGGATACTGGACGACTGCCGCCGGGGCATGACCCTGGTCGGCGAGCGCTTCCAACAGGGCGACTTCTTCCTGGCTGAACTTGTTCTGTCGGCCGAAATCTTCAAGGAAGTGACTGCTGTCATCGAGCCGCGTCTGTCCCAGGCAAAGTCCGCCCGGACCAAGGGCAGAGTGCTCATCGGCACGCTCCAGGGTGATATCCATGAGCTAGGCAAGAACATTCTGATCACCATGTTGAGAGTCCATGGATTCGAAGTGCATGACCTGGGGGTGGACGTCCCACCCTCAGCGGTAGTGGATAAGGTCAGAGGATTCAAGCCGCATGTCGTAGGATTCTCCGCCCTGATCACCACAGCCTTTCCCAGCATGAAGGAGGCCGTGGCACTTATTCAGGAAGCCGGATTGCGTGATAGCGTCAAGGTGATGATAGGTGGCGGCGTGACCACCGCGGGAGTCCGGGACTATGTGGGTGCCGACTTTCAGACCACCGATGCCATGGAAGGAGTGGCCTACTGCCTGAAGATCACAGGAGGCAAATAGAATGGCCGGAGACATGATGACCGGAACCGAGCGCCTCTGGGCGGCGATCAGGCTTGAGAAGACTGCCCGGGTGCCTATTGTGCCCCAACTGATGCCGGAGCCGGCGGCCCGCCTGACGGGGATAACACAGGCAAGGGTGGCGGCGGACAACGCAGTGGCGCTGGATGCCATCCTCAAGACATTTGATGAGTACGGCGGATGGGACTCCATATACCCCGGCACGTACACTCCCCTCCAGCTTCAGGTCCTCGGCGCGGACCCCATGAAAATGCGGATACCCGGCAGAGACCTGCCTGATGACTACCAGTGGCAACTGGTAGAGGAAGAAATCCTTCAGCCCCAGGACTACGACAAGATCAGTGAGATAGGGTTCGATCGCTTCTACCAGGAGGAATACCTGGCGCGCATCAGCAATCTGACCGTGGATGACGTCAACCGCGAGATAGGCGCCCTCATGACCACCGGCATGCGGTTTGTGGAGGAGTGCGACAAGAGGAACGTCAAACCCTTCTTCATGGGCAGTGGCATGCATCCGTTCTTCACCCTGTCGCTAATGCGTTCGATGGTCGCCTTCACCAAGGACCTCTACTACAACCCCGATCCCGTGGAGCGTGCCATCAAGCGCATGACGGCGGACGTGATCGCTGCACAGATTGCACTGGGCAAAGAGTTTCGGCTGGGCACCTTGCTCATCACCGAGGAACGAGCCTCCGCCTATAACTATCCTCCCAGAGTGTTTGAGCGGTTCTGGTGGCCCTACACCAAGCAGATAGTCAGTGCCTTCTGGTCGGAAGGAATAGTGACGCTCTTTCACCTTGACCAGTACTGGGACAAGAACATCCGCTACTTCCGTGAGCTGCCCAGGGGGTCTTTCGTTTTGGGGCTCGACAGCACGACAAACATCTTCGCCGCCAAGGATGTACTGAGAGGCCACGCCTGTCTCCATGGTGACGTTCCGGCGGCTCTGCTGTCGGTGGGCAAGCCGGACGAAGTGCGCGACTACTGCAGGAGGCTGATAAGCCGGGTGGGTGATGACGGTGGCTTCATACTCGGCAGTGGCTGTGGCGTTCCCATCAACGTCAAACCCGAGAACTTCCGGGCGATGATCGAGACCGGCAAGAACACCAAAGCCTGAATGGCACAGGTGACACAGCCGGCGACTAGAGGAGGAGACCATGCATGCATTCATCGCCAACTTGATAAAGGACGGGCCAGTCCTGACAGACGGAGCGTGGGGAACGCAGATCATGAAGCGGGGCCTGCAACCGCGTGAATGCCCCGACTCCTGGAACCTGAGTCACCCCGAGAAGGTGGAGGAAGTGGCCCGGGAGTACGTCGATGCCGGCAGCCGGGTCATCCTGACCAACACCTTCGGCGCCAACCGCTACGCGCTCGGCAAGTTCGGCCTGGCCGACGAGGTGGCCGAGATCAACATCAATGGCGTCGATATCTCCAGGAGAGCGGCTGGCACAAAGGCGTACGTTTTCGCATCCATGGGCCCCACTGGCAAGTTGCTGGCCACTAGGGAGGTCACGGAGAATGATCTCCAACAGGCCTTCGAAGAACAGGCGCAGGCTATGGCCAAGGCTGCGCCTGATGCCATCGTGGTTGAGACCATGATGGATCTGACCGAAGCCAGGATTGCGGCTACGGCTGCCAAACAGACAGGCCTCCCCGTCGTCGCCTGTCTAGTGTTCGATTCCGGCAGACTCAAAGACCGCACTATGATGGGGAATACGGTCGAACAGGCGGTCGAAGTCCTCAGCCAACTAGAAGTGGACGCTATCGGCGCCAACTGTGGACAGGGCATCGAGGGCTTCATCCCCATCTGCAAACGGATGCGTGCTGCCACGGAACTCCCTCTCTGGATGAAACCGAACGCCGGACGCCCGGAGACGGTCGATGGGCAGGCAGTGTACACGACAACGGCCCAGGACTTCGTCCGTTTCGTTCCCGAACTCATTCAGGCTGGCGCGAACTTCATTGGCAGCTGCTGCGGAAGTGAGCCGGCGTTCATCCGTGAGATAGGCAAGACGCTGAGGAAACCTTAAGCATACCGCGTTGGTGAAAAGGAGGAGGCATCCTGCACACTCTGGGCATTGACTTCGGCACCCAGTCGGCCAAGGCGCTGGTTCTGGACGTCCGTGGCGCCGGGGTCGTGCATGCGGATTCGCTCGACTATGACACCGCCTTCCCGAGCTATGGCACGCAAGGCGGTGTGCTTCAGAGCAACGATCCGGTCATAAGGCACACGTCGCCCTTCATGCTTCTCGAGGCCCTCGATCTGGTGTTCGACAGGCTGCACAAGAGCAACGTGGACTTGGGCCTCATTGGGGCGGTGAAGATCGATGCCATGCAGCACTGCACGGTTTATGCCGATGCTTCCCTCGCGGAGCTGGTGGGGTCGCTGGATGCCGGGCCGACTCTGTTGGCCCGGATCGGGGCGGCCATCACGCGAAGGACGTCACCCATCTGGGAAGACCGGTCTCCCGTGAAGGAAGCGGAATACCTGGCCAAGGAATTGGAAAAGTATGGTTCCATGGTGGCCCTTACTGGAAACCGGGTGGAGCTGCGTTTCCCCGCGTCCCAGATTCTGAAGTGGGCCAGCGAGTCGCCGGATGAGTATGCCCGCACTGCCCACATACTCGTGTTGAGCGCCTTTTTGACTTCCATCATGGCCGGGAAGGTTTCGCCGGTCGATACCGGCGATGGCTGGGGCACCAACCTCAACACGTTGGATATCCATCAGCCGGGCTGGAGTGAAGCTGTGCTCAACGTGGCAGATGCGTATCTGGGAAACCGGATTGCCGGCCCATTCTTGCGAAGCAGGCTGGGTGAGATGGTGCACTACGATACAGTGCTGGGGCCGATCGCGCCTTATTTCATCCGGAGATATGGTGTCAGTCCCCGCGCCGTGGTGCTGGCGGGGACCGGAGACAATCCGGCGACGCTGCTCGGCTGTGGGGGACAGGCGGTGGTCTCACTGGGCAGCAGCTACACCGTCAACGGCCAGATGAGAAAGATTGTCCCCTCTGCGAGCGGGGAGTACAACGTGTTCGGTTACACGCCGGGCAACGCCATGGCGCTGACGGTGTTCACCAACGGGGCCAAGGTCCATGAGTTCTTCCTCGACAAATACGTTCCCAAGCGGAGTCAGGCCACTGATGCTGATAGCAGATGGGAAGCGTATGTCTCAGCGGCAGGCGAAGCCGTACTTCAAGAGGATGAACGTCTGATGCTGCCCTACTTCAGGGATGAGTCGGTGCCCCTGAGGGCGGCCGGCATAGTCCGCGGTGGCTTCGACGATCAAGACGCACGGGTGAACATCCGCTCTCTCCATATCTCTCAGGTGCTCTCCTTGAAGCTGCACTCCGGCCACCTGAGCCGGACGGATGCGCTTTGCGTGGTAGGGGGTGCCGGGAAAAACCGCTTCCTCAGGCAACTGATCGCGGATGTCTTTGACTCCAACACCTACAACATCCGGTATGCCGGTTTCGCCGCGGCCCTGGGATGTGCCATAAGTGGAGCCAGGGCCATCCTGAACATATCCTATGAGGAAGCCGCCAGCAGGTTTGTGCAGATCGACGGAGCGTCTTCTGCTCGTCCCCTTGAGGCAAATCGGAGCCCCGTTCGGAAGTTGCTGCGAAGATACGAAGCACTGGAGAAGAGTATCGACACGCAATGAAACCTTGAAACAAGATGTGATCTTCTGAAGGAGGGCCGGGAGGATGCCAGAATCCAAGGTTCCGGGCGAGTCGGGAGGGCCCAAGGACACCCCGCCTCTCACCAAAGAGCAGGTGGATGAAAGGGCCAGACACCTGCTGGCCCAGATGAGTCTCAAAGAGAAGATTGAACAGATGTCGGGCAGCACTCCATTATTCCCCGGACTGTTTGAGGTGTGGTTGGCCTACAACATGCGCCCGCTGCCGGCAGGCGAGAATGCGCGGCTGTCCATCCCCGCGATCTGTTTCAGTGATGGCCCGAGGGGCGTGGTCATGAACCACTCCACCTGTTTCCCTGTCGCGATGGCCCGCGGGGCATCATGGGATACTGCGCTCGAGGAGCGGATCGGCGATGCCATGGGAGTCGAAGCCAGGTCACTGGGAGC
>Ga0316616_100001121_pt1 | contig 10380 bp, 8 predicted proteins | sample OWC_Aug_M1_C1_D1_FD_207660 | JGI IMG/M metagenome (GOLD analysis project Ga0316616, IMG submission 207660) | Wetland soil microbial communities from Old Woman Creek delta, Ohio, United States - OWC_Aug_M1_C1_D1_B | ecosystem: Environmental > Terrestrial > Soil > Wetlands | place: USA: Ohio...
CGGGCCGTTTGTAGAACTCGGTCACGAGCCGGGCCCGCTCGGCGCTGATCGTCGGCTTGGCCTCGAGCGTTTGTCGCCTGAGCTTTTCGATGCGTTCGTTCATGGTCATCCTCCGCGCCGGACTTCGAACCCGGCCGTCCTGAAGGCGGCCTCGACGGCCGCAAGGCGTTCTTCGGCGGGCGGTTCGAACTTCCGGAAATCCTTTTCTTTGCCGATCCTGCGGGCCTTCTCCAGCCCTCCGGAATGGTAGGGCAGGAGGCCGACCCGCGCGACGGTCCCCAGCGATCCGAGAAAGGCGATCGTGCGCCGGACGTTGTCGTCGTCGTCGTTGACGCCGCCGACGAGCGGGACGCGGACCCAGATCTCCGTCCCTCGGGCGGCCAGGCGCTTCAGGTTCTCGAGAACCGGCACGTTCGAGACCCCGGTCATCTCCCTGTGCCGGGCCTCGTCCATGACCTTGAGGTCGTAGAGAACGAGGTCGGTTTTCGCCGCCAGCCGGTCGAGGACGCCATCCGACGACATCCCGGCCGTGTCGAGCGCCGTCCGTATCCCCCGCCCGCGGCAGGCGTCGAGGAGGGCCTCGGCGAAGCGGGCCTGGACGAAGGGGTCGCCGCCGGAGAGCGTGACGCCGCCTCCCGACTGTTCGTAGAAGATCCTGTCCCTCTCGACCTCGGCCAGGACCTCTGCGACCGTCATCTCCCGGCCGACCATCTGCATCGCGTCGTAGAGGCAGGCCCCGGCGCACCGCCCGCAGAGATCGCACTTGGCCCGGTCGACGACGACGGCGCCGGCGGAGTCCTTGGAGATCGCGCCGGGCGGGCAGGCCTCGATACAGGCATAGCAGCGGCTGCAGCGGGCCGGCCAGTGCATGAGCTCCGGTCCGGGATCGATGCTCTCGGGATTGTGGCACCAGAGGCAGTGCAGGGCGCAACCCTTGAGGAAGACGGTCGTCCGGATACCCGGTCCGTCGTGGATCGAGTAGCGCTTGATGTCGAAAATTCGTCCCGTCACTGCGATCTCTCTCGGGTTACTGTCCATTAACGGGCTTCTCACCCTGGATTTAGTCGTAATATATCAGATATCAGGCGGCATTTCAAGCTATTTTTTAATGAATTCCCTACCTTTTTCCCCTGATTTGATGTAAAAAGGCCGTCTGGAGACGCCTTGACCGAACGTCCCGCCTATCACATGCGCTTCATCTGGACGACGACCCTCGTCTCGGCCATGGGCGGCCTCCTCTTCGGCTACGACTGGGTGGTCATCGGCGGGGCCAAGCCCTTCTACGAGAAGTTTTTCGGCCTGACGACGCCGTCGGCGATCGGCTGGGCCATGTCGAGCGCCCTCATCGGCTGCCTCGCCGGCGCGCTCATCTCCGGGGGCCTCTCCGACCGCTTCGGACGCAAGAAGCTGCTCATCCTGGCGGCCTTCCTCTTCACGATCACGGGGGTCCTCACCGCTCTCGCCCCGAGCTTCACGGTCTTCATCATCAACCGTCTCCTCGGCGGCGTGGCCATCGGCCTGGCCTCCAACCTCTCGCCGATGTACATCGCCGAGATCTCGCCCGCCGAGATCCGGGGCAAGCTCGTCTCGGTCAACCAGCTGACCATCGTCATCGGCATCCTGGCCGCCCAGATCGCCAACTGGCTCATCGCCCGACCGGTCCCGGCCGGGGCGACGGCCGCCGACATCCTCGCCTCCTGGAACGGGCAGGTCGGCTGGCGCTGGATGTTCGGCGCCGAGGCGGTTCCGGCCCTGTTGTTCTTTTTCCTGATGTTCCTCGTCCCCGAGAGCCCCCGCTGGCTGGTCAAGAACGGGCGAAGCGAAGCGGCCGAGAAGGTCCTGGCCCGCGTCGGGGGGCCGGGATTCGCCGCGAAGGCCATGGGCGAGATCCGGGCGACGCTCTCTACCGGCGAGATCCGCCGCGTCCGTTTCCGCGACCTCCTCGAACCCGGACTGGCCCGGATCCTCGTCGTCGGGATCGTCCTCGCCGTCTACCAGCAGTGGTGCGGCATCAACGTCATCTTCAACTACGCCCAGGAGATCTTCACGGCCGCGGGCTACGGCGTGAGCGACGTCCTGTTCAACATCGTCGTCACCGGCACCGTCAACCTCGTCTTCACCTTCGTCGCCATCCGCCTCGTCGACCGGGTGGGCCGCAAGCCCCTGATGATCGCCGGATCGGCCGGGTTGGCCGTCGTCTTCGGCCTCATCGGCGCGAGCTACGCCTTCCACAGCCGCGGCCTCCACATCCTCCTGCTCGTCCTCGTCGCGCTGGCCCTCTACGCCCTGTCCCTGGCCCCCGTGACCTGGGTCCTCCTCTCCGAGATCTTCCCCAACCGCATCCGCGGCGCGGCCATGTCGGTCTCGACCTTCTCCCTGTGGACGGCCTGCTTCGTCCTGACTTACACCTTCCCCCTCCTCAACAAGGGGCTCGGCCCGGCCGGAACGTTCTGGATATACGCCGGGATCAGCGTTCTCGGCTTTCTCTTCATCAAGTCCCGCGTACGCGAGACCAAGGGCCGGACCCTCGAGCAGATCGAGCGCGAGCTCGCCGGAAGGTAGCGCGATGGACATCCCGACCAATAGCGCCACGCGCCCGTCCGGCCTCTTCGTACGGCTCTTCCGGGAAGAGCGGGAGGCCTGGCACCGGCATTATAAGAAGTACTTCAAACACGCGGCCCGGGCCCTCGGCCTGGGCTTCGTCGCCGGGTTCCTCTACTTCATGCTCTGGCCTGCCCAGGAAAAGAAGGCCCTGGAATATGTCGTCAACGCACTCAAGGACATCCCACTCGGAGGTTCGCCGTTCATCCTGGCCCTGACCCTTTTCTATCACAACGCCCGGGCCTCGGTCGTCGCCATCGCGGCCGGGATCGTTCCCTTCCTCTATCTGCCCATCCTCGATCCGCTCGTCAACGGCGGCGTCCTGGGCCTTCTGGCCTCCGTCTCCAAGCACAACGGCCTCGATGTCCCGCGGCTCATCCTGACTCAGATCCTGCCGCACGGCGTGTTCGAGCTCACCGCGGTCTGCTATGCGACGAGCCTGGGCCTGTACCTATCGGCGGGAATGAGCCGGAAGGCCGCGGCCGCATGGAAGGCGCGGATGGGCCAGAGAACTGAGGGAATATGTACTCCATCGGCCCCGTCCGTTCTGTCGCCGACCGCCGGGACAGCTTCGACGGCCACTCCGGCTCTCCCGGCAGGCTGTCCTCTTGGAGAGGCCGGCGGGCCCGAGGGCCTCGTCCGTAACGTCGTCCGCTCGTTCGCCCTCGTCGTCCTGCCGCTCCTCCTCGTGGCCGCGTTCATCGAGGGGTTCATCACACCGAACCTAAAATGACTGAACCGGCTCGGTGCTGCTCGGGGAAGCATGTTATGGGAGGATCGCCCCTCGCTGCACCGCATCTGCGCTAGGAGGTCCCGTGAAATTCGCGTTCGCCCACAACAACATCAACGTTCTCCATCTCGCCAAAAGCCTGATCTTCTACAAGTCCGCCCTCGGGCTCGAGGAGGTCCGCCGGCACGAGGCCGAGGACGGCAGCTTCGTCCTCGTCTACCTCGGCGACGGCCGGACGCCCCATCGGCTCGAATTGACCTGGCTCCGTGACCGGGACGAGCCTTACAACCTCGGCGACAACGAGTTCCACCTGGCCTTCACGGTCGACGACTACGCCGCAGCCCACGCCCACCACGCGGAGATGGAAATCATCTGCTACGAGAACCCCTCGATGGGGATCTACTTCATCGAGGACCCGGACGGGTACTGGCTGGAGATCGTCCCCGAAAAGCGCTGAGATCCCCGGATCGGATCCCGCTTCCGACTACTTGACGCTGAACTTGTGGACCGTCGTCGTTCTATAGGTCTGCCCCGGCTCGAGGATGGTCGAAGGGAAGTTCGGGTGGTTCGGAGAATCCGGGAAATGCTGGGTCTCGAGGCAGAAGGCAAAGTGTTTCCCATAGGCCTTCCCGCCCTTGCCGACGACCGTCCCGTCCAGGAAGTTGCCGGTGTAGAGCTGGATGCCGGGCTGGTCGGTCCAGATCTCGAGCACCCGGCCGCTCTCCGGCTCCTCGACCCGGGCCGCCAGAGCCAGGGTCCCGCCGCCGCTCCGCAGGACGAAGTTGTGGTCGTAGCCGCCCTCGACTTTGGCGATGCGCTCGCCGATCGCGTGCGGCGAAGTGAAATCGAACGGCGTCCCGGCGACCGGCACGATCTCGCCCGTCGGGATGAGGTTGGCCGCGGAATCGACCGCCGTGATCCCGTCGGCCTCGAGCCGGAGCACGTGGCCGAGGACGTCGCCCCGCCCTTCGCCCTTGAGGTTCCAGTAGGCGTGGTTGGTCAGGTTGATCGGGGTCTTCTTGTCCGTCACGGCCTCGTAGTCGATCCGGAGCTCGTTCGCGTCGGTCAGCGTGTAGACGACCGTGACCGAGAGGTTCCCGGGAAAGCCTTCCTCGCCGTCCTTGCTCAAATAGGCGAGCTTGACGCCGGCGCCGTCCGCGCTCCGGACCGGCTCGGCCGCCCAGACGACCTTGTCGAAGCCCTTGATCCCGCCGTGGAGAGTGTTGCCGTTGTTGTTCGGGGGCAGGGCGTAGTCGACGCCGTCGAGCGTGAACCGGGCCTTGGCGATGCGGTTGCCGTAGCGGCCGATGATCGCCCCGAAGTACGGGTGCGTGCCGAGATAGCCCGCGAGGCCGTCGAAGCCGAGGTTGACGTCGGCGAATGCGCCGGTCCTGTCCGGGAGCCTGAGAGACACCAGGATCGCCCCGTAGGTCGTGATCCTGGCCTCGAGGCCGGCCTTGTTGGTCAGCGTGTAGATGTCGACGGCCGTGCCGTCGGCGAGACGCCCGAAAGCTTCCTTTTTCACTTCCATCGTCTGTCCTCCTTGGACGGCGGCGGTCCCCTGCGGCGCGTCGGTCCCGTTCTTGCAGGCCGGGACGAGGGACACGAGGACCAGGGCGAGGGCCGCCAGGGCCCGATTGCGAGCGGACGTGATCATGATCGCCTCCACGAATCGAGGGAGCTGAATCCCTTATTTATATGAAAGCCAGGGCTAATTCAACTCTCGCTTCATGCCCACGGAACAGTTGACCCCCGTTCTTACGTATGGTAATCCTAAGGCGTAGTATTATGGATGAATTGATCGGGACCACCCTCAAGCACTACCGGGTCGAGACCCAGCTCGGCAAGGGCGGCATGGGCGTCGTCTACCGGGCCCGGGACACCCGCCTCGACCGTCCGGTGGCCCTCAAGATGATCACCCCCGGGCTCATCGCCGACCCCGACCGGAGGGCCCGCCTGCTCCTCGAAGCCCGCTCCGCCGCGGCCGTCTCCCACCCGGCCATCGCCCAGGTCTACGACATCGACGAGGTCGACGGTAATCTGTTCATCGCCATGGAGTACGTCGACGGACGGACCGTCACCCGGCTCATCGCCGACGGCGAGCTTGACCTCATGGGCGCCCTCGAGATCGTGCTCCAGGTCGCGGAAGGGCTGGCCAAAGCCCACGACGCGGGCATCCTCCACCGCGACATCAAGTCCGACAACATCATGGTCACCAAGGACGGCCACGCCAAGCTGCTGGACTTCGGCCTGGCCAAGCTCGTCGAACCCGATTCCGATGCGCCCGAAGCGCCCGGCGGCCCGGCTGGCCTGTCCCGCACCCTGACCCAAGGCCGCGCCCGGACCATCCCCGGGGCGGTCATGGGCACGATCAGCTATATGAGTCCCGAGCAGGCGCGCGGCAAAGAGCTCGACCGCCGCAGCGACATCTTCTCGCTCGGCACCGTCCTCTACGAGATGGTCACGTCGGAGCTGCCCTTCAAAGGCGAGACGGCGCTCGACACGATGCACGCCATCGCCTACGAAGAGGCCCGGCCGGTGACGATCGTCCGCCGCAACCTCACGCCCGAGCTCCACCGCATCGTTTTCCGCTGCCTCCGTAAGAACCCGGACGACCGCTATCCCGATGCCCACCTCCTGGCCGCCGACCTGAGGCGGCTGAAACACAACCTCGAGACCGGCACGCGCCTGAAGCTCCCCCTGGCCGAACGCGTCCGGAACTGGGGCGGTTGGTTCAGGACGTCGTTCCCTGGCGGCTACAAGGGGATGGCCCTGCTTTTCGGGGCGGTCGCCCTCGCCGCCGTCCTGGTGGCGGTCAATTTCGACTGGGGCGGACTGATCGGGCCGGCCGTCATCGGCCTCTTCGTCTTCCGCTATTTCCGCAACCGGAAGAAGCGGCTCATCGCCGCCTTCGCCAAGAAAGTGGGGAAATTCCGGGAGGTCCGGCTGGTCACGGCGCGGGACGATCGCGTCACGGTCGTCGTGGACAAGGCTCCGGCCAAGGTCTACCTGCGCATCACGGCGCTCGTCGACGATCTCAACCGGGGTTTGTTCTTCGGCCAGGACATCAAGGCCGAGATCAAGTCGGAGATCCCCGAGGAAGAAGCCCGGGCGATGCTCACCCAGGTCGGCGTCATCTACGCCCGGGAGGAGGCGCCGCCCGGCGCCCCGGCCAAGACCCGCAAGCCCTAGCGGGCGGCTTTCTTCCTTATCTCCTCGACCTTTTGCCTGATCTTGGGTTGTTCGGGGCTCAGTCCGAGCGATCTCTCGAAAGCCGCCAGGGCCTCCGGGGCCTTTCCCAGGCCCAGGTAGCATTCGCCCGTCAAGTTCATGAGCGAAGCGTTGATGCCGTAATGCGTGACGGCCTTGTCGAGCAGCTCGAGGGCCCGGCCGAATCCGCCGGCGCGCATGAGGGCTTCGGCGGCGAGCACGTAAGTCTCGTACCTGGCGGTCCGGGCGGGATCGACGAAGGGAACGAGCAGCTTGGCCGCGGCGGGCGCGTCGTCGAGGGCCAGGTGGACCCTGGCCAGGCTCCCGGCCGTCTCCTCCGAATCCGGCTTCCGCTCGAGCGCCTGCGTCAGGAACACGCGGGCTTCGTCGTAGCGGCCGACGTTGAACAGCTGGGCGCCCGCGATCTCCGCGTAGGAGGGGTCTCCGGCGTTCGGCAGGACGCGCGATGAGAACCAGGGCCGCGGGATAGCCTCGGCGTAGCTCAGGTCGAACTCCTCAGCGGACAAAACGATCTCGGCGCCGCCGCTTTCGACGGAAACGCGGACCGTGTAGTGGGCCGGCGGGAAATCGGCCAGGGAGACCTCCTCGAGGACGACGGGGAGTTCGGGATAGTCGGACGGCTTCCGGCGGATCTCCCGGAAGGTCTGGCCGTCCTTGAGGAACGCGATCCGGACCTCGCCCGAAGCCGACAGCCCGGGGGCCGGATTGTTGAGCTGGAAGACGACCGCCAGGGTTTCCTGGCGTGTGAAGATCCGTCCGGGCTGGCAGTAGATCTGGTACGGGCCGACGCGGAAAGGCTTCATCCGCCGGGCCGCGGGCTCCAGCCGGGCGACCCGGTAGCCGAGCAGCGGCTGGGTCAGCTCGACGGAGCCGCCGGGCTGCGGGATGCGCAGGGCGCTCTCGACGGACGTGAATTCCTTCGAAGCCTCGTTCTTGATGAGGACCGACAGCTGGTAATCGCCCCCGAGGAGCGGAAAGAGATCCTGGAAGTCGAAGGGCGAGCGGCTGGCCTCGCGCGCCTGCTCTTCCGTGAGCTTCAGGGCGACGGACTTGTCGAACTGGTGGACGAGCCGGCCGTCGAGGGTCGTCAGCCGCCCGTTGACCTTGAGCGTGGTGGAATACTCGCCCTCGTACAGGTTCAGCGAAAGGCGCCGCGGTTCGACGGCGTAGTGGACGAAGTACGTGCCGGACGGGTCGCGGAAGACCTTGATCAGGCTGTCGCTTTCGAGATAGTTGGCCGTGTACTCGACCTCGACGAGGTCTTTGTATTGGAGGAACTTCTGAGCGTAATTCGACTCGACGCTGCGGGCCGGTAACGATGCGACGCGCTGGAGGAGGATGTCGGAGCCCATCGACGGCCGGCCGTAGTTCGTCTGCGTCTCGCCGGGGATGAGGGAGAGGGAGACGGCGGCCAGCTCCGGCTCGTATTCCCGGAGCTTCTTGTAAGCGGCCGAGTAATCCGTGGTGTCATTGAAGCCCGTCAACAGGGCCTGGGGCCCGTCCCCGACGGGGCTGTAGAGCCGATACTCGCCGCGGCCGTACTCCCGGAAGAAGACCAGGTTGAACGCCGCAGGCAGGCCGAGGTCCGTCAGTCCCTGATAGAACCAGATCTCGGCATCGTACGTCGAGGACTTGCCCTCGAACCTCTGGGTATCCCTCGGTTCGCCCAGGATGATGTATATGCGGCCCCGGTCGGTCTTCCAGCCGGGCTTGGGCGCGTCGCGGCCGAGATAGCGGTTGGCGTGGGCGATGCGGCGCGCGTGCTCGGTCCGGAACTCGTTCTCCGGCGTGCCCGTGTTCGGGTCCCTCTGCTTCCAGAAGGCCTCGATGAAGAGGTCCCGCTCCCGGTCGCTCTGGAGCTTGAGGAAGACGTCCCGCTCCATGGGGGCGATGATATAGACGACCTCTTCTTCGAGCCAGGCCCTGTACCTGTCGGCGAGCTTGGGTTTCTCTTCTTTCTGCCCGGTCGGCCCGGCGCCGGGCGCGAAAGCGGCCAGCACGGCGAATCCGAGGAGCGCGAAAACGACGGAGCGTTTCATGGGGATCCTGGACATTCTTCTGTCACTTCCAACGGGTCTTCAGCCGGGTCAGCTCGGCCCCCGTGGCCGCGTTGAGGATCTGGTGGAGGAACACGGCCCCCGGGTCCTCGCCGGGGACCCGCTGGAGGACGGAAACGACCTTGTCGCCGTAGAAGGCCTCGGCCCGGTAGGAGACCTCGAGGTCGACAGGCCGGGACCGCTGCAGGACGTCCGGCGGGACCGCCTCGAGCGCCCACTGGACGTAGACGGCGTTGTTGACGTGGCGGTTCCAGTCGATGTGGCCCGATTCGACGCGGAAGCCGACCTCGGCGTCGCGGGCCGCAGGAACGGCGAGCGAGTCGAAGGGATCGGCCAGGGCGCGCTCGTCCACGGCGTAGGGGATGGCGATGGCCTCGTCGATCTTGACGGGCTGCTTCTTGTCGAGGCTGATGACCATCCAGGAGCTCGTCGCCGAGAGCACGGGGTCGCCTCCCCCGTCGGAGACCTCGAAGTCGCGGAGGGCGAAATAACCGTGCTTGCCCGAGGGCCAGGTCGTGACCTCGAGCCTCGAGCCCCGGACCGGATAGCGGTGGACGACGATGTGATAGCGGGACAGGACCCAGGTCATGTTGCGTTTGAAGAGGTCGAGGACGCCCACGCCCAGCCGGCCGGCGTGCTCCCCCGCGCTGTCCTGGAGGTAATTGAGAAGGGCAGACGCCTTGACGAAACCCCGGGCGTCGGTCTCGTAGGAGTGGACCGTGTATTCCCTTTGATAGACGAGGCCGTTCATGAAAACATTATATACCAAGACCTCAGACGAGGCGCTTGAGCTCGTCGAGCAGGCGGTCGATCTGATCGGGCGTGTGCTCGGAGAAGATGGATGCCCGCAGGACGCCCCCGGCCGGGGCCCCGACGTACTTCGAGAGCGCGAGGACGATGTTCCGCTCGAAGAGCTCCGCCTGGACCCTTTTCATGTCCTCGGCAGACTTCAGCGCCCAGGCGGCGATCGGGACCGGATTGTCGTTCACCTCGAAGCCCAGCTTTTTCAGGCCGGTCTTGATCCGGACGACGTTCCGTTTCAGCCGTTCGCGCCGCTGGGGCTCGCGAGCGACGATCTCCAGGCCCTTGATCGACGCCGCCATGGCCGGGGTCGGGCTAGGCGTCGCGCCCGGGTAGGCCCCGCAGGTCGCCTTGATGTGTTCGATGAACGCCCGGCTCGCCGGGATGAACCCGCCGTGGCCGCCGAAGGCCTTGCTCATGGTTCCGGCATAGAAGCACCGTTCGTTCTTGACGCCGAAATGGTCGTAGGTGCCTCGGCCCTTCGGGCCGAGGTGGCCGACGGCGTGCGAGTCGTCGAGGCAGAGATATCCACCATAGGGTTCCAGGACCTCGAGGAACTCGGGAACGGGGGCGATGAGACCGAAGGTCGGGAAGATACCGTCGGTCATGACCAGGGGCACGTCGCCGGGCTTGAGGCCGGCCCTGAGCTTCCTGGCCAGGTCCTCGGGATCGCGGTGTTTGAAGGTGTGGACCGGCAGGAGGGCCGAATAGACCGCGTCGCGGATGCTGAAGTGGGCCGTCTCGTCGATGAAGACGGCCCCGGCCTTGGCCTTGAGGGCCTGGACGAGGAAGAGATTGTCGAGGTAGCCCGAGACGAAGTGGATGGAATCCTCGGTCCCGAAGAAACCGGCTATCTTGCGCTCGAGCTCGAGCTGGACGGGCGTGTTGCCGAAGCCCGTCCGGGACGTGGCGCTGTGGAGCCCGTACTTTCGCGTGGCGGCGATCGCGGCTTCAACGACC
>Ga0316616_100001122_pt1 | contig 10375 bp, 7 predicted proteins | sample OWC_Aug_M1_C1_D1_FD_207660 | JGI IMG/M metagenome (GOLD analysis project Ga0316616, IMG submission 207660) | Wetland soil microbial communities from Old Woman Creek delta, Ohio, United States - OWC_Aug_M1_C1_D1_B | ecosystem: Environmental > Terrestrial > Soil > Wetlands | place: USA: Ohio...
CTAGGAGCCCGCGACCGGGCGCGCACGCCTGCGCGTCGCTACGTGCGCGGCCAGGGAAGCGCCACCTGGTATCCGGGTTTCGTGTATTCGGACGGCAGGGCCGTCCAGCGCTCCCGGTGCGGGTAGCAGACGGGCTTGCGATCGGGATAGCGGGCCTTGAACGCCCGGTACCATCTTCGCCATCTGGCCGCGTGCGCGCGGTCGTACGGGAGGCGGTGATGGGGATAGTCGATGAGCATCTGCTCGGCTTTCCAGACGTTCCTCTCCGACAACCGCCAGTCGTACCGCCCGAGCTCCGCGTCAAGATTGACGACGGCGTAAGCGGTGATGCCCCCCGTCAGATCGATGTAGGGCTCGACATAGCTCAGGGCCAGGTCGCGGGCAGTCCTGAAGACCGGCTTCCGGCCGTGCAGGCCGGGGTCCCGCGACCGCCCGACAGACCCCCACTTCCCGCGCCGCCGGTACACGAAGAGCACGTGCTCGAGCTTGTCGATGGACTCGAAGCTCAGCACGAGCGGCGGGTAGCCATGCGCCTCGAGGATGACGGCCGCGGCAAGCGCCGCCTCCAGGCAGTGGGCAGTCTGCCGGCGCACGACCTGCCGGAAGCTGCGCAGGGTCTTTCCCGTGGGTCTCGGTTCGTCGTTGTACGGCAGGCTGTTCAACCAGGCCTGGACGCGGGCGGGCGTGTCGAGCCGGCAAATCAGGCGCCACTCGGCTGACGAGAACGGCCGCATCGATCAGGACGCTCCGGCGCTGCGCCGCCGTTCCGCGCAGTACGTGTTCAGCAGCCTCAGGGCTCGGTCGGCGGTCCTGAAGGTTGGAATCCCGGCAGCCGCCAGGGCAACCGCCATCGGGTCGTAGATCGCGCCGGCATCGACCACGACCACCCACGGTTTGCCGCCGTCGCGCTTCAGCGCAGCCAGCCTCGCCACGATGCCGTCGGGGCGCGTGAGGTCCTCGTGATGGCCTGCGCCCGGCGGCAGGGTGTTCAGGGCGGCGGTCAGCGGCACGATTCCCACCACGACGGCGTCGGACTGGTCGTCATCGAGCAGCACCCGGGCAGTGTCGGCATAGGCCTCGTCGCCGGTCATCGGCGTGAGGTCGATGGGGTTGTGGATGTCGACGACCTTGTCGATCCGGCTGCGCACGAAGATGGCCTCGAGTGCCCGGGCGGCGCCGGCACCGAACGCCGGCAGCGTGAATTGGCCGAGGCTGTCCGCGATCGCGACGCACTCGAACCCGGCATTGGACATCGCCGCGAGGCGCCAGCCCGACACCGTCCGTCTGCCCAGGGTGGAGTACAGCACCACCAGGTCCTCGAAGTCGTCGAGCGATTCGGCCACGACCACGCCCGCATTCATGCACAGGGCCCGCATGACCGCGTAGTCGCCGGCGATGGATGCCGTGTGGCTTGCCGAGGCTTGCGCCCCCGCGGGAGTCCGTCCCGCCCTGTACAGGATCACGGTGCGGCCCTGGCTGGTGATCTCGCGCGCAGCCTGGAGAAACCGCAGCCCGTCGAGGGGCCTGAAGCCCTCGACGTACACCGCGAACAGGTCGATGCCGGCGTCGTCTTTCAGGTACGTCAGGTAGTCGCCGATCGTCAGGTCCATCTGGTTGCCCAGCGTGACCGAGTATTTCGGATTGACCGCGCTGAGCTTGCTGGCCTTCGACACCGCGAACGCGCCGCTCTGGGAGACGATGGCGAGCCTGGACGGCTGGCCCTTCGGCACCGGGAGCTTGTACTCCGGGATGAACGTGGTGTCGTAGCGGCCCGGCACCGACCGGATGCCGAGGCAGTTGCCGCCGTTGATGACCGGGCCGCCCCACGCGCTGCCTCTCGACCGCGCCAGGGCCGCATGCATCCGGGAGACGATGGCCTCGCTGCCGGTCTTCTCCTCCAGCCCCCCGGGAATCAGCACGACGCTCTCGGCCTTCTCACGCTCGATGATCTCGACCAGCGCCGACGAGGCCTGCGCGGCATCGACGCAGAGCACGAACAGGTCGACACGGTCCGGGATCGCGGCGATGTCGGGGACGCAGCGGCACCCTTCGATCTCGGCGGTACCGCCCTTCACGACGAGGATCCGCTCGCGCGCGAACCCTTCGCGCAGCAGGTTGTTGACGATGATGTGCCCGGGATTCATGCGCTCGGACACGCCCATGATGGCGACCGAGCGGGGCTCCAGCAACCGGGACAGCTTGGCGATGGGCCGGGCCTGCCGAGCCGGCGCGGCGGCCGGCTCGCGGCGCAGCTTCACGAGGACGTCCAGCGCCACCACGCGGCCGTCGTTCGCGACGACGAACGGGTTGACCTCGAACTCGCCGATGCGATGGCCGAGCGCGCGCCCGAGATCCAGGAACGCGGCGGCGAGATCGGCGACCCGGCCGAGCGGCACCAGCGGCGCCTGCCCGCGCATCGATCCCGTGGCCAGCTGCACGACCGCGACGTGCTGGAGGGCCGCTTCCAGCAGGCCGGCGTCGGCCATCGACGGCGACAACAGCGCGACGTCCTGGCCGGGACGGAACGCCTTCGCCAGGAACTCGGTGTAGATGCCGCCCGCGCCGACGGTCACGACCGGCCCGACGTCGTCGGTCCACCTGAGGCCGACGAGCAGCTCGCGCCCGAGCGCCGGTGAGTAGGGGACGAACTCGTTGATCGTGTAGCCGACGACGCCCTGCGTCCCGAGCGATCCATCCATGCGCGAGATCGCCGCCGAGACGGCCTCGACGGTGTTGTCGACGATCGCGACACCGCCGACGTCGCTCTTGTGCAGGATCTGCGGCGAGATGACCTTGACGACGGCCTTCTGGCCCGGCAGCCTTTCCAGCAGGCCGGCACCGACTTCGGCGGCGCCCTTCACGAACAGGCAGGCCGGCGCGGGCAGACCGAGGGCGTCGAGCAGCTGCAGCCCTTCCGTTTCCAGCAGGACGTCGCGCCCGTCCCGCGCCGCGCCGTCGAAGATCGCGTTGATGGCCTGGAGGTTCATGGCAGGCCGCCTGTCAGCGGGACGCCGCCGCGCGTCCCGCGCGGAGCGCCTTGAGGTTGATCTCGACGACGTGCGCGCCCTTGGCGGCGAAGACCGTCTGGACGAAGTGCTCGATCGTGTCGAACGACACCGGCAGCATCGGTGACGCGGCGCCGACCATGACCATGTTGGTGGCCCTGGCCGACCCGGCCTTCCTGGCCAGCGACTCGGCGTCGACCGTCAGCGCGTGCGGCAGGCTCCGGACGTGCGCCAGCACTTCGTCGACGGGCGGGTAGTCCGGGATGTTGGACACCGGGTTCGTCGCGGTGATCACGGTGCCGCCCTCCGACAGGAACTCGAGGTAGCGCAGGCTTTCGAGCGGCTCCATGCTCAGGATCATGGACGCCGATCCCCGGGGAATGAGGTCGCTCGCGATCGGCCGGTCGGACAAACGCAGGTTCGCGAGCACCGCGCCGCCGCGCTGCGACATGCCGTGCACCTCGGACTGCTTGACGGCCAGCCCCTCCTGCATCGCGCTCGACGCGATGATCGCCGAGACGGACAGCACGCCCTGGCCACCGACGCCGGCGAGGATGATGTCGAATTTCATGGTCGTCACTCCTTGGCCGCGGCCGCGATCACGGTCTTCTCCTGCTTGCTGCGCTTGGCGGTCTCGATGCACTCGCGCACGCCAATCACCACCGACAGGCCGCGATGATTGACCTCGCGGCGCAGGATTTCCGTGTTCTCGGCCATCCGCCTGGGGTGGGCCTCGACGACGTGCAGGTGGCCGGCCGGCACACCGAGGCCCCGCACCAGGGCCTCCAGTTCGGACGAGGTCCGGATGGTGGGCTGCCCGCCCGTCATCGCCACCGTCTTGTTGTCGAGGATGATCAGCGTCATCGGCGTGTCGGCGGCCACCGCGTCCATCAGGGGCGTCACGCCGGAGTGCAGGAAGGTGCTGTCGCCGATGACCGCGACGACCGGATGGTAGCCGGCATCGGCGGCGCCCTTGGCCATGCCGACCGAGGCGCCCATGCAGACGCAAGTTTCGATGGCGTTGTAGGGCGGCAGGGCTCCGAGTGTCGAGCACCCGATGTCGGCCGTAACGACGGCGTCGGGGAAGGTTGCCAGCACCGACGTGATGGAATGGAAACTGTCGCCGTGCGGGCAGCCCGCGCACAGTTGCGGCGGCCGGCCGGGCAGCGCCAGTCCGGGCAGGGACACGCCGGCGCGGGCCGGCAGCCCGAGGGCGGCCCTCACGATGTCGGGATTGAGTTCGCCGTCCGGCGGCACGGCGCCGGATTCGCGTCCCTGGACCTCCAGGTGCGCCGGCGGCACGATGCCCCTCAGCGCGCGCTCGACGTACGGGTAGCCCTCCTCGAGCAGGAGCACGCGCTTCAGGGGCGCCACGAAACTGCGGATGCTCTCGGCCGGATACGGATACGCGCCGATGTGCAGGTGCGGCGGCCGCGCAGGCAGGTCGTCGAGGTTCTCGAGGAAGTAGTTGCGCCCGAGTCCGGTCGTGATGACTCCGAAGCCGTCCGCGTTGCCGCTCTCGACGGAATTGAACCGGGAGGCCGCCACGTACGCGCGGATGTCATCGAAGCGGTCGAGCAGCGCCCTCCACTGGCGGCGCGCGTTCCCGGGCAGCAGCACCCACGCGGAGGACTGCGGGTTCTTGTGCGGCGGGTTCTCGCCGCGCGCCTCGCCGGCCTGCACGATGCCGCGGCTGTGGGCCAGGCGCGTCACCAGGCGGATCATCACGGGAACGTGGAAGCGCTCGGAGATGTCGAACGCCTCCCGCGTCATCTCGTACGCCTCCTGGTGCGATGCCGGCTCGAGGCAGACGACGCGCGCGAAATCGGCGAACACGCGGCTGTCCTGCTCGTTCTGGGAGCTGTGCATGCCCGGGTCGTCCGCCACTGCCACGACGAGGCCGCCGTTGATCGTGACGAGCGCCGAATTCATGAACGGGTCCGCCGCCACGTTCAACCCGACGTGCTTCATCGTCACCATCGCGCGCCGGCCGGCGAAGGAGACGCCGAGGGCTGCCTCGTACGCGGTCTTCTCGTTGGCGCACCACTCGGCCCTGGGACCGCCGTGCGTTCGGGCGTGCCGGATCAGGTACTCGAGGATCTCGGTGGACGGCGTGCCCGGATACCCGTAAGCGGCCGTCAGCCCGGCGTGCACCGCAGCCAGGGCCACCGCTTCGTCGGCAAGCAAGACCAACTCGCTCATGTCACACTCCTGCTCGCATCCTGCGGGGGAGCGCCGAGCGAGCCTACTTCGCCAATGCCTGAAGGTCCCGGAGGACCTCATCCGGGGACCAGTCCTTCCCATTGTATGTCCGGGCGAGCTTCCCGTCCCGATCGAGCAGGACGGTCCGCAGGTTGTGCGTGATATTCGATCCGCCTTCGCCCTCCCGCAGCACGGTCAGGCCGAGGCTCGCGCCGAATCGGTCGACCAGGTCGCGCGGCGCCGTCACGAAGTGCCAGAGCGCGGGATCGGCGCCCATCTCCTTCGCTTTCGCGGCCAGCCTGGCCGGCGTGTCGAATTCGGGGTCGAACGACACCGAAAGCAGGCGGACGCCTCGGCCGAGCCGCGGTTCGGTTTTCAGGCCCCGCTGCACGGCCGCGAAGTGGGCATTCATGCGCGGACAGTAGTCGGGCAGCGGGCAGCGCGTATAGATGAACGTCAGCAGCGTGTACGTGCCGCGGTACGAAGACAAGGGGCGCGGCTGGCCGGCCTCGTCGGTGAACGCGATGTCGGGAACGGCGGCGCCGACGGGCAGGACGTCGGCCGGCGAAGGCGGAGGAGCGGCCGCCGCCCCGGGCGGGAGGCTGCCGGTCTTCCTGATGCCGGTCAGGTAGTGATCCTCTGCGGTCAGGACGAGCGTCGCACTCAACAAGTCGCCAGGCGCGAGCCCGTCGACGAGCGCCGGGTCCTTGATGGTGAACCACATGGTCATCGGTTCCATGAAGCCCTTGACTTCGTCGTGCTTCACCTGGATCTCGGACCGGTCCGGCTTGATGGCCAGCACTTCCCCGGTGAGGGGGAATTCGCGCACGTTGGCGGGCGGCGGGGGAGCGGTGCATCCGGAGGCGAACGGCAGTACGTATGCAAAAGCCAGGGCGAGCGCTGAGGGTCTCATGCCATCACTCTATCGCCGGCGCCCGGAGGGAGCAACGCCGGCGGGGCCTGGCGGCGGGCGAACTCCACGATCTCGCGCTCGGCCCAATACCCGTCGTACCCGTCGCGGGCGGCTTCGATGAATCCGCAGTGGCCGCCGCAGCGCGTGATGCGGAGCGAGATGCAGGGATTGCCGGTCACCTTCGGATCGCGGAACGGCGGCACCGCGATGAACGGGTCGTCCTCGGAGGTCATCACAAGTGTCGGGACGCGGATGCGATCGACCACACGCATGGATGCGGCCCGGTAGTAGTAGTCTTCCGCGCTGGCGAACCCGTGGTGCGGAGCCGTGAAGCGGTCGTCGAACGCGCGCACGCTTCGCACGCGCCACAACCCGCGCACATCGTAGCCGCCGGGAAACAGGCGCGCCTTCCGGCGCAGGCGACGCCGGAGGCTCCGCATGAAGTTCCATTCGTACAGCCGGTTCTCCGGACGTTCGAGCAGGTCCATGCAGGCACCCAGTTCGAGCGTCGGCGACACCGCGCACACGGCATGAAGCCACGAGGGCGCCGCGTCCCCGTAGTCGCCGGCGAGCTTGAGGGCCAGGTTGCCGCCGAGCGAATAGCCGGATACCGCGATGGACGGGAGGCCGTCGGCCGCGAGGGCCTCGAGGACGGCCTGCACGTCGCCGGTCAGCCCGGAGTGGTAGAGGCCCGGCGAGAGATGTTCGGTGCCGCCGCAGTTCCGCTGGTTGAGCCGGACCGCGTTGAAGCCCGCGCGGAAGGCCTTGTCGGCGATCCCCCGCATGTAGTGGGCGTCGCTCGAGCCCTCGAGGCCGTGCAGCGTCACGAGCGTCGGGCGGGCGTCGGCATCGGGTTGCCAGTGGCAGTGCGCGAGTACGCGAGTGTCGGACCCCACGTCGAACAGCCGGGGCGTGGGCGGCGGAAGCCGCGGGAACGCCCGGCGCCGCGCCCACGCGTACACCGTCATGCGGTGCCCGCCCTGCAGCCACCGCGGCGGATCGAATTCGCGCATCCCCGCCAGTCTACCGCACCGGCGCCGGGAGCGTCCGCTGCTGCGGGAGGGGCCGCCCGGCCGCGTCTCGGGCTGGAGTAGACTATCCGCGCCCGCCGCGATGGGGCACCCGCCACGGAGGAAGGACCGATGAGACGACCGACGCGCCTTGCCACGCTGACCCTGCTGCTGGTTCTTGCCGCGATGCCGTCGGCGGCACCGCAGGCCCCCGCATCCGGGTCGCCCGCCGATCCAGCCGACGTCAGGCTGGCCTCGCTCAAGCAGCAGGCCATGGCCGACGTGGACGGCATGCGGGCGCTCACGCAGCAGATGATCGATCAGGTCTTCAGCTTCGGCGAGCTGGGCTTCCAGGAGATCGAAACCTCGCGCTACCTGACGGGGGTGCTGCGCAAGAACGGGTTCACGGTCACGGAGGGCGTCGCCGGCATCCCGACGGCGTGGTTCGCGTCCTGGGGGTCAGGCAAGCCCGTCATTGCCCTCGGCTCGGACATCGACGGCCTGCCGCAGACGAACCAGAAGCCCGGCGTTCCGTGGCACGAACCCCTCGTCGAGGGCGCGCCCGGGCACGGCGAGGGGCACAACTCGGGCGTGCCGATGAACATCACGGCGGCGATCGCGGTGAAGCGCATCATGGAGCGCGAGCGACTCGGCGGCACCATCGTCGTGTGGCCGGGCGTCGCCGAGGAACTCGTGGCGGCCAAGGCGTTCTACGTGCGTGACGGGCTCTTCAAGGACGTGGACGTGGTGCTCTTCTCGCACGTCGCCAGTTCGATGGGCACCTCCTGGGGGGCCGCGAGCGGCAACGGCCTCGTGTCGGTCGAGTACGCCTTCAAGGGCCAGAGCGCGCACAGCGCGGGCACGCCGTGGCGCGGCCGCTCGGCCCTCGATGCAGTCGAGTTGATGAACACCGGCTGGAACTTCCGGCGCGAGCACCTCCGCCTGCAGCAGCGCTCGCACTACGTGATCACGGACGGGGGCGACCAGCCGAACGTGGTGCCGTCGACGGCGTCGGTCTGGTACTACTTCCGCGAAACCGAGTACCCGCGCATCAAGGAGATGTGGGACATCGGCAACCGGATGGCGGAAGCCGCCGCCATGATGACGGACACGACGGTGACGTCCCGCGTGCTCGGCGCGGCCTGGCCGCAGCATTTCAACAAGGTCGTGGCTGAAGTCACGCATGCCAACATCCAGGCGGTCGGCATGCCGAAATGGGACGATGCGGACCAGGCGCTGGCGCGGGTCGTCCAGCGGGAACTGAAGCAGAACGAGCGGGGGCTCGAGTCGGAGGTGGGCAAGCTCGGCCAACCGGTCCGCGATGAAGACAACCGCGGCGGCGGGTCCGACGACATCGGCGACGTGTCCTGGGTCGTGCCGACCATCACGCTGCGCTACCCGGCCAACATCCCCGGCACGATCGGTCACCACTGGTCGAGCGGCATCGCCATGGCCACGCCGATCGCCCACAAGGGATGCACGGCCGGCGCGAAGGTCCACGCGCTGACCATGCTCGACCTCCTGCTGAAGCCGGCGCTCGTGAAGCAGGCGTGGGAGTACTACACCGGCGTGCAGACGAAGGACCAGAAATACACGCCGCTCGTCCGGCCCGAGGATACGCCGGCGACGTTCCTCAACAGGAAAATCATGGGGGACTACCGCGAGAAGATGAAGCCGTTCTACTTCGACCCGTCGCGGTACAAGACGTACCTCGAGCAGTTGGGCGTGCCGTACCCGCCGCCGGTCAAGCCCGCGGGGAAGTAGGTCAGGGCCGCAGCCGGTAGATCGAGAACCGGGAGTTGCGGTAGGCGAGCGGGAGATCGAGCGCGTGCTCGGTGACGAGCACGTCGAGACCGAACCTGTCGGCGAGCGCGCGCGCCGACGCGGGCGTGAGGCGGTTGAAATCGCCCATCGCGCCGATGCGCTCCGCCACCCGCAGGGCGACACGGCGGGAGTACATCGCCATGGCCGTGTCCTTCACCTCCTCGAGGTACACGTCGCGGCCGGCCGCGACGCGCACGCTGGTGGCGTTGCGCCACGCGTGCGACGGGTCCGCGAGCACCTGCGTCGCCAGAGGCTGGCTCCTGAGCCACGTCATCGCGTCGTGCCAGGCGTTCTGCGGCAGGCCCACCGCGACCACCGGCCGTCCCGGATGCTCCACCCACATCACCCATGCGCCGCGGCCGGCCGCCAGGCAGATGAGCACGCAGGCTACGGCTGCCGCGCGCCGGTTCCGGGCGGTTTCGCCGGGCATCCGGCGTCCCGCTTCTGCCAGGGCCCACACGGCGTACACGGTGGCCGTCAGGTCGAGCATCCAGAAGACCCGCGACACCTGGAACTGGACGGCGAGGGCGACGCGGGCGGCGACCAGCGGCAGCGTGGCGGCGAAGATGAGCGCCAGCGCGGCCAACCCGACGAGCATCGGCCCCTCGCGCGCCTGCGTCACGCCGAGACGCCGGCGAAGCGCGAAGGCGGCGGCCGGGACGGTCACATACAGCACGGCCAGCGCCCACATGTCCGCCGGCCAGTCCGTGGCGAACAGATAGTCCTTGCCGGCCAGCACGGCCAGCCACGCTTCGTCCATGCGGATCCACTGGGCGCTGAGCGGGCCCCAGCCGATGACCCAGGCGGCGACGATGGCCGCGAGGCCCGCTGCGCCGATCAGCCAGGGACGCATGCGCGATTCACCTGCGATGAGCGCGGCGCCCACCCAGACGCCGAACCACAGGGCCGTGGTGGGATGCACGACGAAGGCGGTTCCCACCAGGGCAATGGCGGTGCCCGGCCTCGCGCGCAGCAGAGCCACGACGGCGGCGAGGCCGATGGCGAACGCCAGCATCCGCGGGTGCCCGTACCCCTCGAGCGTGTTCGCGCCGGTCTGGCCCACGCGGTGTTTCAGCGTCAACGCCGCCATGAAGGCCAGCTGGGCCCAGGGGGCGAGGCCCAGGTGTTCGGCCAGTGCGCGCGCGGCCAGGCACAGCAGCAGAAGCGCCGCCGCGTAGATTCCCAGAAAGAGAGCGGGTTGCGGAACGCCAGTGGCGCGGACCAGTGCCGCCGCGACCCGCGGGAAGACATTGAGCCGGTCCTGGTCGTCGATGATGACCCGGTCGCGCGGGAACGAGTCCGGTTCGAGGTGGCGCTCGATGGCCGGGAGGTAGAAGGCCTGGTCGCCGACTCCGAACCGGTATCCGGCGCTGTTGAGCGTGGCGACGACCACGAACACGAGCGCGGCCAGGCCCCACCTC
>Ga0316616_100001123_pt1 | contig 10374 bp, 11 predicted proteins | sample OWC_Aug_M1_C1_D1_FD_207660 | JGI IMG/M metagenome (GOLD analysis project Ga0316616, IMG submission 207660) | Wetland soil microbial communities from Old Woman Creek delta, Ohio, United States - OWC_Aug_M1_C1_D1_B | ecosystem: Environmental > Terrestrial > Soil > Wetlands | place: USA: Ohio...
CTCCGAGGTGATCGGCACGGTGTTGAAGGGCAGCGGCGAATGCGCCGACCAGGGCTGGCTGTTCCTCGGGCTGGCGATTCCGTCGTGGACGTTCGTGTTCTTCGTCGCGATGGTGGCCGCGGCGATTGCGCTCACCCGGGAAGAGTGAGGCGCCCGCAGGTGCGCGGCGCCGGCCCGCGGCCGCGCTACCTGCCCTGCTGGCCCTTGACCACCGACATCGCGGTCGCGACCAGCCCGGCGAGGTCGGCGAGGTTCGAGGGCACGATCAGCGTGTTGCCGGTACGCGCGAGCCCGGCGAACGCGGCGACGTACTGCTCGGCCACCTTGAGGTTGACGGCATTGATGCCGCCGCCGCTCTCGATCGCCTGACCGACCTTCCTGATCGCCTCGGCGTTGGCGTCGGCAATGGCGAGAATCGCCGCGGCGTTGCCCTGCGCGTTGTTGATCGCCGCCTGCTTCTCGCCCTCGCTCTTGGCGATCGCCGCCTGCCGGGCGCCGTTGGCGAGGTTGATCTGCTCCTGCTGCTTGCCCTCGGAGGTCGCGATCACCGCCCGCTTCTCGCGCTCGGCGGTGATCTGGGCCTGCATCGCGTGCAGGATCTCCTTCGGCGGCGTCAGATCCTTGATCTCGTAGCGCAGCACCTTGACGCCCCAGTTGGCCGCCGCCTCGTCGAGCGCGGCGACGACGTTGGCGTTGATCTGGTCGCGCTCTTCGAAGGTGCGGTCGAGTTCCATCCGGCCGATCACGCTGCGCAGCGTCGTCTGCGCGAGTTGCGTGATCGCCAGCACGAAGTTGCTGGAGCCGTACGATGCGAGCTTCGGGTCGGTGACCTGGAAGTACAGGATGCCGTCGACCTGCAGCTGTGTGTTGTCGCGGGTGATGCAGACCTGGCTCGGCACGTCGAGCGGGATCTCGCGCAGGTCGTGGCGAAAGGCGACCCGGTCGACGAAGGGAATGACGAAATTGAGGCCCGGCTGCAGCACGGCGTAGAAGCGGCCGAGCCGCTCGACCACCATCGCGTGCTGCTGCGGCACCACGCGGATCGCCTTGACGATCACGATGATCGCGACGACGAACAGCGCGATGGTGAACAGCGACGAGCCGATCAGCATGAGGAGCTTCTCCATCGGGTTGGCGCCGAGCGTGGCTCGCGGTCAGCCGGGGCGGCGGTCGGACAGCACCAGCACCGAGCCGCGGGTCGCGCAGATGTACAGTGGCGCCGTGCGCGGGACCGAAGGCGACTCGAGCTCGGCGTCCCAGGTCGAGCCGCGATACGCGACGCGCGCGCTGCCGTCGGGGTTCCACGACTTGACCTGCACCGGCTGCCCGACATCGAGCGGCCGGTCGGGTTCGGGGCTGGCGCGCGAAAGCCGCCAGCGGTGCGCGAGGATCGTCAGCAGCACGCCGGTGACGCCGGCGAGCGCGAACTGCCAGTCCGGCGCTGCGCCCAGCCACGCCGCCACGCCGCCGATCGCCAGGGCGACGCCCACCGCCAGCAGGTAGAAGGTGCCGGTGAAGAGCTCGGCCCCGATCAGCACGACCGCGGCGACCCACCATGCCCAGATTGCGCCCATCTGCCCATTCTCTCCGTTTCCCTGCTTGCGTTCCACCTCTTGACGCGGGCCGGCGCGCCCCCCATCTCTTGCTTGCGTGCCGGCCACCGCGGAACTCCGCGCGCCGGACGCGGCGATACGCTATAATATTCCTTTTTTATTCAAGCGCTTTCCCGCGCGTTTCGACCGAACTGCACGAGGTTGCCATGCCGATCTACGAATACCGGTGCACGTCCTGCGGCCACGAGCTCGAGGCACTGCAGAAATTCTCCGACGCCCCGCTTGCCGACTGCCCCGCGTGCAACACCGACTCGCTCACCAAGCTCGTCTCGGCTGCGGGCTTCCAGCTCAAGGGCAGCGGCTGGTACGCCACCGACTTCAAGGGCGCCGGCAAGCCGGCTGACGCGAAGCCGGGCGGCGACGCCAAGCCGGCCGGCGGCGAAACCAAGGGCGACGCGGCCCCGGCGCCGGCCTGCGGCGCCGGCGGCTGCAGCGCCTGCTCGTAGGCGGGCCCCGCGCTCCCCCTTTCGGCATGAGGCGCTACCTCGTCGCGGGTCTCCTGGTCTGGGTGCCGATCGGCATCACGATCTGGGTGCTGCATTTCCTCGTGACGACGCTCGACCAGACGCTGCTGCTGGTGCCGGAGGGCGCGCGGCCGGAGGCGCTGGTCGGCTACCACATCCCCGGGCTCGGCGTCGTGCTGAGCTTCGCGATCCTGCTCGTGACCGGCGTGATCGCCGCGAACTTCCTCGGCGCGCGTCTGATCCGGCTGTGGGAGGGCCTGCTCGGTCGCATCCCGTTCGTCAAGTCGATCTACTCGTCGGTCAAGCAGGTGAGCGACACGGTGCTCTCGGACCAGGGCACCGCGTTCCGCAAGGCGCTGCTGGTCGAGTTCCCCCGCCCCGGCTGCTGGACGATCGCATTCATGACCGGGACGCCCGCCAACGCCGTCGCCCGCTACCTCGACGGCGAGCACATCAGCGTCTACGTGCCGACGACGCCGAACCCCACCGGCGGGTACTTCGTCATGGTGCCGCGCGCGAGCGCGCGCGAACTCGACATGTCGGTCGACGACGCGCTCAAGTACATCATCTCGATGGGCGTCGTCGCGCCGCGCGCGCCGATGGCGCCCCGGCGGCTGGACGAACCCACGACGACCGGCCCCGTTGCCATCGGCGAAACGGCCCCACCCCGAAATTGACCGGGCGGACGGCAGCGCGCGACCGCAACCGCCGGTCCGTCGCGCCGAGCCCGCCCGCCCCGCCGTACCCTCATCGAACCACGCACTCGGCATCCCGGAGAGCCTCTTGAAGCGCACCGACTATTGCGGCCTCATCAGTCGCCGCCACCTGGGCCAGACCGTCACCCTGATGGGCTGGGTCCATCGCCGCCGCGACCACGGCGGCGTCATCTTCATCGACCTGCGCGATCGCGAGGGGCTGGTGCAGGTCGTCTGCGACCCCGACCGGGCCGCGACGTTCGCCACCGCGGAGAAGCTGCGCAACGAGTTCGTGATCAGCCTGTCGGGCGTCGTCCGCACGCGGCCGGAAGGGATGATCAACCCGAACATCGTCTCCGGCGAGATCGAGGTCCTCGCGCACGACATCACGATCCTCAACACCGCGCTGACCCCGCCGTTCCAGCTCGACGACGAGAACCTGTCGGAGACCGTGCGCCTCGAGAACCGCGTGCTGGACCTGCGCCGGCCGCCGATGCAGAAGAACCTGCGCCTGCGCTACCGTGCCGCGATGTCGGCGCGCCGCTACCTCGACGAGCAGGGCTTCATCGACATCGAGACGCCGACGCTCTACAAGTCGACGCCCGAGGGCGCGCGCGAGTTCCTGGTGCCCTCGCGCGTCCACGCCGGGCAGTTCTACGCGCTGCCGCAGTCGCCGCAGCTGTTCAAGCAGATGCTGATGATGGCGGGCTTCGACCGCTACTACCAGATCGTCAAGTGTTTCCGCGACGAGGACCTGCGCGCGGACCGGCAGCCGGAGTTCACCCAGATCGACATCGAGACGTCGTTCCTCGACGAGCTCGAGATCCGGGAGATCATGGAAGGCCTGGTGCGCACGATGTTCCGCGACGCGATGGGCGTCGAGCTGCCCCACCCGTTCCCGGTGATGAAGTACGAAGATGCGATCCGCGACTACGGCTCGGACAAGCCGGACCTGCGCATCCCGCTGAAGCTCACCGACCTCACCGACCTCATGCGCGGCGCGGACTTCAAGGTGTTCCGTGCCGCCGCCGAGCGGACCAACGGCCGCGTCGCCGCGCTGCGCGTTCCCGGCGGGGGCACCCTCTCGCGCAAGGAGCTCGACGACTACGGGACGTTCGTCAAGATCTACGGCGCGGGCGGCCTCGCGTACATCAAGGTCAACGACGCGAGCAAGCCGAGCGAGGAAGGCCTGCAGTCGCCGATCGTCAAGTTCCTGTCGACGGACATCCTGCGCGCGATCATCGAGCGCACCGGCGCCGCCAGCGGCGACGTCGTCTTCTTCGGCGCGGACAAGGCGACCATCGTCAACGACGCGCTCGGCGCGCTGCGCGCCAAGATCGGCCACGACCGCGGCTTCGCCGAATCCGGCTGGAAGCCGCTCTGGGTGGTCGACTTCCCGATGTTCGAGTACGACGAGCACCACGGCAGCTGGGCGGCGCGCCACCATCCGTTCACCGCCCCGAAGGACGGACACGAGGAGCTGTTCGCACGCGACCCGGCCAACGCGCTGGCCAAGGCCTACGACGTGGTGCTCAACGGCTGGGAGATCGGCGGCGGCTCGGTCCGCATCCACCGGCAGGACGTGCAGGCCAAGGTGTTCGAGGCGCTGAAGATCAGCCCCGAGGACCAGCAGCGGAAGTTCGGGTTCCTGCTGTCGGCGCTGCAGTACGGCGCGCCGCCGCACGGCGGCATCGCCTTCGGCCTCGACCGGATCGTGACGATGATGGCCGGCGCCGAGTCGATCCGCGACGTGATCGCGTTCCCGAAGACGCAGCGCGGCCAGGACCTCCTGATCGACGCGCCGACGCCGGTGACCGAGGCGCAGCTCCGGGACCTGCACATCAAGGTGCGCCGCGCCGAGCCGGGGCGCCCCGCCTGACCTGCGCGCCGTCGTTGGCTGCCACGACATGTCCCGCCCGCTGACCGGACGCATCCCCGCGCTGTTCGCCGCCGGCTGCCTCGCGCTGGCGACGGTGCTACCTGCAGCAACGGCGAACTCGCGCAGCACGGCCGGCGACCTGCCGTCGATCGCAGCCGCCGAACTGCCGCCGGAGGGCCGGCAGGTGCTCGTGCTGATCCGCAACGGCGGGCCGTTCCCCCACGATCGCGACGGCGTGACCTTCGGCAACCGCGAGCGCCTGCTGCCGGCGAAGCCGCGCGGCCACTATCTCGAGTACACCGTTCGCACGCCCGGCGTGAAGCACCGCGGTGCCCGCCGGATCGTCTGCGGCGGACCGCCGACCACGCCCGAGGCCTGCTACTACACCGAAGACCACTACGCCTCGTTCAAGAAGATACGCGAATGAAGATCCCCGACTTCCACGATCTCGAGAACGCCGGCGTGCACGAGTATCACGGCAGCGCGGACGCGCTCGCAGAGGCCGCGGCGACGGTCGGCCTTCGCTGCCTCACGGTCGACCTCGCCCGGGCAAGCTCCAAGCGGTCGCTGCTGGCCGCGTTCGCCGACGGGCTGCGGCTGCCCGAGCACTTCGGCGAGAACTGGGATGCGCTGGCCGATTGCCTCGAGGACGGCGACTGGCTCGGCAAGCCCGGCGCGGTCGTGCGCATCGCGCATTCGGCGGCGTACCGCAAGGCGCACCCGAACGACTGGGAGACGGCCGAGGAAATCCTCGCCGAGGCGGCGGAGTTCTGGCGCGAGCGGCACGTCCCGTTCTGGGTCCTCGTCGGCTGAGCGGGCGAGCGCGCCAGGCGATACCGGCCGGCCGGCGACCATCGCCAGCGATTCCGAGCACCATCCCCGGGAGCCGCGGTGCCCAAGATCCCGATCTCGATCCTCGCCCTCGTCCACACCCGGCAGCTCGACGTGCTCTTGCTCGAGCGGGCCGACGCCCCCGGATACTGGCAGTCGGTCACCGGCAGCCAGGAGCCCGGCGAGACGCTGGCCGAGACGGCGCGGCGCGAACTCGCCGAGGAGACGGGCCTCGACGCCGACCGCTGGGGCGGGCTCGTCGACTGGAACTACTCCAACGTCTACGAGATCTACCCGCGGTGGCGGCATCGCTACGCGCCCGGCGTCACGCACAACACCGAGCACGTGTTCGCGCTCGAGCTTCCCGCCCCGGTCGAGGTCAGGCTCGCGCCGCGGGAGCACCTGGCGGCCGTCTGGCTGCCGTGGCCGGAGGCGGCGGCAAGGTGTTTCTCGTGGTCGAACCGCGCCGCGATCGAGGAACTCGCGCGGCGCTCGCGCCCCCCAACTCCCAGGAGCCCCGCATGACCGACAACCTGCCCGCAGTCACCCGCGACCAGCACATCGTGCGCGGCGGCCGCGCCCGGCGCCTAGCGGTCGCCGCCGTGCTGCTGCTGGCGGCACTGCCGCTGGCGAGCCCCGCCCAGGTGCCCCCCGCCGAGGCGCTGCCGCGCGAACCGGTGGTCACGGTCAGCGCCAGCGCGTCGGCGACCGTGGCCAACGACCGGCTGCGCGCGAACCTGCGCGCCGAAGCCGACAACGCCAGCGCGGCGAGCGCGGCCGGCGAGGTCAACGGCCGCATCACGCGCGCGCTGGCGCGCGCCAAGGGCGTCGCCGGCATCACCGTGCAGACCTCCGGCTACTCGTCCTACCAGGTGTCCGAGCGCGATCGCCCCGCCCGCTGGCGCGTGTCGCAGTCGATCACGCTGGAGGGCCGCGACTTCGCGGCGATGACCAACCTCGTCAGCGCGCTGCAGTCGGAAGTCGGTCTCGTCATCGGAGGCATCCAGTTCTCGGTCAGCGACGAGGCGCAGCGCGAGGCCGAGGATGCGCTCGCGCTGCAGGCGATCCGGCTGTGGCAGGAGCGCGCCGCCCGCGCTGCCCGCGGCCTCGGCTTCCCGAACTGGCGCCCGGGCCGCGTCAGCGTGCAGACCGGCGGCGAGATGCGCCCGCCCTTCGCGATGCGCGCCGCCGCGGCGCCGCCATCGGGCGGGGGCGTCCCCGTCGCGTTCGAAGCCGGATCGACCGAGATCACCGTGACAGTCTCCGGCGAGGCGGTGGCCGAGGACCGCCGGCCGGCGCGCTGAAGCGCACCTCGCCACCGGCGGCGGACCGGAAACGAAAGGGGCGCCCACCGGCGCCCCTCGTCCTTCTGCGGAAGATCGCGGTTGGGCGCGATCAGGCGGAAGGCGGACGGTCCGCCGGAGCCGCGGCATCCTCGGCGGCCGCCTTCATCGACAGCCGCAGCCGGCCCTTGTCATCGGCCTCGAGCACCTTGACGCGGACGACCTGGCCTTCCTTGAGGTAATCGGACACCTGGTTGACCCGCTCCTTGGCGATCTGCGAGATGTGCAGCAGGCCGTCCTTGCCCGGCAGCACCTGGACGATGGCGCCGAAGTCGAGCAGCCGCAGCACCGCGCCCTCGTAGACCTTGCCGACCTCGACCTCGGCGGTGATGTCCTCGATGCGCTTCCTCGCCACGTTGCAGGCGTCGGCGTTGACCGACGCGATGGTCACCGTGCCGTCGTCCTGGATGTCGATCGTCGTGCCGGTCTCCTCGGTCAGCGCACGGATCACCGCGCCGCCCTTGCCGATCACGTCGCGGATCTTCTCCGGGTTGATCTTGAAGGTCATCATCCGCGGCGCGTGCTGCGAGACCTCGGTGCGCGCGTGCGGCAGCGCCTGCTGCATCAGGCCCAGGATGTGCATGCGGCCCTCGCGCGCCTGCGCCAGCGCGACGGCCATGATCTCCTTGGTGATGCCCTGGATCTTGATGTCCATCTGCAGCGCGGTGACGCCGCGATCGGTGCCCGCGACCTTGAAGTCCATGTCGCCCAGGTGATCCTCGTCGCCGAGGATGTCGGTCAGCACCGCGAAACGGTTGCCTTCCTTGATGAGGCCCATCGCGATGCCGGCGACGTGCGCCTTGGTCGGCACGCCGGCGTCCATCAGCGCGAGGCTGCCGCCGCAGACCGAGGCCATCGACGACGAGCCGTTGGACTCGGTGATCTCCGAGACGACGCGCATCGAGTAGGCGAACTCCTCGGCAGTCGGCAGCACCGCGAGCAGCGAGCGCTTGGCGAGGCGGCCGTGGCCGATCTCGCGCCGCTTCGGCGTGCCCACCCGGCCGGTCTCGCCGGTCGCGTAGGGCGGCATGTTGTAGTGGAGCATGAAGCGGTCGGTGTACTCGCCCATCAGCGCGTCGATGCGCTGCTCGTCACGCGCCGTGCCGAGCGTCGCCACCACCAGCGCCTGCGTCTCGCCGCGGGTGAACAGCGCCGAGCCGTGGGTGCGGGGCAGCACGCCGGTGCGGATGCTGATCGGGCGCACCGTACGCGTGTCGCGGCCGTCGATGCGCGGCTCGCCGGAGAGGATCTGGTTGCGGACGATCTTGCCTTCGAGCGAGAACACGAAGTCGTTGACCTGGTTGGCGTAGCCGGGCGCCGAGTCGGCCGGGATGCACTCGGCGGCGACCTTCGCGTAGACCTCCTTCAACGCCTGCTGGCGGGCCTGCTTCTGGCGCAGCTGGTAGGCCGCGCGCAGCGGCGCCTCGGCGGCCGCGGTCACCGCGGCGCACATCGCCTCGTCCGTGGCCGGCGCCTTCCAGTCCCACAGCGGCTTGCCTCCCGCCTCGGTGAGTTCGTGGATCAGGTTGATCACCGCCTGCTGCTGCTGGTGGCCGAAGACCACGGCGCCCAGCATCACTTCCTCGGAGAGCTCCGCCGCCTCCGACTCGACCATCAGCACGGCGGCTTCGGTGCCGGCGACGACGAGGTTCAGCGCCGAGGTCTCGAGCTCGGTCTTGGTCGGGTTGAGCACGTACTGGCCATTGACGTAGCCGACGCGCGCGGCGCCGATCGGGCCGTCGAACGGCACGCCCGCGAGCATCAGCGCGGCCGAGGCGCCGATCATCGCGGGGATGTCCGGGTCGATCTCGGGATCCACCGACATCACCGTGGCGATCACCTGCACTTCGTTGAAGAAGCCTTCGGGGAACAGCGGGCGGATCGGCCGGTCGATGAGGCGTGAGGTCAGCGTCTCCTTCTCGGACGGGCGGCCCTCGCGCTTGAAGAAGCCGCCGGGGATCTTGCCGGCCGCATAGGTCTTTTCCTGGTAGTCGACGGTCAGCGGGAAGAAGTCCTGGCCGGCCTTGGCTTCCTTGCGCGCGACGACCGTGACCAGCACGACGGTGTCGTCGAGGCTCGCCATCACCGCGCCGCCCGACTGGCGGGCGATCTCGCCGGTCTCCAGCGTCAGCGTGTGGCGGCCGTAGGGAATGGATTTCTTGATCGGATTCACGTTGTCCTCGGATTCTCAGAATGCCGATGGCCGCCCGGTGACGGCGCGGCCATTGCGGTTGCTGCTCATTGGGTGACGGGCAGTCGCGGCGCAGACCGCCCGACTGTCGAACGCCCCGCCGCCGTTCGGGGCGGCACGGCGGGTTGCCGGAACGCTGGCGGATGCAGCACGCGTCTTCGACCGTGCCGCGCTACTTGCGCAGACCCAGCTTCTCGATCAGCGCGCGGTAGCTCTCGGCGTTGCGCGACTTGAGGTAGTCGAGGAGCTTGCGGCGTCGCGAAACCATGCGCAGCAGGCCGCGCCGCGAGTGGTGGTCCTTGGTGTTCGCCTTGAAGTGGTCGGTGAGGCCGTTGATGCGCGCCGTCAGCAGCGCGATCTGGACCTCGGGGGAGCCGGTGTCGCCCTTGGCTCGCTGGTTCTCGGCGATGACCTTCGCCTTGTCCTGCACGGTGACTGCCATGTCGCTTCCTTCCGTCAAATGCGCGCGGGACCGGCAGTGGTCCCGGCGTTGCGTGGTGCGCGCCAGCCGCGGCGCGCCTTGCCGCCCGCGCCGGTCGTACGACCGGCGAATTGCCGAGGGCCGCGAAGCTCTATATTCTAGCCCGAAAGCGCCACTCCCGGCAAGGTCAAGCCGAGCCCGGGTCCGGCGCGGGGCGATCGGTGCGCAGCATCCGCAGCGCGCGCAGCACCCCGCCTGCGGCGGCTGCCATGCCGACGAACGCGCCGCCCGGCGCGTAGCACCGGTATCGCCCGTCGCCGAACGCGACCGGGGCGACCGCCTGGCCGCGGCAGAGCGCGGACGCCGCGCCGGCGTCGAGGTCGAGCCGCGGCAGGTCGTGGAGCGCAGCGTCGACCGGAAGCACCCGTGCCGCGACGGCAGCCGGGCCGACGGCCTCGAGCGTCGCGAGCGGCACCGCGTCATCGACGCGAAACGGCCCGCTGGCGGTGCGGTGCAGCGCGGCGAGGTGGGCGCGCGACCCGAGTGCCTGCGCGATGTCCTCGGCGAGCACGCGCACGTAGGTGCCCTTGCTGCATGCGATGCGCAACTCGACCTGCGGCAGCACGCAGCGGACGATCTCGAGCGCGTGGATCGTCACCGCGCGCGGCGTGCGCGGAACGTCCTGCCCCGCGCGGGCGTACTCGTAGTAGGGCCGGCCCTCGAACTTCAACGCCGCGTGGCGCGGCGGCAGCTGCATGATCCCGCCCTCGAACCGCCGCAGCACGGCGGCGAGTTCGTCGGCCCCGAAGGTCACCGGCGCCGTCTCGACGACCTCGCCCTCGGCGTCGCCGGTCGTCGTCGACGCGCCGAAGGCCAGCGTGGCGAGGTACTCCTTGCGGGAATCGAGCAGCGACTGCGCGAACTTGGTCGCTTCGCC
>Ga0316616_100001124_pt1 | contig 10374 bp, 12 predicted proteins | sample OWC_Aug_M1_C1_D1_FD_207660 | JGI IMG/M metagenome (GOLD analysis project Ga0316616, IMG submission 207660) | Wetland soil microbial communities from Old Woman Creek delta, Ohio, United States - OWC_Aug_M1_C1_D1_B | ecosystem: Environmental > Terrestrial > Soil > Wetlands | place: USA: Ohio...
GTGCTAGCTTCTTGTACAACCAGCTATTCTTCCCTGAAGCGTTTTTTGTAGCCCCGCCTAAGTGCAAGGTGATCTTCCCAGATCAATACTTTGACCTCAACTTCAGTCGAAACTTCCTACGAGAAGTGACGAGACTTGCGGCTCAAGCTGGTCTGGGGATGCTAGGTGGTGGACGCCAAGGGGCGGAATTGTTTAGCAGGTATTACATCGCCCCCAACATCAGGGACGTTCGCGGCGGCTTAGTATTCTCAACCCCAAGTCAGGGGTCGAAGATTATCCTCCCGCACGAGGTTCATACCGGGATAGTGCCTAAGTTCGAGTGGATAACAGACGGCCATCGCTGGGGCGTCAAGGCCGCGTACGGCAGTAACGCGTCTAGGCCTGAGAAGATACACTACTTACAGCGCTTAGCTAACTTCCAGTTCTTTTTGCATAGGTGGTCTGCGAGACAGTTGTCTGTGGGCGGGATTTTTAACCCCAACATAGTTGCGGGCCTTCCTGGGGTGGTTATAGACCGCTCTGCGCCATCTCCGGTAGTTGTCCAAGAGCTCGAGAAGATACTCCAGCGCAGAATGCTACCTACGCAGTTCGTCGGTAAGGTGATGGGGTTCTCTCACGCTATTGGTCAACAGGGTGGTTCTACTTCGATCCAGTACGGATTTGCGCGCACCCATCGTGGGCTTGATGATGAGTTTATGGGGATCTTGAACAAGGAGGTCACTACAGAAAAACCAGCCGATGTCTTAGAGGTGTGGCCTAAGCTTACAGTCACCTCTGAGGACCCGGCAGAACTAAGAGAGAACCAGACGGGTACTGAGAGTACAGAAACCCAGAAGGCTCAGTCTAAGCAAAGAGCGCGCGTGGGTAAAAACATAGAGTTGCGCAAGAGCATCGTTCGGCTGTGGACGGAGAATAAACTAGCTCCTCCTTTGACTATCCCGTTGTTGGGCAAGGTAAAAAAGGTAGAAACCAAGGGTAAGGCCCAACTGTTATCCGATGAGGCGGAGGAGCTAGGGATTTCAGAGGCGTACTTCACTAAGAACGCTGTGGTGGGTGACGGTTCATTCGGCAGCCCATCTGAGAAGCACATAGTAGTTCCTGAGACCATTACAGTCACGTTCAACCCGATAGTTGGAACGGGGCAGTTCGAGCGATCAAATCTGTCTTTTGAGGACGCTGTAAGACCTGGTTGGTTCATGAAAGACGTCTGGGGCAACGAGAACATCACGGAGAAGGTGTACTACCCACTTCTGGGTAGTAGGTCCATTACAGATGACAGCATGAGTCAGGAGCAACAGGATGAGCTCCTGAAGCGTTGGAAGGCGGACCAGCAGGCGAGAATAACCCCTACGGCGGACGGTAAGACAGTAGTGGACGTGGAGAGCTTGGACAGCAAGTTTAAGATTACGGTAGCTCCTGGAAGTGTGGAAGAAGCCATAGACAGTGTCTCTCTTCTCTATAGTATGACTAAAGAGAAGGGGGGCAATATCCACGGGTTTATACGGGACTACACGAAGCGGCCCATAGCCAATATGGTTGACATCTTGGGGTCGCAGTCTCTCGAGTTTGATAGTACGGGTAAGGTCAAAGACCCAGACACCATGATTGAAGGCTTCCATAGCAGAGCTTTTGGAGACTACAATACGGACGTGCAGCTACCGGACAGAGAGGGTGGTACCAGCAAGGCGGGTAAAGACGCCTTGTTCAACCTTATGGAGGGTGTAGCAAACCCTGCGACGCTGAAGCGTACGGGTATGATTGACACCAAGAATACACCTCGAACCCCTATCCGCGCAGAGTTGGACCCACGGGGGCGTGCTCGTGGTAGGGTAAGGGCGTACATGGAAGAGCTGAAGATTAGTCGTGGACTGTTAGGATCTTAGGAGACCGATATGGTCAATCTAGAGTCGTTTTTCGACGAGCTATCGAAGATTGCGGGCGTTGCTACGGAGGGCGGAAAGTTCCTGCTCAGGCATGGGAAGCCCATTGCTTTGATGGGGGGTGGGGCAGTGGCGTACCATCTCGGCAACAAGGAGCTCGACAAGTACCAGCTCGGTCGTAGAGTGTATTCGCAGATGAAGGCTCAAGAGCGCGGGGTCTAGTATGGACCCAGTGCTTCTCTCATCCTTTGCAGACGAGCTGCAAAAGATCGCAGGGTTTCGCGACCTTTGGCAGAGCGTATTGGACTTGTTTCGTCCATCAGACGTCCGAGTGCAGAGGAGGGTGGACTATTTCTTCTCTCCGAAGGCCGGTAAGGATAAGTGGAACAAGCTTCTGGTGAATGTCGGAGACAAGAAGTTCGTAGAGTCTTTTACCTCAAACCCGCTTGCGGACGATAAGCTCGTTACTCATGTGAAGTCGATGCACGAGCTTGCTCGAGGAAAAACTCTAGCCAAGATTCCAAGCGATTCTTCCCCTGGAAAGACGTACGAGATTCGGCAGCTAGGGGATGGTACGATTGGGTGTCAGTGTGGAGACTGGCGGTATAAAGGCAGCGTCACCCCTGGTTATCAGTGCCGACACATACGGGCATATCGGGAAAGAGGAGTGGCGTAATGGCCTCATTCGTCGACTCTACAGGCTCGTTCTTTGATGAGCTGAGCAAAATCATTGAGAAGCAGCAGGCGGATAAGGAGGACGGGTCAGACCTGCGAGCAGATCGTCCGTACTCGAGTCTCCTCACTCAGGATGAGGAGCCCATAGCTGATTACTCACCGATGCAGTTGGATTGGCAAGAGCCTGAGATTATAACACGTTCTTACGCGTAGGAGAGAGCCATGATCGCTATCGACAAGGGTGCCCAAGAAGTGGTGAAGAAGAATGCCGATGAGTCTCTTTCTAGCCAGAAGCACAAGGCCCTGGCGAAGAGAGATGTTCGTAAGAAGATGACTGTCGAGAAGGCAGCGCTTCTCAAGAGAATAGGTGTGACGAAGTAGTCGGGGGTTACTATGCTTCAAGACTGGGTTCCGTCCTTCTTGGACGAGATGAACAAGGTCGCTAAGCTCGTCTCTGACGAGAATGTGCCCTACGTCCGCAATACGGCTCTTGGGGCGGTAAGTGGCCCGGTCATACGGTCTGCTATGAACCTCATAGAGACTGGGCGCGTAATCCCTGCAGACAAGAATCCGAGACGGTGGCTTTTAGCCAACATGGCGGGTGGCGCTCTAGCTGGTGGAGTGTTGCCGTCTATTCGTAACCGCCTCAACCGAACTTCAAGAAAGCAGGGCCCTTATGCCCAGTAGACTCAAGACAGTAGTGGACAAAGTCAAAAGAGCGGACGTTTTTGACTCTGCTAGACCCGAAGCCTTGGCCATGTTGGCAGGAATGAGTACTGGGCTAGGATCTGGTAGGGCTTTTGCGGGCCATACTGCGGCGTCGATTGCGCCTCATGGGAGGAAAACTAGGTCCGAGGATATAGCTCGTAGGGTGGCTTATGTGGGCGCCCCTCTCGGTAGTGTCGGAGCACTGATACTGGCTAAGAAGAAGGGCCTAACCCCGCTGATGCAGCTTCGACACATGAATAAGTTTCCTCGGGGCTTACTTGCCGACCCTGCTGTTGAGCAAGCGTTGCTTAGGTACTTAGTGCCTATGGGAGTAGGGGCCGCTGGGGGTGTAGCAGGAGGTGTTGCCACTGGTGGCCTTATAGGGGGGATTCAAAAGCTTAGAGGCTCACCTTATGGTCAAGACAAAGAAGCGTCTATAGGTGGACAAGACCTTCGCTCTCCAATGATGGGTAGCCCCAAGTTCCCAACTGGGGATAGTCTTAGGCCAGCAAAGAGCAAGTTGCAGCAGTCTACCGCTGAGGTAGGGCCTCAACCTGCCGAGCTTCAAAGCGGGATGGCCGCGAATCCTGTTGGTAAGCCTAAGTGGGCAGCGTCTACTAAAGCAGCTCCGTACCAGCAAAGTCGAAAAGGGAAGCGCCCTATTCGTGTTCACAATCTGGTTAAGAAGGCAGGTGACGTCATGGACCCAATGCTCACTGACCCCCTTGTTTTGTACCTGAAGAAAGAAGCCGCGAAGGACTCTGCTAAGGAGCAGATTCCACTGACAGATCTTGTGGACGGTATGGGCGTGCTACGCGACAACCTTTCGGATCTGCCGTTGGGTAAAGAAGAGCACGAGCTGTCTAGCCTCCCTCCGCAACCTACGAAAGACATGACGGGCAGAATTGAACCGGACATTTACGGTTATTCTGATGGGATGTTCGACAACTCGCACACTACTCGGCGCAAGTATACGGACAAGGACCACTCTTTCGAGGGGTTCGATTCTGGTGTAGTGGACAGAATCTTAGGGCTGTGATTATGGGCTGGGGGTGTTGCCTTGTCAGAGCAGACGGCCATCGACGGTCTTGAGAAAGACGCCGCTAAGAAAAACAAGGAGCTGGTAGACCAGGATCTTGATCTCTGGAAGACGTGGCGTGAGAGCAACGAAGACCCCAACCATCTTCGCCCGTTGATGAGTCAATTTCGTGGCATGATTCGCCAGAACGTCAACAACTGGTCTAAGATCGACATGCCCCCGGCTGTCATCCAGGCTGAGCACAACAAGCAGTTTCTTCGAGCCTTGCGTACCTACGACCCAGATAAGGGTAAGCTAGGAACTTGGGTCGGTCACCATCTTAGGAATGCCCCTCAGAGGTTTCTCAATACGTATCAAAATCCCGCTCGTATTGTGGAGACGCGCACAGGTGCGCAACGAGGCATATTTGACAACGCTGTAGCTACCTTGGACGACCAGTTGGGGAGAGAACCAACTTCTCAAGAGCTGGCTGAACATCTTGGGTGGGCGCTTCCTGAAGTAGAGAGAGCCCGATCTGAGGGTAGGGCCGCCTGGTACTCCTCTTCTGCGCCTTTTGGTCTAGACCCTGCCACTAACATGCCGTCTCGAGCCACAGAGATCGCTCGGTTCATCAAACCTGAGTTGTCTCCAGAAGAGGCGCTAGTGTGGGAGTACACCACAGGTGAGGGAGGTAAGCCTCAGCTACGACCCGGAGAGATAGCGAAGCAACTAAATATGAGCCCGTCTAAGGTTTCTCGCTTGCGTAACGCCATCGCAGAAAAGATCAAGAAGTACTATTGAGGAGTACGATGGCTAAGGCACCTCCTACCAGAGAAGAACGGGATGCAAATCTTGACGCACTTACTAGTGCCGTCAAAGAGTGGGGGGACAAAGAAACCGCTCGCCTAGAGAATGAAGTGAAGTTCATGAGGGCAGTCCTCAAGGGTAGGATTGGTTCTGAGAAAGCAGGTACGGCAAACCTCGACTCGTTATCCAAATTGCTCCAAGCGGAAGTTGACGCTTTTATGGGACAAGGTGGAGATTCCAACAGGTCGTAAGATGAGGGCTGTAGATGGAACTTCTGAACCCAGCGCCAGCGTCGGACGTAGTTTGGCTGAGCCGCTACAAGGTCGAAGTTCATCTTAGTGGGACAAAAGACCACACTAACCTAGTTTTCACTACACCCACCAAGTTTTTTCCCAATACTATCGCGGTCTATTACAACGGCCAACGTCTGTGCCGTGGTACTGGTAGCGACTACGACATCTCCGAATCGGGTGGTGTAGGGACCGGGTACGACACAATTACCTTGCTAGCACCTGCTCTAGCGCCGTATCCTAATGAGGTCTTGTTCGCTGACTATATCCAGGCCTGAGAGGAGATCACTTGTAAGAGAACACGGTGGTGTGCTCGGTTCAAGGTCACCTAACCTCGGGAGGAGCGTCTCATGGCACGGTCTTGGTTGAGGCAGTTAGTACAGATTGGGCAATCGGAAACCTACACTGACAACGTATCATCTGGCAGTACGATGGAAAGCAGTGCGACCAACATTCAGGATGACCTGAATGCTGTTCGTAGCCAGTTGAATCGTATTCTCGACGCCTCCATGACTGGCGGCAAGTGGTACGACGACGTGTTTACGCCTGTCGGTGGAACCAAGCGTGGCATCAAGCAGGTCAACGTCGACCTCAAGGACATCGAGGATAAGCGGCTCCTCTTCCGTACGCAAGTGCTCACCGACATTACGGTTCCTGCCGCTGTTGCTGCTACAGGTGCGCTGATCGGAGTGGCGGGAACGAACATCAACGACGGCGAGACCTTCACGCTTAGTGACGGCATAAACACCCCCGTCGTCTTCGAGTTCGATGACGACGCTACTGTGACGCCCGGCAATGTGGCAGTGACCTTCACGTCTGGTGACAGTGCGAACACGGTCGCCACCTCGATGCGATCTGCCATTAACGGAAATGCGATCCTGATCTCCGCAAGCGGGACGAACCAGAACGTCGTTTTGACACAGGATCGCAAGGGCACGCAGGGCAATAATCTGATCACAACCACTGTAGCGGACGCGGGCTTCATCGCTGGAATGTCTGGATTCAGTGGCGGAGCTGGAGACCTCGTGGTGTTGAGTGTAGCGGGTAGCGAAGCACCCACCATCCCCGCTGCGGTAGGAACTAATCTGACTCCCGGAACCGCTATCGGCGCGGTGGTTGTAGCTTTGCCCTCAGGAGTCATCGGCCATCACTCTCTTGACTACGTGATTGGCGCGAACGCGATCAACCCGAAGAACTTGGTCAAGGTCCGTAACGCCAACAGCGATGACCCGATCTTGTCGAGTGGTAAGGAAGTGTACGCCCTTATCCAAGCGCAGAACGGCGTAGTGGACGGCGATACCTTCGATGACAGCACGAAGAAGGTGCAGTTGTCATTCGTGCGTGAGTCAGTGGTTACTGCGCATACACTGGAGCAGGTTCCTGGTGATGACATCGGTGGCCAAGTCATTAACTACTGCTACTCTAGGCGCATCAACTTCGATGCGATTCCTGAGCAAGCATTCTTGATGGGTCTGTTCACCGACCAATCGGCAGCGGTGGATGTGACTCTCGACAACGCCATCGACAATCAGGCAGGTCCCGCTACCCAATCTCAGAACATCGAGTGGCGTATCGACGACACACGCACCTTGAAGTTCCAAGACTCCTCGGGTGCGGTGAATCTCCTCACAATCGCGCCCAACTCTGGCAACGATCTGGTGCAGTTCAACGTCGATACGTTCGACGTGAACAACGCCAACTCCGCCGACTTCCTGAACGGAGCTATCTTCGATTCTGGTGGGACGTCCATCAACGTCGGCGTGACGGCTGGTCAGATTGACGCGGCGGCCAAGCTGACTATTGCGTCGACTGGTGCAAACGACTTGGCGTTGGTAGCTGGCGAAGATTTGTGGATGACTGACAGCTACCGAGCTGGCTCGACGTGGAGTTTGACTGACGGTATCAAGTTGGCGAGTAGCTCTCTTGAGTGGAGTAACTTTGAGGCGCAGTACGGTGAAGTTAGCCTCTTGGCCGCTATCACTGCCGCGTCGCAGAAGGACTCGCACAAGAAGCTCTCTGGTGTTGTGACTGCGGCTAACATTCCCGCAGGAACCAACGTCACTGGTGGGGTAAACCTGAGCTCCGCGTTGCAGGACTACTCGACCATCTTAGACTTCGCGTCTGACGTGAATGTCTTCCTGAATGGCCAGTTGCTCCTCGGCGCGGACACTGCGACTGACGACGTGTACCCCGGCACCTCTAAGGCCACTGGGGACCTCAAGTTCACGTTCGTCCTCAAGATTAACGACGTGGTGACAATGGAGACGTTTGCTCACCCGATGTAAGTGGTAGAGCAGGCCCTCGCACTGATCTTAGGGAGACCACATGAGCGGCGTTATTGAACTGGCAGAGATGAAGATGAAAACGGTGCAAGAAGTGGGACGCCGTTTGGATGAAAAGCAGGAATCTGCCAAAGTTGAGGTGTACCGGAATGAAGGAGCTCGCGGTGTTTTAACGAGCAATGTCTTACCGGGCATGGAGGGAGTTAAGTCCTACTGGAGAAAAGAGTTAGACAAGGAAGTGCTCACTCCCGAGGTGGCTACTCTTATCTTCAAGGCAATAGATCAGTGCGAGGGATGCGTCCGTAATCTTATCGAACTCTCTCAGGCGGCGATTATTCGAAAGCAAGGAGAAATCGAAGCCTACAAGATGAGCATCGACATGTGCGAGAAGACCTTTGCCGTGGAGAACGCCAAGGTGAAGGGGCTCATGGAGGCCATGGAAAGAGGGGACGTCCAGGGGGACACTCAGGGGCCTGCTGGGCGTCCCCCTCTTCGTGTGGTAGGACTGCATCCTGGGGGCAGTATTGCTGCTCAACGTCGTGCTGAGGGGACGGCTCCGACAGAGCTTGGTGCCGAGTCTGTGGTACAGGACAGTCCTGTACGGCAAGCAGACGCTCCATCGACGACGGAAGATACCTCTGATCTGCAGCCTTTGGCAGGTGCGACCCCTTCTTTGCGTGGAAAAATGAGGAAGAAGAGGAAGTCACACGATGCCGAGAACACCAGATAGATTTCCTGGGCCGACTTACGAGGAGGGGGTTTACCTCGAGAGTGTAGTGGACGACCCCGCTACCGTAGGAGAGGTTCGACTTGTCGGTAGTGACTTTAAGGCAAGGGACGGTCTGGGGATCTTTAATCTGAGAAGCGGCTCGGGGCTCACTGAGAGTGCGCATAACGCGCTTCGCCAACTGATTCACTTCATAGACGACGGCCCAGCAGATGGGTGGGCGTCCGGTATGTATAAGGAACTTTTGCCTTCCGGAGATCCGTTTCCTGCTCAAGAGATATGGTGGACTACCCCGGGTAAGACGCACAAGATAGTGTCTTTGGACATTACGCGAAACGGCAATAAGACTCCTGCCACAGAGGTGTGGAAGATCTACGACGTCGACGGTAGCACCGCGTTAGTGACTGTGACGGATACAATCGCGTATAGTGGCGTTTTTGAGACTACTCGTACAAGGACGTGGGCATGAGCGGAAGAAGCCCTGCGAGTATATTGTTTGACGTTAACGGTAACCCTATTGGGGCTACTGACGACGGGTCCTCGTATCGCCTCAACATGGATTCGCGCGTAAGTGCGGTTGATACTGGTGTTGGCATAGGTGTACTAGGAAGCGCTCAATCCAGTTATGTGCCAGACCCGCACTCTCACGATGCGCAAGAGATCCTGCCGATACTTCTCGATGCCAGTAACAATGTTCAGGTGCGAGGGTCGGTTTTAACAGACGAGACTAGTTTTCGAGAAGATTTCTCAAGCAGCTCGTTATACAACAACCTCACCGGAACACTGTCGTTTGTATCTGGGGGTGTTTCTGTTACCGGCGTTGGAACGTACTTTACCACGGAGATAAGCATCGGGGATTACGTTCGACTTGGTGCCGATACAGATTCGGCTCTGACACAAGTTGCGTATGTAGTAAGTGACACCGAACTGGTACTTGAAGAAGGGTACCTCGGGGCCACGAGCGCGGGTAGTGGCGTGTGCACGTGGTGGTCCATTGAAGCTGTCGCCCCCGACTCTAGTATTGTTGTCTCCAACTCGTTAGCTACGCTGACTGTTAGTACTTCGAGTAGTGCGCACGCACATCTGTTTAGGCAAAGTGACTACTTGCCGCTCGTAACGACTTTCTACGCGTCAATATCGCAGAGGATTGCGGGACAGAAGACGTTCATAGGGGTTGTTAACAAAATTGAGACCCCAACAGCGGGCGCATATATTCTTTGGGATGGAACCGATCCGAGAAAGATTACCTGTGTCTCGCTGAACGCAAGTAACAGCTATGAAGAGAGTCAGGTTACGCTACCAGGAGAACTCCTTACGTCCTCCTTGCTCGAGTATCAGATAGAGGTATCTGCTGGGGCAGTAGCTTTTCTCGTTGACTCTACACGTGTAGCATCCCATCGTTTGCATGTTCCAGACCCGTATCAGATCTTAGGTCTTTACATTGACATACAAAATACGACTGTTACGGGGTCTCCGACGGCACTAGTTGTGGATTCGGTGTTCTTTCAGAACACCAACCAAGTACAGACGGGTAGTATCTTCACAGGGGAGCCGCAGGCCGTTCAAGGAGTGCCGGACGGAGTCCCCATAACTATTCAGTTTGGTAATCCGGGTGGTGGCACCGCGCTACCGCTTATGATTAACATGGTCTTCGATAAATCCGAAGGGGCTATAGTTGCCTCTTCATACAAGCGCGTACAGTCGTATTCTATTCCCACAGGCTACACTGGGTACATCATTCGCTATGTGTCATTTCAGGGTGAGGCTGCAGCGTCTCGTATTGTCGCTCAAGCGATACTAGGCACGTTTGTTAACAACACACAGGTATTTACTGTAGAGACTAGTTACCCTTCACCCACCTGGGCAGCCATAGTACAGGCGGAGGTAACGACGCAGATTCAAACTGGGGCTGGTTCTGTCGCAGTTACGGTTACGTATACTAACGAACTTGGAGTTTCAGGGCGTACTGGGACTATTTCTATACCGA
>Ga0316616_100001125_pt1 | contig 10371 bp, 8 predicted proteins | sample OWC_Aug_M1_C1_D1_FD_207660 | JGI IMG/M metagenome (GOLD analysis project Ga0316616, IMG submission 207660) | Wetland soil microbial communities from Old Woman Creek delta, Ohio, United States - OWC_Aug_M1_C1_D1_B | ecosystem: Environmental > Terrestrial > Soil > Wetlands | place: USA: Ohio...
TTCCTGCCTACCTCATCACGCGCCAGCTGGGGCTGCTGAACTCGCACTTGGGCATGGCCCTGCCGCTGTTCTCGACCATCGTCTGCATCTTCGTCTTCAAGGCGAGCTTCGATGCCATCCCGTCCTCCCTGGTGGATGCGGCGCGGATCGACGGGGCCCCGGACTGGAAGATCATCCTGCAGATCCTCATGCCCCTGTCCGAGCCCGCCATCGCCACGAACGTCATCCTGGCCTTCATCTGGTCCTGGAACAACTTCCTGTGGCCGCTCATCATCGTCCGGGACCAGCACATGCAGACCCTGCCGCTGGGGCTGTCCCGGTTCCTGACGGTAGTCGAGGACACGACGGGGGCCCTCTACGCCTTCTGCGTCATGGTCCTGCTGCCGGGATTGATCGTCTTCCTGCTGGCCCAGAAGGAGTTCATCGCCGGCCTGACCAGGGGCGCCGCCAAGGGATAAGTTTTGCAGGCTGCTGAAAAAGGCCCATCTGAGGCGTTGGCCCGCCCGGGTACCCGTCCCGCGCTCCGCGGGATGGGTGGATCGCTGCGGCGTACCTCCAGTACGCCTCACTCGGCCTACGGCGTGCCGCCTTGCATCTGGGCCTTTTTGAGCAGCCTGGGGAAAACGGGTCTTTCAGCAACCTGCTGGGAGTGGCCAGGATGTCGTGGGGGTGGCTCTGGAACCGTTACACCATCACCTTCGGGGGGATGGCGCTCCTGGCGGGGCTGTGGAATCTCTACGTGGCGCTGAACAGCGACGGGATCATCAGTGGTCGCGTGGTGGGGCCCGATGGGCGCGCGGTGGAGGGGGCCACGGTGGTGCTGAGCGAGAAGACCCTGCTGGTGTCGGCCGCCCGAGCCAAGGCCACCACCGATGGCCAGGGGGCCTTCCGGTTCTCGGGCCACACGCTCTACCACCTCTATCTGGAAGCCTCGAAGGAGGGCGTGGGAGGGATGCCTGCCAAGGAGTACCGGCTCTACTTCAAGGGGCAGAACCTGACCCTGCGCGAGCCGCTGCGCCTGGGGGCGGCCCCGTGAATCCCATTCTGCCCGCCCTGGGCCTTCCGGCAGACGCCCGGGCCGCCATCGTCCACGCGGACGACGTGGGGATGTGCCACGGGGCGAACGTGGCGTTCGGGGAGCTCTTCCGCACGGGGGCGGTGACCTGCGGCGCGGTGATGGTCCCCTGCCCCTGGTTCAGCGAGACGGCGGAGATCGCCCGCGCCACGCCGGATCTGGACCTCGGTGTCCATCTCACCCTGACGAGCGAGTGGCAGACCTACCGCTGGGCGCCCATCTCCGCCGCGAGCCGGGCTTCCGGTCTCATCGACGAGCACGGCTACTTCTGGCGCCGGCTGCCCCTGCTGGCGGCGCATGTGGTGCCCGAGGCGGCCGAGGCGGAGATGCGGGCCCAGATCGAGCGGGCCCTGGCGGCGGGAATCGACGTCACGCATCTCGATACCCACATGGGGGCGGCGCTGCTGCCGTCCCTGGTGGAGATCTACATCCGCCTGGGCCGCGAGTACCAGCTGCCCATCCTCTTCCCGCGGCACTTCCAGGAGTACGCGGGGGTGCTGGATTTCGCCGGGATTGCCCTGGAGGGATACGCCCCGCTGGGCGGCCGCCTCGAGGCGGAGGGCTGGCCCCTGGTGGATCACTTCCGCATGACGCCGGGTGTCCCCTCGGCGGAGAGCGACCGGGCCTACCGGGAGCTGGTGGCGACGCTGCCCTCCGGGCTGACCATGGTCGCCCTGCACCCGAACGCCGGCGGGGACATCGAGAGCATCGTGCCGGCCAAGGCCCACTTCCGCACCGATGAGTACCGGATCCTCGGCGACCGCAGCTTCCAGGAGTGTGTGGCCGCACAGGGGATCCGGACGCTCGGCTTTCGGGCGCTTCGGACGCTGCTGCGCCAGCGGCCCGGCCTGGGCCGGGCCGCTACCCTCTGATGGCTGGGGGAAGGGAACGAGGAAGGGGGCCCGGAGCGGACGCAGGAGACGTTGCGGGCGAAGGCGGCGCGCATCTCTCGCAATCGGAGGAGGCGTTGTGAGTAGCGCGAACCTGTTCAGTGCGCCTCCCGGGCCGAGAACGCAGGAGGTCTTCGAGACGCTGCTGGAGACCCCGCACTTCCGGCTGGAGCGCATCGTCTCCACCGGGCAGGCGACCCCGGAGGGGCAGTGGTACGACCAGGACCGCAGCGAGTGGGTCGCGCTACTGACGGGGAGCGCCGGCTTGCTGTTCGAAGGGGAGGCGCAGGTGCGGGTGATGCGCCCCGGGGATCACGTGCAGATCCCGGCCCACCGCCGGCACCGGGTGGCGTGGACCGACCCGGAGCAGCTCACGGTGTGGGTAGCCATTCACTTCTGAGCGGTCCATGCACTGATCCAGATTCGCCGTTGCCGCTCCAGCGTCTCTCCTCTTGCTCTTGCCCAGTGGAACAAGAAAGAGCCGGGGGCGGCCTGGACAGGGCTGCCCCCGGAAATCCACGTCCCCGACACGCTCTTGGCAAATTTCTTTCGGGTGGATAAACGGAAATGGTCCTGCGGCTATGGCGCAACCCGCTTCGCAAGCGCGGAGGTGAACGCATCGAGGTGATTCCTCGATCCGTCCGAGAGGTTACTGTAAACCGTCCGAATGTCGAATTGCTCGGTATTGGCCATCGCCGCCTCCAGGTCGCCGATGTCGGTTTTCTCGATGAAGATGCCGACTTTCAATGCTTCGACGTAGGATGCTGAGCCTGCGCCAACGAGCTGGTTGTACAGCGCCTGCAGGTCCTGGTTGGTGAATACTCCCGGCACGCTGGAAGCGGGATCGTCGAGGGCGTATCTGTCCAGGAGGATCTTCACCGCGTCCATGTGATTCTGTTCACTTCTTGCGATATTGGTGAAGATCCTGCCCCCCCAACTCGCGGACAGGACTTGGTAGACATCCCGTGCGAGCTTCTCCTCCTCGCGGATGAAAAGGAGGTCTGTTTGCTCCTGCTCGGACAATTCCGCCGCATGCACAGGACCTATCAGCAGAACCGCCAACACCAGGGCGCCAACCACTGCGAGACAGGCCTTTCGGGCGAACACCCGACGGTGAGCTTTCATGATGATTCCTCCTTGGTTGGTGTTGCGTAGAGTCCTCTTCGCCTATTCCCCTTTCTCATCCAGGAACGGACGCAGCGGTCCGCACGGCCGAGGGGCGCCCATGGGCGAAGTTCTCTGGAGCAAGACAAATGCCAAGCCCATGATTTCCGTTTGACGGTCGCCTTGGCTCGAGGGGATCTCCCAGCATGCGGTGGATCCGGGAGTTGCCATGCTCAGCAGATGACCCGGAACACCCCGGGACTGCAAAGGCATCCCACGTGTGGGGATTCCCCGTGTGGGCATTTGCCCCCGGGTGGGCATTTGCCCCTTCGGCCCATCGCCTTCACACTCGGTGCTCGGGATCGCCAGTGCCGGGGGGCTGCTTGACACCCCTCGCGTAAGGCTGATAAGGTCAGGTCGCTCGGGATCCTGACGGGCGATCCAGCGCTGCCCCAGAGTCGCCTCCGCTGCTGGATGCCCCCCCCAGGTCAGGCTCTCGTTTTCGTTCCCCTGGCTGCCGGTTCTGGCCGCCAGTGCCGTCCATCTGCCGTGTCACGCCGCCGCGCTCCAATCGCTGCGCACTTGGGAGGAAGACATCATGGGTACCACGGGCCGCTCTCGCATGACTCGCCGGCAGTTCCTCTCGCTCACGGCCGCAGCCGCTGCCATGCCGGCGCTGCCACGGATCGCGGCGGCACAGCAGCCGCGCCGCGGCGGGACCTTCATCTCGGCCAAGACGACGGAGGCGCCGAGCCTGGACACGATCCTGGAGCAGGCGGCCTCACGCCAGCGGATCGACGTCCTGTTCTACAACCGCCTGGTCGAGTGGGCGCCGGACGGGAAGCTCCAGCCGGCCCTGGCCGAGTCCTGGACCACGAGCCAGGACGGCAAGACCTGGACCTTCAAGCTGCGGCGCGGCGTCAAGTTCCACACCGGCCGGGAACTCGAGGCGGCTGACGTCAAGTTCACCCTGGACCGGGTGCTGGACGCCAACGTGGGCTCGGGCGGCCGGGGGTACCTGCTGGCCATCGAGGGGATCGAGACGCCGGACAAGTACACCGTTGTGATGCACACCAAGGCGCCGACGGCGTCGCTCCTGGCGGGGCTGGCGGGGAACTGGCAGTCCATCCTCCCCCGGGACGAGTACGAGAAGCGCGGCGACCTCCGGCGCACGGCGATCGGGACCGGGCCGTTCATCCTGCAGGAGTGGGTGCCCCAGAGCCATCTCAAGGCCCGCAGGAACCCCGACTACTGGGACAAGAGCAAGCCGGTCGTGGATGCCCTCGAGATCAAGATCATTCCGGACGAGGCCAGCATCATCGCGCAGCTTCGGACCGGGAACATCCACCACGCCATGCTCGAGGACAACAAGAACTACCTGCTGGTGAAGGACGACAAGCGGCTGAAGGCGCTGCGCACCTCCCGGCTCGGCTTCGACGTGGTGGTCATGAACCTCGGGCGGAAGCCGTTTGACGACGTGCGCGTCCGGCAGGCCATCAGCCTGGCCATCGACCGGAACGAGGTGCTGCAGGTGGCCGCCTCCGGGCTCGGCCAGGTCACCGGGCCGTGCACGCCGGCCATGAAGCCGTGGGCGCTGCCGATCGAGACCTACAAGGAATGGTACACGCCGAACCTCGAGCGGGCGAAGAAGCTCCTGGCCGACGCCGGCCACCCCAACGGGTTCAAGACCACGCTCAAGGCGATCCCGACGTTCCCCACCATGGTGGCGGGCTCGCAGGTCATCGCCGCCCAGCTCAAGCGGATCGGCATCGACGCCCAGATCATCCAGGAGGAGTACGGCGTCTGGATCAAGAACATCATCAAGCCCAACTTCAACTTCGACATGACCATGAACCTCACCAACGGCGAGCCCGACCCGGACTCGCTCTTCTACCGCCGCCTCCACTCGGTGGAGAAGCAGTGGCCCAACGGCGGGGATCCCGAGGTGGACGCGCTCCTCGACCAGGGCAAGACCACCCTGGACCCGGCCAAGCGCAAGGAGATTTACGACAAGGCCCAGAAGCTGATAGTGGAGAAGGCGCTGATCATCTGGACCTTCTCCCCCGACCTGATCGAGGTCGTCCAGAGCAACGTCACCTACGAGCAGCACTTCACGAGCCTCTTCTACGGCTTGCGCACCGTGTCGCTCGGCTAGCCTGCGGACCGCCTGCGCCCGGGCTTTCTCAGCTTTCGGGGAAGCCCGGGCGCATCCGAGCACCCCATGCGCCGCTACGCTCTGATCCGGACCCTGTCCCTCCTGCCGACGCTGCTCGGCGTCACGGTCGCCGTCTTCCTGATGATCCGTCTTATCCCGGGGACGATCGTCGATCAGATGATCGGGACCGAAGGAACGTACAGCGAGCAGACCGTGCGGGCGCTGAAAACCTTCTTCGGGCTGGACGCGCCGATCCACGTCCAGTATGGGCGCTGGATGTCCGCCGTCGTCCGGGGGGATCTCGGCACGAGCTGGCGCACGGGCATTCCGGTCCTTGAGATGATCCTCAGCCGGCTCGAGGTGACCGCGGAACTCACCCTCCTGGCCATGCTGGTCGCCCTGGCCGTCGGGATCCCCCTCGGCATCCTGTCGGCCCGGCGCGAGAACACGGCCCTGGACCACCTGGCGCGGGTGGCGAGCCTCTTCAGCCTGTCCATCCCGGTCTTCTGGCAGGCCACCATGCTGATCCTGGCCGCCTCGCTCTGGTTCGGCTGGGCCCCGCGCGTGGACTTCGTGAGCGTCTGGGTGGACCCGGTCGGGAACCTCGCCATCATGGCGCTGCCCAGCCTGGCGCTGGGCACCGCCGTCGCCGCCGTGTTCATGCGCATGACGCGCTCCTCGCTGCTCGAGGTCATGCGCGAGGCCTACATCCGGACGGCCCGGGCCAAGGGGGTCTCCGAGAAGATCGTGGTGTGGGGCCACGCGCTCAAGAACAGCCTGATCCCGCTGATCACGGTCGCCGGCGCCCAGGTGGGCTACCTCCTCGGCGGCGCCGTCGTGACCGAGGAGGTCTTCACGCTGCCGGGCGTGGGCCGCCTCATCCTCTGGGCGGTGTTCCAGCGCGACTACCCCCTGGTCCAGGGGACGATCCTCTTCATCAGCGCCCTCTTCATGCTATCGAACCTGGTGGTGGACCTGGTGTACGGGGCGGTGGACCCGCGGATTCGCTATGGCTGAGGCGTCGGTGGGGACCGGGGCACCAGCGGCCCCCGGGCAGCTGGGTCGGGCATCCGAGGGGTGGCGATCGAGCCTGCGCCCGGCCCTGCGGAACCGGCTCGTCCTCTTCGGGGCGGGGATCATCGCCCTGATGGCCGTCCTGGCGGTCTTCGCGGAGGTGGTGGCGCCCTACGATCCGACGGAAATGAAGGTGGTGGACGCCCTCAAGGCGCCGTCGAGGGCCCACCTGTTCGGGACCGATCGGTTCGGGCGCGACGTCCTGTCCCGGACAATCCATGGCAGCCGCATCGCCCTCGGCGTATCCCTGTCGAGCATCGCGATGGCCTTGGCGGTCGGGTCGGTCCTGGGCTTGATCGGCGGGTTCGTGGGCGGCTGGTCCGACCACGCCATCGGCCGGGTCATGGACATCCTCTTCAGCTTCCCGACGCTGGTCCTGGCAATCGCGATCGCGGCGATGCTGGGGCCGGGCCTGAGCAACGCGGTCCTGGCCATCGCCGTCGTCTACGCCCCGCTCTTCTGCCGCGTGGCCCGGGGCCCGGTGATCGCCGAGCGGGCCAAGGAGCACGTGGCCGCGGCCATCGCGCTGGGGGCGGGCTCCCCGCGGGTCATCTTCCGCCACATCCTGCCCAACGTCCTGGCCCCCCTCATCGTACAGGGGTCGGTGGCGCTGGCCTTCGCGATCCTGATCGAGGCCTCCCTGAGCTACGTCGGGCTGGGGACGCAGCCGCCGGATCCCTCCTGGGGGACGATGCTGAACGAGGGCCGGACCTACCTCGAGACGGCGCCCTGGGTCAGCATCTTCCCGGGGTTGGCCATCATGCTGGCCGTCCTCGGCTTCAACCTGCTGGGCGACGGCCTGCGCGACGTCCTCGACCCCAAGCTCCGCGGCCGCTAAGGAGTCTTTCAGAAACCTGCTTAGGCCGCCAACCCCCGAGTGCGCTCCGCACCCAGCCACGCTCGCCCGTGAAGCCCCCAGAAAAGGCTCGGCGCCGGAGCCTCCCGCATCACGGGCCCTGTGGCCCGCCCCGGAGGCCTCCGGCGCCGATCTGTCTCTCGTCCGCGGCCCGCCTCCCCTGCACCCGAGCCGCCGGTCCCAAGGGTTCCACGGAAGCCCGCATTGTTCGCGAGTTCCATCCGCGAACAATGCGGGCTAATTGGGCAGCATCTTCCCCGTGCGCAGGTACCGCATGTGCCAGCTGAAAACCTCCTCCAGCATGTGCGGGGTATGCTTCCCGGCGGAAAGCTCCGAGGCCTTGCGGTAGTACTCGCGGAGCAGCGGCTTGTAGTCCGGGTGGGCGCACTTCTCGATGATCTCTTTCGCCCGCTGCTTGGGCGAGAGGCCCCGCAGGTCGGCGAGCCCCTGCTCGGTCACGATGACCTGGACGTCGTGCTCGGTGTGGTCCACGTGGGAGACCATGGGCACGATGCAGGAGATGGCCCCGCCCTTGGCCGTGGACGTGGTCATGAACATGGAGATGTAGGCGTTGCGGGCGAAGTCCCCCGAGCCGCCGATCCCGTTCATGATGGAGGTGCCCATGACGTGGGTGGAGTTCACGTGCCCGTAGATGTCCGCCTCGATCATGCCGTTCATGGCCAGACAGCCCAGGCGGCGGATGATCTCGGGATTGTTGCTGATCTCCTCGGGGCGGAGGATGATCCGCTCGCGGTAGTCGTCCATGTGCGAGTACAACTCCTCGACCCCCTTGGGGCTCAGCGAGAAGGCGGTGGCCGAGGCCATGAGCATCTTGCCGGACTTGATCAGCTCCAGCATGCCGTCCTGGATGACCTCGGTGTAGGAGGTGAGTTCCGCGAACTGACCCTGGTTGAGCCCGATCAGCACGGCGTTGGCGATGTTGCCGACGCCCGACTGCAGGGGCAGCAGGTTGTGGGGCAGGCGGCCCCGCTTCACCTCGTTTGCCAGGAAGTCCAGGATGTGCTGGGCGATCTTCGTGGACGCCTCGTCCGGCGGGCTGAACGGCGTGTTCCGGTCGGGGGAGTTGGTCTCCACGATGGCCACGATCTTCTCGGGCGGGCAGACCAGGTAGGGCGAGCCGATCCGGTCGGTGGGGGAGGTCAGCGGGATGGGCTTCCGATTCGGGGGCGATACGAGGTCATAGTACACGTCGTGCATGCCCTCGAGTCGCTCGGGCTGCCACGAGTTGACCTCGAGAATGACCTTGTCGGCCAGATCGATCCAGGTCCGGTTGTTCCCCACGGAGGAGGAGGGAATGAGGCTTCCGTCCTCGCGGATGGCCATGACCTCGATCAGGGCGGTGTCCAGCTTGCCCAGGAAGCCGTAAGAGGCGTACTGGGCCACGTGGCTCAGGTGCATATCCACGTATTCCATCTCGCCGGCGTTGATCTTCTTGCGGCAGACGGTATCGGACTGGTACGGGAGCCGGATCTGGATGCCGTCCACCATGGCCAGGGCCCCGTCGAGGACCGGCGCCGTGGAGGCCCCGGTCCAGACCCGGACCTTGTGATCCTCCCCGGCGAAGTGCGCCTCCATGATGTGCTTGGCCAGGGCCATGGGCACCGCCTTGGGGTACCCGGCCCCGGTGAAGCCGCTCATGCCCACGCTGACGCGCGCGGGGATCAACGCCGCGGCCTCGTCGGCCGACATCACCCTGTCCAGCAACCGCTTGCACCGAATCCTGGACCGATCAGCCATCCGCCTGTCCTCCTTGTCCGGGACTTCACACGTGTGATATGAGTGCTAGCGCCAACGGGAGGCGCCGCCCTTCTCTCTGGTCCGTCGTCAGGGGAAGTATAGCAGCCCCGCTGGCAAGGGGAAGCCCCGCGTGAGGGAATGGGGACCTTTGCACGGACACCCATACCGCCCCCGGGCAGAGGGTTCCCCGCGCCGGACGCCCCCTCCGGGGGCAGCACCATGCGGCTTGACACCGTCCGGGACGAGGTGCACGGGCGCGTGAAGCAGGCCGAGGCGATCGAGCAGGGTCCGGCCCCGGTCCACGTCGCCAGGCCATTGCCCTCCGGAGGGCATGCCGAGGATTGCAGGGTGCGCCTGGCCGCCTCGCAGGAGGGCATCCGCTGCTCTCGCTCTACGTCCACATCCCGTTCTGCGAGCGCAAGTGCCTGTACTGTGACTTCTACTCCGTCACGGACCGGGAGGCCCTCGAGGCCTACCTCCGGGCACTCGCCGGCGAGATTCGCCTCGTGGCCGGCGTCGGCGCTGGGGAGCCCGTCCAGAGCGTCTTCTTCGGCGGCGGCACGCCGTCGCTGCTCCAACCCGTCCAGCTCGAGACCATCCTGGCCCCCCTGCACGATGGGTTCCGGATCTCGCCGGAGGCCGAGGTGTCCCTGGAGGCGAACCCGGGGACCGTGCGCCTGGAGCAGCTTGCGGCCTTCCGGGCGCTGGGGGTCAACCGGCTGTCGTTCGGCATCCAGTCGTTCCGGGACGCCGACCTTCGCTTCCTGGGGCGCATCCACGACAGGGCGCAGGCCCTCGGGTGCCTGGCGCTGGCCCGCGCGGCCGGCTTCGGCAACGTCGGGATCGATCTGATCTCGTCGATCCCGGGGCAGAGCCTGGCCGGCTGGGACGAGAACCTCCGGCGCGCCGTGGATCTCGGGCCGGACCACGTCTCGGCCTACAGCCTGATCGTCGAGCCGCACACGCCGCTGCAGCGGATGGTCCAGGCCGGGCAGGTCCGGGTCGCCCCGAGCGACCTGGAGGCGGCGATGCTCGAGCGGACGATGGAGGTCCTCGAGGCGTCCGGGTACGAGCACTACGAGGTCTCGAGCTACGCGCGGCCGGGCTTCCGCTGTCGCCACAACGGTGCCTACTGGTCGCACGGGCCCTACCTCGGTTTCGGGCCGTCGGCCCATTCCTTCCGGCCCCTGGCCGGGGGGACGCAGGGCTGGCGCTGGTGGAACGTGGCGGATCTCGGGGAGTACCTGGCGCGCCTCGAGCGCCGCGTCGCCCCCGTCGCCGCGGAGGAACGGCTGGGGGCGGGGCAGATGCTTCGCGAGCGGATCTTCCTCGGCCTCCGAACCGGCAGGCTGGCCCTGGATCGGCTGGCCGACGATTTCGGCGAGGACGTGGTCGCCGAGCGGCACGCCGTGCTGCGGGGACTGCTCGAGGAAGGGCTGGCAGACCTGGACGGCCGGAC
>Ga0316616_100001127_pt1 | contig 10368 bp, 11 predicted proteins | sample OWC_Aug_M1_C1_D1_FD_207660 | JGI IMG/M metagenome (GOLD analysis project Ga0316616, IMG submission 207660) | Wetland soil microbial communities from Old Woman Creek delta, Ohio, United States - OWC_Aug_M1_C1_D1_B | ecosystem: Environmental > Terrestrial > Soil > Wetlands | place: USA: Ohio...
TGCCGTGAAGGATGCTCGCAACGACTGCACGCTCTGGAAGCCTCGAACGACCGTGGAGCGCGAAACGAAAGCCGCCGGTACCACCAGGTCCGGTCGGCAGGCCTTCGACGACCTCTTCAAGTAGCGCCGCCTGGCACGCCAGCTCGGGAACATCGCCAACCTCGCACGTCCGACAGCACCTGATCGGCCTCCCCACCGCCTTTTCCCCGGGCCCCCAGCTTGGTCCACGAGTTACCCCGACCACACCGCCCGCCGTTTGCAGAATGGCGGCTGAAAGCTCTCGTTTCTAAAGGCGTATGACCCCTGCGATGTTCAGCGTACAAGAGCCTTCGGGTCCCCCCTGGGGTTCGAACCCGCGGCATCCCCTGGATCATTTGCCAAGCTACTACGCAGCGCGGAATAATGGCTCCACCGCCCGCCGCGCTGCTCCGTTCGTGGGGAAGGCCCTCGCGCTTGCACCCGACGCGACGCAAGCGCTCGGCCCTCCCCTCGGACCCCTCCGAGAGGGGCGGGCCGCCGCCCCTCGTCGGACTCTCCCCCGGACTGTGCGGTTCTGTTTGACGTGTCGTTTATTTTACGCACCGCACAGTAATTGGGGAAGCCGCTCGGCTCCCTTTTCGCGGAAGGCGGAATGATGTTCGGCTCGTCGAGTCGTACCGCGGTGAGGGCTCCCGGAGTCTGGCGATCCGATCGTGAGGCGCGGCCACCGGCAGGCTCACGGAACGTGTCTTCCCGGGGCGGCGAGGCACCAGTTGCTCGATGGTCCGTCCTGTGCTAGTTGTTTCCCATAGCCGACAACCCGATGTCGGCCACGTCTGATGTCACGCGGAACCTGACGGGGGCTGGCCATGTCAACTTTCGCGGCAGCGCTCTTTCTGCTCCTGACAGCCCTGTCGGTTCCCGCCTGGGCGGCCGAGACGGGCAGCCATCCGGCCTTCGGCCCGATCCTCTTCAGCCTGGGGATCCTCGTGGTCGCGGCCAAGTTCGCCGGCATGCTCAGCGAACGGCTGGGGCAGCCCTCCGTACTAGGGGAGCTTCTGGTCGGTATCCTCCTGGGGAACGCGGCGTCCGCCCTCCTGATCGGCAGCGGCGTGGCCTTCGTCCGGTTCGATCCTTCCCTGCGGGTCCTGGCAGAGATGGGGGTCTTGATCCTGCTCTTCGACGTCGGCTTGGAAGTGGACCTCCGCGCCATGGTGCGCGTCGGCCCCTCCGCCGTCCTTGTCGGCCTCATCGGGGTGGCGGCTCCCCTCGCCCTGGGGTGGGCCCTCGCGGCGTGGCTGCTGCCGCAGAACCCCACCCTCACCCACATCTTCATCGGCGCCACGCTCTCGGCGACGAGCGTCGGGATCACAGCCCGGGTCCTGAAAGACCTTGGTCAGACCCAGAGCCGGGAGGGGCAGATCGTCCTGGGGGCCGCCGTGATCGACGACATCCTGGGCTTGATCGTTCTGGCAATCGTCAGCGGCGCGGTGACGGCGGCCGCAAGCGGGGGGGCGGGCGTGTCCACGGGCACGGTGCTCGGGATTCTGTTGCGAGCCGTGCTCTTTCTCGGGGTGACGATCGGATTGGGTCGGTACCTTTCGGGTCCCCTCATCCGCCTGGCCGCATGGACGGGACAGCGGGGGTTCTTGCTCGTCGTCGGTCTGGCGCTCTGCTTCACCCTGGCCTACGCCGCCGAACTGATCGGACTGGCAGACATCATCGGGGCGTTCGCCGCCGGCGTCATGCTCGACCCCTACGGTGAGGGGGTTCGCACGCCGGAGGAAGAGGCCACGCTCTCAGAACTGATGCATCCGCTCGGGATGTTCTTCGTCCCACTCTTCTTCGTCATGATGGGCCTGCGGGTGGAACTGGGGAATATCGCGAACCGCGAGACCCTGATTCTGGGCGCCGGACTGGTGGTGGCCGCGCTGGTCGGCAAGCTGCTCGCCCCGCTCGGGGTGGTAGGTGGCGGAACGAACCGCCTGGCCGTCGGGATGGGCATGGTGCCTCGCGGAGAGGTCGGCCTGATCTTTGCCGGGGTCGGGAGCGGCCTCGTGCTCGACGGGGCGCCCATCATCTCGCCGGGGGTCTTCTCGGCCCTCGTGGTCATGGTACTGGTGACGACCCTGCTCGCCCCGGTGGGCCTCCGTTGGGCCTTTCGCCGGGCGGACCCGAGCGCCCGCGCGATGCGGAATCCCGAGTGACCACTGTCGGCCGGACGGTCGGTCTGTATTGGGCAAAAGTCCAATAGAAACCAGTAGCGCCAATACCTCTTGCCGCCTCCCGGTACTCGTCCTCCTCAACGGCGTGCCCCCGCGTCCCTCAGGTTGCGCCCCCGGTGTTCCCGGAAGGGAGCCCACGAGGCGGCGGTAACCGCCAACTGTCGAGCCCCTTTGGCGCCTCCGGCCGGCCCATCGATTCCGACGCGTCGCCCGAGCGGCGCAACCCCGCGAGATTCCGAGCTCGCGCTTCCTTGCCTTCGCCCGCAGCCGCCGCGGACCCCTGGCACATCCCCTGCTTCCGCACCATATTGTAGGTGAGGATGGCAGGGGTTCCGGAGGGGGCCGAAGCGGCCCCCCACAACACAGGAAGATCTGATGAAACGCGCTTTCGCAGTGATCGTGCTCGCGACATTCCGTAGGGGGTGCGTCGCGCTGCAGCGGACCCCAGATGCCACGGTCCTCCGATCGCTCCGGACCATTGCCGTCATTCCCTTGGAGGCTCCTCCTCCACCGAAAGAGTGGGCCCATAAGGTGCGGGGTGGAGGCGCCACCGTTGCAGGCGGTGAGATTCTCATACCAGTTGTCGTGTCTGTTCTCATCGTCTACGGGATCTACCGCCTTGCGGACACCGCAACCAAATCCGCGCCCATTCCCGAAGGCACGCTTACCATGAAGAAGGGACCGCCGGTCGAAAGCTGGATGCTGACCGTGGACCTGGCGAAGACGGCCGCCGAGACCCTCCAGCGGCACGAGGCGCGAACCGTTTATCTGGTGGACGGCTATGTGCGGCTGCCGAGGGTCGCCCTGTCGCCGTCCCAGGCCGACGTGGATTCCCAGGTGAAAACGCGGATCAATCGTTGGCACAACGAGGACTTGACGCCCATCGACTACAGCGGCCTTGGGCTGGCAGGGCTGGACGCGATTCCCGAAGTCGGGATCTTCGACTACGAGTGCGTGGATATCGATAACAATCTGGTCTTGCAGGTCATGGTGCGGTTGCTGGACCCCGCCACGAAACAGGTGCTCGGCAGGGCGAGGAACTTCACCGTCCCACACCCATTCACACCGAGAGTGAAGCCGGATGAGCGAAAGCACGTCACCAAGGTCACGGGGCAGACATTGGTCACGCAGTGCCTGAAGGACCTGGGCCTCATTGCCGAGTGACGTCGTGGGACTCCGCGAGGGGTCGTGAGGGGAGCTAACGACAGGGGCACGCGGCCGGGTGCACGAGAGGGGACCGTTCGGTAACTCGGAGGACTGACCATGGGGCGACTGCTTCCGGGATTGGCGTTGGTGATCATTGCCACTGGCTGTGCGACAACCGGTGAAATCGTTGACCAGAAGGCGTGGGAGCCCGCCCGCTGGGAGCGCATGCGGCTCGCGGCGAAGCAGGCACGGGATCGGGGAGACAAGGCCGAGGCGGAACGACATTGTGTCCAGGCGTTGGAGTATGTGGGTACCAGCACCGTCAATAATCTCTACGCGTATGCCGCGCTGCTCAAATCACTGCAGCGAACGGACGCAGAAGCCGCGCATGCGAGAGCGGACAAGCTGCGGGACGTGAGAAGCCAACGGGGTGGCGGGTACCTGGGATTCGAGCCGTCTGGCGAACTAACAGGGTACGCTGCTCTCCTGCGGGGGCTCGGTCGGGGCGCTGAGGCAGATGCCATGCGGGTGCTCGCCGATGCCGAGGACTGGGCCCAGCAATGGCACTACGCCAGGCTGCAAGAGCAGGCCCGCGGGGGAGATCCGCGGGGAAAATGCTAAGTTGCGTTGCTTCTAGAGCCAGCTGGCTACGTCCTCATGGGCGAAAATGCGATGACGTATTCGCTGGCCGCATCACGCCCGGTCCCCCGGGTTTCCCCGAAGACGCCGCGCCACACCCATGCGCCGCATGGGTACCCGGCACGCCCTTCCCTGGCAAGGAGGTCCGCTTCTAAGCGGACCGACCCGGGGTAAGGGCGAGCCGGCATCGCCAAGGCGTCGGAGGGGCGGCCCGGGGGACCGGCATCCGTCACCGTCATTGAGTTCAGCAGCACTACGCCGGTCAACGTCAGGTACGCCAGTTGCCCACCCGGGGCCTCCAGCCGCTAGCTCACGGTCGCGATTGACGCCGGTTCGGAGGGCTGGGTTCGGCACGGGAAAGCGCGGTGCAAGATGCCACTCTCACACGTGATTGCGGTCGTGAGCATAACGGTCCTGGTCTCGCCTGGGCTCGCATTTGCCCTCCGGGGGACTTGTCGGTGGCTCAAGAAAACGCCTCCGCATCTGTGGCGCATCCTGGCTGCCACGCTGGTTGTCAGTGCCCCCAATCTCTGGTATGTGTTCGCCATAGTGGACCTCATCCAGTCCCACGCACCCCCCGGCCAAACCGGATGGTATATTGTGATGCCTTTGTCGGCCTTGCTCTACCGGGTGCTTCTCGTCAAGAGATTCTCGACCGGTGTGGCGGTGTGGTTTCTCCAGTTGCCAATCCTGATCCTGATGGCCATCGTGATATTATCGGCACTCAAAGCTCTTGGCGTGGCCGAGCCGTGTTTCTGAGGCCACAAATCAGCGGTCTAGCGGGGCTGGATTCGGTCGGGGCAGCCTGAGCATCTCACCCACGCAGAAGGCACAAAGGCCCGCCGCGTCATTCCAACGTTTGGCGAAGCGGAGAGAGGTTCGATGTCCGAGCCGGTTATGCCAAAGGGGTCTGCCGCACCGGCGGGCGACTCACCCGCTCGGATCGGTCCTCGCGTCCGATGGAGCTATTGGCCGTGGGTCGCGATGGCGGCGCTGATGGCGGCTAGCATCTATCAACTGCGCAGCCAGGGCCGCCTCTGGTGGTGCGCCTGCGGCCAACTGTCTCTCTGGTCGGGCAACATCTGGAGTCAGCACAACTCTCAGCACCTGATCGACCCGTACAGCTTCACGCACGTGCTCCACGGCATGGTGCTCTGCGGGCTGGTCGTGTGGGTTTGCCCACGATTACCATTCGCGTGGCGGCTCTGGCTCGCCGTGCTTATCGAAGCCGTGTGGGAGGTCGTCGAAAATACTGATTTCGTGATCCAGCGGTATCGGGCGGTGACGGCCTCGCTCGACTACCAGGGCGACACGGTCGCGAATTCGCTGGGCGACATCCTGAGCTTCGGCGTCGGGTTTGTGATAGCTCGCTACCTCGGGTTCTGGCGTTCGCTCGGGCTGTTCCTGGTGACGGAGGTGGTGCTCCTCGTTTGGATCAAAGACAGCCTCCTGCTAAACGTTCTGATGCTGCTGTATCCGGTTGACGCGGTCAGGGTTTGGCAACTGGGCCACTGATGCCCATGCCCACGATGACCCTTTCGCCGAAGGCATACGCGCCCACCCTCGAAACGGCCTCCCCTCCGCAAGAGACATAGTCCTCCCGCACACAGCGGCGTCGCGGGATCACGGGGGTGCTGTTGAACCGACGACTGGAGCGTGACCGCGCAGCGACCTGCCACGCGGGCAAGGCGGTGCCCTCCTGCCGTCGTGGGTGGGATCGGCGCTCCCCGCAGACGCCCATCCGGTCTCGTCAGCGGGGCCCCGACGCGACGGCGGCAGGAATCGTCTGGACGTCGGCAAAACGGCGGCGCACCGCTCGCAGGAAGCGCGTCGCCGGATGGCCCAGGATCAGCGATGGCGGGGGTGTGGTTGGGTGGGATGCCCAGGCGCCGGCAGAGCGCCGGATTCCGCTGCAGCATGGGGGCTGCGCCGCCGATCATGGTGGTGCCCAGGCCCAGCGCCTCGGCAGCCAACATGGCGTAGGCGCAGGCGATGGTCGCGTCGGCCAGGTCGGCATAGGGAGAATGGTGGAACACCAGGACTGCCGGCGCGTCGTAGAAGAGGAGGTCCCGTCCCTGGCGGTGGCCTTCGACGTACATCTCGGCGAGCGGCCGGATGAATGACCGGAACCGCTCGTAGGTGGTCGTCCGGACGAAGGGGCGGAGTGCGGTGAGCAGCCACGGCCGGACCACCTTCAGGAACCCGGCGTACCCCTGGATGATCCCGGCCGCGAGTTGGCGGACCTCTGCTCGGCCGCGGACCACGACGCAGCCCATATCCCAGGGAGGGACCCCCATCGGCCCGGACGCCGCCAGGGCGACGATGCGCTCCAAGAGCGCCGAATCCACGTCCTGGTCGGTGAAGCGGCGCACGCTGCGGCGCGCCTGCAGCAAAGCGGCGAACGCCTCGGCCGTGGCGCGTTCGTTGGGAGGCGGCAGCGGCATCAGGTCCGCCGGGGACAGGCCGCGGCCCATCACGTTCACGCTCTGCTCCGGGCACGCCATCATGCAATGCCCACACGCGATGCACCCGAGCGGACTGTCCGCGTGGATCGTCACGTGGTCGGCATCCAGCCGGAGCACGTCGGTGGGACAGATCTGTGCGCAGCAGCCGCAGTCCGTGCAGGTGGTGCGGTCGATGGTGACGACCCCGGCTTCCGGGTAGCGGCTGTGGATTACAGCCACGGGCGACTTCCTTTCGTGGTCCCCCTGTTCGCAGGACAGAGGGCGACAACGTCCCGGATCGCCGCGAGCAAACGCCGGCACGCCTGGCGCCAGCGAGCGCGCGTCACGGGCGGCGCCGCCATACCTGCCAGGCGTTCTTGACCATGCCGGTGGCGGCGCGGACCTGGTAGGCAAACCAACTCTGGTAGGGCAAGGTGTAGTCCGGCACGGGCTCCATGGCGACGGCCCGTCGATCGCCACACGCCACCACGCACAGGCCGCAGCCGATGCACCGCGCCGCCAAGTGCCGGCGTGTCCGCTGGGGCACGTCCATGGACAGCGCGCCCATCGGGCACTGCGTGGCGCATTGGCCGCAGGTGGTGCAGCGGGTGTCGTCAAACCGCGGCCGGAAGTGCGCCGGCGCGATCACCCCGGGCGCGTTGAACTCGGTGACCATCCGCATGGCGTGGCAACAGCAGCCGCAGCAGGAACAGGAGGCCTGCCCTTTGGCGGCCTCGGCGTTGATGATCCACGTGACCAGCCCGTGTGATTCGGCTTCCCGCTTGATCTCCAGCACATTGTTCCTGGACACCGGTCGCAGCCAGCCTTGCTGGATGCCCTGCTCGGCAAACTGGCCCATCACGGTGCAATTTCCCACGGGCTTGTCGCAGCCTCTGCCGGCGACCTGCATGGTCATCCGGCACTGGCACTGACCGACTCCGAAGACGGTGTAGCGGTCCAGCACAACGTCCAAGCGGTCCGACGGCAGCGCCATGGGGTGGGCGTCAATGGTGCTGCCGACCGCGAGCGCGCGGACAAACGGTGACGGGCGCGTCTGCCCCTGCTGATAGTCTGTGATGTATCCGGTCGCGTACAGCGCTTCGAACAGCTCCGCGAAGCGCCGATGCCAGGGAGAGAGAGCCTTCGGAGATTCGCCGATGAGTACCATCTCGAAGATGCCGGGCATGATGGGCATCAGGCGGTATTTCTGCCCCCCAGGCGGCCCGCTGGCGGCAATCGCGCGCTTGACCCCGGTGAGCCGCTGGAGGATCGGCTCGATCTGGTCGACAGGCCGGTGCTCTGCTGTGGCGAGGTCTGCGGCACTCATCCCCACGAACTGCCGCAAGTGCCGCACGACACCCGCCTCCTCTTCGCTGAAGAGGTGCTGGACGAAGGCCACGAGCTCCTCGCAGACGGGCGGCCCCGTCAACAACGGGCTCGCCAGCCTCTCTGCGACCTGGAGGTGGACGGCGGCCACCCCGCGGAAGTCGGAGAGCTTCCTGGGCCGGATCGTTCGGGGGCGCGGAGTGGTTGGTCCGATGACTCCCTCGGTCACCGCGATCACCCGCCGCGGGGCCTGTTCTGCCATGTTGACGCTCCGTCCTCCGGCCCAGGATGGACCAGGCATTGATCTCTGCGGTGGTATTGGACGCCACCGGGGATACACCCACACGCGAGGTGGTAACGGAACCCCGGAAGCCACGATATCCGTCACGCCGGAGAGTCGGGAACCTCGGCGGGAAACCTAGCGGAGCGGTCGAGGAGTGTCAACGGCAATCCCCGAAATGCGCGATCACAGAAGGAGGGTGGGTGTCACGCGGGGAATGTTCGACCCCCCTGGTCGCGTTGGGGCCGCACACCATCAAGCCCTCGGCCTGGGCAAACTCCACGGACGGAGAGATGGCCGGCAACTGGTGTTCCGCCGCGAGACACCGGGCTGCAGCGTTCCTCCGGGGCACACTCCGACTCCGACCGTTCGGAGTCCCCTCCGATATTTCGTGCGATTTCCCACGATGGCTCGATTGAGACTGTGTTGTCACAGAACACCTAACTAATTGAATTTGAATAACTGATACCTCGTCTTGCCCAACGTACCGCTCGACGGATCCGGCCTTGCATGTTTGATGGACCCCCGGAATCAGGGTGCGGGCCCGTGGGGTGAATGTGGATATCCCGCCCCCGCCATCCCAGCGGGTCCGCGGAATCGTATTCCAAGCAGGGTCTTGCCTCGGATTGCAACAGAGGACGCCATGAGAGATCGCGTGACGGCTCCACGACGCCTCCTGATCATCGATGATGATCCCTCCTGTCGAACGACGATGGCGTGCCTGCTCCGAGCACTCGGCCACACGGTGAACGCGGCCGAGAGCGGGTCGGCCGGACTCGCACTCCTCCGGCAGACGCCGGTGGACCTGCTCCTGACGGATCTCACCATGCCGGGCCTTACCGGTTGGGACGTAGCCCAGCTCGCGAAAGCCATGCACCCACGCCTTCCGGTGGTCCTCGTGACCGGGGCCGCGCAGACCATCCCCCATGACCAACCGGAGCGGCAGTTCGTTGACGCGATCCTGGGGAAGCCGTGCGGGGTGGCGGCCATGCAGGCCGTGATTGACCCGCTGACCCGGGACCGCGCCGATGCCGCGCATTCCGAAAGCCCCGAGGGGGCGGGGGTCGCGCCCGTGCGGGCCTGGCAGACCAGCACCCCTGGTGCCGGAACGCGGTAGGCCGCTTCCCATGCCGTGCGGGTCCACCAGGACCTGGAGTCCCGGGTGGGCGGCGTGCCACGTCGGGGCGCCGCAACAAACCCGCGTTGCGCACCCGTCCAACCCACGAGGACGCGCCCATGGCCACCATCGTCGAGTACACGGATCGGAAGCCGCCGCAGAACCATTATCCGCAGCGCATCATCTCCCCCTCTCGGTCCGGGCCCTGCTGCTATGCGGCGATGGAAGACCTCGGGAGACCGCAGGAGGCGGAGCGGTGGACGTTTCGGTATCAGCGGTGCCGGACGTGCGGGTTCACCATCCGGGTGATCCTATGTGCGCGCCCGGATGGCGCCCTGGTCGCGCGCCTCCGCGAGACGCTGGCCCACGCGTTCCAGCGCAATGTCCCCGACTGACCGCGGGGACCCGCGCAAGGCGGCAGATCGCCCCGTCATGGGGGGCGCGGGAGGAAATCGGGATGGCACGCAGAAGCAGTTCATTCCCCGGCCACCCCACACCCCCCAGGGTGTGCGCCCTGATCATCGTGGCCCGGGACCAAGAGGACCTGCGCCAGGCGTTGGGTCGCACGGTCGGGTCATGCGCCACAGTGCAGATTGTCCGGGACCGCCGGCACGGGGAGCGCCGCCAGGGCGACCAACGGCCAGCAATGGAGCGCCGGCACGGGGAGCGCCGCCACGTGCCGGCCCCGGCGGAAGACCCCCAGCTCCGCCAGTATGTGGTGGCGCGCCCATGGGATCGTGCGCCGCGGGACTGATGGCGGCCGGACACACCCCATTAACCCGGGCCGGCCCGGCCGGCTCCATCATGTCATTATGCGGAACACACACCTGAGGCAACGCGAAGGATCGCCTCGATACTCGCATCGATGTCGTGGTCCGTGGTCGCCCACGACGAAACACTGATCCGCATCGCCGTCTGTCCCTGCCAGACCGTGCCGCCGCACCAACAGGTACCGTCCTTCTGGATCGCCGCGATGACATGCCGCGTCGTCTCAGGATCGCCAAATGCCACCAGGACCTGGTTGAGCACTACCTCATTGAGCACTTGGTAGCCGGCACGGCGCAGGGCGGTGGCCATGCGTTGTGCGCGGGCGCAGGAGGTTTCGATGAGCGCGGCGAGCCCGTCGGTTCCGAGAGAGCGAAGCGCGGCCCAGATCTCGACCGCGCGAGCGCGCCGGGATAGCTCCGGGACGTAATGATACGGCGACCACCG
>Ga0316616_100001128_pt1 | contig 10358 bp, 7 predicted proteins | sample OWC_Aug_M1_C1_D1_FD_207660 | JGI IMG/M metagenome (GOLD analysis project Ga0316616, IMG submission 207660) | Wetland soil microbial communities from Old Woman Creek delta, Ohio, United States - OWC_Aug_M1_C1_D1_B | ecosystem: Environmental > Terrestrial > Soil > Wetlands | place: USA: Ohio...
TCTCCGGAAAATTGATCTATACCCGCTGCTATGCCACCCTCTTTGCAGAATACCGCTTAACAGAGGAAGCCAAATCGCAGTGCGGGAATTTCCCGGAAAGCATCCTGTTGCCTAAACCAAAAAAAACGGTCCGGCTGGAGATCCATAGCCGTGATAAAGACATGGTCTGGGAAAAGGTTTATGAAACATTCCTGAATCCGAAACTTGACGGGAATCACCCGGCACCTCTTAATACCTATCCGGTCCAGGTCATTCATGGTTCAGGGAAGCTGAAGAAAAGACTGGACCTGGTTTTCCTGCCCGAAGGCTATTCTGCAGGGGAGATGGATAAATTCGTAAGCGATTGCGGCAAATTCACCCAATATCTATTTGATACAGAACCGTATGGCGAATACAGGGATTTGATCACCGTGCGGGCAGTGCTGGCCCCATCCGTGGAAAGCGGCACAGACATCCCAATGGATACCGTTTATCGGGAGACCTTGATGAATGCCGGCTTCGGCACATTTAATTCGGACCGTTATCTTACCACAGCGGATTTCAAATCCGTCCGAAATGTTGCCTCCTGCGCTCCCTACGACCACATCGTCATCCTGGTCAACCATCCAAGGTACGGAGGCGGCGGGATTTATAATTTCTATGCGCTTTCGACTGTGGATGATTTGAATTCCGGCTTCGTCTTCACCCATGAATTCGGACATTCCTTTGCCGGTCTCGGGGATGAATACAGCTATGAAGGTTCGGCCTCGGAAGCAGTGTATGATCTTATGAAAGAGCCCTGGGAGCCCAATATCACCAGCATGATCAGTTTCTCCTCCAAGTGGCAGGACATGCTTGCTCCCGGCACTCCCGTCCCAACCCCTGAAACTGAAGAATGGACCGGCAAAGTTGGCGTTTTCGAAGGCGCCGGGTATATGGATAAAGGGCTGTACAAACCCTTTCAAGATTGCTCGATGAATGCTGTGAAATTCAACAACTTCTGCCCGGTTTGCCAGAGGGCCATAAGCAAGATGATGGAGTATTATACAGGAAAATAGTCATTTGTTCAGAGTATCAAGTTTTTTACTACTTTTGCACTGTTATTTTTTTAACAATAAGTCTGTAAGTTTTTAAATTCCAATAAATTATCAAACATATGCTGAAGAAATTATCAGATCTTCACGATATCGTAAAGAAAAAACAGCAAGTGAAACGGCTGGTTCTGGCAGTGGCTCATGATGAACACTCCCTGGAAGCAGTAAATGCAGCCGTCAAGAAAAAATACATCGAGGCTATATTGGTCGGAGATGCGGCCGAGATCCGGAAAATAGCAGAGAAGAACAAGAAGATCGACCTGAACCAGTTCGAGATCATCGATGAACCGAACACCAACGAAGCTGTTGCAAAAGCGGTGAAACTGGTGCATTACGGGGAGGGCGACATCCTGATGAAAGGCAACGTGGGAACGGCCACGCTGCTGAAAGGAGTGCTCAACAAGGAGTGGGGATTAAGGAAGAATGAAGTGCTTTCACATATTGCCCTGTTTGAGGTGCAGGTTTACCACCATAAGCTCATTTCCCTGACCGATGTGGCGATGAACATTGCGCCGGACCTGAATACCAAGATAGGCATCATCAACAATTCTGTGGAATTTCTCCGCAAGCTAGGTATCCAGACGCCGAAAGTGGCTGTGGTGGGTGCCGTGGAACTGGTTAACGAAAGCATGCCCGCCACCATGGACGCGGCATTGCTCTCAAAGATGGCTGACCGCGGACAAATCAAGGACTGCATCATCGATGGACCGCTGGCCTTCGACAATGCCATCTCCGCTGAAAGTGCCAAGCACAAAGGGATTGTCAGCAATGTGGCTGGCGACGCCGACCTGCTACTGCTTCCCGACATCGAGGCTGGCAATGTTTTATACAAAGCATTCGTATTCTTTGCAAAGGCAAAGGTTGCTGCGGTAGTTCTCGGTGCCCGTGCCCCTATTGTACTCACTTCACGCTCCGATTCGGAGGAATCCAAGCTCGACAGCATTGTGCTGGCCGCAGCAATTGCTTGATGCGGACATTGGTAGACATTAAGTAGACATTTATAGACATTAGGTAGACATTGAGTTTTTGAATGGAAGAGATCTTCATTATCGCTGTAAATCCAGGTTCCACATCAACCAAAATTGCTGTGTACCGGAACAAGGAATGCATATTCGAGGAAAATATAAAGCACAGCACAGAGGATCTCGCTCCCTTTGAGAAGATCACAGATCAGTTTGAATTTCGTAAGAACGCGATATTAAAAAGGATCTGTGGTGACGGATGCAAATTCGACCGGGAAAAAGTTCGTGTGGTCATGGGCCGCGGGGGACTTTGCCGGCCGATTGAGTCGGGGGTATACAGGGTGAATGACAAGATGAAATACGACCTGGTACACAGTCCCATAGGGGAGCACGCCAGTAACCTGGGCGGATTTATAGCCGAAGACCTTGCAAAAGAATTTCCTAATGCCATTGCTCTCATCAGTGATCCGGTGGTTGTCGACGAGATGGATGAGATCGCCCATGTCGGAGGGCACCCCTTGTTTCCCCGCAGGTCGGTATTCCATGCCCTGAACCAGAAGGCCACGGCACGCCGCCATGCCACAGCCATCGGGAAAAGATACGAGGAACTGAACCTGATCGTGGTGCACCTCGGTGGAGGAATCAGCATCGGGGCACATCGTGGCGGAAGAGTCGTGGATGTGAACCATGCCATCGGCGGGGAAGGCCCTTTTTCCCCTGAACGGTCGGGCGGGATTTCGGTGGTCGATTCCGTAAGGGCCGCTTACACAGGCAAATATACCGAAAAGGAATTCAATAAAATGCTCATAGGACAGGGTGGACTGGCTGCACATCTCGGCACCAACAATGCCTACGAGGTGGAACAGCGGGTCAAGAATGGAGACGCCCATGCCGCCCTCATCTATGAAGCCATGGCGTACCAGGTTGCAAAATATATCGGGACAACGGCGGTCGTACTTAAAGGCCAGGTCGATGGGATCCTCATCACCGGAGGCATAGCTTACGACAAATGGTTCGTCGGAAAGCTCCGCGAGTTTGCCGGCTGGATCGGCCCGTTCTATGTTTACCCTGGCGAAAACGAAATGGAAGCCCTGGCCATGAATGCGCTCCGGGTGATCCGGGGAGAGCTGGAGGTGCAAGAGTACTAGACTCTTCCAGTTCAAAGTTCAAAGGGCAAAGGGCAAAGTTGAAGTTTTCGAGTTTGAAGTTTGTTTTCTATCCAGCATTGTAACTTTCAAATGACAACTGACCGCTGACTGCGAACTGCTGACCGCGAACTGCTGACTGCGAACCGCGAACTGCGAACCGCGAACTAATTCCCCCCTACCGTAAAATTTCTTTAAAAAACACTTGACTTTTCATTTCAAATAGTTGTATATTTGTAAAGTTTATTTATTTTGAAGTATCTAAAAGGTTCATTGTCATGAGATATCAATCAAAACTCCGGTGGTCTATTGGGCTCTACTACCCGATAGTAATATTCAGTTCCTACATTTTTGCCATCCTGGAAATTGTCGTCCGGAGGTATATGGATGAGCGGGGATTTGATGTAAGCACCCACCCATGTATAACTTACCTGCTGGTGGGCTTGTTTTTCATCCTGATGGGTATCATTCAATGGTACAAATACAAACTCTGGATCAATCCTGTGCTTGGATTGATCATCGGTATCCTATGCTTCCAGGCACCATTTGGATTCGGGGACGGTTTTACAATCTTTAAAGTTACCTATGCCATTACCTTTATCGTGCTGGTGCTGTTCGTCATCATTAACTGGAGAGCTTTTTATGGCCAGGAAAGATTTGAAATCAACTCGAGAAGGTTGTTCAGGCTGGCAGCGGAACTGATTAACGAAACCGGGGATGGATTTACGGAAAGGCCTTTTTCGGCAGGAAAAGCCGAATTCACTAAAGATGAACTTCAGGGATTTTCAAGGTTTTTGAACGGCAGGTTCGTGGCAAAACCATTTTATTATGAAGACAGGATCGTCTTTGCATTTTCGATGAACAAAAGCTTAATAATGCTGGAAAATCCGAAAGAAGTCAGTTATGCCGCTTTTGACTTTACCGGTAATATTTCGGTAGCCATATCTGAAAAAGATTACCGGCAATATGTTGCCAGATTTAATTTCGACCGGCTCTGCGACTCTACGGCGGTTGTATTTAAACGGTTCCTGGAATATTACCGGCAGGGGCTGGAAGAACGGATTATTACTGAATTAAAAGGGGCAAGGTAGACATTTCCCAACAGAATACAGGATTAACATAACTTAAAAAGCAATAGTCATGTCAGCAGGATCAACCATAAAAAGGCAAATTAACTGGAACTTTTGGGCTCTGCCCATATTGTTCATTCTTCTTCTGATCATTGAAGACCAGGCATTAGGCACTTATTATATATCATGGCTGTATGGCCTGCTGCTGATACTTTTCGGAATATTGTATTCAGTCCGGTTCAAGCTTTACCAACCGGCCGTCATCGGGTGCTTCGCCGGCATAACTCTTTGGCATTATATGCTAGCAGCCCATTATGGCACAAGCCTGTCGATGCTGCATGCCATAGGGATCGATATTTCCGTGAATCCCGGGCACAGCCCATTCACAATGATGATCTGGCTGATCAACCTGATAATATTCCTGGTATCATTACCAATCTTTGGTCCCGTAGTATTAAAATCCTTCAGGCTTTCACTGTCTGCAAAACGTATTTTCAATGCCGCTGCCATGACAGTGACCTCCAGCGGGAACGGATTTACCTTCCGTCCTTATGTTGCCGGAAATGTATCACACCCGAAAGAAAAAATCACAGGTCTCGCGCAATACCTTTCAGGGCATATGCTGGTGCATCCCGTATTCACCGGATCGGGTGTTTTCCTGACATTCTCCATGGGTAAAAGCCCGCTGGCAATCCGGGAGCCCAATGAAATAAGCTACGTTTCATTCGAGAATAGCGGAAATATCAGCGTTCATATTGCTGAAAAGGATTACAAAAGGTTTCGGAAACAACTCACCTTCGACCGGCTTTGCGAAGCGCTGGGCGATGTTTTTAAACGTCTCCTGGATTATTATGCTGATAATCAGGAAGCCAGGATCTTATCAGAATTAAAATCAACCTGATGTAAAAATATCATGAAACCAGTCAACCATATCCAGTTGTGGACAGTTGCTTTGATCCTGGTTACAGGCGGCTGCCAGAATCCTAAAAATCAGGCAGATCCCTGCAAGGAAGCTGGAAATGAACACTATTCAGCCGTGGAAATAGACAATGTGCTTTGCGGCTATGCAGTTGACCGGCAATGCCTGGTCACAGAGAAAGAAAAAGAAATCCTTTACCAGTCGGGTGAGGTTATGCTGAAACTCACCATCCTTGACCAGGGTGTAGATGTCAGGATCAACCTCCTCTTCAGGCTTGATCCAAAGACTGACCGCTGGTTCTATAATAAGTCCATGATTGACAACGGCAGTGCCAGGTTGGAAACCTCAACAGAAATCAGGGGGGACACGGCCTATTTTGAGACTAACCAGGGGATCTCCCGAAAAAAGGTGTTCTTACCGACAGGAACAGAGCTGGCGACATCCATATCCTACCCTTACCTGGTCAGGGATTTTATCAAGGCAGGTAAAACAGATTCATCTTACAGGGTTTACGATTTCATGAGTGGTGCAATAGCCGATAAACAATACATTAAAAAAAGTGAAGAAGATATTTTGCTCAATGATTCCGCATACAATTCAATCGTAGTGGAAGAAACGGACAATTCCACAGGTGTAAAAACGACGATCTGGTTGGAATCAGCCACCGGATTCCCGTTAAAGTACCTGGTGGCCGGTCGTAATATTTACCTGGCAGACAGGTCGGTTGTCGGTAGAATCACCAAGGTTAACTATGACAATGTGATCTTTGCCCGTGTTAATAAGTTAATACCAGAATTTCGACATCTTACTTATATGAACGTCAGGGCCAGGATTGAATCGGCCGGTGAAGTTCTTTCAGTCGGAGGGCTTAACCGTCCCGGACAAAAATTCAAAGGGACTGTTAATGATAATTTAATAGACGGGGTTTTTGAACTTGAGCGGATTAGGTATGACGGGGCCGGTGCACCTCCTTTTCCGCCGGATTTCAATCAGCAACCGGAATTGAAGAAATATCTCGAACCTGAACGTCTGATTGAGTCGAATGAGCAGATGATTGTCGAAGAAGCCCGCAGGATCACTGAGGGCTCAAAGGATTCCTGGGAAGCAGCCACGCGACTAAGTAAATGGGTTTCCGAAAATATCGAAGGTGCGATCCCTGGAGGCACATCTGCAATCAACACATACAAAACAAGACAGGGAGAATGCGGATCTCATTCCAGGCTTCTGGCTGCCTTATGCAGGGCAGTTGGGATCCCTGCCCGCCTTTCAATCGGTTGTTCCTACACCACCCTTTACCATGGAAGTTTTGGGCAGCATGCCTGGAATGAGGTTTACATGGGTGAAGCCGGTTGGATAGCCATTGATGCCACTTTTTACGAAAACGATTATATTGATGCCGGCCATATCCGTCTTGGAGAAGCCTTGACCTTCATGCCCCGCGAAATGGAAATACTCGAATACAGTATGGAAAACATAAAATAAAATCAATTATGGCAACCATGTACTTTATCAGGAAACTAAAATCCCAGCAACTTGGCATTGAACTAATTGCATTGCTATTCTTTTTACTTGCCATTATTATCGTTTTTTTAACCTGGGGCCCCAGGGCCGGCTGGGGAATCATTGCAATCGTGGAATTCTTTGTCGTTATTATGCACATGAATATGTATTTCAAGACGAAAAACACGTCTTTCCTGTGGCTGTCATTCGCCTTTATTATCATTGTCATTTTTGCAGTCCAAATTTCTATCTTCGGAATGACTAAAACCGATCCTGAATATATCCCCTCCGTGATTGCTGCAATTGCTGCATTTCTGATCATAGCAATAATTATAGTGAATAAAAAGAGCAAGTGGAGGACACGGGAAATGCTTGAATTGGCGGCAATGCCGGTTGACCAAACCGGTAACGGTTTTACGGAAAGGCCTTTTTCCTGTGGCATTATTGATGCAACGACAAACGAAATAGAATCCTTTGCCCGATTTATTTCGAAAAACATGATCGCAATGACTTATCGTGAAAACGACAAAATCATTTTCTCATTCCCGAGTTCCTGGTTAAAACAAAACGGGCTCAAAAGGGGATATAAGGGGGATTCGTGGATTTCTGTCAGCACCAGAGGGGATGTCAGTGTTTTTATTTCAAGGAAGGATTATCTGTGCTACCAGGATACCTTTTCGTTTGATCAATTATGTACAAATTTAGCTTTATTATTCACCGGGTTTTTTGAATTGTACAAAAAAGGAGAAGGTATAAGGATCATGGATAAACTGAATGCCCTACGCTTAAATCCAATCACTGAATAGTTACTGGAATGGATTTTAAAGAAGCTGCAAAACTGGGTTCATACATCTCCAAAGACTACGCGGAAGATCTTTTCAGGCTGCTTGCAACCTATTCCAGCATTTCCGCGTCTGAAGCTTCATCCAGGCTGGATCTGCATGTCAAGACCGTCCAGGATTTCCTGGAAGCCATGTTCGACCTGGATATTCTTGAACGGGAAGAAGTATACGAGAAAAAACGGCCCTATTACAGGTATACCCTTAAAGTGAAGAAAATCTCCCTGGAACTCGATCTTCAGTACTTATTCCCCTCGGAAACAAAAGATGAAAAGACCAATCTCAGGATCCGGGAGCGAATGAATGCGGGAGCACGTTTCACCACTGCCAGGAGTGACCAGTATATCAGCAATATTGCCATCTGGACCGGAAAAGGCAGGGAGAGGACTGAACGCCGTATCAACCTCAGCATCCCCCAGGGCCAGTTCCTGTATCACCTTCCTTTTCCAAGCGCCGAATGTCAAAGTATTAAGGCAATCATGCAAAAAGCCGGACTGAATTCAGCCCACACCTCGGAAATCCTCGATATTGTTGATGCGTTGATTGAATTCGGGGTGATTGAAACAGGTTAAAATATTTACTGATCCTGATTATTTCCATCACTTACGGAAGAAAAAAGTTTTTATAATTGGGCTCAATTATTTAAACCAATTATAAACAATATTAAATTTGCACCTTCTGTCGTCACTCCTCAACAAATTACCAATAAAATGAAACATCTTTTTACTATCATCATGGCTGTTCTGTTCCTTAGTGCAGGGCAGGTATTCAGCCAATCTGCAGCACAGCGTCAGAAGAAAACCAATATTACAGAAAAAGCAGACACCCGAGTCGACAATAACGGCTACTGGAAAAGAATGGCGGAAAAAGGCCTCGCAAAGCTCAACGATGCCCAGCCCGTTCCACCGTCATACTATAACGGCAGTGAAATCCGCGCTTTCAGCGTGATCACCGAAGACTCGCCCGATGTGCCTGTAGCCCCTAGCAATACTACGCAAAGCGAGAATTCAACTTTTGTGGCCCCGATGGACAACCAGCTGGTCATCAATTCCAACAATTCCTCCCAGAACCCCATGGGCAGTTTTTATGGGGCCAATGCACTGCAAAGTGTTGACGGGGGATTGAGCTGGGGCGGGACAGTGCAGGGCGCCGGCGGCTACAACAGCGGCGACCCGGTAGCCCTTATCGGTCTTGACGGAGCCTATTTTATCGGCTTCATCAGTGCCAGCGGTGGACAGGCCATTGGCAAATCCACTAACGGAGGCTTATCCTACACGGTTTACAATGTGGCCAATGCTCCTGGAGGCGGACTGCTCGATAAAAACCATCTCTGGATCGACAACAGCCCGACGAGCCCGCATGAAGGAAATCTTTACGATGCCTGGACCGATTTTGGCGGCTCTTTCGATTCGGAAATTGGTTTCTCCCGTTCCACCAATGGCGGGACAAGCTGGTCCTCCGCCATTAACGTCAGTAGTGCAGTCAATGCCGGAAGCCATAACCAGGGTGTGAACATCAATTCAGGCCCTGAAGGAGAAGTTTACGTGATCTGGTCAGTTTACGACGGATGGCCAACGGATGAAACTGCCATCGGCATGGCACGCTCATTCGACGGCGGCGCCACCTTTAGCCCTGCCACCAGGATAATCCAGAACATCCGCGGCATCCGCACCTCCGGCATCAGTAAAAATATGCGTAACAATTCATTTCCGAGCATGGCTGTGGACATCAGCGGCGGGGATTATAACGGGAACATATACATTGTGTGGGCAAATATCGGGGTCCCCGGCGTCAATACCGGATCGGATGTGGATGTATACATTGTCCGTTCAGAAGACCAGGGTGCCACATGGTCAACCCCGGTGAAAGTGAACCAGGATCAGTCAGGGCTTGGAACAGAACATTATTTCCCGTGGATCACCTGCGATCCGGAAACGGGAATCCTGAGCGTAGTATTCTATGATGACCGCAATGTCGGCGGCTCTCAGTGCGAAGTCTATTGCGCCAATTCCTACGATGGCGGGGCTACCTGGGAAGATTTCAAAGTGAGTGACGTGGCTTTCACTCCTACTCCAATTCCCGGACTGGCCGATGGCTACATGGGCGATTATATCGGCATCAGCGCCCGCGGCGGATGGGTTTACCCGACCTGGGCCGATACCCGCACCGGCTCTGTTATGACCTATGTTTCTCCATTCCAGACCAACCCGCTGGCCAGGCCCACCGGCCTAACCGCGGAAGTGGAGTTCGAAACCGGTATCTCCAGCCTGCAATGGACATATGAAGAAGCCCCCGGCTTTAGCTATTTCATGGTCTACCGCGGTGCGGATATGATCGGCACCACTTCGGACACTGTTTTTTCAGACCAGCTGCCCGACTATGGCGTTTACACCTATAAAGTCAGTGCCTTTTACGAAGGCGTGGGCGAGTCGAACACCAGCAATGCCAGCGTCCAATGGGGAGATGCCCAGATAAGCGTAATTCCCTCCGAGATTGAAGAAACCTTGCAACCCGACAGCAGCGTGACCAGGTATGTCACCATCAGCAACATCGGGCAGCTGGAAATGAATTACAACCTCACGCTCTTCGTTCCTTCCGACGGGGGTGAGGGGAACAGGGCTTACTGTTATGCTTCCGGCGGATGTGATGAATACATCAGCAGGGTTCAATTAAATGAGATCGATAATGCAACGGCCTGTTCAGGGTATGGAAATTACACAGCGATCGGCACTATGATGTCGGTCGGCAGTTCCTACGAGATTACCGTTACCAACGGGAATCCAATCTGGCCGGAAGACCGTGCCGGTTTATGGGTAGACTGGAACCAGAATGAGGAATTCGAGGATAGCG
>Ga0316616_100001129_pt1 | contig 10356 bp, 10 predicted proteins | sample OWC_Aug_M1_C1_D1_FD_207660 | JGI IMG/M metagenome (GOLD analysis project Ga0316616, IMG submission 207660) | Wetland soil microbial communities from Old Woman Creek delta, Ohio, United States - OWC_Aug_M1_C1_D1_B | ecosystem: Environmental > Terrestrial > Soil > Wetlands | place: USA: Ohio...
ATTTTAAGGGGTCGATGAAGCCCCAGATTTTATATGATCATTTTATTGCGGTTGCAGAATCTTCGCGAATTGGAATCCTCATCTATAACGTCCCGCAATTCACCGGAATCAATTTAGACCCCGAGGTGGTGGCGAAGCTTTCTGAACATGCTAACATTCTTGGGATCAAAGACAGTTCAGGAAATATTGGTCAGTTAAGTGAAATGATCAATCTGTCTCAAAAAGGATTTGCTGTCTTCGTAGGTTCGGCACCCGTACTCTACCCTGCCCTTTGCATAGGAGCAGTGGGTGGAATCCTGGCTGTAGCCAATGTGGTTCCTCAAGAATGTGTTCAGATTCAGAATCTTTTTGATAAGGGGAAAATGAATGAAGCAAGGTTATTACAAAACCGATTAACCCATCTGGCCAAAGCGGTAACAATAAAATATGGTATCGGCGGTTTGAAAATGGCAATGGATCTTGCTGGTTATTTCGGCGGGAATCCAAGACTCCCCTTAAAGAAACCTGGTAAGGAAGTTGAAGAAGAATTAAAAAGGCTGCTCCTTAGACTTAAAAAAGTCTGAATTGAAAATGAAGGCGGGGAATTAAAGGATTAAAAACAATTCTTGGGTTACTTCTTGGCACGGTTTTAGGATAATAAAATCCTCACTCCACCATCCTCGAAGCATCTTCTCAAAAAATGCCAATGATCCTTTAATCTCTTCATATCTCAGATGAAGGAACCGAGCATTCTCCTTGGCATGTTCTCGATGGGTCTCCGATAATCCAACCCCGATATCCACTAAGGCGATTCTGGTATAGTTTTTTAGTTCCTCCTTGATCACCCACTCGGCTGTCTCTTTATCGTAACGTTGGCAATACTCTCTATAAATTCCGATGGGCGATTTCCCTTCATCAATCCAGCCCTTGGTAAGATAATACGTCCCAGGTTCCTTTTTATGCTCCTCCATGTATTTCTTCCAGGAACCCAGAAAGAGAGCGATGCAGTCATGGACCCGAGGTATAACGATCGGATGGTGGTTAGCCTTTACACCCAATATGCCATTGCTGCACAACCCGTAGCTCAAAATAACGTAATCCCAATCCTCCTTGGCAGCCTTATCGATCTCGTCCTGAATAATCGGCTTCATCTTTTGGGGAGTCCGATGAAGCGACTGCTCCAGAAAAACAAAAGAGATTCCGTTGATCTGAAAACGGAGGAGTTCACCTCTCATGATGTTGCAAGCAATCACGAGGTATTTCATATTTGCCATCTGCTATCAGCTATTAGCTATCCGCTAAGAAATTTACTCCAGCCTTCCTTCTCTAAAGGCAGTTATATATTGGATGCAGAATTCATCCTTCCCGGCAACCATGAGAGATGCTTTCAGGGCTTCAAAAAGTTGCTTGTCCAAGGGATCTAAAATGGCAGAATCCAGACCCCGAGCAATGGCCATCACAAGAAAGGCTCGGTTCACAAGTTTTCGATTCGGAAGTCCGTAGGACACATTCGTCAAGCCGCATATGGTATGAACGCCTGGGAATTCCTTCACGATCTTATCAATAGCATCCAATGTTGCCAACGCGGACTGATCATTGGTGGCAAGAGGATAGACAAGGGGATCAATATATAGATTATCCAAAGGGATGCCTACCGCCTTCACCTTTTCCACAAGTTGCCCGGCCATCCTTACCTTTGCCTCGGCTGTATCAGCAATGAAGTCCCCTGATTGACACAGAGCAATGACTTTTGTTTTATTTTCAGTGACCAATGGGAGGATTTCTTCTAAACGGAAAGGTTCCAGCGTAATAGAATTGATCATCGGAGTTTTTTTCACCAACGGAATCATTGCCTTGATCACAGAAGGATCCGGGCTATCAATGCTAAGGGGAAGGTCTACGACTTCTTGAACTGTCTCAATGACCCATTGAAGATGCTTTGCTTCCTCCCCGACAAATGTCCCCGCATTGACATCGAGATAATCAGCCCCAGCTGCGGCTTGTACTTTCGCTTCATTCTGAATAAAAGTTGTGTTCCGAGAAGAGATGGCTTCAGCAATGGACTTTCTGGAAGAATTAATTCTTTCACCGATGATCAGCATGGATTGAGCCTCTATTCACCCCCACCTTCATCCTCCCCCATCAAGGGGGAGGAAATAGTGAGGCAGGTAGGGGTAAGGGGGCAAAAATTATTTCAATAAATTGGGGTCAAGGGGATATTTCCCATATTTCTTGATGGCACTGGCCATCGCCCAAACATTCTCTGTCTTGCAGTAATCGGTGAGGCTGTTGGCACTCGTAACGATATATCCACCTCCGGGTCCTGCTGCGGCAATTCTCTCCTTGACCTCCTTATCCACCTCATCCGGTGTCCCTAAGGTAAGGGTATAATCAAGATCAATATTGCCCAGAATACAAACTCGATTTCCATACTTCGCTTTTATCTGTTTGATATTCATCGCGGCAGGCTGGATAGGGTGAATTCCATTCATTCCCAAGGTGAGGAGATCATCTATGATTGGAAGGAGATTACCATCGCTATGAAAAACCCAGGGTTTCTTAATTGCTTTGGCCACAATTTTTTGATAGGGCAAGAAAAATTCCAGATACTGTTCACGGCTCATCCAGGTCGATTTCGTATCGGCATGGTCATCGTTTGCCCAATAATAATCGAAATCCATTTGATTCAGATGTTCCACGACTTTCGCCGACCATTCTGAGAACCTTCGATGGATTTCTTTGATCAGGTCTGGATTATCATAGACATTGTAAGCAAATTCCACGAGCCCCATACTTTCCAGTGTTGAGGCAGATCCGAGACGGATCCTTGCAAATACCGCATAATCACCTTTGAATTTGTCAATCCATTTGGACACCTGTTCATATCGGGCAGGATGATCTGGGTCAGGAAGATATTCATTAAAAAGTTTTAGGGAATCATTGGAGGTGAGGAGGCCTTGTTTAATAAAGGTTCGACCTGTCTCGGGAATGACCCCCATCTCTGCAATCCAAGGAGGGACAAAATCGAAGGTCACTTTTTTGGGATAATAATAACTTTCCTTAAAACCTACGGCGGCCTGCATGGCCTGACCTGCGGTAGCCTGCCCACCCATGGGGAAATGGTATCCGAAACCATCCATACCCAGTTTCTCACAGAGTTCACCTGGAGTAAATTGGGTCATCCCCATGATTCTTTCTTGAAGTCCCTCCTCAATGTCATTCTCAATCCATGGGACCTTATCCGGAATCCCTCTTTTTAATGCGGTCAAAACCCTCTCCCTCGGTTTCATCTTCTTATCTCCCACGATTCAAATTAATTCATTACATTTAATCACGGCGGCCCGGGCATCTTTGCCGTAAAAATCCGCTCCGATTCGATCAGCAAAACTTTGGGTAAGAGGAGCTCCTCCCACTCCAACCTTAACTTTCTCCCTTACCCCTGATTTCTGAAAAACCTTGATGGTTTCTCCCATCATCGACATGGTTAATGTAATGAGAGCGGACATCAGAACAAATTTGGGCCGGTACTGGTTGATGGCCTCGACAAATTTCTCGGGAGGTACATCAATCCCTAAATCCATCACCTCATACCCCGCACCCTGGAGAACCATCGAGACGATGTTCTTCCCAACATCATGTATGTCACCTTTGACGGTCCCTATGACCACCTTTCCTCTGCCCGATACCCCTTTCGCAATGAGCATTGGCCGAAGAATACCCAACCCAATGTTCATGGCCCTTGCAGCAATCATCATCTCTGGTAGGAAGATTTCATTTCGCGAGAACTGTTCTCCCACTACATCCATGGCCGGGATCATGATGGCATTCATGATCTCTTCAGGGTTTAAACCATCGGCCAAGGCTTTTTGAATCAATGGTTCAACGGCATCACGTTTTCCTTTAATGATGGCTTGTTGAAGCTCTTTTTTAATCTCTGTCATCTCTGCCATGCCAAACCTCCTTGGTCGGTCTCTAAGTTGCTCCGGCAACAATTCTTAATACTGCTTTGTCACTTATTAGCTCTGCTGGTTTTCCTGAGAAGATGATTTCTCCTCTCTCAATAACATAAAGCCTATCTGTAAAATCAGGGACATGATAGATGTTCGATTCAGCGAGGAGGATGGCATGACCCATTTTAGCAATTTCATGGATACTCTCTGCGATCTGCGGGATGATGGAAGGTGAGAGCCCTTCAAAGGACTCATCGAGCAACAACATCTGAGGGTCCATGGCCAATGCCCTCGCGATAGAGAGCATTTTTCTCTCTCCTCCACTGATCTGTGTCCCCCTTCTCGCCTTATACCTTTCCAGAGATGGAAATACAGAATAGGCGAGCCTGATTCTTTCTTCTGCTGAACGAGAGGTTTTTCGGGTCCATGTCGCGATCTCGATATTTTCTAATGTGGTTAATTCGACAAAAATTTCGCTTTCTTCAGGAGCAAAGCCTATTCCCAAAAGAGCAATCTCGTGAGGAGACAACTCGGCAATCTCTTTTCCCATGAACTTGATGCTACCGGACTCGGGTTTAAGAAATCCCATAATGCTTCTAAGAGTAGTCGTCTTGCCCGCGCCATTCCTTCCGATGAGACAGACGACTTCTTTCTCCCTCACCTCGATGCTCACATTTTGCAGAATATGACTAGCTTTGATAAAAACGTTCAGATTCTTCAATTCGAGCATCATGCTTTACCGTCCCTCCCAGTGCTCTCATGCATCAGGGTGCTGAAAATCTTGAAACATTCCTTCTGGCCCATGACTGTGCACACGACCTCTTCATTCTTCTCGATTTCGGCCGGGGTGCTATCCGAAAGGATCTTCCCCTGGTGCAAGGCGATGATACGATCTGAAAAGGAAAAAACAATATCCATGTCATGCTCTACCTGAATGATCGATTTGATCCCGATCTTTTTCGAGGCCGATACGAGTGTCTCCATAATTTTGCCCTTGTCACTTGTGCTCACACCGCTTGTGGGTTCATCAAGCAGAATCACCTCCGGATGGAGAGCAAACGCTGAGGCAACATCGAGCATTTTCTTGTCCCCCTGAGGTAAATTCTTTGTTAACACATCCTTCTTTTCATCTAATCTAAATAGTCTTGCCACCTCCAACGCCTCGCTCGTCACCTTCTGATCACCAAGGAGTGAGGAATAGAAATTCGTTCCCTTACCAAGTCTTGAAACCACAGCGACCATTAAGAACTCCAGGACGGTAAAATTTGGGAAAATATTGACCAGTTGAAAACTCCGGGCAACTCCCAGTTTTGAAAGCTTCTCAGGACCGATTCCGGTAATCTCTTTATCCTTGTAAAAAACTTTCCCTGTATTCGGTGTAAGCAATCCGGTCAAGACATTGATTAATGTGGTCTTGCCTGCCCCATTCGGTCCAATGATGGATACGAACTCCCCTTCGTTAATCTGAAAGCTTACCCCATCCAGGGCACAGAACTCTCCATAATATTTATGAAGATCACTCGCAGAGAGAATCGTCATCTTCTTTTCCTCACCTACCCCTTTTTCCTTTTTTCATTAAGGAACTGATCATTCCAGCAATTCCCCCCGGTGCAACGATAACGAGAAAAGCCAAAATGGCCCCAAAGATAAACCTCCAATAAGTCGTGAGAGACATCACCTTGTCTTGGAGGAAGATATAGACGACACCACCGATCAGGGGGCCAAAAAAGTTTTCGAAACCTCCGAGGAGGGTCATAAACACCAGTGTTCCAGAGTGGGTCCAGTAAGTCAAACCAGGATCCACTTGGCCGATGGCTGGAGCCAATAATGCCCCTCCAATCGCCGCATAAGCTCCAGATATGATAAAGGCATACCACCTGTATCGTTTGACGCTAATCCCCAAGTACTCCGCCTTTTCTGGATTATCTCTGATCGCCTTCAAACAGAGTCCAAACGGAGAGGAAACAATTTTCCACATGACGAAGGTAAGGATCGTTAAAATAACAAGAGTATAGATATAATAGCTTCTTGTGAGGTACTGCATTTTTGGAATCTCAGAAAGGTTAAACCCCAGAAGATAAGGCCTTAAAACTCGCATTCCTTCGTCGCCCCCGGTCAGATAATAGAACTTTAACAGGAAGGTGTAAAAGAGCATTCCGAAGGCAAGGGTGAGCATCGCAAAGTAAATTTTGATGTAACGAACACAGATGGCTCCTATCAATGCAGCCAGAATAGAAGAGATGATCACCGCGACAACGAGAATGGCTTCCATATAAGGAATGGAAAATTTCCCCGTCAAGAAAGCTGCTGTGTAAGCCCCTACTGCCATAAAAAGGGCATGGCCGAAAGACAAGAGGCCGGTATATCCAAAAAGGAGATTAAACCCGATGACTGTGATCGCGTATGCAAAGAACGTTAACATCAAATAATTTAGGAACTGACTAGCGAATAGAGGTAATCCAAGTAAAAAAAGACCGATAAGGATGAGCACCAATATTTTTACATTCTTAAGAGAGGTTATCTCCTGCCAGGTTTTCATTAAACTTTAGCCCCTCCGAATAATCCTTGCGGCTTAATCACCAAAACAGCAATCACAATGATATAGATGGTGAGCATTTCCAACTCCGGATAGGTGGAAATGGCGATCGATTTTAACACGCCTACGACGAGAGCACCGATAAAGGCTCCCTTCATGCTTCCAAGCCCACCAATCACGACGACGGCAAAAGCTAACACAATAAGCTCCACACCCATCTCTGAAACGGCCGCTGTGGCAGGAATCACCAAAGCTCCTCCTAAGGTTCCAAGAACCGTTCCGAGCGTGAAGACCTTGACATAAACGAATGTCATATTGATACCCAGTGCCTCGCTCATTTCCCTTTTGTCTGCCGTGGCTCGAATAATTCGACCGAACTTCGTGTTCAAAAGAATGTAACCGATCAGGGCAGCAATGATTAAGCTGCATAGGATCACAATGAGATTGTAAACCGGAACCGTGGCCCCCAGAACATTCAACTGGCCGTAAACCAGATCAATTCCCCCTGTGGTTTGTGGGGATGTCCCCCAAATAAATTTAATGATGTCTTCAATCATCATGACGATCGCGAAGGTCAAGAGGAGCTGAAATGTTTCGTCCCGGTCGTAAACAAATTTGATCAACCCACGTTCAAAAATGGGACCAATGAACCCCAACAATAATCCAGCGCCAATCAAAGGAGCGATAAAAAGTGGCTTGGGAAAACCTCCAGCAACAAAACTCTTCACTACCACAATGCCAAAATACGCCCCGAGGGCATAGAAGCTGCCACAGGCTAAGTTAAATACTTTCTGAACACCGAAAACGACCTGAAGTCCCGCAGCCACTAAAAAAAGTGTGGAGGCATTAAAAACACCACTGAAAAGTATATTAAGAATGGTTTCCATTCCTTGGCTCCAAATAGTGGGGCGACCTTAAAATTCTGAGGCCGCCCCACTTAAACTTTTTACGCCTTCCATCCTTTAATCCAATCGTATAACTTGGCTCCAGCAGTTGGTTTCATAATCTGTACAGGTGTGAGAACCTCTATTGGACTGATGGTCACGAAATCATACGGATTCTTATGTGTTGTGAGACCCTGGAAGAAATTACAGGTCATAATGTTGTCGTCTCTATATCCCCTTAAGCCGGAAATGGAGGGTACCTGAATACCACTCAGGGCCTTCCCAATCTCTTCCTTCGTGGGCCACTTACCCAGAATCTCATAACACTTCTCCACCGCTTCTTTATAAGCCTGGAGGACAAAGTAGGCATGGTCACACTCATAGACTGGGTATTCCTTATATTTTTCATAATACGATTTAACGAACTTCTTGAGCAATGGCCAGGTATCAGTCCACATAAAATACATGCTGTTGTAACCAAGGATAAGCCCCTCGGGAGTAAATTCTTTCTTGAGGGTATAATGAGCGCCACCGCCCGTAGTGAAGCAGGCTTTGGTCTTTTTAAAGAGGCCAACGGCTGCTGCCTGCTTCATTAAGATGGGGACATCCCCGGACCAAAAGCTGGTCATGATTAAATCCGGATTGGCCTTTTTGAGAGCAGCGATGTGAGAGGTAAAATCGGTTTCGCCCAATTTTGGCCATAAGGCTTCGACAAATTTTACATTGGGATTAAAGTGTTTGAGGACTGCCTGGTAAGAATCCCAGCAGTCTCTACCATAGGAATAGTCATTGTTGATTCCAGCGACCGTCTTAATATTAGGGAAAAATTTGGCTGTCAGGATGGCCCCTCCAATGGCTTCTGCCTCGTTATCGACACTTCTAAAGGCAAATTTTGTTTTAGGCATTGTCTCTTCAACACCCTTTTGGGTCGTCCCATCCCAGGAGAGCCACAACTGACCTAACTCCTCTGCCAGCGGTCCAACCGCAAGCCCATTTCCAGTCGACATCAGACCCACAATCACGTCGCACTTCTTTTCTAAGGTCAGTTTTCTGAACCGCTCCACACAATCTTTAGCACTCGTCTCCTCTTCCATGAAGAGTTCAATCTTTCTCCCAAGAATTCCACCCGCTGCATTGACTTCATCTACCCACATCTGGGTAGTGCGCCAAGCCGCGGTTCCGGGCACGGCAATCACACCGGTTAAACCGGGCATCGCCCCAATCTTCACGGGTTCCGATGGTACCCCCTTAAACGATTTGGCCTGGGCCCTCGCCTTGCCTCGACCTGCAAGCATGACCCCTGCACCCAGGGCCGCCCCTCCAACTAATTTAACAAATTCACGTCTTGTCTTTTCCATTTGTTTCCTCCTTTTCCAAAAAGTTAAGTACCTAAAAATGAGTTGATAGAAACTGATGTTGCCAATAGTTTCAAAAACATTAGAATTTCTAAATCCTTTTCAATCACCATTTGCTATTTTTTCAGCATATAACACATGATTTGTCACTGTCAATAAAATAGCCAAGAAGGATATTTAAAAACCTTCCACATGATACCAGGTGAGAAAAGTCAAGGAGGCATTAGATGTCTTAATTGTTTCCCAAAGAGCTAACAATAGGAAAGTAAACCCCATTAGAAAGGACAGGGCTTTGGTCCCGCCTTCAATAAGGAGCTGATGCTTTCTATTTCCACCCTCCCCAGCCTACCTGTCTGCCGACAGGCAGGAATGCTGTGGTTTTCTAACGGGGTAAAAAGAGAATTGTGGAGCCCCGCGGGCATAGCCCGTGGCCTTCTGCTGCCGGGGTAATTTAACTTTTTAGAAGTTCCATCAAACCAGTCACATCGCTTTTCGTCTTATAAACCGAAGAGCCGACAACTTTTCCAACAAAAATTTCTGTGGTCGTAAAGATGGTCGCTTCAAAGAGGTGGCCACCCATGACACTTCCCGAAGGGGACCCCAGCATGACATGGACATGAATAACAGGTTCGCCATCGCCTTCTGATGGGAAGATATTTCCCTCTAAAGAAAGAAGTTCAAAGGGACCTTTTTCTTCCATCTCATTCGTGTTCTCTAATTTCACAGGCGTTTCAATATTCGTTTTCACATTTCTAAAAACGACATCTTTTAAGCTTCCGATGGCTGAAAGGATGATTCCTCTTTCAATACCCTTATCCTTACAAATTCTTTTTAAATTCGCGAAGAGATCCTCAGCAGGCATAAATCGAGTAAGGATGACATTATCTATTTCCACTTCTTCGGTGAATGGTTTATGCATCTTCTTCTCCTATCTTCTCCGACAATAACTGAGCCTGCTTTTATTATTAAAGTTAAAAAGCGAGGATGCTTTCTATTGGTAGACAGAGTTTCACTCGCAATGGCATGGTGTTTTATTAATGTTGCTATGCTCTCTGCGCTTTGCCCTTATGACCCCATGGCCTCTAGAACAACCTCGGTAATATCCATCACCTTAAGATCGATCTCATTCTTTCTGGCGTAACCGGAGATGGTTCGAATACACTGCTGGCAGGATGTCACCACAATTTCAGCCCCTGTATCCTTAATTTCCTGGATCTTCCTCTCTGCAATGGCAGCAGAAAGCTCCGGATCGATCATCTCGAGGTCTCCTCCACCCCCACAGCAGATGCAGAGCTGACGATTGTTCGCCATCTCCACAAGCTTAAGCCCTGGGATCGCCTTCAGGATATTCCTGGGCGGATCGAAGACCTTACTGTTTCTTCCCAGATCGCATGGATCATGGTAGGTAACTGTTTTGTTGAACCCGTTGTTGAATTTAACTTTTCCCTCGTTGATCAGCCTTTCCATAAATTGGGTCGAGTGAAGCATCTCGGCGTTGATTTTGTATTTTTCTTTCCACGTATGGTAGCAAGAAGGGCAGGCAAAAACGACCGTCTCAGCGCCAAGTTGTTGAACTTTTTCCTGGTTATGTTCGATCAGCTTTTGCATCTTATCAGGCATCCCCATCTGGATGAGAGGAAACCCACAACACC
>Ga0316616_100001130_pt1 | contig 10350 bp, 4 predicted proteins | sample OWC_Aug_M1_C1_D1_FD_207660 | JGI IMG/M metagenome (GOLD analysis project Ga0316616, IMG submission 207660) | Wetland soil microbial communities from Old Woman Creek delta, Ohio, United States - OWC_Aug_M1_C1_D1_B | ecosystem: Environmental > Terrestrial > Soil > Wetlands | place: USA: Ohio...
TAGGACGCGCTCTCGAACAGGTGCTCCATCGTCCCGGTTGGGCCAATGGGAACAAGATGGGGATTGAGCTTCATGGGTTCATCAACAACGCCGCGTCTGCCCGCGTCTACTCACGAAACCATGCTTGCTCGTGCTACTGGCCGAAGCTGACGGTCAAGTACTGCTACACGCTCTACCACGGTACTGCGTCAGAGGTGGGTGAGGCGCACGCCGATGGACTCACGGCAGACGTGTCTCCTTGGAGCCAGTGCCTGCTTGTCTGCACTGGATGTGCCATAGCCTGCGGTCTCCCAGCTGGAATCGGGGTATCCGCTGATGTTGACGTTGGCACAGGAGAAGCCAGCGGTGGGTCTAACTGCGTCTACGTCACTGCCGAAGCAGTGTGGTGTAGCGATGCTGGATGCGCACTTGCTGATGGATGCGCGACTGATGCCACTGGTGGCAACAGCGCCTGCGTAGACATCGGCTCAGCAACCGCCGAGGGAGCTGACGTTCACATCGACACCGTATCAGCGGCCTACCTCGCCGTTGGTCAGGCCACTGGTGGATGCAGCTGCACGGTCATCGTCATCGGTCTTGCTGCTGGGGAAGCCTATGAGACTGTCCAACGCGGAAACGCCACGGCTTGTGGCCGTTTCGCTAGCGTAATCTCCGCTTCTGCGGTTGGTATTGCAACTGGACTGGCGTGTGCAGACGGAACAACCGTCTGTATCACGCTCACGCGCAACGTGCACAAGCTCATCCGTGCATCTAGGCCCGCACGCGCATCGGGCTGTCGTGCTACAATAGGTAGGAACGCAGTGTGGCCCGGCGTAGGACAGGCCACCGCCTCTGGTCTGGCCGCGAAGGTCAAGACCATCAACTGGCATGGGGACTCTACCACTACAGCATGCTGGAGTAGAGACTGCTATGCCATCGCGCCGTGGAGTCGGGACTGTTCGGCCATCGGCGGTTGGACACGGGAAGACTTCGACATCCACAAGAACGAGTAGGGGGCCATCATGCCTGAGACCATCCAAGATACCACTCTCAGCCTGAGCGACATCAGGGAACGGGTGTACTACTTGGCGAAGGAGAGTTCAGGAAGCTCCCTCTTCCCGTGCACCGAAGTCACTGACATCATCAACTCAGCGCTCGCACGTGTGTTCGGCGCCGTCAACTACCAGTACTCCGTCATCTACAGGAACACCTCGTGTTCCGTCGAGGGGTACATGATTCCTGACGCCAAGCTGGTGAACGGGAACGCGGTTGTTGACTCCGTGTGGATTGACGACGAACCACTCACCGCCGTTGCGTACACCGAGTGGGACAACTGCACCGACACCTACGCCACGCCCACCGACTTCTGGGTGAGTGGCAACGTCATCCACCTCTACCCGATTCCAGACGCACCATGCGGCTGCGTCTACCAGATGAAGATTCGGTACAGGCCAGAGTTCCAGAAGCTGGTTGCCTGCACCGACACTCCTCACTTGTCCGACCTGATGATTGACGCAGCGGTGTACTACGCTGTTCATCTGATGAAGGCCAAGGACGAGGAGTTCGCATCAGCCGACTACTTCAAGCGGTTGTACGACGAGACCATAGCCGAGGTAGCGATGATTCCACCCGGACTGTACTCGTCCTCAACCACCTATGGTGGTGCTGCGTAATGCGTGAACAAGAGAAGCTCGCGTTCGAGTCATTCATCGGCGGGGTCACTGAGGCTGCTGACCTTGAAGAGGGGCAGTTCAGTGACTCGCTGAACCTCGTCCCCGACAGCAACAAGAGCCGACTGACACTGCGCGGTGGAGTCGCCTGCATCTGGATGGTGTGCAGCACCGAGGTGCCTGTCCAGATTGTGGGAGTCCGTGACTCTACCTGTACTGCCATCCGTGACGAAATCATCTTGGCGAGCTGCTCGAAGCTGACGCACGTGTATGTGCCTCTCGACGTGAACTGTGTCCTGTGCTCCGGGGCCACTCATTGGGAGCAGCACATCTCTGGCAACATCCAGACTGGCGGTGGCTGCATCTGCCACCTCGTCATGGTTCTCACTGACGAGCTGGCTGGAATCGCTGAGCACTACACCGGGTGCGTCTACCGCTGTTACAACCTCGGGGCACCACCCTACGCCTTCGCTCAGTCGAGCGATGCCATGTTCATCATGGGTCAGGGGCCGAACGCCTACCTCGCCTATGCGTGCTACCAGTGTACCGGGTGTCACCTCTACCCGGCAGTGGACAAGAGCGGCGAGGAGAGCTGCGTCGGTGTCTCAGTTGCTTTCAACTTCCGCTGTGCTCACTGCTGGGCCAACAGCGGCTGGTACAACGATGTGTGCACGCTGCGCAAGAACCTGCTCGGCTGCTACTGCGGGAAGACCCCGTACTGCACCGAGGCGTACAAGAACGTCTGTTGGTACTGGGTGTACAACAAGCCCTGCATCAGCTGCTGGGAGTGCTATGCCTGCTTCCTCTCGTGGTACTACAACCGAACTGGAACCCCGCCGAGGGGAACGTGGAAGCGCAGGCAGTGGAACTTCCATGACGGCTGCTACCGACGCGGGACGTGGGCTGGCGGCTATGCTCCAACCACCACGCCGTGCTATCTACAGTGCAGCTGCCATGTCCCATACGCGAACGTCCTCACCTATCACAAGGGCCGGGTCTTCGCCGGGATGTACAAGAAGAAGAACGGCACCTTCACCGAGATTGTCTACCACTCCGTGGACGACACCCGCTGCCACCCGCGCTACATGTACTGGCGCCCGCTGGACAACGCCATGATTGGCGCTGCCGATGGGAACCAGCTCACGGTGGCGACTAGCCCAAGCTCGTATCTGACTGGGATGGTTGGAGTCGAGAACGGATTGCTCCTCTTCTTCACTGACCGCATCATGATGTGGCAGTGGCCAGACGCAAGCTCACCGCACGATGTGGAAGGCGGTGCCCGTATCGAGACAATCTACACGGGCGTCGGGGCCATCCACCACCGTGCCATCCAGACGTACCTCTCCGACATCTACTTCCTTGGCCGGGCGCCCGATGGGTTCGTCCGGGTCATGAAGCTGGATGAGTCGCTGTCGCTCTCACAGGAGAGCACGGCCATCGACAAGCGCATCAACTGCTTCGACTTCAGGCCGACGAGCAACTGCATCGACACGGCCATGTTCCGTGACTCTTTCTTCCTGCGGCTCGGGGCCAGCATCTACCTGTACGACATGAAGCGCAAGGCATGGTATCCGCTGAAGTTCAACTACGTCTGCTACAACAACCCGCTCATCTCCATGGCTGCGAGCAAGGTGACGGACAGGCTGTACATCTCAGTGTTCGACTGTTTCAGCTCGGTTGACTTCTACAACAAGATTGTCGTCTTCCCCTATGGGCTGACCGACTGTGGCATGAAGGGGACTGCGGCCATCTGCTGGAAACTTGAGTTCGACAATCTGAACTTCGGCTCTGGAAGCAACGAGAAGTACATCCGTGATGTTGTTCTTGAGATAGACAACGAGCACAATGAACACCCGGTGTGCGTCACCCTCATCAACGCTCAGACTGGAACGCAGTGCGCGAAGGTATCGAAGTCACCAACGAAGCAGCGTGGTGAGATAGAGAAGTTCGAGCTTGGGAAGCGGCTGAAGAACGCGAAGGTCGTGGTATCTGGCTCGTTTGAGGCTGACGCCGCAGGCGTAGCGTGCCACTCAGATGCCGTGAGCGGAACCCTCGGCATCAACTCAGTCGCTATCAGGTTCAGGCCTCGAAGCTCGGTAGAGGACTAGCATGCCAAGTCTCGGAATCAAGGCTGACGGTTGCTTCAGTGGTACGCTTGAGAAGTACCAGTGCACCATTGTTTCCCCACCGCTGACTCAGGCGACGTGGAGTGCCATGGTGAACGCATCCGACGCGACGTGCGTCAAGTTCGTAGCTGGAGCTGGCAGCATCCAAGGCGGCTCTACTACTAGGCTTGGTAGCGGTTGGATATGGAGACCATTCGCTCGCTACGACACATCGGTGATGGCCGGGAAGCGTGCCTGCTTCTACCTACTGATGCAGGCCTTTGCCTCAGACCACCCGGAATCATTCAGGATTGTGAGCATTGACCCGTGCTCTGACGGGACGTGGGGAACGAACGCCATGTGGGGCGCTCTCAGGTCTGGACAGTGCATAGCCATAGGGCACCATCACTCAGACCCGTCAACACCCAGCAACATGATTGTCAGGATACCAGAGTGCTTCATCAACCACTACGGGTATACCTACATCGGAGTCATAGAACTTACCAACGACTGGGGTGACTCAGTTCCCTGCAACGGTACGCCACCGTGGTACTACTCGTTCAACAGGACGAACTTCTACGTTGGCGACTACATGGGTTCATACATGTGGGCCTGCGAGTACTACCCCGGAACCCCGCCTGACCCATGGTGGTGTATCAGGTGTACCACCTGCTATCCACCTACCGTTGTGGGTGGCCCGTGCTGGAAGTACGTCACCATGCTTCCGTACCGAATCTTCGACAAGGGGACGATGCTGAACATGGAACGGCTGGCCATGGGGCAGTACGACCTTCCGTATAGGGTGTATGATAGTGGTGTGAGAGCGAACCTTGAGGCCATCGCTGATGGAATCAAGCTGAAGCGCAAGCGTGGTGATGTGGTTCTGCCACATCGAAGCTCGGCATGCCACGGGAACATCCAATCGAACCTAGAGCATCTACTGAACTCGTTCCCACCCTTTCAGGGACGTTAGGAGAGTGGTCTTATGGCTTGGCCTTGGCAGCAACCATACTTCGTACCGCGTACCGTCTTCGGCGGCGGCATAGCCAGCGGCATCTACAACGGTGCTGAGTACCTTGGCAACAAGGTCGGTGGCTGGGGCTACAACTACATGAAGGCTCCGAGGGGTGAGGTGCGGGGAGACCTGTATTCAACCCACACGAAGAACCTCATGCGGAACCAGCCCGGCTGGACGAAGGTTCAGCAGTACAACCCGTTCGGCCTCAACTCGAAGTCGAAGGGCAAGCCGCCACAGGAACCGCTGCCCGCGCTCCAGCCGCCCGGTGGTGGTGGTCGTGACTTCGCGGCTGCTCGTGGCGACCTAGAGCGCTACTCGCAGATGGCCTCTGACGCCATGAAGAACTACCGGGCGTTCACCCCGCAGCAGTTCAAGGGGCCGTTCTCCCTCGGCAAGCTCGACGTTGGCAAGTTCAGCTCGGACAACCCGAAGTGGATGAACCAAGCGCAGACCTACGCCACTCAGCAGATGAACGAGGAGATTGCGGCTCAGTGCCTCTCGCAGGCCCAGTACCGCGACCAGCTCCAGTCTGCTCTGGCCGACATCGCACTCCAGCAGAGAGGCGACATCGGTGGACTCCGTGGCGAGGCCGACGCAGCGTGGGCACGCATCCAGAACATGGGGGCCAACACGGGCCTCGGATTCGGGCCGATGGCCCAGCGCAACCTGATGACCAGCTCATCTGGGTATCTGGGTAAGGAAGCCCAGCTGCGGCAGCAGTACGCGAACGAGATGGCCGGGCAGCGTATGGGCTACTCCACTAACATCGCTGACACCATCAGGCAGATGGCTCTTGCTCGCTCTGGCCGTCAGGCGAACGCCATCAACTACCTGTACCAGAACATCCTTCCGACTGAGCAGGGCATCTGGGAAGGCAACGCGAACGCCGCCATCAACGCCTACGGCGCGAACGCCAGCTACCTCAACGACCTCGCCAGCCAGTGGTACAACTACCAAGGACTGCGCCGGGACTCCTCGCAGCAGTCCCTTGACCGTGCACGCTACCTTGCCGACATCTACGGCAACACTGGGTCAAGCCTTGGCAGTCTCTACGGAAACTACTGGGCCACCTAGAGTAGGAGACCCGTATGGCAATCCGTGCACGCAACCAAGAGGAATACCAGAAGCTCTACGCCTGCTACCTGAAGTGCTACAAGTCCTACTATGGATGCTCACCCGTGGGCGTCGAGAAGGACAAGCGCCGGGTGTGCTCACGTGTGGAGAACGCGAAGCTCCGTGGCAAGATTGCGGGAGTGAATCTAACACTCCCGTCAGATTTGCCCGAGAAGGTCATGCCGCCTATCGCCACGGCTGACACCCTGCGTGCGCTGAACCAAGCGCGTGCTTGGGCACGCATGTACTGCACTCGCGCTGGTCAGTTCACCCACAACCTTCTTCCCAAGCCAGTGGCCGACATCGTGTTCGGTAGCCCGCTTGGTGGTATCGCCTTTGCTCCGTTCACGAGCAAGGAAGAAGAGAAGAAGATGTGCTCGATGCAGAAGAAGCAGCTGAACAAGCTGTGGAACTGGGAAGACACCATCGACACATCTGAGTGGCAGAGCTGTTGGGGCTGGAAGCGTCCCGAGTGGGGCAAAGACCCACTCAACCGCATCGCCCGTGCAACCGTAGGGTTCATCGGTGACTACGTTACTGACCCACTCTCGTGGATTACTGCTGGAACCAGCGGTATCCCCAAGAAGATAACGCAGGAGCTGGCAGAAGCAGCCGCCAAGAAGGGCGGCAAGGCTCTGGTCAAGGAACTCATTGACGAGGGCGTAGAGGAAGTCTCCTCGAAGGCCACACGTCAGATGATGATTCGCAACGGCGTCAAGCAGGTTGATGCTGACCGCATCCTCTCCAAGACTCTCGGAGAACTCACCCCCGCAGAAGAGAAGGCCGTCACCCGTGCGGCCATGTTCGCGCACCCCGGATACAGCAGGCTCGGTACTCAGGTTCCGCTTGCTCCCACGGTTGAGCGGGCTGGCAAGATTCTCCAAGGCAAGCCACTGAAGGAAGTCATCGGCCCGACCAACGCTGCCTCATGGATGCGCAAGGAGCTTCCGGGTGGCCGGGCGCTGGCCCGTGGCATCTCAGACCTCGGTCAGGGTACACGCATCAGCGCCATCCCCGGACGCATCACCACCGCAGGCAAGAACGCACGCCTGTTCGGTGACATCTCCGGGCAGACCATCACCAACGCTACTCGTGCCAAGGCCGCTACTGACCGCACTATCGTGGCCGAGGAGATTTCCCGCATCATCCAGAAGCAGAAGGAGCTTGGCGCCAAGGGGCAGAAGCTCAACTCGACTGACTTGGCGAGGCTTGATTACCTGAACAGGGAGATAGGCCTTGCGCTGCGTGGCACGCAGGTCATGCCGCTGCGGAACACCGCCGACTTTGAGCACGTGGCTGATGTGGTCAGCCCACAGCATCACGCTCAGTATCTGCGCTGGCTCGAAGAGACCAACCCCAACGGACGCTGGGCCTCGCTCACCATGAACGGTGACGCTCCAAAGTCTGGATGGGTTGTCTCGCCGTCTAAGTACTCCGAGACAGTTCTTGACCACAGGCCCACCGAACAGGAAATCGAAGGCTTCACCAAGCGCTACGCTGACCTGCTCGCACGTCCCGGCCACTTCGCTGGCTACTACCAGAACGATGCCGGGCAGTGGGTGCTGGATGTGAACGTCGCCATCCCGAAGCAGAACGCAGACCTCGACACCATGAAGGCCTTCGGGCGCGAGTGGGGTCAGGAAGACATCGTTGACGTAGACACGGGCGACGTTATCAAGACTGGCTACGATAGGGCCGATGACTTGCGCACTCCGCTCGACTGGCGAATCCAGTGGACGCAGCATCAGGAGCAGGCGGCGAAGTTGCTTGCCGGGCAGGAGACAGCGCCTGAATCCATCAGGCCGTTCGCATCGCGCCGGGCAGCTGAAGAGGCTGCGCAGCAGGAGCGTGCCGCCGCAGCTGAGCGTGTTCGTGCAGCAGCTGATGCTCAGTACGCGGCAGAGGCTCAGGCTCAGGCCGTCAACCCGACTGCCATCCCTGCAAGCAGGCGTGGCGAAACCGTTGTTCCTCGCCGCATTGTTCATGGCTCCGCACTTCAGGATGACTGGGTTGCAGACATCACTCACAATCCAGACAATGCCTTCATCGGTAGCCACGGTGAGCAGCCAGCTCGCGTCTTCACGTACAGCAACGTCATCGAGTTGACGGATGCGCAGGAGCAGCGTGCACTCAACGATTGGTACGAGGGACTTCAGGCTAGGAACCGTGGAGAGGCAGAACCTCCGTTTGCTCGTCTTCCAGATATTGCCGAGAGAACTGAGTTCGATGAGGAGATTCGCGGCCTGCGTCAGATGGGCGAGGAATCATCGGCTGATTGGGCAAACCCCGTTCGCCTCGAAGAGACCATGCCGCCCATGCCGCAAGAGGCTCCCGAATGGACACAGGCGTACAGGCGCCAAGTTGACCTGCGTACTCGTGCGATGACCGACTTCACCATGAGCATCCAGAATCCCGAAGTGACACTCGTCGCCCCAGACGCTGGCCACTCCGGGCTGCTTGTCTCTGGAGACACCATCTATCAGCTGAACGCTGACCAGTGGGATGAAGTCAGTGCGATGCGTATAGCTCGTGAAGCCCAGTATCTGCCAGCGGCTCACGCGGCAACGGTGAACGAGGCAGACGCAATCCACAGCAGAATCTGGCAGCTCGACCACGCGAACGATGTACCAGCAGCTGCCACTCCACCGCCACGGCCTGAACCCACCGTCAACGAGGACTACCGATACGCGACTTCCCCGCTCCCCGAGGGGCCACCCGATGTTCCAGAACAGGGTACACCTAGCACCCGCGTACTGCTCTCATCGCAGACCCCGGAAGAGGTGGCACGTGATGGTCTCGACCTCACCAAGGCTCGCTGGGTTGGCACTGGACGCGAGGAGCGCGGCTACTGGGGTGTCGATAGGATGCGCCTCAGTCCCGACCTGCTCGAAGAGATTGGCGACGATGAGTACGTCTACCGGGTAGCTGGTAGCTACGCAGACTACCAGTTCCAAGACTTGCCAATCACCCGGCAGGGAACCGTTGACCCACGTCAGGTTCAGTTCTTCGATGAGACTGGTGTCAACGACTGGCGCTCAGCGTTCGAGGGCCAAGGCTCACTCATGCGCTTCGTTGACAACCCGCCGTCGAATCACATTGACGAGTGGTTCGATGCGCTGTTCACTAGATGGATAGAGGGCGACAGCGACCAAGTGCTGGACGACGCCTTCGATGGGCCGCTCAAGGGAATCTACCAAGCCATGGGCGAGGACATCAGCGCCACCATGGATGCCATCGACAAGATTCAGAGTGGCAGACTTGCTGAGCTTCTCCGCGAGAACCCCGATGCAGCACGAGCGCTCAGGGGACTCGACATCTACGGAGCAGACAGGGAAGAGTTCATCAACGCCCTTGAGTATCTAGGCGATGGCGTCTACATGAAGGGGCGCTCAGACCCCGACGACTCCATCCACATCTTCGCTCCCGTGGTTGGCGGTCAGGTGAAGGCCACACCCCATGGACACGGCTCTGAAATCCACATCGACTGGATGGGGATGGGCAACACACAGGGCAACTCTCGCCGTGGTCACGCCACCAGCTCGCAGGCTGGCCGCTCCATCTATTCACTCATGGGCCGGGCAATCAACCGCCTCGCCTCTGAGTTCCCCACCGCTCGCATCACCAATGACCCGATGAACGACTCGGTGCGTAGGTTCTATCGGCGCCTCGGATTCGTTGACCAGTTCGAGGATGCTGGCGGCTTGCAGTTCAACATGCCCGGCTCCATCGCTGAGTTGATGCCACGCCGCCAGACTCCAGTCGAGCGGCTGATTGGCGCTGACCTTGAATCCCCCATTGGTAGGCACCGCGCTGCGGGTACGGCCCGTGGTGGTCAGGTGCTTGACCTGAGCACGGTACAGACTGACCCGACTGAGATGGTTCGCCGGGCAGAGCAGGGCCAGCTCACCGATGAGGCACAGGCTGGTATCGACATCAGCCAGCGCATCGCTGAGCTTCGCGCTGAGATTGAGGCATACGCCGAACGGCGCAAGGCCAAGACAGCCGAAGTCACAGCCTACGCTGAGCAGGGACGCAGGCAGGGTGAGGAGTACGCAGCGAACCAGAGGCTGCGCGGAATCGTTCCTCGTGGCGAACGTGAGTTCGCACCCGCCAACATCTTCGGTGATGACCCGTTCACTGGGCTTCCTCGCAACATGCCAGAGGGAACCCGTATGACTCCGGGGCCAACGCCGCCAGCTCCTGCTCCCACCACTATCTCTGGACAGCCGGGTGGGGTGCCCGCCAAGTTCCGTCCGATGCCTCGCGCTGACTTCCAGAATCTGCTGAAGACCATCCCGACTGTTGTGACCGACGCCGGGCGTATCGACCTAGACGTGTGGGAGCGCAACGTGCGCAACTACATGAACCAGTTCCCCACGTTCAACCGCGAGATTCAGCGCACCATCGGTGAACCGAACATCCGGGCCTACCTCACCGAGATGCGCGACATCATGTACGAGAACTT
>Ga0316616_100001131_pt1 | contig 10347 bp, 8 predicted proteins | sample OWC_Aug_M1_C1_D1_FD_207660 | JGI IMG/M metagenome (GOLD analysis project Ga0316616, IMG submission 207660) | Wetland soil microbial communities from Old Woman Creek delta, Ohio, United States - OWC_Aug_M1_C1_D1_B | ecosystem: Environmental > Terrestrial > Soil > Wetlands | place: USA: Ohio...
ATCGGTGAACGTGGCTTCGACTTTCTTCTCGTGCAGTTGCTCTTCCAGTTGCATGAGGAATTTATCCACCACACGCAGGATGACTTCCTGATCCAAAGCGCGGAAGGAAATGGTCGCATCCAGGCGATTGCGGAATTCCGGCGTGAACAGTCGCTTGATCTCGGCCATTTCATCGCCGGCTTTCTTGCTCTGGGCGAAGCCGATGCTGCCCTTGGACAAGTTCTCGGCCCCGGCATTGGTCGTCATGATGATGATGACGTTGCGGAAATCGGCCTTGCGTCCGTTGTTGTCGGTGAGCGTGCCGTGGTCCATCACCTGCAGCAGGATGTTATAGATATCCGGGTGCGCCTTTTCAATCTCGTCCAGCAACAACACGCAGTAGGGCTGCTTGGTAATCTGTTCGGTCAGCAGGCCGCCCTGCTCGAAGCCGACATACCCCGGCGGCGCGCCGATCAAGCGCGACACCGCGTGACGCTCCATGTATTCGGACATGTCGAAGCGGAGCAGTTCGATGCCCATCACATAAGCCAACTGCCGTGCCACTTCGGTCTTGCCCACGCCGGTCGGACCGGAAAAGAGGAAGGAGCCAATCGGCTTGTTGGGGCTGCCGAGGCCGCTGCGCGCCATCTTGATCGCAGATGCCAGGGCTTCTATCGCATTGTCCTGACCAAACACCACCGCCTTGAGGTCGCGCTCCAGGGTCTTCAGCGCCGAACGGTCGTCGCTGGAAACGTTCTTGGGTGGGATACGCGCAATCTTGGCGATAATATCCTCGATCTCCTTGATCGAAATGGTTTTCTTCTGCTTCGACTTGGGCAACACGCGCTGCGCCGCACCCGCTTCGTCGATCACATCGATCGCCTTGTCGGGCAGGTGGCGGTCGTTGATATAGCGCGCCGACAATTCCGCCGCCGTGGTCAGCGCCGCCGCTGTGTACTTCACCCCGTGGTGGGCTTCGAAGCGCGACTTGAGGCCGCGCAGAATCTCCACCGTTTCCTGCACCGACGGTTCGGGCACATCGATTTTCTGGAAGCGCCGCGACAATGCATGATCTTTCTCGAAAATGCCGCGGTATTCGTTGTAGGTCGTGGCGCCGATACACTTCAACTGGCCGGAACTCAAGGCTGGCTTGAGCAGATTGGACGCATCCAGCGTGCCGCCGGAGGCCGCCCCCGCACCGATCAGGGTGTGGATTTCGTCGATGAAGAGAATCGCATGCGGATCGTCGTTGAGCTGCTTGAGCACCGCCTTGAGGCGCTGCTCGAAATCGCCGCGATACTTGGTGCCGGCCAGCAAGGCGCCCATGTCGAGCGAATAAACGGTACCTTTTGCCAGCACTTCCGGTACGCCACCTTCCACGATGCGGCGCGCCAGACCTTCGGCAATGGCGGTCTTGCCCACGCCCGCCTCGCCCACCAGCAGCGGATTGTTCTTGCGCCGCCGGCACAAGGTCTGCACTACGCGCTCCAGTTCCAGGTCGCGTCCGATGAGCGGGTCAATCTTGCCCGCCAGCGCCTGGGCATTGAGGTTCTGGGTAAAACTATCGAGCGCGGAAGCCGGCGCCGGCTCCTGTTCGCTTTCCTGTTCCGGTTCCTGGCGCGGAGTTGCGCCTTCCTGCACCTTGCTGATGCCGTGGGAAATATAATTAACCACATCGAGGCGGTTCACGCCCTGCTGCTGCAGGAAGTACACCGCGTGAGAGTCCTTTTCGCCGAACATCGCCACCAGCACATTGGCGCCGGTAACTTCCTTCTTGCCGGAGGATTGAACGTGCAGGATAGCGCGCTGAATCACGCGCTGAAAACCCAGCGTGGGCTGAGTGTCCACATCGTCCGTTCCCGCCACGGTGGGCGTATGCTCGGCCACGAAATCGGACAGCTGCTTGCGCAACTCGTCGATGTTCGCAGCACAGGCACGCAGCACCTGGGCCGCGCTCGGATTGTCGAGCATAGCCAGCAGCAGGTGCTCCACGGAAATGAACTCGTGGCGCTTCTGGCGCGCCTCGATGAACGCCATATGCAAAGATACTTCCAGTTCCTGGGCAATCATTTCACGTTTCCTCCATCACGCATTGCAGCGGATGCTGATGCTCGTTGGCAAACGCCAACACCTGTTCCACCTTGGTTGCCGCTATATCCCTGGGATAGACACCGCATAAGCCACGCCCCTCCCTATGGACTTTGAGCATAATTTGCGTCGCCTGTTCACGGTTCTTGGCAAAAAAACGCTGCAACACGATCACCACGAACTCCATCGGCGTGTAATCGTCGTTTAGCAAAATCACCTTGAACAACGAAGGCGGCTTCAGCTTGGCGCGCTGCCCCTCCAATACTGTGCTTTCACGAAACTTGCCAGGCATACTCGTCACACTCAATTAATAACACCAATTGTGACGCTAATGACGAATTTTTCAAGGGCAAGAATTTATATTTGACGCATCATCGAATAATGCTTGACTTGCTGTCATATTGGACGTAAAAAGACGGCTATGTTTGGCTTCAAGTTTTCTGCAGTACCGGTTTTGCCGTTTGCGGTCTTGAATTTCAAGCATATTCATTGGGTTTGAGCCCGTAATTTTTTAAGGAAGTATGTAATGGCAACTGGTACCGTAAAATGGTTTAACGACGCTAAAGGTTTTGGCTTTATCACTCCTGATGATGGCAGCGAAGATCTGTTTGCGCATTTCTCCGCCATCCAGATGGGTGGTTTCAAGACCCTGAAAGAAGGCCAAAAGGTCCAATTCGAAGTGACCCAAGGTCCTAAGGGCAAACAAGCTTCTAACATTCAGGCTGCCTAAACCCAGTCCCGAATGCTAAAAGCCCGTGGCGCGAGCCACGGGCTTTTTTTATGGCTTTCGCAGCGATCACATCGCCTGGATCATCGCCTGGCCGAAAGCGGAACAGGATACCTGCGTGGAACCGTCCATCAGGCGGGCAAAATCGTAGGTCACCTGCTTTCCGGCAATCGCGCCATTCATGCCCTTGATAATCAGGTCCGCCGCTTCGATCCAGCCCATGTGGCGCAGCATCATTTCAGCCGAAAGAATGATCGAGCCGGGATTGACGTAATCCTTGCCGGCATACTTCGGTGCAGTACCGTGCGTGGCCTCGAACATCGCGATCGAATCCGACAGGTTGGCCCCGGGCGCAATGCCGATGCCGCCCACCTCGGCAGCCAGCGCATCGGAAATATAATCGCCGTTGAGGTTCAAGGTGGCGATCACGTCGTAATCTTCCGGGCGCAACAGAATCTGTTGCAGGAAGGCATCGGCGATCACGTCCTTGATGACGATGCCGCCAAATTTATCACCCAGCTTCATCCACGGCCCGCCATCGAGCAGTTCCGCGCCGAACTCGCGTGCCGCCAGTTCATAGCCCCACTTCTTGAAGCCGCCCTCGGTGAACTTCATGATGTTGCCCTTGTGCACCAGGGTCACCGACTTGCGCTGGTTGTCGATGGCGTACTGGATCGCCCGGCGAATCAGGCGCTCGCTGCCTTCGACGGATACCGGCTTGATGCCGATGGACGAGCTTTCCGGGAAACGGATTTTCTTGACACCCATTTCCTGTTGCAGGAACTCGATCACCTTCTTCACTTCGGCCGAGCCTGCTTCCCACTCCACCCCGGCGTAGATGTCTTCCGTGTTCTCGCGGAAAATCACCATTTCCACCCGTTCCGGATGCTTGACCGGGCTGGGCACGCCCTGGAAATAACGCACCGGGCGCAGGCAGACATACAGATCAAGCATCTGGCGCAAGGCCACGTTAAGCGAACGAATGCCGCCGGAAACCGGCGTAGTCAGCGGCCCCTTGATCGACACCACGTACTCGCGCACCGCCGCCACCGTTTCTTCCGGCAGCCAGGTGTCGGCGTCATAGATTCTGGTGGCTTTCTCGCCGGCGTAGACTTCCATCCAGGCAATCTTGCGCTTGCCGCCATAAGCCTTGTCCACAGCCGCGTCCACCACCTTGATCATGACCGGGGTGATGTCCACACCGGTGCCGTCGCCCTCGATAAAGGGAACGATGGGACAATCCGGGACGTGCAGGGAAAAGTCACTGTTGACCCGAATTTTTTCGCCTGTGGCAGGCACTTTGATGTGCTGATACATGTTTTGCTCCTAATCGAAAAACAGACAGGATTAACGGGATTTACAGGATAGGGGGAAGCTCTCCATAATCCTGTTAATCTTGACAATCCTGTCCATTCTTAAAAATATGCTCATCCTCTTCAACAAACCCTACGGCGTGATCAGCCAGTTCAGCGGCGACGGCATGCACCCCACGCTCAAGGATTATGTGCAAATTCCCGGCATCTACCCCGCCGGCAGGCTGGACACGGACAGCGAGGGTCTGCTGATTTTAACTGATGATGGCGCCCTGCAACACAAAATCAGCCACCCCCGCCACAAGCAGGCCAAGACTTATTGGGTGCAGGTGGAGGGCAATCCCACGCTGGAAGCGCTGGAGCAGTTGCGCCGGGGCGTGAATCTGGGCGACTTCATCACTCAACCCGCCACGGCAAACCTCATCCCCGAACCGCCCGGCCTGTGGCCGCGCAATCCGCCGGTGCGCTTCCGCAAGGCAATCCCCACCAGCTGGATCGAACTGATTATCCGCGAGGGCAAAAATCGCCAGGTGCGACGCATGACGGCCAAGGTAGGCTTCCCCACCCTGCGCCTGATCCGCTATCGCATCGGCGACTGGAGCCTTGACGGACTTGTTCCCGGCGCGTGGCGAGAGATGCCCGCGGCAATGGAATAAAACAAACCTGTCAACCGCCGCCAAATTGATGACGTTAAGGATTTAGCACCTGCAAAAAGTGCTGCGCAAACTTAACTTCAATTAATAAGGAAACACCATGAGCAAACTTTTGTCCGCCCTGATCGCTGCCGCTTTCGCTGCTGTTACCTTCTCCGCTGTTGCTGCTGATGCGCCTGCTGCTCCTGCCGCTGAAGCGCCTAAGGCTGAAGCCGCTGCTCCTGCCAAGAAAGTCGTGAAGCACAAAAAAGCCAAAAAAGCCAAAAAAGCAAAGGCCGAAGCTGCCGCTCCTGCCGCTGAAGCTCCTGCTGCCAAGTAATCAGGCAACAGCGTAAAAAAAGGCGGGATCGCATCCCGCCTTTTTTATTTCCGTCTTGCGCCAAGCCAAGCTAGCGCTTCCTCCGGAATACTCGGTCAGCCTTCGGCGATCCGCTTCGCGATGTGAGCCAGCGCTTCATCAACCTGATCGATGAGAATCAGGCACAGGTCCCCCGGTTCGAGATGGGCCAGCGCGGTGTCGGTGGCCAGAAACTCGCCGCGAATTTCCTCAATCACCTTTGTGCGTGACGCCTGCGCCAACCCCTCCTGCAGCAGCGCCAATACCTCGCCGTCGGCACGGCCACGCTGGCACTGATCCTGGTACAGAATGACCTCGTCGAAGGCATCGCCCAGGATCTGGGTCTGGTGACGGATATCGATGTCGCGCCGGTCACCCGCACCGCTGATCACGACAATCCGGCGCTTCGCCGGCATATGATCGATGGCGCGCACCAGCGCCAGAATGGCATCCGGGTTATGTCCGTAATCCGCAATCAGGGTAGCGCCCCGGTAAGTAAAGACGTTGAAGCGCCCCGGCGCGGTCTGCGCATCGTTGACGAACGTCGCGAGACCCGCGCGAACAATTTCCCAGTCAAGGCCCAAAGCCCAGACAGCGGCCGTGGCCGCCATGGCATTCTCGACCTGGAAGGCGATTGCACCGTTGCGGGTAATGGGAATTCCTGCCATGGGGATGCGCTGTTCGACGCTCCCTTCCGCCAGCACGATCGCATCGTTCTCGGCATAGACCACGCGCTGTCCGCGCGCACGGTGGGTGGCAATAACCGGGTGCTGACGGTCAAGCGCGAAGAAGGTCACCGAACCGGGACAGGCATCGGCCATGCGGGCGGCCATCGGGTCGGCTGCGTTAAGAACCGCGACACCGCCGGGGGCGACGTTCTCGACAATGACCCGCTTGACCACAGCCAGATCCTCGACCGTGCTGATGTAACTCAGGCCGAGGTAATCGCCACTACCGATATTCGTGACCACGGCCACGTCGCAGTGATCGAACGCGAGCCCCTCGCGCAAAACGCCGCCGCGCGCGGTCTCCAGCACTGCGGCATCGACATCCGGATGGAACAGCACGGTGCGGGCACTCTTGGGCCCACTGCAGTCTCCGGTGTCGATGCGCCCGCCCTCGATGTAAACCCCGTCCGAATTGGTCATCCCCACACGCAGGCCGCTCTGACCAAGGAGATGGGCAATCAGGCGCACGGTCGTGGTTTTGCCGTTGGTTCCTGCCACGGCCACCACCGGAATGCGGCCATCTTCGCTCTGGGCGAACATCGAGGAGATAATCGCTTCCCCCACCGCGCGCGCCTTGCCAAACGAGGGGGCAAGATGCATGCGCAAGCCCGGCGCAGCATTGACTTCGACGACGACGCCGCCCTGCTCCTCGAGCGACTGGTGCACGCAGTCGCACACCATGTCGACGCCACAGATATCGAGCCCGATCATCCGCGCGGCCGCCACTGCACTTGCGGCCATCTCCGGGTGAACATCGTCGGTGACATCGGTCGCCGAACCGCCGGTACTCAAATTTGCGTTGTTGCGCAGGATCACCAGTTCACCCGCGGCAGGCACAGAATCGGCCACATAGGACTGCTTGGCAAGCGTCGCCAGTGCAATGTCGTCGAAGCGTATCTTGGTAAGGGAGGTCGCATGTCCCTCACTGCGATGAGGGTCGCTGTTTACCTGCTCGACGAGTTCACGGATGGTATGAACGCCGTCACCAATGACCTGGGGTGGGTCGCGGCGGGCCGCTGCAATGACATGCCCCCCGACCACCAGCAGGCGGAAGTCGTTACCCGGGACATATTGCTCGACAATGACCGACGAGCTGTACTCGGCGGAAGCTGCGTACGCGGCCATTACCTGGTCGCGGGTCGCGATGTTCACGGCGACCCCCTTCCCCTGGTTGCCGGAACGGGGCTTCACCACCACCGCGCCGCCGATTTCCTGCGCGGCTGCCCAGGCATCGTCGACATCAGCCACTGGTCGGCCGCGTGGCACCGGAACACCTGCTGCATCGAGCAATTTTTTGGTCAGTTCCTTGTCTTGGGCAATCGCCTCGGCAATCGCACTGGTGCGGGCCGTCTCGGCTGCCTGGATACGACGCTGCTGGCTGCCCCAGCCAAACTGCACCAGGCTTCCTTTGGTCAGGCGCCGACAGGGAATCCCGCGCGCCAGCGCAGCCTGGACGATAGCACCCGTACTGCGGCCAAGGCGCACATCCTCATCAAGCTCGCGCAAACGTGCCACTGCCTCGACGAGATCGAACGGCTTGTCTTCCACCGCTGCGCGACAAAGCGTCTCCGCTAACTCGAGCGCGAGCCGGCCGACTTCCTCCTCGCTGTATTCGACGATGGTCTGATAAACGCCTTTCTCGAGCGTCCGTGCCGTGCGGCTGAATGTCACCGGGCATCCCGCATGCGCCTGAAGACCCAGCGCCGCGAGCTCCAGCGCATGGGCCATGGAGACCGCCTCCTCGTGTCCGGCAGTCTGCAGCGCGCCGATTTCCGGGAAGCGCGCACGGAGCCGAGACTCGAAGCCGGGTATGCCGCCGATCGAGCATTCTTCCTCGGTACAGGACACGATCGCCTCGATGGCGGTGCGCCGACTCCACAGATTGGGGCCGCGCAGCGCCCGGATGCGTGATACTTCCATGAATTATTGTTCCCCGTTATAACCCGGCCGTCTATGCGGCCGTGTTAAAGTTTTCTTTGCCTGCCGCGCCTGCCTGGTCCAGCCCGAAAGTCTGGATGCCGGCACGAATCAGATCGTGGGAAATGCCCAGCGCCCATGCCGCCCCGACGGCAGCCAGAACATTCCCGACCTGGAAGGCATCCTGCCCGGCACACGCCAGCGGGATGGCCGCCATCTCGGCCAGCGCGACCTCGTCCTGCCCCGTGGCCAGTATCATGCGACTATCGCGCACGAATACGGCACGCTTACCTTGCGCCCGGTGTTCGACAATGGCTGGCACTTGCGCATCAGAAGCGAAGAAAATCACGTCGCCATCGCACAAGGGCGCCATTTGCGCTACCAGGGGATCGCTGGCGTTGAGCACCGCCGTTCCATCGGGAAGCACCACGTCAACCAGCGTGCGCAGCACGTTGAACATCTGCTCGGCGGTTTCAATGTAAAACTCGCGCAACTGGGCGGACGGATCGATGTTGGTAACCACCGCCACCTGACAGCGGTCATAGGCGAGCCCCTCACTCAGAATCGCATGACTGCCGCTCTCGAAAACCGCGGCATCGACCGCACGGTTGAGAAGGATTTTGTGCGCTGCACCCCACGTCGCGCAATCGCCTTTTTCGACCAGGCGTTGATCGAGGTAAAGCCCATCACTGCAGGCGAGTCCGACATGACTGCCGCACAAGTGTAGCAGCCGCGCCACGAGCCGCGCGACCACGCTTGTTCCATGCGTGCCGGTGACGCCGACGATGGGGAAGCGGCCGCTTTCATCTGCGGGGAAAAGACTGTCGACGATCGCCCGACCAATCGGGCGCGGCTCTCCCGAAGCCGGTTTGAGGTGCATGAGCAGACCGGGCCCGGCGTTGATCTCGACGATTGCGCCGCGCTGTTCGTCCAGCGGACGCGAAATATCCTCGGCAACCAGGTCGATCCCCGCGATATCGAGCCCCACTATCCGGGCGGCGAGGGAGGCGATGGCGGCGACGCTGGGGTGAACCAGATCGGTGACGTCGAAGGCGACGTTGCCGTTGCGCTGGATCAGCACTTCCTTGCCTTGCGGCGGAATCGAGTCGGGCGTAAAGCCCTGGCGCGTGATTTCGAGCCTGACCGCCGCATCGTCTTCGACGCGCACCACGTTGAGCGGATAATCCTCGGTGGTGCCGCGCCGCGGGTCAATATTGATCTGGTTATCTATCAGTTCGACGATGCTCGAGCGGCCATCGCCCAGCACTGAAGCAGACTCGCCTCGAGCTGCCGCTGCTACGCGCCCGGCCACGACCAGCAGGCGGTGTTCGTTGCCGCGGACAAAGCGCTCGACCAGCACCTCGCTACCCTCGTCAACCGCCAGTGCGTAAGCTGCCTCGACCTCCTCGCGCGTCATCAGTTCGGTCGACACGCCCGTGGTTGCCGTCGCTCGGCTTGACGACCACCGGAATACCGATTTCCTGTGCGGCTTCCCAGGCATCTTCCGGGCTATCGACCACTCGCCCCTCGGGCACCGGCACGCCGCATGCCTGCAGCAGGCTCTTGGTCAGATCCTTGTCACTCGCAATACTCTCGGCGATGGCGCTGGTCTGATCGGTCTCCGCCGTCCAGATACGGCGCTGCCTGGAGCCATAACCCAACTGTACCAGGTTGCCTTCGGTCAGCCGGATCGTCGGGATTCTCCGCTCCGTGGCTGCATCAACGATACACGCCGTGCTCGGCCCCAGCAAAAGCTCATCGGCCAGGTCGCGGAGGCGCGCGATTGTGGCCTGGACGTCGAAAGGGCTGTCCTCGATCGCCGCCATCACCAGATCGCGTGCGGCGTGCAGGCAGGCGCGACTGACTTCTTCATGCCGGGCTCGCACCGCGACCTTGTAAATACCCCGAGTGGAAGTCTCGCGCGCTTTGCCAAAACCGGTCTGCATGCCGGCCAGATTCTGCAATTCGATGGTGACGTGCTCGAGGATGTGACCGGCCCAGGTCCCCTCGCGCAAGCGCAGCAAAAACCCGCCCGGCTCGCCGACGCCGCAACGGTGCTTGCTCAGCGCCGGCAGCCATGACGAAAGGCGTTCGTAAAAACCGGGAATGGTGTTGGAAGGGGAATCTTCCAGGACGCCGATATCGACCCACGCTTCCACAGCCGGGCGATACGTCCATATATTTGGCCCGCGCAGAGACATGATCCTGAGGAACTTCATGCCATTCTTTTCCATAAACCCGAATGTTTCATAAATTGGCGCGCGCCTTCGCTAGTCTTTTGATAGATCTGAAAATTTTTATCTGTCGGTCGTATGAATAACTACGACACTCCTTCTCAAAATTTCCCTATCGATCAAAATCCTGCGCGGTCATCACGCGAATTCATGAAACATCCGGGTTGATTATTTTAAGATTGAGGATGTCGCAGGCAATTAAAACACAAAACGACTTTGTGCCATTTTAACGCTAGTAACGGCTATCGGTTTACTTCGGGCTGTAAAAATATCGTCACAAACGGTCGATGCTGTACGCCCGCTTCCAAGGCAAGTAAACTGCACATTAAGCATATTCAGCGCAGATTCAGGGTATAAAACTTGTGAAAACA
>Ga0316616_100001133_pt1 | contig 10343 bp, 11 predicted proteins | sample OWC_Aug_M1_C1_D1_FD_207660 | JGI IMG/M metagenome (GOLD analysis project Ga0316616, IMG submission 207660) | Wetland soil microbial communities from Old Woman Creek delta, Ohio, United States - OWC_Aug_M1_C1_D1_B | ecosystem: Environmental > Terrestrial > Soil > Wetlands | place: USA: Ohio...
GACGGCCGCCAGGAGGCTCCGGGCAACGCCCCGGCGGCGCCAGGCCCGGTCCACCTCCAGCGTTCCCAGTTCGAGCAGGCCGGCCTGGGGCTCGCGCCCCCAGCGCTCCTCGGGGTCCGGCTGGAACAGGCCGAGGTGTCCGACAAGGCTCTCCCCGGCTAGCGCGGCTGCCACGCGCCCCCCGGGGGCGCCCAGGACCCGCCGCAGGATGGCCAGCGTGCCGCCCGGGCGGTACCGGCAGTAGGCGCCGAGGCCGTCCCCCAGGCGCAGCCCTTCCACGTCGCCCGGCGAGGCCAGGAGGCAGAAGCGCAGCGGCCCACCCGGCGCGGAGTGCGGCAGCACCGCCAGTGCGTGCTCCGGGGCATCCCCCATGGTCCGGTCCTCAGGAGCGCTTCAGGGCCACCTCTTGGAGGAGGTTCGCCACGTCCTCGCAGCGGTCCGTCGCGCTCTCCATCGTCTCGTAGATCTCCTTCCACTTGATGACCTCGATGGGGGGCGCGTCGCCCAGGAACAAGGCGGCGATGGCGGAGCGCGCCACCTCGTCGGCCTCGTTCTCCAGCCGGTTGATCTCGATGCAGTGCTCCTGGATGTGCTCGAGGCGGGGCAAGGCCGTCACGCCCAGGACGAGCTGCTCGCAGCAGCGGACGATGAGGGCCGCCAGGCGCAGCGCCTCGGGGGTCGGCTTGGTGACGCGGTACATGGCCATGCGGGCGGCCGAGGCCTCGATCAGGTCCATGACGTCGTCGAGGGTCACGGCCATGTGGTGGATGTCCTCCCGGTCGGCGCGGGTGACGGCACTCTGGTGGAGCATCCGCAGGATGCGATGGGTGATCTTGTCGCCCTCGTGCTCGTACTCCTCCACGGCCCGCCACTGCTCCTCGGTGCCGTGGAAGTCCTCGAGCATCTGGGCCAGGGTGCGGGCGCCCTGCAGGGTGTTGCGAGCCGCCTCGACGAACATGCCGAAGAACTTCTCGCTGCGCAAGAAGGCCCGACGTCCGAACATGGCGCAGCCTCATGCTTCCTGCCGCGCGGGCACCCGGCGCCGCCGGTGGCGCCGGAGCAACCCCGCGGCACGCGCCGCCAGTGCGGCGACGTTCACGACCTTCAGGGAGCCGAGCAATGACCCCGCCCGCGACCAGTGCTCGCCCAGGAGCCATCCCAGGCCGGGGCGCGCGGCGAGGGTCCCGCGGAAACGCTCAGAGCCTCCCCGCGGCGGCCCTCAGGGCCGCGTGTCGGCCTGCGGCATCTGGGTGATCATGCCCACGGTCTCGATCCCTGCCGCCTTGACCGCGTCCATGACCTCGATCACCAGGCCGTAGGGGACCTGGCTGTCGCCCCGGAAGTGGACGATGCGCTCGCCCTGGCGGGCCAGCTCGGTCAGGCGTGCGCGCCAGCGCGGCCGGGGGACCTCCTCGGTGTTCACGTAGAGGCGCCCCTCCCGCGTCAGGGTCAGGGTGGCGCGCTGCTCTTCCTTGGGCTCGGACTGCTGGGCCTGAGGCAGCTGCACGTCCGTGCCCCGCTGGAGCATCGGGGTGGTCACCATGAAGATGATCAGCAGGACCAGCATCACGTCCACCAGCGGCGTGACGTTGATCTCCGACAGCAGGCGTCGGTCGCCGGAGCGCGAGGGCAGGGACATGGCCATGGCTGTACGGCTCCCGCAGGGATCGGCCGGGCCGGCTACTGTCCGCTCTGGGTCGCCGCGGCCCGGCTCAGCCGGGCCAGCAGCTCCGAGGCGGCGCCGTCCATCTCGGTGACGAAGGACTTGATCCGCGCGATGAAGTGATTGTAGGCGGTCACCGCCGGGATGGCGACGAAGAGGCCGGCGGCCGTCGCCACCAGCGCCTCGGCGATGCCCGCCGAGACGGTGCCGAGACCGCCGCGGCCGCTCTGGGAGATGGCCTCGAAGGCCCGCATGACCCCGATGACGGTGCCGAAGAGCCCGACGAAGGGGCTGATGTTCCCCAGGGTGGCCAACGAGGTGAGCCGGCGCTCCAGCCGCTCGATCTGGGCGGCGGTCGCCCGCTGCATGCCCTCCCGCGCCAGCAGGCCGGCCCGCTCGAGCAGCCGGCCGGGGTGCAGGCCCGGATTGGCGGAGGCGAACGGCAGCAGCTCGCGCAGCCCGGCGGCCAGGACCGGACCCAGGACGCTCCCCGCTGCCTCCTCCGCCTGGCGCAGCGCGGCGGCGAGGTCCCCGCGCTCGACCGTCTCCAGGACGCGGGCGCTGAGCCCCACCGCGGCCAGGCGGGCCTGCCGGAACGTCCACCAGCGCTCCGCGATCACCGCCAGGGAATAGATCGAGAAGAGCAGCAGCACGGTCATGGTGAGGGACACGAAGATCCGGGCCGCGTGCATCAGGGTCTGGATGAGCAATTGTTCCATGGTTGGCTGAACCCACTGGCCCGGCCGGGAGCGCCGGCCGGCCGGTTGAATTGTTACTATACCATCGGCTCGTCGGAGCGGCCAGCGGAATGACAAACCGCTTGCCGCTCTCCGGGCCGTCTGCTATGGTCCGACCGCACCGCGCGGAAAAGGCCAATGATTCTTGGACTGAACACCAACGTGACCCATGATGGCGTCGGCTACCATGTCCAGACCGAGGACCTCGGGCGCGCCAACCCCTACGTGCTGACCCTAGTCTTCCGCGGCGGGGCCATCGTGGCCCGCGAGAAGGTCAACTACCAGGAGGCGCTGGGAGAGCGCCCCGCTGCTGCCCAGGTCAAGGCCCTCATGGCCCAGCAGCACGCCCGCGTCATCAAGCAGGTGACGGCCGGCGAGGTCCCCGCCCCCGCCCCCGCGGCCAGCCCGGTCCCGCCCGGGTCGTCCCTGTCCCAGCTCGGCCTCCCGCCTGCCGACCAGCAACTGGACGCGCTGATCGCCGAGTATCTCCGCCGCCGCCGCGCCTAGCGGTGTCCCGTCCCGCGGGCGGCCGGGCCGGGGCCTGAGGCCTCGGCGAGGCGAGACGGAGCGAACGCAGACCGATCCGCGCCGGGCGGGGCTCCGCCCGTGCAGATGCCGCTGGCGTCGGACGCCTGGGAAGGGAGACGAGGCGGCTACAAGGGCACGTCGGCGCGAGGGGGAGGGGCCTCCTGGCGCTCTCGGGGCAAAAGCTTGAGGGTGTCCTGGAGGCGGAGATCCGCCTGCCGCGTCTGCTCCAGCACCCGGCTCAGAAGCTTGCTCTTGCCCCCGTCCTGGGCCTTGTACTTCTGATAGATGCCGTCCAGGTGTGCGAAGAAACCCTGGGGACGGAAGTCCACCGCCGTGGCGAACCGCTCCAGCGCCGCGTGGCGCTCGCCACAGTAGCTGGCCAGGGCCTCGAACTCCTCCGTCACTCGCGGATCGGCCAGCCCCTCCAGGAGCTTCTGCTGTTCCTTTGCTGTTCCTTCAGGTGGCGGCCGAAGGGCTCGAGGCGCTCCTCGAGCAGCCGCTTGGCCGCCGAATGGCATCCGATGATGCCGGGGTAAACTCCCACACCTCCCCAGGGGTGTCAAGGGAAAAGCCCGAGACGCAGCGCTCCGGCACCGCGTCTTAACCTGCTGCCAATGAACCCTTTTTCAGCAGCCTGTTAGCCCGCATTGTTCGCGAAAAGGGCCCGCGAACAATGCGGGCTTAACTGAAGCCCATGGGATTGATGGCCCAGGATGGATCAAGCATCCCTGGGCCCTCTCGACACCGCAGCCATTCCGTGGGACGCAGGACAGGTCCTCGACGCACCCACCACCGGGCGTCATCCCGTTTCAAGATTGGCCGTTACCATGTAAGCCCGGATTCTTCACGGTTCTCTCGTGAATAATCCGGGCTAGATGCGGACGCCGAAGCGGCGCAGGAGCGCGGCCAGCGTGGGCAGGGGCAGGCCCACCACGGCGGTGTAGTCGCCCTCGATCCGCTCCACCAGGAGCGCCCCCCGCCCCTGGATGCCGTAGGCCCCCGCCTTGTCCATGGGCTCCCCGGTTTCCACGTAGGCAGCCGCCTCGTCCCGGTCGAGGGGACGCATGCGCACCGCCGTGACGGCGGCGGCCGCCTCGCCCCGCCCGGTCGAGGCGTCCACCACGGCAACCCCGGTGATGACGTGGTGGGTGCGCCCGGCAAGCCGGAGGAGGAAGGCCTCCGCCTCCTGCGGATCGCGGGGCTTGCCGAAGGGCACGCCCTCGCAGACCACGATGGTGTCCGCCCCGATCACGAGACCGCGCGCCAGGCGGGCGGCGACCTCCTCGGCCTTGGCCCGGGCCAGCGCGCAGGCCTGCGCCTCGTGATCGGCGATCCGCTCGCTCGGGGCGGTGCCGTTCTCGTCCAGGCCGCTCGGCACCACCCGGAAGGCGACGCCAATCTGGGCCAGCAGGTCCGCGCGCCGGGGCGAGGCCGAGGCCAGGATGATCTCGGGGCAGGGCATGCGGCGACTCTCGGCAAGCGGGGCGGCCGGGCGGTCCGGGCGAGGGCGCGCGGGAGCCGCCGGCCGCCCCCGCGCGTCACAGCTTCCGATAGATCAGCAGGGCCAGGACGATGCCCAGAAGGCTCGCCAGGTTGATCTTGACGCTGAGGCCCAGGGTCAGCGTGAGGACCTTCAGGTCCAGGACCATGGGCGGTGCGATCCCGGGGTTGACCCCCTTGGAGAAGATCGTCTCCAGGAAGCCGCCGGGGGCGAGCGTGGCGATGACCTCGCCCAGGACGCTGCCGATCAGGGCGCCCAGGATCAGGATGACCAGCAGGACGAGGACGCTATCCAGCTTCTTGGCCACGGCCCGGTCACTCCCTTTTGGCGGCCAAGGGGCCGACGGCCTTTTCGGCCCCCGGGAGGCCGATGGCTTGTTCGGCCCCGGTCGGCCCGATGGGTGCCTTGCGCAGGACCATACCGAAGATGAACAGGACGCTGGCGCTCCCCGCCAGCGCCAGCAGGGAGAGCCGGAACGTCACCGACGAGACCAGGAGCGCCGTGAAGGCGTGGGACAGGGCAAAGAGGTAGATGAGGAGCACGACCTCCACCCGGCCCAGGCCCAGGTGGACCAGGCGGTGCGACGAGTGGTCACGACCCCCGACGACGGGGGACTGTCCCCGGCGGAGCCGCAGGATCACCACCAGCGTGGTGTCGAAGATGGGATAGGCCAGCACCAGGAGGGGGATGCCCACGGCCGCCGGGGTGCTCGGGTTGCGCCAGCTGCCCAGGGCGGCCAGGCCGGCCAGGGTGAAGCCGAGGAAGAGGCTCCCCGCATCGCCCATGAAGATGCGGGAGCGGAAGTTGAATGGCAAAAATCCCAGGCAGGCCCCCGCCAGGGCGGCGGCGCTGATGGCGGTGGGCAGCTGCTCGGGCCCGAGCTCGGCATAGCGGGCCCCCAGCAACGCCAGGGTCAGGCCCGCCACGGCCGCGACCCCGGCCGACAGGCCATTCATGTTGTCCAGGAGGTTGAAGGCGTTGGTGATGCCGATCATCCAGAGCAGGGCCACCGGGATGCTAAGCCAGAGCACGGGCAGCACGCTGATCCGGACGCCCGCCTCGAAGACAACGGCGGCGGCCGCACCCTGGATGAGCAGGCGCAGCCACCAGGGCAGCCCCACCCCGCGCGGATCCCGATCGTCGAAGAGCCCCATGCCCAGCAGCAGCACGGCGCCCCCCAGGATGGTCAGGACTTCGCGGTTCGTGACCCCGCCGGCGAGCAGCCCGGCCGCCTGGGCGAGGGCGATGGCGGCGCCCCCCATCAGCGGGATGGGCTTGGCGTGGATCTTCCGGGCCGCCGGGCGATCCAGGATGCCCAGCCGCCGTGCCGCCCGGGCGCAGAGCGGCGTGAGGACTAGGACGGCCCCCAGGGCGACCAGGAACGGGACGATCAGCGGGGTGAGGTACGCCATGGTTAGAGACGGACCACCGCATCCGGCGGGTGCGGGACGCGGCGCGTGGCGCCGGTGGCATCCACGATCAGCCGCCCATGCTTGACCAGCCAGGGTATGTCGAAGGCGCTATGGGCGACCGCCAGACACACGCAGTCCTGCGCCGTCAGCGTCTGCTCAGTCAGCGGCACGGAGCGCAGGCGAGGTCCTGGCGCATGCCCGCCGCCGTGCTCGTCGTCGAGCGAGACTTCGGGCACGTGCGGATCGTGGTAGGCGACCTCGGCCCCGTGCGCCAGCAGGATCCGCATGAGGGCGAGGGACGGGGAGTTGCGGAAGTCATCGATGTCCCGCTTGAAGGCGGCGCCCAGGATGAGCACCTTGGCGCCGAGCAGCGGCTTGCCTCGGCGATTGAGGGCCTCGATGATGCGGTTGACCGTGAAGTGCGGCATGCTCGAGTTGACCTCGGCGGCTAGCTCGATGAACTTGGTGTAAAAGTCGAACTCCCGCGCCTTCCAAGACAGATAGTAGGGGTCCACCGGAATGCAGTGGCCGCCCACCCCGGGCCCGGGGTAGAAGGGCATGAAGCCGAACGGCTTGGTGGCGGCGGCGTCGATGACCTCCCAGATGTCGATGGCCATCCGGTTGCAGAGCTTGGCGAGCTCGTTGACCAGGGCGATGTTGACGCTGCGGAAGATGTTCTCCAGGAGCTTGCACATCTCGGCCACGCGGGGGTTGGACACGCGGTGGATCTGTTCGGGCGGGACCAGGAGCCCGAAGAGGGCCGCAGCGGCCTCGGTGGAGGCGGCGTCGATACCACCCACGACCTTGGGCGTGTTGTGGGCGCTGAACTGCTTGTTGCCGGGATCGATGCGCTCAGGCGAGAAGGCCAGGAGGAAGTCGCGCCCGGCCCGCCGGCCGCCGGCCTCGAGGATGGGACGCACCAGCTCCTCCGTGGTGCCGGGATAGGTGGTGGACTGCAGGACCACCAGGGCCCCGGGGCCCACGTGGGGGGCCAGGGAGCGGGAGGCCGCCTCGATGAAGGAGAGGTCCGGGGCCTTCATCCGGTCGAAGGGCGTCGGGACGCAGATCACGACGGCATCCGTCCGGGCACACGCGCCGTAGTCGGTGGTGGCGCTGAGGAGCCCGGCCTGGACCAGCGGGGCCATGATGTCGGTGGGGACGTCCGGGATGTGGCTCACCCCCCGGTTGATGGTGGCCGCCCGCTCCGGGCTGATGTCCAGCCCGATGACCCGGACCCCGGCCCGGCCGAAGCTCGTGGCCAGGGGCAGCCCGACGTAGCCCAGCCCGACGACGGCCACGCTGAGGCGCTTGGTCCGCACCTTCTCCAGAAACTCAGCACCGGGATCGCTCATGAATCCGCCTCGCTTTCGGTGGGCCGTGGGTCCGGCGCCGCTCGCCGCCTCCCCCGGGGCCGCGGGCGCGGATCCGCCGCGGGTCAGTGGGAATAGTGCTCCCGGCACCAGGCGATGGTCTTCCTGAGCCCCGTCTCCAGCGGCACGCGGGCCTGGAATCCCAGCAGGCGCTTTGCCTTGTCCATGGCGGGGACGCGCCGGCGGGTGTCCTCGAAGCCCTCGCCGTAGTAGGCCCGGTAGGGCGTCAGCTGGATGGGGGCGCGGGCGCGGGTCAAGCGCTTGATGGCCTGGGCCAGCGCCTGGATCCGGGTCTCGTGGGTGTTGCCGATGTTGAAGGCCTGGCCGATGGCAGCCGGCCGCTCACCGGCCAGCAGCGTCCCGGTCACGGTGTCGCTGATGTAGGTGAAGCAGCGGGTCTGCTCGCCGTCCCCGTGCACGGTGATGGGCTCGCCGCGCAGCGCCTGCCGGATGAAGTTGGCCACCACGCTGCCGTACCCCGACTCGTCCAGGCGGGGGCCGTAGCTGTTGAAGTAGCGCACGATGGAGACCGGCAGACCCTTGACGGCGTAGGCAAACGCGAAGTGCTCATCGATGGCCTTGGACATGGAATAGGACCAGCGCCCCACGGCCGTGGACCCCAGCACCCGGTCGTCGTCCTCATGGAAGGGGACGTGGGAGGCCTTGCCGTAGATTTCCGAGCTCGAAGCCACGACGATCCGCTTCCAGTACTTGAAGGCGAACCCGAGGACGGCCTCGGTGCCGCGCACGTTGGTGTTGATGGCCGCCAGCGGGTCCTGCAGGATGTGGCGGACGCCCACTGCCGCGGCCAGGTGAAAGATGAGGTCCATGGACGGGATGAAGCGCTCCAGCAGCGCCTCGTTCAGGATGGAGTCGTTGATGAAGTGAAAGGCGCGGTGGCCGAGATGTTGCCGGATGTTCTCGATCTTTCCCGTGGACAGGTTGTCGATGACCAGCACCTCGTCCCCGCGCTTGATGAGCGCGTCCACGAGATGCGAGCCGATGTACCCGGCGCCGCCGGTTACCAGGACCCGCACGGTAGCCCTCCTCTGCTGCGGCCTCCAGCGAGGCACGCTGCAGGCCGCAGAACATAAAATGCTCTACACGACGGAGGAGCGGAAGAGCAGCCCACCTCAGGGCCGGGCGGCCGCCGTCCGTCCCCAGCCGAGCTTGTCCGCCGCCAGGGCGACATACAGCGCCTCGATCCGGCGGATGAGGCCAGCCTCGCTGTGGGCCTCGAGCGCGGCGGGCCGGGCGGCCGCCACCATGCGTCCGCGCCGCACTGGATCTGCCAGCAGCTCTCGGATGCCCCCGGCCAGGGCCGCCGCGTCCCCGGGGGGCACCAGCCAGCCGGTCTCCCCGTGAGTGAGCAGATCGCCCACCCCCCCCACGTCCGTGGACAGGACGGGCACCCCTGCCGCCATGGCCTCGATCACGGCCACGGGGGTGCCCTCGTTTCGCGAGCAGCAGATTAGCACGTCCAGTTCCGGGAGGATAGCCTCCAAGTCCTCACGCCAGCCCAGGAAGTGTACCCGCGAGGCCAGGCCGAGGTCCCGGGCCAGGGCCTCGAGGGCGGCCCGCCGCCCGCCGTCGCCCACGACGACCAGGTGCGCCGCGCCGGCCTCCTCCCGGGTCATGGCGGCGAAGAGCGTGGGGTGCTCCTTGATGGGGACCAGCCGCCCGACGATCCCGAGCAACGGGGCCTCCCGCGGGACGGCGAGCCGCTCCCGCAGGCGGGCGCGGCCGGGGAGGGCCGCCGCGAAGCGCTGCAGCGGCAGGCCCAGCGGCACCACCTCGATCTGCTCCGGCCGGCCGATCCCGCGCGCCAGGAGGGAGGCCCGCACGCGGGGGCTCACCGTCACGATCCGATCGGTCCGGCGCGCCAGCGCGCGCTCGATCCCCAGGAAGACCCGGGTGAGGGCCGGCGAGAAGTAGCCCTCCATCACGTGCCCGTGGAACGTGTGCACCACGAGCGGCACCCGGGCCAGGCGCGCGGCCACGCGCCCCAGGGTCCCGGCCTTGGCGGTATGGGTGTGGACGAGGTCCGGGCGCAGCCCCCGGAACAGGCCCACGAGCCTCCCCAGCGCCGCAAGGTCGCGCCCCGGGCGGACGGCCCGGCCGAGGCAGGGGATCACCGTCGGCGCGATGCCCCGCGAGCGGGCCAGCGGGGCGAGATCGCCCTCCTCCGGGTCGGGGACGCCCGTGATGAGGGTGCTCTGGAAGCGCGCCGGGTCCAGCCCGGCCGTCAGGAGGATGACGTGCTGCGCCGGCCCGCCCACGTTGAGCCGGGCGATGACCCGGGCCACGCGCAGGGGCCGGTCGCCCCCGTGGCCGGGGCCCGGGCTCAGCACGGCGTCCAGCCCGTGGCCGGCTGGTGGCGCAGGCCTAACTGGCGGGCCACCAGCTGATCCACCAGTGCCTCGAAACGGGCGAGCATCCCGGCCTCGCTGAAGCGCTCCTCGACGCGGCGGCGGCCGGCCTGTCCGAAGCGTGCGGCGAGGGCCGCGTCGGCCAGCAGCATCGCCGCCGCCTCGGCCAAGGCCGCGGGATTCCCGGGGGGGACCAGCCAGCCCGTGGTCCCGTGCACCACCGCCTCGGGGGTGCCGCCCACGGCGGTGGCGACGACGGGCAGGCCGCAGGCCATGGCCTCGAGGACGGCGTTGGGCAGCCCGGCCGTCCGCGACGCCAGGGCGAACAGGTCCATCTGGTGCAGGAAGGCGGGCACGTCCTGCTGCTCGCCGGCGAGGACGAGGCGTGCCGAGATCCCCCGCGCCGCCGCCGCCGCCCGGATGCGCGCCTCCTCCGGGCCGCGGCCGACGAGGAGGAGCGTGGCACGGGGCAGACGGGACAGCAGGCCGGCGAAGGCCTCGACGAGGGTCAGGTGATCGTGCTCGGGCCTGAGGCCCGCCACGCAGCCGATCACCGGATCGCGCGGCCCGGCCGCTCCGGCCTGCGGCCGGAACCGTTCGAGATCCACCCCGTTCGGGATCACCGTGAGCCGGCCGCCCGGGATGCGAAACTCGCGGCCGGCATACGCCGCCACGGCCTCGGAGACGGCGATGACGTGGGTTGCCAGGGGGACCGTCCAGCGGTTGAGCAGCCGGCGCGTCCATCCCTCCCACGCCATGGTCC
>Ga0316616_100001134_pt1 | contig 10342 bp, 3 predicted proteins | sample OWC_Aug_M1_C1_D1_FD_207660 | JGI IMG/M metagenome (GOLD analysis project Ga0316616, IMG submission 207660) | Wetland soil microbial communities from Old Woman Creek delta, Ohio, United States - OWC_Aug_M1_C1_D1_B | ecosystem: Environmental > Terrestrial > Soil > Wetlands | place: USA: Ohio...
CACCCCGGCGGCCAGGTCGCGCGTGCCGGCGTTCGATCACGCGAAGCTCGCGGCCGCGCTCGCGACGGCCGCAGGGGCCAAGATCGACCCGAAGCAGCTGCCATTCCAGTCCATCCAGCTCTCGGAGGACGCGAAGTCGGTCTCGTTCGACTACGACCGCCGGCGGTGGACATGCGATGTCCTGGGCGCGGCGTGTGCGTCGAGTGGCGACGCGACGGGTGCAGACGCCGCGGGCGCGCGAGGGGGCCGCGGGGCCGGCGGGGGCGCCAGGGGCGCGGGCGGGCAGGGGGCGACGTCGCCCGACGGCAAGCGCGCCGTGTTCATCAAGGACTGGAACCTGATGCTCCGCGACGTGGCGACGAAGGAGGAGCGGGCGCTGACGAAGGACGGCGAACCCAACTTCGGCTACGCGACCGACAACGCCGGGTGGGCGTCGAGCGAGCGCGCGATCGTGCTGTGGTCGCCCGACTCGAGGAAGATCGCCACCTACCAGCAGGACGAGCGCAAGGTCGGAGACATGTATCTGGTGGAAACGAAGGCCGGCCATCCGGTGCTGCGGACGTGGAAGTACCCGCTCCCGGGTGACGAGGTCGTCGCGATGCTGCACCGCGTCATCATCGAGGCCGACACCGGTCGCGTCGTCAGGTTCCAGATGCCGCCCGACTACCACCGGGCGATGCTCGGCGACAACTTCAGCGTGAGCGACATGCAGTGGAGCCCCGACGGATCGCGGCTGGCGTTCGTGTCGACGTCGCGCGATCACAAGCAGGCCATCGTCCGTGTCGCCGACGCCGCGACGGGTGCCGTGCGAACCGTGTTCGAGGAGACCGAGAAGACCCACTTCGAGTCGCGCGCCGGGTGGCGCGTGCTGTGGGCGTCGAACGAGATCATCTGGTCGTCGCAGCGCGACAACTGGAGCCAGCTCTACCTGTACGACCTCGCCACCGGGAAGCTGAAGAACCCGATTACGACCGGCGAGGGCCCCGTGACGCAGATCGCGATGGTGGACGAGAAGACGCGGACCATCTGGTTCACGGCGATGGGCCGCGAGAAGGGGCAGGACCCGTACTTCCGGCATCTCTACAAGATTGGCTTCGACGGGAAGGGGCTGGTGTCGCTGACGCCGGACGACGGCGATCACGACGCGCAGATCTCGGCCGCCGGCTCGTACATCGTCGACACGTTCTCCACGTGCGAGAAGCCGCCCGTCGCGGTCCTCCGCGACGGCGAGGGCCGGCTGCTGATGCCCCTCGAGAAGGCCGACGTCTCGAAGCTGCTGGCGACGGGCTGGAAGCCGCCCGTGCCCATCGTCGTCAAGGCGCGCGACGGGAAGACCGACCTCCACGGGATGATGTTCCAGCCGACGAACCTCGACAAGACGAAGAAGTACCCGATCATCAACAACGCCTACCCGGGCCCGCAGTCCGGCAGCGTCGGCGCGCGCACCTTCGCGGCCGCGCGCGGCGACAGGCAGGCGCTCGCGGAGCTCGGATTCATCGTCGTGTCGATCGACGGCATGGGCACGCCGGGCCGGTCGAAGGCGTTCCACGACGCCTACTACGGGGCCATGGGGCGCGACAACACGCTGCCCGACCAGGTGGCGGGCATGAAGGAGCTGGCGCAGAAGTACCCCTGGATCGACATCGACCGCGCTGCGATCTGGGGACACTCGGGCGGCGGCTTCATCGCGGCCGACGCGATGTTCCGGTTCCCGGACTTCTTCAAGGTCGGCATCTCCGAGTCGGGCAACCACGACCAGCGGGCGTACGAGGACGATTGGGGCGAGCGCTATCAGGGCCTGCTCGTCAAGGGGAGCGACGGCAAGGACAGCTACGAGGTCGAGGCCAACCAGACGGTGGCGAAGAACCTCAAGGGGAAGCTGCTGCTGGCGCACGGCATGATGGACAACAACGTGCCGCCCTACAACACGCTGCTCGTCGTGGACGCGCTCGTCAAGGCGAACAAGGAATTCGACCTGATCCTCTTTCCCTACCAGGCGCACGGCTTCGGAGTCGACGCGAGCTACATGATGCGCCGGCGCTGGGACTATTTCGTCCGCTGGCTCCTCGGCGTCGAGCCGCCGAAGGACTTCGCGTTCACGCCAGCTCCGGCGCCTGGTGCGGCACGCTGAGACGGCATCCCGAGGGGGGCTTCAGGTATAGTAGGAAGAGGGACTCACCGAGCAGTCAGCGGCGATTCGCGATGGGCGGTCGCCGGCGTGCGCCGGATCGCCGGCCGTAGGAGTCGTGTCGGCGCCCAATGACCAATCCGTTGAGACGGCATTTGAGATGGATCGTGCTCGCCGCTTTCGGGCTGGGCGGCGTGCTGATGGGGACGGTGGCCACCCGCCTCGCGGTGAAGGTGGAACAGGAGCGCGCGTCCGCGCTCGCCGCCGACTACTTCTCCGGCCGGGCGACGGTTTTCGCGCGCGAAATGCGGGAGATCGCCGGGGAGGTCCAGCACGTCCGTTCGCTCTTCGTGGCGGCCGGACGCGTCTCCCGCAGCGAGTTCCGCGTCTTCACGGGCGAGATCCTCGCCAGGCACCCTGCCATCCTGGCGATCGAGTGGGCGCCGCGCGTGCCGGCGAGCGGGCTGGCCGAGCACGAGCGCCAGGCTCGAGCCGAGGGCATCGACGGGTACGTCGTACGGTCGCTCGGACCTGACGGTCGGCCGGCAGCCGGGCCGCTTCGCGTCAAGGACGACTACTACCCCGCCTACTACATCGAGCCGTTCGACAAGAACCGGGAGATCGTGGGCGTTGACCTCTCGTCGGAGGCGTCGCGCGTCGCGACCCTCGCGCGCGCCGACGCGACGGGAGAGGCGTCGACAACGCCTCCGCTCGCGCTCATCCAGGCTGGCGGGGTGGGCCGGGGGTTCCTGGTGGTGATGCCCGTCGGCGATCCGATCGGCCCGTTCGCGCCGGGGGATTCGTCCGCGCCGAGCGGCTTCGTGCTGCTGGCCGTGCACGTGCACGACATCTTCCGCGAGCTGGTCGGGCGGGATGGTCCGTGGGGGGCGCCGGCGATGGGATTCGAACTGGTCGACGCGGGCCAGGAGGACGGCTCGCCGCCGGCCGTTCTCGAGTCGTCGCTGGAGCGCGGCGCCGGGCCGTTCTACGGCGACTGGCACTACGTCGAACGTTTCGAGGTCGGCGGACGGAGATGGCAGCTGACCGGCCGGCCGACGGCGGCGTACGTGTCGTCGCAGCTGACAACGGGGCCTGTCGTGCTCGGCGTCGGCATCGGCTTCGTCTGGGTGCTGGTCGGCGGGTTCGCGATTGTCCTCGTGCGGCGCGCGAGGGACTCGGCGTTCCGTCGGCAGACGCGGGTCATCGAGACGTCGATCCACAGCCTCGCCGAGGGGGTCATCGTCGCCGACGCTTCCGGGCACTTCGTCCTGTTCAACGAGACGGCCCAGAAGGTGCTGGGCATGGGGCCAAGGGACGTGAACGTGCCCGAGTGGTCATCCACCTACGGGTGCTTCTACGAGGACGGCCGGACGCCATTTCCGTCCGACCAGCTGCCCCTCGCCCGGGCGCTCCGGGGGGAGTCATCGTCGGCGGACGTCTTCATCCGCAACCAGAGCCTGCCGCAGGGCGTCCACATCAGCATCACGGGGACGCCAATTCGCGACGAGCACGGCGCGCCGGACGGAGGCGTCGTCGTCTTCCGCGACGTCACGTCGGCCAAACTCGCCGAGCAGCGCCTGCGGGCCTCGGTGAAGCAGCTCGAGGAACTCCGCTACGCGGTGAACCAGGCTGCGCTCGTGGGGATGACCGACCGCGACGGGCGCATCATCTACACCAACGCGAAATTCGCCGAGGTCAGCGGCTACCGTCACGAGGAGCTGGTGGGCCAGACCCACCGGATGGTCAATTCCGGGTTCCACCCATCGTCGTTCTTCCGGGAGATGTGGCTGACGATCGCGGAGGGGCGCGTCTGGCGCGGGCGCATCTGCAACCGGGCGCGCGACGGGCGTCACTTCTGGGTGGACACGACGATTGTCCCGTTGATGATCGACGGCAAGCCCGACCGGTACCTCGCGCTCCGCACCGACATCACCGAGCAGATGCAGCAGCAGGCCGAACTGGTCCGCCTGTCGAACGCCGTGGAGCAGACGGCCGACGCGATCGTCATCACGAACCGCGAGGGCATCATCGAGTACGTGAACCCGGCCTTCGAGGCGATGAGCGGCTACACGCGCGACGAGGCCATCGGGCAGTCGCCGCGAATCCTCCGTTCCGGCAAGCAGTCGCCCGAGTTCTACGAGAACCTGTGGAAGACCATCACGGCCGGCAAGGTGTTCCGCGGGGCACCGATCAACCGCACCAAGAGCGGGGAGTTCCGTCACACCGAGCAGACGATCACACCCATCAAGGACTCCGAGGGGCGGATCGTCCACTTCGTGTCCGTGGCGAAGGACATCACCGACCGCATGCGGGCCGAGCAGCAGGAGCTCGAGATGCGCTACGCGGCCGACGTGCAGCGGCGCCTGTACCCTCACGCGCCGCCGACCGTCGCCGGCCTCGACTTCGCGGCGGCCATGTTCCCCGCGCTCGCGACCTGCGGGGACTATTACGACTACCTGCCGCTGTCGAGCGGGTCGTTCGGCGTCGTGATCGGTGACGTGTCCGGCCACGGCCTCGGCCCCGCGCTCATCATGGCGGAAACCAGGGCCTACCTGCGGTTCCTTTCCGAGTCCTGCCCCGAGCCCGGCGCGGTCCTGACGAAGATCAACCAGGTGCTGCACGCCGATCTGGACGAGAACCGCTACGTCGCCCTGATCCTCGCGCAGTTCGACCCCTCGTCGATGCGCCTCACGTACGTGAATGCCGGTCACACCGCGGCGTATCACCTCGGCCGCGGAGGGGCGGTGAAGGCCACGATGGAAAGCTGCGGCCCGCCACTCGGCGTGCTGCCTGGAACGGCGTACCTGGCCGTAGAGAACCCGTCGCTCGAGGATGGCGATCTCATCGTGTTCCTCACCGACGGGATCACCGAGACCGAGAACGCCTCGGGTGACTACTTCGGCCACGACGCCGCGCTCGACGTGGTGCGGTCGCATGCCGACCGGCCCGCAGAGGATATCGTCCAGGCCCTCTACCAGGCCACGCGCGATTTCGCCGCCGGCGAGCCGCAGCAGGACGACATCACGGTCCTCGTGTGCAAGGTGGGTTCCTTAGAACAGCGGCGTCAGCAGCAGCCAGGCGGGAACGGCGGCGGCCAGCCAGGCTAGCAGCGTTCTGCCGGTCCGTGGCCACGGATGCCGCCGCCAGCGGGCGATGAGGGCCCCCGGGACGCCGAACATCACGACCGATGCGGCCGCGGCCGTCACGCTCGGCCACGTGATCCAACCGGCGGCGAGCGTCACCAGGGCGGCCGCGAGAGCGCTCAGCACCGATCGAGTCCACCGGTGTCCGGCGAGCCCACGAAACGCCAGGATGCCTGGCGCGGCGGCGAGGAGCCAGATCACGGCGGCGCGTCTCGCGTAGGCCCACAGCACGGCCGGGAGCCTGCCGATCGACTCCTCCTCAGCGTCAGCGGAAGCGGCGGCCGTCGCCGCAGCCATCGCTTCGAGGCGGCGCTCGATCTCCGGTGTGACTCCCGCGACACTCCGCAAGTCCCGGACCCGGTCGACCGGCAGGCGCGCCAGGACGCGCCTCGCGAGCGCCACGTCGACGCCAGGTACCGACACCAGGTCCACCAGCGAAGCGGCGTTCAGGTCGAACGCGTGGGCGTTCGGCGCCGCGCGCCACTGGTCGAACATCGTCGTGCCCACGCGGAACGCGGCGTTCGTCAGCCAGATTTCAGGCGCGCGTGATGGCGCCTGGCCGAGCAGGACGTCGGCCAGCAGCCGATCGATGATGGGCGCCTCGTCGGGCCAGGCCCTCCGATAGGCGTCGGCGACGCCGATCGCGGTGTCCGGCTTTGCCTCGTGGATGACGTGGAGGAGCTTCAGGTAGACGTTGAGCGCCGGCGGGACGTCGGCCGCGGTGGTGCCGAACTGCGCGTAGAATCCCTCGTCCCGGAACCGGTTCTGAAGGTCGGCCGAGGTGGCCCACTTCCAGAACAGCGTGGCGACCACGCCTTCCGTCGAGAGCATCCGTGCCGCGGACTTCGGGCGGCCGCCCGGCTCGCCCGGCAGGATGTTCTCCAGCAGATACGCGGCGTACGGGTCTGGACCCCGCAGCAGCCTGTCCGGCAGGACCGGATCGCGGGCGAACAGGTCGGCCTTGACGGCGTAGTAGCGCAGCACCCCTTCGTTGCCCGAGAACCAGGCGGGAAACGTCATGCGCCTCGAGGCGGCCGGAGCCCATCGCGCGCTCAGCTCCCGCCGGTAGCCGGCGAGCTCGCGCGCCGCCCGCTGTCGCCAGAACGGATCGGTGAGGAGCTTCGCTGTGGCGGGATCGGCATCCGGATCGTCGAGCGCCATCACCTGGAAGTGCTCGGCGAACCCCTCGCTGAACGCCTGCATCGGATCGGTGCGGACGCCGACGGCGTGCATCTGGCGCGAGCCGCCACGCCGGGGCTCGCCCGCCAGCTGTCGCACGATCACGTGGCCGAGTTCGTGCGGGAAGATCTGGTCCATTGCGCCGAAGCGGCCCGTGAGCGAGCCGCGGGCGTACAGGTCCACGTAGGCGGCGTGTCGCTTGTCCTCGGCGCCGAGCCAGAAGCCGAAGACGGGGAACCCGCCCTGGCGTGACGAGAGCAGCAGGTAGGCCGGTTCCGGTCGCGCGCCCGTCCGTCGCGCGAGGTACGCCTGCTCGAGTTGGTAGAGACGGAGCATCCGGCCCGGGAATCCGCGGGCGAAGACCGACGCGACGCGCGCGCCGTCGGGATGCGTCTTCAGCACCGCAACCGGTCCGCGCGACTCCCCGGTTTCGGCCAGTACGACGAGCGGCGGCTGCGCGAGGAGCGCCGGCGGCTGGGCCACGACGGCGAGCCCGGCGGCGACTGCGACGCGACCGAATCGACGCCAGGCTCGGGGCGTCATTCGGGCGGCCAGGTCGTGGCGCCCACCTCGAACCGCACGAGCGCCTGACCGAAGAAGATCTCATCGCCGGGCTGCAGCCTGGTCCCGCGCGGGCTGCCGGGCGGCAGTGCCACCGTCTGACCGGCGCGCAGGATCCGCGTTCCCGCCGAGCTGCCGTCGTCGTAGAGGCGGTAGTCGCCGGACGGCGTGGGCGCGATGTGCGCGTGCGACCGCGAGACGGTCAGATTCACCGGGTTGTCGCCGTCGGTGAAGACGACGTGATTGCGGCGCACCACGCGGCGGTTCCGGTCGAGGACCTCGGCCAGGCGGCCGATGTTCGTGCGCTCGCCCTTGAGCGCGAACCGGTCGTGCGTGGCGTCACCAGTGATCACGACCAGCGTCGCGGACCGCACGGGTGTCGCAGGCGCCTCCCGCTTCGCCGGCGCGGCCTCGAGGTGGTCGCACTGCACGCGGAAGGCGCGCCGCGTTCCCCAGTCGGCGCCGGCGCGTTTCAGCAGCTTCAGACGGACCTCCAGGCCCGCCGGGACCGGGCAGCCCGCCGATTTCAGCCTCGCGGTAACCGCGCGGGCGAGATCGCTCCGCTCGCCGAGCACGGCCTCCATCGCGGCCCGGCGCTTCGCGTCGGACGCCACCACTTCGACCGTGACGCGGTTGTAGGGAAAGATGCGCCGCGACCGCGTCGCGGGTTCGACGAGGTCCTCGATCTCGTCGAGCGTCGCCTTCCGGACCTCGATCGGCTGCAGCGGCACGTCCGACCGCTCGGCGAGTCTCTCGATCCGCTTCTCGAGCCGCTTCACGTTCTCGATGATGCTCATGGCGCTACCGGATGGTCGCGAGGTCACGGGCGGCGGTGACGATCTGGCCGGCGATGGGAGCGGCCACCGCGCCGCCGTACCCGCCGTGCTCCACGAGCACGGCGAAACTGATGTGCCCGGCCGGCGGGCCGCCGAACGGCGCGAATCCCACGAACCACGCGTGCGACCGCTGGTCCTGGACCTCGGCGGTTCCCGTCTTGCCCGCGAGGGGCGGTTCGAGACCCTTGAGAATCTTCCCGGTGCCCTCGACGACCGCGCGCCGCATGATCGCTGCGAGGCGGGCGGCCTGGGGCGGGGCGAGAATCGGTCTGGCCGGCTCGTTCCGCCGGTTCGTTTCATCGATGACCCAGCGCCCCTGCGGCATCGCGCCTCCGCCCGAGAGGGTGGCGGCGACCCGGGCCATCTTGAACGGCGTCGCCAGCACCTGTCCCTGGCCGTAGGCGGCGAAGGGCAGCGTGTCGCGAACCTGCTGCGCCGACTCGGGCTGGCTCAGCGAGATCTCGAACAGCGATGCCGTTTCCTGCAGTGCCGGCGCACCAACCCGCAGGCCCATCTGAGCGAAGTACGCGTTGCACGACTCGATCAGGCCACGTTCCATGTCGAGTCGACCGTGGGGGTTCGCATCCTGCACGTCGTCCCGCACCGGCCGCGCCCACGCCGGCAGCTTCTTCCCGACGCGGCCGTCGGGCAGCCGCTCGCAGACGAACGTCTGCCGCATCAGGCCCGGATCCCTGCGGAGCGCCGCCGTCGCCGTGACCAGCTTGAAGCTCGACCCGGGCGGGTAGACACCGTAGCGCGCGCGGTCCAGAAGCCGCGGGTCCGGGTCGTCGGTCGTGGTGTCGCTGGCCGGCCGGACCGGGAGTCCGGGCAGCACGATCGGCCACGGATAGCTCACCGAGGCGAGCAGGTCGCCATCCGGCGAGAGGACGACTGCCGCGCCCTCCTTCTGTCCCGCGGCCTCGACGCCCGCCTGCAGTGCGGACGCGACCTTCAGCTGAAGCCTGACATCGAGCGAGGCCCGGATGTCGCGCGGCCTGTCGAGGATCTGCCGCACGATCGGGTGATCCGGCTGGTTGCGGTGCCGCAGCAGCGGCACCAGCTCGATCAGGTCGCGCCGGATCACCTTGGTCGGGCGCCCGGTCTGCGCGTCGACGACCTCGACGACCGTCGCATGGTCGTCGTAGCCTCGCAGCCGCTTGTCCTCGTCGCGCTCGATGAACGACGTGTTGGCGGCCGCCCAGTTCACCTGGCTGCGCCAGTCGCCGAGCAAGTGGTACGTGAGTCCGCCGAACGGATAGCACCGCGCCCCGTCGTGCGGGCACACCTCGGTCGGCGAGACTCCGAGCGCCTGCAGATCGGCCGCGCGCGCCTGCAGATCGGCGCTGCGGCTCGTTGCCAGCGGGATGCCGTTGCGGTCGGTGATCGTGCCGCGCACGATCCGCTGGGCGGCCGACACGAGCCGGGGGTTGTACTCGAACCGGCGGACGCCATCGGCCTGGATCGTGAGCGCCGTCGCCGCCACCGTGTGATCGGCTGCAACCGTCTGCACGTAGGCGATCTTGCCCAGCACGACGACGACCCCTGCGGCCAGCGCAACGCTGATCCACTTGATCGGGACTGCGAACGCCTCCTGCTCCTCCTCCCCGACGGAGCGGTGGCTCACGGCCAGGAGCACCCCGAACGCGAAGAAGTTGGCGATCATCGACGACCGCCCGTAGCTCAGGAACGGCGTCGTCACGCCGGTCAGCGGCAGCAGGCCCAGGATCCCGGCGGCGATCAGGACGAGCTGGACGAAGATCCCGAGCGTCAGGCCGAGCGTGAGGAAGAGCGTGTAGTCGCCCGGCGCGCGCCGGGCGATCCTCAGCGCGCGGTAGCCGAGGATGCCGCTGAGCGCGAAGACCAGCGCGAGGCCGACGAGACCCACCTCCTCACCGACCGCCGCGAGGATCAGGTCCGTGTGCCCGGCGGGCACGACGCGCGGATCGCCAAGGCCGATGCCGGTGCCGGTGAAGGCGCCGGAGCCGAAGGCCCAGAGCGCGTGCGCAATCTGGTCGCCGCCCCGCACCGGGTTGTCCCACGGCGACCACCACATCTGCACCCGCTGCACCACGGTGTGCGGGTACCCGATCGCGTAGCCGGCGGCGAACCCGCCGACGAGCACCAGCAGGCCGGCCGCCACCATGGCCGTGCGGCCCCGCGCCACGCCGTAGAGCGCGAGGAACACGCAGGCGAGCACCATCGCGGGCCCGAGGTCCTTCTGCAGGAAGAAGAAGAGCAGGACCAGCGCCATCCCGACGACGACCGGCAGCAGGTAGTCGAGCCGCGGGACGTCGAGCCGCAACCAGTCGCCCCGGACGCGCGGCTCCTTCAGCGCGCGCAGGAACTCCCACCGGTTCGCGAAATAGCCTGCGAGGAAGAGCACCACGAGCACGCGGATCGCTTCGACCGGCTGCACGCCCATCAGGTTGACCTTCGCGTCGCTCGTGCCGGGGCCGCTGCCGAACGCGATCAGCAGCAGCGACAGGAGCACGGCG
>Ga0316616_100001135_pt1 | contig 10338 bp, 6 predicted proteins | sample OWC_Aug_M1_C1_D1_FD_207660 | JGI IMG/M metagenome (GOLD analysis project Ga0316616, IMG submission 207660) | Wetland soil microbial communities from Old Woman Creek delta, Ohio, United States - OWC_Aug_M1_C1_D1_B | ecosystem: Environmental > Terrestrial > Soil > Wetlands | place: USA: Ohio...
GGGATCATTCCCTTCGCCGTGCTGTTCATCGGCCGGCTTTTCTTCCCGAACGAACCCTACCTGGCGCTCGGCCTGCTCCTGGCGGGGCTGGTGCCCACCAGCGGCATGACGATTTCGTGGACCGGTTTCGCCAAGGGCAATGTGGAGGCGGCGGTCAAGATGACCGTGATCGGCCTGGTGCTCGGCTCGCTCGCGACCCCCGTCTACGTCAGACTGCTGATGGGTGCCGACATCGACATGGATCTCACGCTGGTGGTCCGACAGATCTTTCTGATCGTGTTTCTGCCCATGGGTGCCGGCCATCTGACGCAAAGCCTGCTGCTGCGCCGATACGGCCGGGACGCGTTTCAAAAACGGATGGCCCCGCGTTTCCCGGCGCTCTCGGCGCTGGGCGTACTGGGCATCGTCTTTGTCGCCATGGCGCTGAAGGCCGGCTCGATCTACCAGTCCCCCGAGCTCCTGCTGTCCATTTTTATGCCCATCATGATTATCTACGCGCTGAACTTCGCCCTCAGTACCTGGGTCGGCAGGCGGCGGCTGCCCCGCGGGGATGCCATCGCCTTGGTCTACGGGACCGTGATGCGCAACCTGTCCATTGCCTTGGCCCTTGCCATCAACGCCTTCGGCGACCAGGGGGCCGCCGCGGCGCTGGTGGTGGCCCTGGCGTATGTCGTCCAGGTGCAGTCGGCGGCCTGGTATGTCAAATTCACGGATCGCATCTTCGGCCCGGCGGTGCAGGCTGCCACCCCGGCCATGGCGCCGCTCTCCGCCGAAGCGACGGTCGCCGTTTATTCGTTGGAACGGCAAGCGCCGGAGCCCTGACCAGACCGCCGGCGGCCGGAGGATGATCCGCCCGCAGAGAGGTGTTGAACGCAGCATGGGAAAATGCACCTGTCATCCGGAAAAAGACACGCGCTTCCAGTGCCTGAAGCACGGCGTTTGGCTGTGCGACGAATGTCTCAGTTGCCGGGATCCTGAGCTTTACTGCAAGCACCGCTCCGCCTGCCCGATCTGGTTCATTGAAAAACGCCGCAGGCGCCAGGAAAAGGAGGAACAGGCCGCTGCGGCCGTCCAACGCGCACACGTCAGGTTCGAGCCGGAAGGCAAAACCGCTGACGTGCCGGCCGGCACCACCCTCCTGGAAGCCGCCGAGTCGGGAGGTGTCCACCTGAACGCCTCCTGCAACGGCAAGGGCCTGTGCGGCAAGTGCAAGCTGGTGGTGGAATCGGGAAAGCTCGACAGTGAACCGACGACGCTTCTCAGCGATGCTGAAAAGCAAAAGCGCTACGTGCTGGCCTGCCAGAGCCGGCTGCGGGGCGATGCCGTGGTCCGCATCCCCCCGGAGGCGATCGAACGCAAGCTGAAAGTGGCCGGGATGGGCCGGGAAGCCACCGATCGCCTGAAGGGATTGGTCAGCAAGATTGATCCCATGCTGCGGGAAATCCCTCTCGAACTCTTGCCGCCGACGATCGAGGACGCCGTCAGCGACCTGGACCGGCTGAACCGCGGGCTCAAGCAGCAAGGCTGCGACATCGAGAAGCTCAACGTGGGGCTGGCGGTGATGCGGCAACTCTCCGAGGTCATGCGGGAAGGGCACTGGAATGTGACTGCGTCGGTCGTCCGGCACCGCTGCTTCAACGAACTGCTGGAAGTTCGTCCTGGCAACGGTCGCGAGCCCTGCCTGGGGCTTGCCATCGATGTGGGCACCACGACCATCGTGGTCTATCTCGTGGACATGGCCGACGGCAGCGTGCGGGCGGCCACCTCCGAACACAACCGACAGGCCGCCTGCGGCGACGACGTGATCAATCGCATGGTCTGCGCCGAAAAGGACGGCGTCCGGAAGCTCAGCGTCATGGCGCTCGCGAGCATCAACAGCCTGATCGGCGAGGCGCTCGACAGCGCCGGTGCTCAGGCCCGGCAGGTCAAGAACATCGTCGTGGCCGGCAACACGGTCATGACCCATCTGCTCCTGCAGATCGAGCCCCGCTATATTCGCCGATCCCCCTACATCCCGACGGTCGCGGAGTTCCCGATCCTGAAGGCCGGCGACATTGGACTGAAGGCCCACCCCGCGGCCGCCGTGTTCGTGATGCCCGGGCCGGCCAGCTTCGTGGGCGGGGACATCGTCGCCGGCATGCTTTACGCCGGCTTTCACCGCGAGGCGCCGCTGACGCTTTTCATCGACGTGGGCACCAACGGCGAGATCGTGCTCGGCAACCGGGAGTGGCTGATGACGGCGGCCTGCAGCGCGGGCCCCGCCTTTGAAGGCGGCGGCATCCAATGGGGCATGCGCGCCGAACAGGGCGCCATCGAGAAGGTGGCCATCCACCCGGAGACGTTTGAACCGGAGCTCACTACGGTGGGCAACGAAGCGCCGCGGGGCATCTGCGGCTCGGGCATGATCGACCTGATATCGGAGCTGCTGTCCGCCGGCATCATCGACCGCAGCGGACGGTTCGCCTCCGACCTCAGCCATGCACGCGTCCGCAGGGTCCGGGACGAGTGGGCCTACGTCCTGGTGCGGGCGGACCGGACGCCGGCCGGGGAGGACATCGTCTTCACCGAGTCCGATCTGAAAAACCTGATCTACAGCAAAGGGGCGGTCTATGCCGGCTTTACCACCCTGCTCAAGGAGGCGGGGCTGGCTTTTTCGGCGGTGGAGCGGGTGCTGATTTCCGGCGGCTTCGGCCAGCACCTCGATATCGAAAAGGCCTTACGCATCGGGCTGCTGCCCGACATCGACCGGGACAAGTTCTGCTACCTCGGCAACAGCTCCATCGCCGGGGCCTACCTAGCGCTGGTCTCCGAGCCTCACCGCCGCGAAGCGCGTGAGATCTGCCACGCCATGACCTACATCGATTTCTCCAGCAGCCCCCGCTACATGGACGAGTTCACTTCGGCCTTGTTCCTGCCGCATACGAATCTGGAGATGTTCCCCAGTGTGGCCTGATGGCGTGAAGGGAACATACGGATAGTCCGGGCTGACCTGGCTCGGCTTCAGGGTCGAAATCGAACTCTGCCAGACAGAGGACCTTTTTGAATGAAAACAGAGAAAGCAGCGACGAATGGGGTCGAAGAAACGGCAAATGATTCTGTTTCTGCATCCGGTACGATTCCCCATCAAAAGTGGCCTGAAAAACCGGGCTTCATGAAACGATTTCTAAAATGGCTATCCCGGGGGTCCGAACAACACCGGATGAGCGGAACATCATGCCCTACCTGACGGCTCAGGCGCTAAAGCCCCGCCAGGTAGGCAGGGTAATGGTGGAGAAGTTCGCTATCAGACCCATCGGGACGGCCCGAAACGATATCGCGGCCGTGGTGGCCCGAAAGCAAAAGGACTGGGGCAAGAAGATCCTCTAAAATCCAATTGCCGGTAATTTACAGGAGGAACCACTATGTATTTCAAGCAAATCACTGTTGAGGGCATGGGATGCCTGTCCTATGTCATCGGCTGCCCGCAGGCCCGGGTCGCCTGTGTGGTGGACCCCAAGCGCGATGTTCAGGATTACATCGACATCGCCCGCAACAATGGCATGAAGATTACCCACATCTTCGAAACCCACGTTCATGCCGACCACGTGAGCGGCAACATGGAATTGCAATCCCGCACCGGGGCAGCCATCCATTTTCTCAAGGGGTCTCCGGTCGAATTCGATCACGTTTCCGTCCAGGAAGGGGATATGTTCGATTTCGGCGCCACCCAGCTGGAAATCCTCAAGACCCCCGGGCACACCCCCCACTCCCTGTCGATCCTGGTGACCGACCGCGCCCGCAGCGAAAAGCCCTGGCTGGTGCTGACCGGCGATTGCCTCTTCGTGGGCGACATCGGCCGGCCCGACCTGGCCGGCGCCGAACTGATCGGCGAACAGGTCGAGAACCTGTACCGGTCTCTCTACACCAAGCTCGGTCGTCTGTCTGACAGCGTGGAGATTTTCCCGGCCCACGGCGATGGGTCGCTGTGCGGCAAGGGAATGAGTCCCAAGTCCAGCTCCACTATCGGCTTCGAAAAACTTAGCAACCCGGTGCTGAACCTCGCCCCGGACGTTTTCAAACGCCAACTCACCCAGAGTTTCCCGGAGCGCCCCAAGAGCTTCACCCACATCATCGCCACCAATAAGAGAGGAGCGCCGCTGCTTGAGCGCTGTCCGATAGTGAAGGACCTTTCCCCGGCACAATTTAGGTCGCATGTAGAGCGTGGAACGGTGATTCTCGACGCGCGGGATACGGCGGCGTTCGGCGGCGTGCACATCCCCGGCAGCATCAACATCGGGCTTGCCAAGCAAACCGCCAACTGGATCGGCATGGTGATTGATCCCGAAACCGACCTGGTGCTAGTGGTTTCCGACGAAGCGGCTTATAATGAAATGTGTACCCAGCTGCACCGCATCGGCTACGACAACATCATCGGCTACCTCCATGGCGGCATCGCCGCCTGGCAAGAAGCCGGCTACCCGATTGCCCAGCTGTGGCAGATTTCGGCCGAGAAACTCAGCCGCAAGCTGGCGGGCAACCCCGAGCACCTCCTCGACGTGCGCACTCAGGCCGAGTGGGACATGGGCCATATCCGCAACGCTCGCCACTATCCGCTCACCGAATTGCTGAAGGGCAGCGTCGTACTGCCGAAGGACCGCGAGGTGATCGCCGCCTGCGGCGTGGGCTACCGCGGCAACATCGCCGCCAGTTTCCTGCAGCAGCAGGGCTTCGAGCACGTGCACAGCCTTGCCGGCGGCATGAAGGCCTGGATCAACGGCGGCTACCCGGTCGTCACCGGCTGAACCGAAAGAGAAAAGGACCTCGGAAAGGAAGTCGCCATGCGATTCGTGGTGATCGGCGGCGATGCCGCCGGCATGAGCGCAGCCAGCCGGGCCAAACGCAATGCGCCCGACATGGACGTGGTGGTGCTGGAGCAAACCCAAGACGTTTCCTACAGCGCCTGCGGCATGCCGTATGCCATCGCCGACCACCGCCGACAGCTGGACGAATTGGTGGTGCGCCGGGCCGAGGTCTTCCGGCAGAAGCAGGGGATCGATCTGCGCACCGGCCACCGCGTGGAGGCCATAGACTCACGCGCTAAACAAGTCAGCGGGATCACCCGTGAGGGTCAGCGCTTCGAGATTAACTTCGACAGGCTGCTCATCGCTACCGGGGCATCCCCGATGATCCCAGACCTTCCCGGCGCGGCGTTGCCGGCGGTCAAGGCGCTCAAGAGCCTGGCGGACGGCAAGGCGATTCAAGCATGGCTGGCCGAGCGGACAGTGCAGCGGGCGGTGATACTGGGAATGGGATATATCGCCCTGGAGATGTGCGAAGCGCTGCGGGCCCGGGGCCTGGCGGTGGACATGATCAAGCCCGGGCCCGTGCTCCTTCCCTGGCTGCATCCGGATCTGACGGCCGTCGTCCGGCAGGAGCTGGATGCCAATCAGGTGGGGATTCATCTGGGCCGGCAGCTCCAACGGATCGAGCCGGCCGGAGAAGAGGGATTCAAGGTGCTTTCGGATGGGCCGACGCTGGAATGCGAGCTGGTCCTTGTGGCTGTCGGGGTGTCTCCCAACAGCCAGCTGGCGGAAAAAGCCGGCCTGCAGCTGGGTCCGCAGAGATCGATCCACGTCGACAAGGGTTTGATGACCTCCTGCCAGAACATCTACGCGGCCGGCGACTGCGCCGATGCCGTGCATGTCGTAACGGGCCGTGACGTCTGGATCCCCCTGGCGTTGCGGGCCAACCGCGCCGGCTGGGCCGTGGCCGACAACGTGACGGGCCGGCCGATGGAGTTGCCCGGGGTGGCGGGCACGGCCGTGTTCAAGGTGTTCGACCTTCAAGTGGCACGCACGGGGTTGAATGTCGTCGAAGCCCGGGAGGCGGGCTTTGATCCGGTTGAAACGGTGATTCAAAGCCGCAGCCGGGCGCATGCCCATCCCGGCGCCAGCACCATCCATGTGCAGATGGTGGCAGACCGCCGCACCGGGAAACTGCTGGGGACTCAAATGGTGGGCCGGGAGGGCGTGGCCCACCGCATCAACGCCCCGGCCGTGGCCCTGCACGCAGGGATGGGGGTGGAGGACTTCATTCAGTGCGACCTGGCCTACGCCCCGCCCTTCAGCCCGGTCTGGGACCCCCTGCTGACGGCGGCCAACCAGCTGTTCAAGGCGCTGTAACGCTTTCACCGACAGCTCCATAGGAGAAAGTCGAGAAGGAATCCATCATGCTGTACAAGTTTGACGGCAAGCAGCCGACCGTGGGAAAAGATACCTATGTCAGCGACATAGCCAGGGTCATCGGCGATGTCGTTATCGGGAGCAATTGCTATATCGGGCACGGAGCCATTTTACGGGCGGACTACGGTCGAATCGAAATCGGGGACGGTACGGCGATAGAGGAAGGAGTTGTCGTTCATGCTCCTCCCGGCGACACGAACCGGATCGGAAGAAGAGTCACCATCGGCCATGGGGCCGTGGTCCATGGCAAACAGATCGGCCGTCAGGCCGTCATCGGCATGGGCGCCGTCCTCAGCATCTGGTCTGAAATCGGAGAAGGTGCAATTGTCGCGGAAGGCAGCGTAGTGAAACTGAAGCAGGTCATTCCTCCAAGGGTGGTGGCTGCCGGCAATCCGGCACAGATCGTCCGAGAGATAAGTGCCAAAGACGAAAAGTTCTGGAACTGGGGCAAACAGCTCTATATCGATCTCGCCAAAAAATACCTCGACGAGGGTCTGGAGCCAGTGCAATAATGGGTGATACCCTCACACCCCCTACTTTGTCTGAGCTGCAAAAAAAATTGGGCCGTATGCGAGCTGCGGCAATGACCCGTGGCCGGAAGGCGGCTGGCGTACGGCCGTCCGGTTTGTTGACCGTTCCAAGAAGCTATACCATAGACTTTCAATAGGCACGTATCATGGCTTTTTCGGAGGATTAACCATGGCTCATTGCGGTCGATTACGCGCAAAATTCAGGTCTTAAAACGCTCCGTGTTCCGCCTTCAAACCACCTGGAAGCTTTGTGCGGCGACAGAAAGGGTCAGTACAGTATTCGCATCAACCAGCAGTGGCGAATTTGCTTCGTTTGGAAGGGTAGTGATGCCTACGAAGTCCAAATCGTCGATTATCATTGATCGGCCAGAGATGTCAGTCCATCCCTGCGCTATTTAAAGGCTCGTTTCCCCGGTGTGGAAGCTACCCAGATGGTTCTGGACAAAAATGTTGATTCATTGACGAAGGATGGCATCCGTCTTTGTTCGGCTTATTTGTTCTTGAAGGATCTAATTTGAAGATAGAGAAATGGGCATCCGGGTTTCAATTTCTCCCTGAATGAGGGGCTCATGCTGGTCGGACCCGAGGGCTCCATCCTGATGGTCAACCGCTCCTTCGAGCAGCTAACGGGGTACAGCTCCGAGGAGGTCGTCGGACGGCCCTGCAAACTGATCGGGTGCGACGCGTGCGAATCGGTGTTGACCGGTGACGACCGGGGATGGTGCAAGCTTTTCCATAAGGACCAGGAAGACCTGCGCCGCTGCCGCTGCGCGATTATCAGAAAGGACGGCAGTTTTCTGCCGGCCCTCAAAAACGCATCGGTGCTGAGGGACGAGCTGGGCAATGTGCTGGGGGCCGTGGAAACAATCACCGACCTCAGCGAAATCGACCGGTTGGATCAGAAGGTGGAAGTGCTGGCGCGCCAGCTAGGCAGCTGCGAACATTTCGGCATCGTGGGTTCCTCCCCGGCCATGCTCAAGGTGTTTCAGCTGATCGAAAAGGCGGCCCACGGCGATTCGCCCATCATTATTTTCGGCGAAAGCGGCACCGGCAAGGAACTCGTGGCGCGGGCCGTTCACGAACAAGGCCGCCGCAAGAACGGGCCTTACGTGCAGCTCAATTGTGCCGCCCTGAACGCCGCCCTGCTCGAAAGCGAATTGTTCGGCCATGTCAAAGGCGCTTTCACCGGCGCCTTCCGCCACCGCATGGGGCGCTTCGAGGCGGCCCATGGCGGCGATCTTTTCCTCGACGAAATCGGCGACATCCCCCTGTCCATCCAGGTGAAGCTCTTGAGAGTGCTGGAAACCCAGCAATTCGACCGGGTCGGTGATCACCACCCGATCAGCGCCGATGTGCGCATCATCTCCGCTACCAATAAAAACCTGCTTGACATGATCGCCCAAAAGCAGTTCCGCGAAGACCTGTTCTTCCGCATCAACGTGATCCCCATCTACCTGCCCCCTCTGCGCGAGCGCAAAGAGGACATCCCCCTTCTGGTCAGCACCTTCATCCAGCGCCTGCAGCGCGTCACCGGCAAGCACATCACCGGGCTGACTCCGGACGCCCTGAGACTTTTCATGGACTATTCCTGGCCGGGAAACGTGCGCGAACTGAAAAGCGCGCTGGAGTACGCCTTCGTTGTCGCGGAAACCGGCAAGTTCGACATTGAGCACCTGCCGCCGCAATTTTCCCCGGGTTTTGGAGCGGCGGGCCGCCCGGCGACGATGGACGGCTCCCCGGAAAAAAGCGCGCTAATCGAGGCCCTGCGCCGGACGAACGGGAATCAAACCCAGGCGGCCCGGCTGCTCGGCATCAACCGCGTCACGGTGTGGAACCGGATGCGGAAACACGGCATCGAACCGAAAAACATCATGCAAGCATGATTTTTACGCGCCCTGAAAGCCACAGGAAAGTATGGGGAGATTTCTGTGACTGTTTTCTGATGGTGGCTTCCACAAAAAAGGACAGGCCGTGCTCGGCATGTATCGTGCGTTTTGCGGCTATATTGATTGGCTATCATGGCAAAATGCATTTATTTATTCGAAGACCATCCCCGCTGGAAGCAGCTTAAAATCCTCTTTTCAAAGGGTTGAGTGTTCAATAACAACCTGGCATGACGATTGCTAAAACTGGTGTTATAGCCGTGCCGTTGGGCACGTGATTCGGGCACAATAGGGTGCTCTTGTTCCGGTACGGGAAAGTTCCTCCTGACGTTGATAGATACGAAAACACAAGGAATGCGCACAGGATGAAAAAGATTGGGATTATCATCTGCGACAGGTACCGATCGTGTGGCGGCGGCAAATGCTTTCGAGCGCTGCGCGAGCGGCGCGGCGGCTTTGCCCGGTATGCCGCTGATGAACCGGCAGAGATCGTCGGCTTTTCGGGGTGCGGCGGCTGCCCCGGGGGAAACGTGGAATACGTTCCGGCCGAGTTTTTGAAAAACGGGTGTGACGTTGTGCATCTGGCTACAGGCTTGGTGGTAGGCTACCCCCCGTGCCCCCATATTCGTCAGTTCAAAGCCTTTATCGAGAAGCACTATGGGTTGCCGGTGGTGATCGGGACCCATCCCATCCCGTTGAAATACCTTGAAAGCCACAGCAAGCTCCCCTTTTGGGATGAAGCGGGCATGAAGGAGCTGGCTGTCCATCTCATGACGGAGAGCCGCGAGGTGCTGGAGTCGTACAATTGACCTGGAAAAACATTTGATTTTAAAAGGCGGGATAGGCTATAGTTTGCACCAATGAATCTCTGCCTCCCATTCCAACGGGCCTGAATCAAGCCCTGGTTTTGCTGAGCGGTTCAATTTTTCCTCCTCCATCTCGCCTCGATTACGAACTGAAGTCCATTCTGAATTTTGCCGGGCCATTCCGTCGATGGAGCTTCCTTCACAGCCGGAATCAGTCTCCCGGTTGTTCTGACTGATCGACATTTCGAGAGAGAAACATCATCCTCGACCCGGCGTGGCGCAGCCGGCTTGCTCCTCACCCATACCCGACAGGAGGATGTTATGGGAAAGCACATGATGCACTATGAAACACTGCTGAAGGTGACCGAGGCCATATCGATGAGCAAAGACCCTGAGGACGTGGTGGTGACCACCGTGGAAGCCTTAAAAACCGCGTTAAAGGCCAAGGGCGCCGCCCTGTTTCTGGTCAACCGCAAAACCAATGTACTGGAGCTTGCCGCCGCAAACGGCCTCGGCCGGGAATACCTCGACAAAGGACCGCTCAGCGCCGCCAAGTCCATCCCCGCCTCGCTCGAAAAAGGGCCGGTTGCCATTTACGACGTCGGCGACGACCCCCGCATTCAGTACCCCAAGGAGGCCAGGAAAGAGGGCATCGTCTCCCTCCTATCGGTACCCATTGCGATCCACGGGCAGGTGATCGGGTCGCTCCGGGTTTACACCGGCGAACCCTGGGAATTCACCATTGACGATGTCAATCTTGTTCAGGCCGTGGCGCAGATTGCCGGGATGGCGATCGACATCGCCCGGCTTTCCAGGGGCTACAAGCACAGCATCGAGATTCTTAAAGCGATGCGGGACCCGAAACAGCGCAAGTCAACCAAAAGAACCCCCTATGAAG
>Ga0316616_100001137_pt1 | contig 10331 bp, 12 predicted proteins | sample OWC_Aug_M1_C1_D1_FD_207660 | JGI IMG/M metagenome (GOLD analysis project Ga0316616, IMG submission 207660) | Wetland soil microbial communities from Old Woman Creek delta, Ohio, United States - OWC_Aug_M1_C1_D1_B | ecosystem: Environmental > Terrestrial > Soil > Wetlands | place: USA: Ohio...
CCCGTAAACTCTTTCGACTGAAAGCGAAAGCGGCCAACCGGGGTCGCCTGGCTGGCCGCTAAAAGTGGACAAATTGTTTCTTGCAGAATGGCTTAGTCGATCTTTGGCTGGAGCAGTGGTTCTTTGATGGCAGGCTCTCTGTAGTTCTCGATCTCGATGGAGCCTTTGTAGAAGTTCCAAACATGGTCGAGAGCCTTCTCCACCAGGATCATATCGGCACCGCGCTCGCGGAACCATTCCACGGTCTCATCGGGGTCCAGTTCCTCGGTGTGAACGCTGCCGTCTGACTTGGGGATGTGAAGAATGAAAAAGTCAACGAACGCTTCCCTGGTCACAAAGACCGTCAGGGAATGAGGAGCTGGTGGGGCCTGGTCACTCATCCCATGAAACGCCGGAAGGAATTGTAAACAGTTTTGCCGTCGCCTTCCTTGTGCTCAGGCATGAGGGAAGCGCCGGGCTGAGCTGGAGTCATGGCGTTGGCGACCTTGGCGGCGATCTCAGCCGGATCGGCCATCGTGGCGACCATCGACTCGGCCATTGCCTGGAGTTCTTCGGGAGCAGGGTTCTGACGCCCCAGGATCGTGTCCATGACGCCTCTGGCGCTGGCCGAGGACGAAGTGCTGGGCTGGGTCATCGGCTGCTCACGGCCCATCTGCTGCGCGGCAGCGACGGACGGCGGGGGCATGGGCCGCTCGGCAGGCTTCGGGGGTGCCGGAACCTGAGATGGATCAAGCTGTTGGAAGACGTTGGGGGTTACATCCGGCGCTACCAGGGCGGCGGTTGGTTGAATCAGCTCCTCACCCGCCACGTTGGTCGTAGCCTGGGGTTCTGCCGGGCCGTCTGCCGGAGGAAGCGGGTCCGTGCGGATGCCAGGGATGTTGGCCGCGCCGGTCATGTTGTCCATGCTTTGGGCGTCGGGCGGAATGATCGACTCGTCATCGGCTTCGGTCATGCCGATAATGCTGGCGACAACGCTGCTTTGACGGGCCTTCTGCCTGAGCTTATCGTCGTCTTTGTCTTTGGGCGGCACAGTCCGCTGCCTGCGCGGATCGTTGCGCTTGCCCGCCAACACGGGCGGCACGTCGCTCTCGTCCACCGGCCCTCTGCCGACCGGCTGCTTGCCAAGGATTTGGTCAACAAGGCTCATCGTCCTACTCCAAGAATTTGCCTGGCCGGGTAGCCCTCAGCTTCTTCGGGCGTTTCGACCGAGGCTGGTTCAGTCGTGGCTAAGTCTTCACCAGGCACGCCTTCTTCGCCAGGAATGCTGCCAGAAGAATCATCCCCGCCCTGCTGCTCCAGGCGCTCGTCAGCAACCTTAGCCATCTCGATAGCCCCCTCGCGCCCAATGGCAAACACGAGCTTCACAGCTTCCTGGTTGCTCATGGTCATGAAGCGGGCAACCACTTCCTCGCGGTTGCCAGGCCACATCTTGGCCAGCTCGTTGACCTGAGTGTCTTCGGGAGTTCCGAGCGCAGCGGGACCGTCAGCTTCGGGCTTCGGCTGTGGCTTGGACTTCGGCTCAGCCGTAGGCTTTTCGGCCTTGGGCTTCTTCTCTTTATCGTCGGCTTCGGCCTCGCCGAGAATGCGTCTGATGATGTCCATACGCCCTAACTACGCGGGCGCATCGACCAAAACATACTGTCCGAGATTGTCCACCGGGATACCCATTCCGCTATGGCCCCCGGCGATCTTCGGCAGCCGCAGATAAAAAGGCCGGTAGATCGGCTCCTGGCCGTAACGCTTGCTGATGTAGGACATGACCTCGTAGGACTCGTGATCCGCCAGCTTGCGCTCAGCACCGCCGAAGCTGGTGGGCACGTCCTGGTGCCGGAGCATCGGCTGCGGGAACTCCAGATCGAGGCAGTTCTGCATTTGGCCATCCAGGTTGATGAATCCACCCAGCCTCGCTCGGATGGTGTAGTCGCAGTGCTCCTCGCCGAAACGACCGAAACGCGCATCGAAGTAACCGATCCTGTCGAAGCAGGCGCGGGTCACTGACATCATGATGCCAGTCATGCGCGGAAGAAGCTTCACTTTGTAGCCGCGAGAATTGACCGTGACCCAGCGGTAGGTTTCAGGCGCACCAGAGATGGCCGGTGATGCCTGGGTGAAGTCGCAAAAGCAAAACATGCCCACGTCCAGGTCTTCATGGCCGCGAGCATAAAAGTTTACAAAATCACCCACGACGAACAGGTCGTCGTTGAGCAGGCACAGATGGTCACACCCGGTTTCAGAAAACCACTTGAGCGCCCGGTTCGAGTTTCCCGCTACGCCCAGGTTGGTGCTGCCCAGGAACACCTGGATGTTTGGACCCAGGTGAGCACCGCTGTATTCCGCCGCCAACAGGTCAATCCGGTCCTGGACCTTGACCGGCGCGGGTCCGCGCAGGAAGGTCTCTGTCCCGTCGCGCTGGCCGCAATCCTCGAAGATCGCAGTTGGATACTGCGAGCAGTGTTGGGAAAGCCCGGAGAGGCAGTCCTTGAGCGCGTTGACGCGATTATACGTGAGGATGGCGACGGCTGATTTCATGCGGCGGGTGGTGTGGGGGCAAGTTTGGTTTGGACGGCAGTCTTGAGTTCCTTGCCCGTCTTGAACCGGATCACCGGCCTTGACGGGATGCGGACCTCGCCGGATTCAGGGTGCTTCGGGTTGCGCCCAACGCGCTCTTTGGACATGCGGACTTCCCAAATGCCAAAGCCTCGAAATTCAACTCGACGACCCGATCCCAGGGTGGTCTCGATCTGTTTGAGGAAAGCTTCAACGACCGATTCGACAACCGCCTGGGACTGATTGGTCGTGGCGGCTACGGCTTTGACAGCTTCGATTTTAGTGAGTGTTTGGTTGTTCATACGTCATTTTTGTCCTGATAGGTAGGCTACTGCGATCCGTGCCGATGCGTTCGGCAACATGGCGATGTCCGCGTGTGCTTTCAGCACGAACCACGAGCACCGAAAAACGAGAGAGATAAGCCAGATCAGCTTGAACATGATGCTGGCCATCAGGACTGCCAGCAGGACCAGCAGCTTGGGCGTGCCTTCCGGGCTGGACTGATGGAATAGAAACCAGAAGCCGGACACGATCCACATGACCAGGATGACGGCGAGCATGATCCAGTCAAACACGGTCCACCAGCCCGCTTCCTTGAGGGCCTGCCATTGGGTCATGGGTTTTTCAACGATGACGGTGCCCTGGGCCTGGGGAGGCGGGGGCGCTCCGGCTGGAGTGGGGATTGCGTCTGCCATACTATGCCTTGGTGAAGGTCATCTGAGCGTGCGCCCGGATGAGGTTGACTGCCTCGGAAGCGTTCATGTCGTCGGGAAGATACCAGGAGGGACGACCGCCTTTCTCGCCCGATTCGAGCTTGAGGGACGGCTTGAGTTCGTCAGCCGGGGTGATGAACCTCAGCCGCAACGGCGAGGTTTGTTTGCCGATGGAGAAGATGAGCTGCATACCCTCGGTGTCCAATCGGTCTTTGTGCCGGTAGCAGATTTCGCCCTGGTGCTTCACGCGGCGGAAGTTCTCGTCCAGGAAGGTCAGGATTTCTTCCTCGCGCTCGCTGTCGGCAAAGGCCGTGTCGTTGGCCATGAACGTGGGCCGGATGACCGGGACGCGAGCGTGGCGCGATCCAAGCAGCTTGTGACTGATGGTGATTTCGCCCAGCCCGAAGTTGGAAGCTTTCAGCTCGCAACCCTCACGCATACCGCAATTTATACACGAACGGTGGTGCTTCTGAAACATAATTCCGAAGCACTTGAACCGGTCGTTGCGGACCTCCGGGATGGGGATGTTGCACAGCCGCATGGCCTCCTTGATCCCCTCGTTGTCTTTGAGGCGGTCAAACTGGTGCTGGGCCGCGAGCATGAGCGCCCGCTTGCGCGTGATCTCGTCGATGCTCCTGGGGATTTGGACGCCAAAAAATTGAAGCAAGGTCGCCATCGCCGCTGTCAGACGAGGGTCGTCCTCCATGTGATTTTTCATAAACAAGCACTTCTCCTTAATGTCATCGTGAATCTGCTGGAACAGTTCCGGGGTGATCCGGCTGCCCAGCCCTTTGGCCAGATGCTCGATGCGAATGCGGACCCGCAGCGGCTCACCTACTTCACGACCGATTTCGGATTCCTGCTGCGCCAGCCAGCACGCCCGCTCGTTGTGCGCCATGATCTGTTCCAGGACCATGACCTCAACCGGTTCCAGCCGGACGGTGACCTCCTCCATCAGCTCGCGCATCTTCATTGCGTCGTCGCCGGAGTCGAGGTCGGAAATCTGAAAGCCATTGTCCGGGTCGTCGATGCGGACTTCCTGCGGCTTGGTCGAGACGGGGCTGAAATTGTTGCGCTGATCCTTGGGTGGGGGCTTGATGCCGGTGCGCTTTTCGGTGAAGCGGTGCTTCTGCACCAGGCTGCAAATGTGGTTGCGAAGGGCAGTCTTATACTGCTTGAAGTATTCGACTCGGTTCCGGCATCGGCTGAGCAATCCCTTGGAGTTCATCTCCACGGTCTTGGCCCAGCACTCCGATACCAGGTCATCGAAGTGAAGCTCGACGCAGGATTGATCCACGTAACCGGCCACGACCTTGTGGATCAGGTTGGCCATGTCGCTGACCATCTCCTCATAGACCGGGGGCCGCAGGTCGGCCTGCGCGAAAATCAAAAACAGCCGGTTCTTCGGAGGCGCAAACCTCTGTTTCTCGACATGGATAGGCGCAGCCCAGGAGGCCCGCACATCAATGGCTATGTGGATCGTCGTCTCCATACACTTCATACTCCCCTGATCGTCGTGGGTCTAACACTTCGACCATTTCGTGGTAAAGGTCTTGCGCCGTCCGCGCATTTTTACCGTGACGTTCCCCGACTTCCGCCACAGAGTCAGGGTCTTTGTCTCCGGCTTCAACTTCATCAAAAATCTGTTTCGCTTCGACCAGGGCAGAGAGCTGCGCGATGGTCGGAATCTTGAGCCGCATACCGCCATAGACGGCACATAGATACTTGCCGTGAACCTTCCAGGTGAACGGCGTGTTGGGCATGTCGAAAAGGTTGACGAAATGGGTGTAGCTGTAGGCTGCCCGAACTAAGTCCTCCTCCGTGAAGGGCACCCGGATGCGCCGATACATCTGATCGCGCATGGCCACGAGCGCCCATGAATAGAAAAACTTGGCCAGTTCCAAGGAGATGCCGTAAGCATAAGCGGCACCCTTCACTGCCGACTGCTTATCGTGGTCCTCCTCCAAAATGCACTCGATGAGAAAGTGGATGGCCCCAATCTCTTGCGGCGTTCCCCACCGGCAGGTCAGGTTCGCCAGCCTGGCGCGAACCTCCGTGGCCATGTCGTGCTTATCAACCGCGTGGTCCTCGGCCCCAAAGAACTTTTCCAGGTTGTCGGACGTGACGTGGTATCGTTTACGAAACTGATTGACCTTGACCAGCTCCGAGCGGAAGGCGTTTTTGGCGCACTTGCTGAACCAGGCGAACAGCTTGCCTTTTTTGCGCTGCCAGCGCAGCAGCCATTTGACGACCTTCTCCTGCGCGGCGGACACGAGGATGTCCAAATCTACGGTGTAATGGTAACCCTCGTGCTGGGCCAGCCGCTCGAACATCTGCGTGGACCCCACCACAATTTCCTCCAGGACAAGCATGGCCTCCGTGTGCCTGCCCTGCGAGTTAAGCTCCTTCCAACGGAGAGCCAGCGGCTCCAGATAACTGGCCGGGAAAATGTGTTCACCGGCAACCGTAGGAACGGGCTGTGTGAGGTTTTTCGACATCAGGATTTGAACTTGAGGGGGTCACAAGTATCCTGGTAGTCCCGAACGATGTCCTCCAACTTTTTCTGCCGTGCCTCCGCGCTGGGAAAACGCTCATAGTGCTCCGACATGTTCAACGCCGACAGCAGCAGTGAATAAATCGAGCTTTGGACGGAGTAATGCGGGTATTTGGAGTAATCAAATTCGGGCGGTAGTTTGAGCGGCTGCCGCTCAGGCGGCAATTCGCTTTCCGGCATGGCCGGTTCCTCCGGCTTGGCAGCGGGCACAGCTTCCGCTGCGGGCGCTGGCTCAACCGGAGTGTTCGTCTTGACGGGCTTAACCGGCGCTACGGCCTTGACCTTCTTCGGCGGAGGCGGCGGTTCGACCTTCTTCTTGGCAGGAGGCGGAGGCGGCGGGGGCGGCGGGTCCGGCGCAGCCGGTTTAACCGCCTTGGCCTTCTTCGGTTTTTCCTTTGCCGATTCCGGCTGGGCCGGAGCAGGCGCAGGACTGGCAGGAGCCGTCGCGGGGGAGCTGTTGTTCGGGCCAGGAGAACCCAGCCGCATCATGACCCGCGCTGCCATTCGCAGCACTTCATTCAGCGGCACCTTATGGGCATCCTTACCCTCACCGTGCAGAGCCTCCGTGATTTCGACGGTTTCCTTGGAGAAAAACACCTTCTCCCCGAAGCGCGTCTCAATCGGATGCGTCTTCGGGCTGAGCTTGTCACGGATGGCAGGCTGGCTTTCCAGAATTTCCTGCACCCGCTCATAGCGCATCGAAGTCGGCAGCTTTGACTGCGGCTTCGTTTCAGTTGCGATGGCAGTGCTCATACAGTCGTCGTGGTTCTTGATGTAACGGGACAGTATTTTTTGTCCACACTTTTAAGTAAAAAAATTTAGCCCTTCGGTTTCTGACTCTCCGCGAACTGCTTAGCGGACGTTTTCAGTGCTTCACGCATGTCCAAAAGGCCCTCGTTCCATGCTCCAAAGTGGGCGACCGTGGCCCGGAACTCCTGAATGTCAGGCTTCCGGGTCTTGAGACTGATCTCACCCTTCTTGTTCCTTTCCACATTGATAGTCATGATGGCTCGATGTATCGCCGCCTTCTTTTTGATGTCATCGGCGTGGGTCCAGAAATAATAGTCCCCGACGACGACGAAAGCCGCGCCCGTCAAGAGTTGATAGACGGGTGCGAGCTTGCGGCAGACGATGGGGTTGCCCTTCGGCTCGACGTGCTCCCCTTCGTTGTTGGTGCGGATGGCGAGTATGGAAGTGATCTTGAGTTCCTGCTCCCGGATGGGATTAAACTCGACATACCGCTTCTCGTTTACAATCGCGTCCACGTCTTTGGTGAACTCAGCGTTCACTTCATACTCGGTTTTCATAGGTCATCGTCCGCAACGCCAGGTATTGATTGTTTACGCCGGGCACGGGTCGGAGGTTCAGGGTCGGCGTCAACACCTTCCTCGTCTTCCGTCTCCGGCTGATAGAACTCGCCCAGGCCCTCGGTCTCGTAAGCCCGGCGCATAGCTACTTCCCACAGCGCATCCAAGTCGCGGCGGTGTGCGCGGTAAAAACTCAGCCACTCGTAGCGGTCGGCGATGGACGGGTCTTTGACCCGCTTGCCCTTTTTCCCTTCCTCCTCCTTGAGCGTGATGTTCTCCGCGAACGTGGTGGTCTCCACTTTGAATTTGCGGAACAGGAAGGTGATGGTGCTGCTGCCCTCCTCGCGCTGGGCGACTTTGAGGAAAATCAGCGACTCCAGGATGCTGAGCGCGTTGTGCAGCCCGCCCTGCTCCTCGTCGAACAGCAGGACCATGCGAGCCTCGCGCCCTGGCTTGCGGATGCGGTTTTTGACCGTGCGGAATCCGACCAGGTAGCCAGCCGGGAACTGCGCCCCTTTGACCAGGGTGTATTTGACCGGCACCTGGAACATGAAGACGCGATGGCTGGCGTAAAAGGCCAGAGCCTTGCCGCCGAAGGTGGAAAAGTCGTCCGCCTGGGGCGTGTTGAACCGGGCCTTGTAGCCCCCGCCTTGCTGGAGGTCTTTGAACTTGGTCCGCACCTGGTTGGTGAAGATGCAGGCCACGTTGTGTCGGCTGACTTCGTTGGTGATGCAACGGAATCCCAGGCTGATTTGCTGGGCCTGGCGCGGGTAGTCGCGGTCGCCCCATTCGCGCTCCAGCTCCTCTTTCGAGCTGGTGCCCGCGATGGTGTCCGTGATGAACAGGCCGAACACGATCTTGCCGGTGTTCTCCTCCTGGTTGTATTTCTCGCGCTCCTTGATCTTCTCGATGAACTTGTCCACGGCCTGGAAGATTTGATCCACCGTGTCGCACATCATGAGACCGGTCTTCATCGTGATGCGGTCGATGACTTCCTTGCCCTCCGCGTCGAAGCCAACGTCGGTGATGGTGACCTTGAAGCCTTTTTCCAGGGAGTGCTCGTTATCCACGTAGCACTTGATGACCTCGACCTTCTCCGGCTTGACCTGCTTGACCGTGTAGATGAAGCCCTCGCGGGCCACGACTTCGTAGATGAATCCGGCCTGAAAGCGGCACATCGAACGGACCATCATGGCCGTCTTGCCGCAGTTCTCCAACCCGAACACTTCGCTGATGCGTCCAAAAGGAAATCCGCCTACGATGCGGTCGTAGGGGTCGATTCCGGTCAGGAGCACATACTTTACGTCGCCCAGGATGTCCTCGTCGGACATCACAATGTCGAAGGTTGCCGCCCCATCCTTCTTGGGGCGGCAACGCGACATCGAGGCAACGAAAGACTCCGTAAGGTCTTTCGGCATTTTGCCCATAGCTATTGGCCTTTCTTGGTGATCTTATCCAGACGGGCTTTCAGATCACTGTTGCGGGTCGGGGGCGGGGCAGCCGCTTCACCCGGCGCAGGTTCTTCCACGCGCTCCTTCACCGGAGGAGCCGGGTCACGACGTTCTTCCGGCACGTTGTCTTCTTCGTCCACACTGCCCTCAGCCTGACGGCGCGAGGGAGGCGGCGGAGCTTCCGACTCCTGGGGAGCAGGGGCCTGGCGGCGAGGCGGCGGCGGAGGAGCATCCTCCTGGGGAGCCTGGCGGCGGGAGCTGGTCTGCGGAGCCTCAACCGACTGGCGGCGAGGCGGCGTCACACCCTCGGCTTCGAGAGACGGCGGCTGGCGGCGAGGCGCTGGGTCTTCCACCGGGCGGCGGGGCGGGGGTTCCTCGGCCTGGCGGCGGGGCGGAACTTCGGCACCGGGAATCTGATCTTCTTCCAGGTCGCGCTGGGTCACAGGCTTTTCAGCCGGTTGGTCGTCATCGGCAGCGATGCGGCGGCGGGGCGGGGGCGCGGATTCAGACCGCTCCTCACGGCGTTCTTCACGGGCCGGGGCTTCATCGCGGGTGGAGCGGCGACTGCGCGGCTCATCGTCCACGGCAGCTCGGCTGGACCGGCTGCTGGGGCGGTCGTTGTCATCGTCTTCGCCGCTGTAACGACTGCGGCCACGACCACCACGGTCGTCATCGCGGTCACCGCCACGATCACCGCCACGGTCGTCATCGCGCCGGTATCCGCCACGGCTGCTGCTGGTGCTGCTGCGCGAGCGCCGACCACCACCGCTCTCGGCGTCTTCCTCGAACTTGATGGCCAGCTCCAAGAGCTGCTTCTCGGTCGGGATGACAATGGTTGGCTTGCGGATGCGGGTCCAAATCTTGCCAATCTTCGCGTCCCAATCCGGGTCTTTCGCATCGAAGATGGGACCGGGGTCTTGGCGATCCAGGCGGATGCCCTTTGCGCCGTGCGTGGCCAGCAGATTACAGCCGGTCTCCAGGTCCATGACGCCCCACTCACTGGGTTCGCCGCCGCCCTTGCGCCGGGTGGTCGCCCACTTCTGGTATTTCTTGAAGTCCTCCCAGGTGGTCTTATACATGTCGAACTCGTAGGGGTTCAACAGTTCCTCGTCGGGCATCTCCTCGATTTTCCCGCGAGCGTCTTCCTTGTCGAACACGACGCACCAGAAGCGGAAGCGCAGCACGCACCGAGCCTGGTAACCCAGGTTGCGGATGGTGTCATCGCCGCTTTCGTTCAGGCGTTCGGACAGCTCGCACACCGGGCAGGGCATGTCCGGGTTGCCGCCCCAGGCTTTGGGGGTGAACGTCGGGCAGGTGGTCGGCTTGCTGTTCCGCCAGTGCTGCGCCAGGCGAACGTAGGGCATTTTGTCCTGCCCAATTTCAACCGGCAGCAGGCGGATGTTCCAGGTGTGGTTGGTTTCGATTTTAACGCGACGGGAAGCTTTGGACAGGGACGACACTGCCTGCTCGTCGTCCTCCATATACCTCATCATCGCAGTTGGTCTTACGTCACTCATAGGCTCTCAGTCTTTCAGTCGTTTTTGTTTACCGTGGTTCGTCATCAATCGTCTTCCGCCGCGTGGCTTCCGACGACCGCATGGCCTGCAATTTCAGTCGCAGGTTCTCCATCGTATCACGGAGCCGTTCCACGTAACTCTTTAGAACGGTAAAACGGTGCCACTCGTCATAGAGCGCCTGGTCCTGTGCGAGCACCGATTCAACCGTCGTTTCGGTCATCTTATCGGTGTAAGTGTTGCTC
>Ga0316616_100001138_pt1 | contig 10325 bp, 10 predicted proteins | sample OWC_Aug_M1_C1_D1_FD_207660 | JGI IMG/M metagenome (GOLD analysis project Ga0316616, IMG submission 207660) | Wetland soil microbial communities from Old Woman Creek delta, Ohio, United States - OWC_Aug_M1_C1_D1_B | ecosystem: Environmental > Terrestrial > Soil > Wetlands | place: USA: Ohio...
TTCCTCCGGAGGCAGCGGTTCGGTAGGCTCAAGGTCGGCCGCGGTGACGCAGGTCCCCAAGATGACCGCCGCTCCGTACTCCGGGGTGATTACGTTACCCGAAAAGCCAAACCAGCCGACCCCGGAGCGGACGGCCAAGAAACGATGGGAGAGGTCCGGGTTCATGCCGATCCTTCCCCACGGCTTTTCATCTCGGTACGACTCGTTGGACACGACCCCCTGGGAAGGGAATCCCTTCTGCTCCAGGTGTTTGGCGATGTGGGCGGCAAGCCCCGTGGCCAGGATGTTGACCTGGAGATTGTCCCTCTCGTGGCTCAGGCGGTCCTCCTTGGCCAGGAAAGGGCGGATGAGTTTCTTATCGAGAGGCAGGGCAAAGGTTACCGCCGATTTGGCCTCGGGCAGAATGTAGGTCAGATCGGTGGAAGGAGGGCCTCCGGCCAGCGTTTCCCGGGTGGCGATGCCCACTCGCGCCCCGCCATAGGAACGAATGATCCCTTTCACTTGATCCGTCAAAGTAGCCATTTTCCCTCCTTTTACCCTTCTTCTTCGACGATTAACCGGTCTTCAATCCGGATGCAGCCGATGACGCTCTGGGCAGCGGGGCAACGGATTAGATAAGCTTGCATGGCCTCTCTTGCATCTGCCGACTTCCCTTTCGGAACCTTGAGATGATAGGCCACCCGGATTTGGGTGATCTTCAAGACCCCGCTGATACTCTCGATATCCCCCTCCACCTCGGCCCGGAAACGGTCTTCCGGCGTAGGGATCTTCTTTCCGGCCAGGACCCCGGCCAGCGTGCCCATCATTCAGCCGGCGGTCGCGGCTACGATATGGTCAAGAGTGGCGGCATGCTCCTTCTCCGGCTCTACTTTGTAGAACTTCTTGATCCCCCCATGAACCCCGTAATAAACGGGCTCATCGAACCCTTCGATCATGGCCCGGCGCGTGGGGCCTTTCTCCCTGACGATCCGAATTTTCGAAGTGTGCACAACCTCGCCCACGATTCCCTCCATTTGTGTGTATGCGAATTAAATCCGATTCACCGCAGAGACCGCGGAGTACGCGGGAAAAACCCCCCATAATCGACATTTTTCAAAATACTTTCCCCGGAAGCGTTTTTTTCAATTTGCTCTCTCAGCGTTCTCTGCGAACTCTGCGGTGAATTTTCTTTCTATCCTTTGAGGTCCCGAAGCATTCTCTTAAGCAATAGTTTCTCTTCCATGGAAAGCTTCCCCGTAATCTCCTCGTTAATGGCCTTTCTCTGGGCGGCCAGCTCCACCCGCATCCTTTTCGCCTTTGGCGTAAGCAGCACCCGAAGGGAACGCCGGTCTTCAGGGTTCCCTTCTTTCAGAATCATCCCGGCTTCGTTCATTCGCTCCAAAACCCCGGAGAGCGTGGCATTGTCCATGGCCACTCGTTCGGCGATTTCGCCCGGGGAAAGAAATTCCTCCTCTTCGAGAACCGCCAGGATCAGCTGCTGAACAGGGGTTATGCTGAAAGGAAGAAGCCTTTGTTTGAAACTGGAATGGGCTTTCTGATAAGCCTTCGCCAGGAGAAAAATGATGCAATCTTCATACTGCGGCATGAGCCCTTCCCGATATTCTTTAGTGTACAAAATAATAGATCGCCCTCAAGGGAATGTCAAGAATTTATGCCCGGGCATTAAACAAGAAACCAAGGAGAGGAAAGAAACCGCTAAACTCCCTACGCATCTGGAGGCGATCTCGCTATAATATATTTAGGAAATTCTTGAAATAGGGAGGGGGTTATGGCCGAGGCAGGAAATCTTCACGAGGAATCCCGGCGGGCCGAGGAAGAAAAAGTCAGGGCCCAACTGGAGAAGCTGTTCGCCGACATGCCCAATCAAATCCCTCTTTTCCTCTTCACGGAAACGGGGGTTAACGAGCCCTTCAATTCCGGGGCGAGGCAGGTTATCCGCCTCATCCGGGAAATGACCTCCCAGGTCACCCTGAGAGAATTCGGGTTGGACCACATCCTGGCAAAGAAATGGAACGTGACTTCTCCTCCGACGATTCTTTTTGACCCGGAGCATTTTCAGATCCGCTGGCTCGGGGCCCCGGTCGGCGAAGAGGGCAAGACCTTCGTCGTGGCCCTGCAGATGATGGGTTTTCGGAAAACCGGGCTCAGCCCGGATTCCCTGAGAATCCTGCGCAAGCTCCAGGAACCCCGCGCGCTCAAGATTTTCGTGAGCCCCACTTGCCCCTACTGCCCGCAGCAGGCGATCAACGCCTTCAAGGCCGCCATCGAAAGGCCCGACCTGATCTCCCTCGAGATCATCGATATCCAGGCCAACCCCGACCTGGCGCGGAAATACGGCGCCCAGAGCGTTCCCCAGACTTTCGCCAATGAAAAGCGAATCGCCATGGGGGCCCAGCCGGAAGAGCTGTTCTTGTATTCCTTGGAAAAAATGGAAGAGCAGCGGGTCTTCATCCCCGAATCCGACGCCGAGGAGGTGGAAGCCGACCTGGTGATCGTGGGCGGAGGCCCTGCCGGGCTTACCGCCGGGATTTACGCAGCCAGGAGCGGGCTCAAGGCCCATATTATCGAAAAAGGGCTCCTGGGAGGACAAATCGCCACGACCCCCGTGGTGGAGAACTACCCCGGCCTCACCCAGGTGGGGGGGAAGAGCCTGGTCGATATCATGGTTGCCCATGCGCTTCAATATCTGAGCATCTTCCCCGGGGAGGAAGTGATGGAAATCAAGCCCGGGGACCCTATCCACGTTATTACCAGCCGACGGCGCTTTAAAACCAAGACCGTTCTCCTGGCCACCGGAGCCCATTACCGGCACCTCGACGTCCCGGGAGAGACCGAGTTTTCGGGACGGGGCGTCAGTTACTGCAGCACCTGCGACGGTCCTCTCTTCAAGGGGAAAAAAGTGCTCATCGTGGGCGGCGGAAACAGCGCGGTCACCGAGGCCTTGAATCTCCACAACATCGGCGTCGAGGTGACGGTCGTTCACCGGCGCGAATCCTTGCGGGCCCAGGATCACCTCATCAAGAGTCTGCAGACAACCGGGATTCCAGTCCTCTTCAATAAGGCGGTCAAGGAAATCCGCGGCGGCCAGGAGGTTCAGGAAGTGGAGTTGGCCGACACCCAAACAGGCCAGGCCACTCGGGTGCCGGCCAACGGCGTCTTCGTGGCCATCGGCTACGACCCGGAGGTGGGCTTGGCCAAAAAGCTCGGCTTGGAGCTGACCGCGGAAGGATATATCAAGCATGATTCCAAACATCGCACGAATGTCCACGGAATATACGCGGCAGGGGATGTGGAAGGGGGCTACAAGCAGATTGTCATCGCCGCGGGCAAGGGCGCCGAGGCGGCGATGACCCTCTTCGAAGACCTCATGAACCCCTACTGGAAAAGGGAAAAGGCGGGATGAGTTCCGGGGAGAAAATCCTCTGCCGAAAACTGACCCGTGGCCGCCGATCGCCATTTTTTCTTTGCATTTTTTCCATTGACGCAGGGGAAAATTTTGGGTATTTTTATTTAAGCTTGATGGGGGATCGTTCAATGGTAGGACAGTGGACTCTGACTCCACGAATCTAGGTTCGAATCCTGGTCCCCCAGCCAGAACGAAGAGAAGGGCTTAGTTTCCGCTAAGTCCTTTTTTTTGCTTATCCTTGCCCTTGCCGTTTCGATTTCCTTCTTCCTCAAAAATTTTTCCAAAAACTTTTTGTTGACTTCCTCCTCAAAATTCGATATCTTGCTTTCTTAGGAAATCTCGGTTGCCATCAAATCAAATAAATAAAAACACCCTGGCTTGAATTTCAGCCGTTACTGCAGCTATGCCCCGGTCGCTTTTGCGAAGCCGCATTCGGGAAACGGCATAGCGCATTATCGTTGGATGCGTTCATTTTCAAAAAGCATTCCTTCCGTTAGGGCAAGATTTGGAAAAGGAAACCTGGCAGGTCTGGGGGGCGGGCTTCTTATTTGCCGAAGACCGAACCAGCATGCTGACTTGCCTCTCGAGCCTTTCATCAATCGGTTGCCATAAAAATGAGGAGGAGGATCTGGAAACTATGAACGTCACACGACGGAACTTTCTGAAATTCTCGGGAATCACGGCCGGGTCGGTCCTCTTGCCCGCCGGGATGGCGGCTTCGGCCGAAAAGATCCGGGGCTTTCCGCTTCACAAACCCATCAAAGAATCCGCCACGATCTGCCCCTACTGTTCCTGCGGTTGCGGCCTGCTGATCGCCACGGGGCCGGACGGCCATATCATCAATGCCGAGGGCGATCCGGACAACCCTCAAAACCGGGGCGCCCTGGACCCGAAATCCATCTCCGTGCGGCAGCTTTCCCAAAGTCCTCTGCGGTTGAAGAAACCCCTTTACCGGGCCGCCGGGAGCGACAAATTTGTGGAAAAAGACTGGAATTGGATGATCACGGAGGTGGCCAAGCGGATCAAGACCACCCGGGATGCAACCTTCCAGAAGACCAATGACAAAGGGGTCACGGTTAACCGCACGCCGGGTTACGCCTTTTTAGGCGGCGCCGCCAACAACAACGAAGAATGCTATCTGGCCAGCAAATTGAACCGCGCCCTGGGGGTCGTTTACCTCGAACACCAGGCCCGCATATGACACTCCGCCACCGTGGCCGGTCTGGCCGCAGGATTAGGGCGGGGGGCGATGACCAATCACTGGGTGGACCTGAAAAACGCCGACGTCGTCATGATCAACGGCTCCAACGCCGCCGAAAACCACCCGGCGTCGATGACCTGGATCAATAAAGCCAAGGACGAGCGGAACGCCAAGGTGATCGTGGTCGACCCGCGTTTCACCCGCTCCGCCTCCCAGGCGGATCTCTACGTGCCCATCCGCAGCGGCACGGACATCCCCTTCTTCGGCGGGATGATGAAATACCTCATCGACAAGGACCTGTACCACAAGGAGTACGTCCTCCACTACACCAACGCCGCGACCCTGCTCGACCCCGGATTTAAAGGGCCTGCCGACCTCGACGGCCTCTTTTCCGGCTTTGTGGATCCGGACGGGGACGGGTTCGGGGTCTATGACCGCGGCACCTGGAAATACCAGGCCGATGCTCAAGGCAACCCGCTTCGGGACGAAACCCTGCAGAACCCCAATTGCGTCTTCCAGGTCCTGAAACGGCATTACGACCGCTATACGCTTGAAAAAGTTTCCCGGATCACCGGCTGCCCGCAGGACAAACTCGAGGCGGCCTATAAAATGTACGGTTCCACGGGCGCCCCGGACAAGACCGGGACCATCCTTTACGCCATGGGCCAGACCCAGCACACGGTCGGATCGCAGAACGTGCGGGCTCTTTCCATGGTCCAGCTGCTCTTGGGAAACGTCGGGAGGCCGGGCGGGGGCGTCAATGCCCTGCGCGGGGAATCGAACGTCCAGGGTTCGACGGACCAGGGGGTCCTCGCTCACCTCGTTACCGGATACGTGGGCATTCCCACGGCCGGCAACAACCCCACCCTCGCCGCCTACATCGAAAAGGAGACGCCCAAGACGAGCTACTGGGCGAACAAGCCGAAGTTCCTCATCAGCATGCTCAAGGCCTGGTGGGGGGACCACGCCACGGCGGCGAACGATTTTGCCTACGCCTATCTGCCCAAGGTGGAAAGCCCCGCCCATCACTACTGGATCAGCCTCTTTCAAGACATGTACGCCGGCAAGATCCAGGGGCTATGGCTCATGGGCCAGAACCCGGCGGTCAGCGGCCCCAATTCCCGTTTGGAGCGGGAAGCCCTGAAGAAGTTGAAATGGATGGTCTGCCAGGAGCTCGTGGATACGGAGACCTGCTCCTTCTGGCGGGCCCCGGGGGAGAAGCCGGTGGATATCCAGACCGAAGTCTTCATTCTTCCGGCGGCCGACGCCATGGAGAAGGCGGGCAGCATCGTCACCAGCGGGCGTCTGATCCAGTGGCGGCCCAAGGTGGCCGAGGCGCCCGGCGAGGCCCTGCCGGACGATCAGATTCTGAATTTGATCGCCCTCAAGCTGAAAGAACTCTATGCCGCGGACGCCGGGCCGTTCCCCGATCCGATTCTCCATCTGAATTGGAATTACGGAAAAACCCTGGATGTGGAAAAAGTCGCCCGGGAAATGAACGGGTATGCGGTCGACGATGTCAAGGATCCCAAGGGCGAAATCCTCGTTAAAAAGGGAGAAACCCTGAAGGGCTTTGCGGTCCTTCAGGACAACGGCACCACGGCCTGCGGGACCTGGATTTATGCCGGGTATTTCGCCCCGGCCGACGATGGCACGGGAACCATCATGCCCGCCACCAAGCGCCGCGGCCAGAAAGATCCGGGGGGGTTGGGTATGTACCCGTTCTGGGCATTTGCCTGGCCGGCAAATCGGCGCATCATCTATAATCGCGCCTCCGCCGATCCCAGCGGCAAACCCTGGGCGGAGGACAAGAAGCTGATCTGGTGGGACGAGGCCCAGAAGAAATGGGTGGGTTACGATGTGCCGGATTTCGTCGCCACCAAGGCCCCCACCGACCCCGGCGGGAAGGACCCCTTCATCATGCGCGTGGACGGAAAAGGCGGGCTCTTCGCCGCCTTGAACGAGGGTCCCTTCCCCGAACATTATGAACCGGTGGAAACGCCGGTCGAGAAAAACCCCTTCTCTTCGCGCATGCACAACCCGGTGGTCAAGGTGTGGAAGACGGACGAAGGGAAGAATATCGGGGACAACTGGGGGAAGCGGAAGGACTTTCCCATCGTCGCTACGACCTATCGGGTGGTGGAGCACTGGCAGGCCGGCGGCATGTCCCGCTGGCTGGAGTGGCTCACGGAATGCCAGCCCGAGATGTTCATCGAGATGAGCAAAGAGCTGGCCAGGGAAAAAGGCATTCAGAACGGCGATCAGGTCAAAATCCGCTCGGCCCGCGGGGAGATCCAGGCGGTCGCCCTCGTCACCGCCCGCTACAAACCGTTCCAGGTGGAGGGGAAAACCGTTCACCAGATCGGTATGCCCTGGCATTTCGGCTGGGGGGGCTTGGCCAAGGGCGCGATTGCCAACGACCTGACCCCGCACGTGGGGGACGGCAACACGACCATTCCTGAATACAAAGCATTTCTTGTCGATGTCAAGAAGGCATAGGGGGAATGATTATGGTCATGCTTCGAAAAGCCATGTTGATCGACGAATCCAAATGCACCGCCTGCCGCGGGTGCCAGGTCGCCTGCAAGCAGTGGAACGATTTGGAAGGCTGGGGGTATTCGCACACGAAGAACTCGGGGAGCTATGAGAACCCCCCCCGCCTGACCCCGCAAACCTGGACGCGGATCAAATTCAACGAATATGATGGCCCCGACGGGTTCCGCTGGCTCTTCCTGAAAGAGGGCTGCATGCACTGCGGCGATCCGGCCTGCGTCCACTCCTGCCCCACCGCCGCCCTGAAACAAAACGCCGACGGCCGGGTCACGGTGGAACCCGATCTCTGCAACGGCTGCGGCTACTGCACCCAGTTCTGCCCGTTTGAGGTCCCCAAGCTGGAAGTCTCCAATCTCCTCACCGGCAAGGCCAAAGTATCAAAATGCAACTTCTGCCAGGATCGGACGGACAACGGCCTGACCCCGGCGTGCGTGAAAACCTGCCCGGCCGGCGCGCTCTTCTGGGAAGACCGGGACAAAATGGTTGCCGCCGCAAAGAAACGGGTTGAGACCCTCCAGGCGAGGGGGTACAAGAATGCCAACTTATACGGAGAAAACCTGGTCGGCGGCCTCGGCCGTTTGTACGTGCTCATCGAGAAACCGCAGGCCTACGGTCTTCCTGCCTATCCCAAATATCCCTACTTTGCCACCCTGTGGCAGAATTTCGTTCAACCGCTGGGGAAAGTCGCCATGGGAGGAACCCTTTTGGGAGTATTGGCCGCCTGGGTGGTGATTCGCCGGAACATCAAAATGGAGGACGTGGAATGAACGAGCAAGCGCAAGCACCGGGTCACGTTTTTCAAATTCGCTGGATCCCGAAATACACCTTTGTGGAACGGCTCCTGCACTGGGTTCACACCGTGAGCTTTGTCCCCCTGGTGGCGACCGGGTTAGTGTTATATCTCGATTTCCTGAAACCCCTCGCTCAGGGGGAGGCGGGAGAGTGGATGCGGCTGGTGCACCGCCTGACGGCGATCCTGTTCATCGGGGAGCCGGTCATTTACGGGATCTTGCAGCCGCGCCGCCTGTGGATGCATATCAAGGAGTTCAGCTTCGAGAAGGACGACATCGGCTGGATGAAAAACGCTTTTGGCTACTATGTGCTCGGTCGGCATACGGATATGCCCCCCCAGGGCCGGTTCAACACCGGGGAGAAGATCAACGGCGTAGTCATGATCCTGACCTGGGTTCTTTTTGTTGGCACCGGGCTGGTCATGTGGTTCGGCAAAGGACTCGTGCCCGCCGATATTTTCCGGTTGATGGTGATGGTGCACGACCTGACCATGATCGCCGCCGTTTGCATGTTCATTGTGCACCTATACCTCGCCTTGGCCCACCCGCTCATGTGGGCCGCCCTGGTCAGCATGCGCTTCGGGTACACCTCCGCCAGCTATGCGGCGGAACATCATGCCAAATGGTACTACGGCCCCAAGCGGGCGCAGGAGCTCTACGAAGCCAAGAAGAAGGCGGCCTCGTCCAAGCACGCGTAAGGGAGGGATTTCATGGCGAAAATTCTGGTGGTAGACGATGATCGCGATTTTATAAAGATCACCCGCATGATCCTGCAGTCCCAGAAATACGAAGTGATCACCGCGGCCAACGGCGAGGAAGGTCTCGAAGTCATGCGGCGGGAAAAACCGGATTTGGTGATTCTCGATGTGATGATGTCCTACATCCTGGAAGGGCTGGACACGCGCCGGCAGATGGCGGCCGATCCGAATCTCAAAAACATCCCGGTCATCATGTCCACTTCCCTGACCGGGGAGCGGGTGCAGCGGAACCTCCCTTCGGATGAATATGTCCCCGACTCCGCCTGGCTCCACAAACCCATCGACCCGGACAAACTGTTGGAGCAGGTAAAGAAAGCGCTCGGGTAGGGCCCTGGGAAAATCTCGGAGCGAAAGGGATTTCACGCCATTCCGGCTTAGTTGGAAATTCCCCCCAACCCCTTTGTCAAGGGGGAAGCTGTGAAAAAATTGAAATATTCCCCCTCACCCTACCCTCTCCCGCAAGGGGAGAGGTTAAACATGTTGAAATAGAAAAGAAATTCCCTCCCCCTCGACGGGGGAGCAACTGTGTTGGGTGTCAAGTGTTTTAGGCATGAGAGGGGCTCCAACGAGAATGATTTTTCATCATGGCATTTAAGGTGATGATTAATTTTCGCATACAAGCTGTCATGGCGACTTTGTGCTCTTTCCCGGCAAGGCGCAGACGCTGATAAAAAGACCGAAGAACGGGATTGCATCGAATGCCTGCCAACGTACTCATATACAAGACCGCCCGAACATGCGCCCGGCCCCCCCATACCCTCCGTCGGCCCCGAAACTGCCCACTATCACAGTTCATCGGCGCCACCCCCACCAACGCGGACACCTCCTTACCCGTAATCAAACCCAGCTCCGGTACGTCCGCTAAAAGCGTCGTCGAAAGAACCTGCCCCACACAAGGGGTACTCTTCAAGATCTCATCCTTCTCCCGCCAAACCGGACTCTTCCGAATCGCCTGGCCCAATTCCTTATCCAAGTCCTGCAGACACTTTTTCAGCCAGGCAATATGGGCCTCCAAATTTTTCCGCGTACAGACAGGAGCCATTCGCAACCGGTTGGTTTCTGCCGTAATCATCTCCAGGATCTGCCTCCGCCGTGCCACCAAGGCCGACAAGTCCCGGCTTTCCGCAGATTTCAAGGGACGGATCTCCGGCCGAACCGACTCCGCAAACCGAGCCAAGATCTGGGCATCCAGGGCATCGGTTTTAGCCAACTGCCCAGTGGCTTTGGCAAAATCTCGCACCTGGCGAGGATTGGCCACCACGACCGGTAGCTCTCCGGCGAGGAGGGCGGCGACCACATCCATCTCCAACCCGCCCGTCGCCTCCAGAACAATCAGGGCCGGGGAGAGGGGCTTTAACCGTTCGACCAGACGGCCGAGGCCTTCTTCCGTATGGGCGAAGACTTCTCGCTCTTGTAAAGAACTTACCGCGACGTCTAATTCAACTTTGGAAACATCGATGCCGACAAAAACTTTTTCTTGGCTCATCGGATTTCCTCTCTTTCCCCGGCCTTGCGAATACGGGCTCTTGGGCCCTCGCAACTGTTCGGGTTGTTTTAAGAGAGGACGTGGCGACCCATGCTCCCCCTCGGTCTTGGAGATTCCAGGGACGGGACGG
>Ga0316616_100001139_pt1 | contig 10323 bp, 9 predicted proteins | sample OWC_Aug_M1_C1_D1_FD_207660 | JGI IMG/M metagenome (GOLD analysis project Ga0316616, IMG submission 207660) | Wetland soil microbial communities from Old Woman Creek delta, Ohio, United States - OWC_Aug_M1_C1_D1_B | ecosystem: Environmental > Terrestrial > Soil > Wetlands | place: USA: Ohio...
CACCTTCGTCACGATCGAGGACGAGACCGGCACCGTGAACGTCGTCGTCTGGAACACCACCGGCGAGAAGTACCGGCGCGCGATGCTCGGATCAACGCTGCTGACGGTGTATGGCCACGTCGAGCGGGTCACCACCGGCGAGGCGCCGATCGTGCACCTGATCGCCTCCCGCCTGGAGGATCACTCGCCGCTGCTCGGTGCACTCACGATGCCGAGCCGGGACTTCCACTGAGCCGCACGCGCGGGGTGCGCTGACCGATGCAAGCAAAGTCGATCGGGGAACACAGCTGCGTTGTCGCGGACTTATCAAGATGAATCTCTCCGACGACCGCTACTCGGGGCGGCTTCAGGCAGAGTTCGACCCGTTGCTGCCATTCGACGCGGCAGAAAGCAGTCCTTCAGCGACTGCTCGAAAGCGACTGTTCAACGGCCTGCGATTAGGGCCTTAATCGTCGAGGGGTAGGTCGCGGCGCACTGGTAAATCTTGCGCGCCAACAGCGCGGAATCTTGCCCGCGCAACCCATCAAGTGTGGGGCATCAGTCTTGGCGTGCTAAGAATGGCGGCGTCCTGTCGCAATCGGCTGAACGCCCGCACGGCGCTCTGCAGTTTGAGCCCGTGAGGGTCAACGCGAACGGTTACACGCGAACGATTCGTCGCGCCCGCCAGGGCGGCGCCAGTCAGCAGAAAGGCGAGCGCATTGCATGGAAGTTCGGCGTCAGCCGCGGCGGAATGTTGCGCCATGCTGACGCGCGGATCGGTACTCACGGGGGCAGTGATAAGTCCGGTACGCAGGACGAAATAGTTGACGCCGCTTGCGGCGATCACGTCATCGGCCGCAAGCTTCAGTTCGCGCCACCGAGTCTCCGCCCAGGTAGCCCCAGTGCGCTGAACCGAGCCGCTGTAGCCCACCGAAATCCATCGACCTGGCAGACCGGCCCGCCTGGCGAGCTCGAGGCAGCCTGACAGGCCTTCAACCTCAAGTTGCCATGCGCCGGGCGACAAGCCTCTTCGATCCCCGCCGGCGAGGTAGATCACATGGGCCGCGCGCTGAATCCAAGGAGCAAGCGTGTCGGGCTGCTCCACGTTGGCGAAAACAATTTCGGCCGATGCCAACGACGATTCGGAGGCAAGGCGATCGGCGCTTCGCACGCAGGCGATAACCGGCACCGACGCGGCACACAGGTAGCGCAGAACATAACGGCCCGTCTGTCCGCTTGCTCCGACGAGAAGAATCGAATCCCTGAGGCTTGTTCCTCCCATAATGCGGCGCAATGATCGAACGCCTGCGGCGGGTCCGCGACCCCGTGCGTCCGCGACCCCATGCGTGCGCGACCCATTGATGTGGGATTCGCTGGAGATGCACCGCTGAGGGCTGCGATGCGGGGATGTCGGCTATCGGGCAACTCAACCCTCACCCGCGAGCTCCATTCTTTCCCGTAACGGATCTCCTCGACGCATGAGGCACGCGCCCGCGCGCCCGCGGAATGTCCGCATTCTCGGAAACTCTCGCGGGAGCGCAATATGGCTGCTTCTTTAAGCGGGCGTTGTTGTCAAGGGCCGCGCTCCTTTGTCGTTGACGTCAAGGGTATCGCTGTTGTGTGGGTCACGCTTCTTTACGCAGTCGGGCGCGGTCGTTCTGGCGCGCTGCAGGCATGGGTCGGAACGGGAAGGAGAGCCTCGCTCTTGGTCGCGCTCGAAGCGCAGCAGACATTTGCGGCTTCATCCTGAACCCTCGTCCACACGTTCAACGAAGATCTTTGCAGCTGGCGTGGTGGCAGTCAGGTCATGCGGCTGCCTCCATCCGTGTCGCGCGGAAGTCGGTGTCATGGATCCACATCTGGTGCAGGATCACCGCCAGCTTGCGGGCCACGGCGATCACCGCCCGCCGATGGCCGCGGGTCATCGCCAGGCGCAGCCCCCAGGCCTTCAACACCGACCAGGCGTCGCTGCGGGTCATCAAGGCATGGGCGGCGCCGTACAGCGCCTGTCGGACGGCAGGATCGCCGGCCTTGGAGATGCGTCCGGGGTTGTCCATCTCGCCGGACTGGTAGCGCCGTGGCGTCAGTCCGAAGTGCGCGGCCACCGTGCGCGAGGAGCGGAAGCGGGTCGGGTTATCGACCGCCGTTTTGAACGTCAGCGAGGTGACGGGACCGACCCCGGGCACGCTCATCAGTCGCTGGCACACCGGGTCCTTGCGCGCCATGCCCCGCACAGCGTTATCCAGTTGTAGGTAGGTGCGGTACAGCGTGCTGCGCGCATCGAGCAGTGGCAGCAGGCATTTGGCCAATTCCGGTAGCGCCAGCACCTTGGGTCGCACCCGCTCGTCGAAGCCGCCGTGGCCGACCCGTGGCGGCAGCCGCACCCCGAACACCTTGAGCAGGCCGCGCAGCTCGTTTTCGAGATCGATGCACTTGGTCAGGATCATCTTGCGGCTCGACAGCAGCGCGCGCACCTGGTGGCTCTCGAGACTCTTCACGTGGACGGTGCGGTACCAGCCGGTGCGCAGAGTCTGCGCCAGGCCATGGGCATCGTTGCGGTCGGTCTTGTTGCGCATCGCTGCCAGTGACGCCGCTACCTGCCGCGCCACCGGGAATGCTGGAAACCCGCCACTAGCAATGCTCGAGAGAGGCCACCCAAAATGCTCTGGACTGCCGCGACCGAACTGCGGCGGCGGGGAGCTCAGGATCATTGCGGCCATCCTCGAGCGGCCGGTGATCGAGAAGATCCTCACCCACCTAGGGCTGGATCCTCAACCGCCGCCCAAGGGCCGGGCGCGCGAGGCGGCGCAAGACTTCGCCGCCTGAGCCGCGCCGGCCGTCGCGGACACATCACCGCGGCCTGCACCGTCAAACCGCAGCCGGGGCGGCGCTGCACGCCGTGTCAGCGCGGCGCAGTCGAGGTCAGGGTCGACCCCGAGTCCGAGGCCGCGAGGCCAAAAGCGCCCTTCGTGAACGGCCCCGAACCGGCCGAGTTGGCGCAACGCACCGGCGCGGGCTCCAGATCCAGGCAATTCAGGCGCCGCAGGCCGGCCCAGGAGCCAGTGCCGGGCGCCACCGGGCCTCGCCGATGCCGTTTGAAATTCCTATGCTCCGGCCCCGGCTTCGCAGAACTGAGATACCAAGTGCCGAAGGCATGACGCGCAGGGCCGCAGACGGCGGCCCTCTTCCTGCGAGCGCACGCGTGCACTAAAGTCCGCGGTGTCGACATCGGGTGGGACCCGTGATGCAGGCCGCAGGCGAGAAGAAGAACGGACTGCAGCGATTCGGCAGCTACGTGCTGCAGCAGATCCGCGACGACTGGCCGGCGGTGATCTTCGTCGCGTGCCTGTTCTCGATCTTCGACAACCACTACAACTGGCTGCGTGCCGCCGAGAGCTACGCGTTCATCGCGATCGGCAACCTGGCGGCACTGGTGCGCGGCCATGAAGCGGCCGACGTGCCGTCGGGTCCGCGCGCGCTGGTCGTTCAGATCGATTCATCGACGCTGAACACGCGCTACCACGAGCGCTCGCCGCTGGACCGTTGCGAACTGCGCCGCGACCTCGCCGACGTGTACGGCGCGATACGCCGCCACAACGGCGCATCTCCGGCGCGCCGGCTGAACGTCGTGGTGATCGACATCGACCTGCGACCATGGTCGTGGCTGGCCACCGACGGACAGCGTGCATCGGCGGAGGCCGACTGCGAACGCGGGCTGTACGCGGACTTCCGCAGCGCGCTCGAAGCCGATGGTGTGCACACCGTGCTGATGACGCCGCAGGACGAGCAGCACGGCGCCGCCTGGATGAAGGAGAACCCGGGCAAGGCGCGCTTCGGCAACGCCGACATCCTGGTGAACTACGGCCTCGCCATCCGGCAGTACTGCCGGCCAGACACGCTGGCCGCGGCGGCCTTCCAGGCATGGGCTCACACGCGGCCGGCCGGCACGGCGCCGGACAACGAGTGCGTGCCGTCCGCGGGGGGCGCGCAGGCCTCGGAGCCGCACGAGCCGGTCTACATCGACCCCCGCCTGTATCGCACCGGGGTCGTGCCGCTCGCGCTGTCCGCCGAACCGGGTTCGCCGGCACGCATCGCGCTGCTCGATGGCGTGCTAAAGGCGCAGGCAGGTTCACCGCGCGAGGCGAACGACGGCTGGCAGGCGGTGTTCTTCGGCGCGGGCTATGGCGGCGACGACCATTTCGTGACGCCGCTCGGTGATCTGTACGGCGTCGAAGTGCATGCGGCGGGCTTCCTGTCGTTCATCCAGCCGGTGCAGGAGAAGAAGAAGTGGATCGACCTGCTCGCCGACATCCTGCTGGGTTTCTTCTTTGGACTTGTGATCTCGCAGTTCTGGAGCGCGTACTACCGCAAGTGTCTGAGCAACGACGTTCGGCACCGCCTGACGGCGCCACTCACGCTGCTCGCGCTGGTCGTGACGGTCGCGGCGATGACGGTGCTGCTGCTGATCGTGTCGTACTTCGCTCTGCTGCGCTTCGGACTATGGGCCTCGCCGGTGTCGATGGCGGTCGGCATGCTGCTCGACAGCTTCGTGTTCGGCGCGCCGCAGGGGGGTGTGGACGCCGCCAACTTCTTGAAAGGGTCGGGCCGGCCGGAACGCCGAAGCTTCGCGGAAGGGGCGAAGAAGCTCTTCGGCGGAGCGGTGCTGCACTTCTGGCGTCAGGGCGACTACGCTACGGCAGGATTGCTGGCCGTGAGGCTGGCTATCTGGGTCGGCGTCGTGTCGACGGCGCTGGTGCTGATCGCGATGCAGGACATCTGATGCGGAGGCTGACGATGAGGCGGCTGATCCTGTGTGCGGCGTTCGCTGTGGCGGCCATGCCCGCAATGGCGCAGCGTTGCCAGGGCCTGCTCGAAGCGAAGGCCACCGCATCCAGCGCGGCACAGGCCATCTACACGGCGCTGCTGCAGACCGATGTCGCGTGCGGCTCGATCAATGTCATCCTCGACCGCACGCTCAATCGCAAGCGCACCGGCGGCCGTCGGCTCGAATCGGACCGGCCGTTCGACGAAGCCCAGGCGCAGTCGAACCTGGATGCCGCGCTGCGCGACCCGGCCGTGAAGGCGCGCATCGAGCAGGGCCGCAAGGCCATCACCGACGAGACCGCACTGCTCGCTTTCGAGGCCGCCGTGTTCGACGAGGAGGGGTTCTACGGGGCACGCGACCTGCGCGTGCAGCAGTTGCAACAACGGGTCAACTGAGCGCACGGCGATGCAGCGCGGTCTTCGACAGCGCGTGTTCGAGCCGGTTTGCGCGATCGTCGCGCTGGGGGCCGCGCTGCTCGCGAACGGCGCATACGCGCAGTCCGACATCCGTCCGCGCGAAGTCACGAAGCTGTCGCTGCACGCGTCGGTCGTGCTCGATCGCAACTGCCCGCAGATCGTGCAGCCCTTCACGCTGGCCGACAACGCGGCGTCGCTGGCGATGTTCAGTGCCAAGGAAGCGCTGAGCGACGTCGGGACGGCGTTCCTCAGCGACCCGGCCGGTTTCCTGTCGGGCAAGCGCAAACTCGCCGTGCCGTCCACCGACAAGCTCAGTGCGTCGACACGGCTCGCAGCCAAGCAGCTCAACTGGCTGCCGATGACCGCCGAGGTCGCCTATGGGCAGCGCCAGCACGACGAGGAGACGGATGTGCTGGAGCGAGACAGTCGTCTCGGCCGACAGCACTATCCCAACGCCGACCGCATGCTGCAGGAGATCCTGGCCGCGGTCGGTGAGCCGCACGACTACCGGTTCCAGCTCTTCATCCTGAAGAGCTCGTCGCGCAACGCGGTGGCGCGACCCGGCGGTTTCCTGTACGTCGACCAGGGTCTGATCGACGATCCAAATCGCTGGCCCAAGGCGTACTTCGCGATCGCGCACGAACTTGCGCACGTGCTGCAGCGGCATGAGACGCGTGAGCTGCAGAGCAACGCCATCGACGCGGTCGAGTCGAAGAGCGACGTGCTCAACCTGGTGACCAACGCGCGCGTCGATCCCAACCTGCTGCTGAACTATGTCAAAGTGCAGAAGGGCCGTTTCACGAAGTATCACGTCGACCAGGAACTGCAGGCCGATTCCTGCGCGGTGCGACTGCTGAGCCGCACGCTCGACCGGCAGGCGCTGACCGTGTCGGTGGACGTCTTCGTCGCCGATCTGCCGCAGATGCAGGCAGAGCCAGCGTCGCAGCCGCAACCGCCCGGCCGCCGCTCGTCGCTCGCCGACGCGGGCCGGGCCGCGCAATCGGTACAGGAGATCGTCGATTCGCCCGTCAAGCGGCATCCGACGAACCAGGAGCGCGCGCGCAACCTGCGGGAAATCCAGGCGGAGATTCGTGCCGACGCGCGCGGGCGGTGATCCAGATTGTCGGCGCTCTCGCGCCGGGTCCTGATGCTGCTGGTGCTAGTGCTGCTCACGCTCTTCTGGGGCGTGAACTGGCCTGTCATGAAGCTCGGCGTTGCACAATTGCCGCCGCTTTTTTCCGCTCGATCTGCATCGCCGGTGGCCTGGGCGTGATCTGGGCGTGATCTGGGCGTGGGCCGTCGCGCACAGGATATCGCTGCGTGTCCCGGCCGGCGCCCGGCCGACGATTGCCAGGCTCGCCCTGCCGAACGTGATCGTGTGGCACCTGCTCGCGATCCTCGCCGTCAAGATGCTGCCGTCCGGCCGGGCTGCGATCCTCGGCTACACCATGCCGGTGTGGGCCGTCGTGTTCGGCCTGCTGGTGTTGAACGAACGGCCTCTGCGGCGGCATTGGCTCGGCGTGATCGCGGCGGCGATCGGCATCGTTCTGCTGCTGGCCTCCGAGCTGACCTCGCTGGCGGCGCCCCGATCGGCACGCTGCTGATGCTGACGGCTGCCGCGGCCTGGGGTTACGGCACGCACCTGATGCGCAGGCGTCTGACGGGCATGCCGATCATCGCGCTCACGTTCTGGATGCTCGTGCTCACGCTTGGAGTGCTCATCGGCGCCGTGACGATCTTGCCGCACGGATACCGGGAAACGGCGCTACGAGCCATCCGAGGCGCGCAAACGATCGAATTCGAAAAACGTGGACCGGTCCCAGCTCGCGCCGCGCCATGATGGATGCCGGTGCACGTTTTTGCACAGCCTCGGCCGACTCCCGACGTCTGCCCGAGCCGCCCCAGAGACTGCTATCAGAGCAGACCGGACGTCAGTCGCCCTCATCCCGCCAAGTGACATTACTTCCCAATGTCCCGTTTACGACACCAATGTCGCAGAACAACTCTGCTGGTTGCTAAGAATAACGTTGCAAACCGAGATCTAGGCTTGCGGGCATCCAGCAGTCCGAGACCCGCTTTCAAAGCATGGGTACCGTGAGTCCTCCCTTCGCACAGCATTCGCCTCATACGGTGAGGCGGAAATCGTCTGACGCTAACTCAATCAATCGAACTCAGGCGGCATGTCCCCTAACCGAAGTGGCTTCGCCTTTCACTCATTCAACACGCATCGAGCTGGAAGTACCTTCGAAATCGCGGTCGTCCGACGTTAGAACTTTGCCGTGCGTATCGTGACGTGATGTGGACCATTGCGCATTCAGACGATTCGCAATGGATTCCGCACAGTCTTCGTTTGCTTTCCGTCCGTCACCGTCGTAACCAACGTGTAGTTCCCCTTGGGGACGTCCTTCGGCACGGTGAATCGCAATTGCGAGGTGTGAGTTCCCTGCGCCCGCGTCACTTCCCGCTTGGCCAGTTCTATGGTGTCTGTGGGTCCAACGAGGGCACGGGCTTCCGTGAACTTGATCGAAGCATCCTTCTGCGACGAAAGCGCCGTGTACTCTACGTTCGAAACCACGACTGTGCCAGGTGTTACTTCCTGTGGCGTCAGCGAAGACTTCTCGATCTCGAGGCGATCGCCCGCCACCTGCGGCCCATACCTCTTTTCCGCCTCGGCGCGTGTGGCGTTCTGTTTATCGTAGTAGTTCCCGGCTACGCCACCGATTACAGCACCCGTAGCTGCGCCGATCGCGGCGCCGCGCCAGCCACCCGCGATCGCACCAATCGCTCCACCTGCAACGGCCCCTATACCGGCACCCTGCGCCGTGCCCGATACGTTCTGGTTACTGGCACATCCCGTGAGGTGGCTTCCCGCAACTGCGATCGCGATGAAGCTACATGTGAACCGTTTCATTACTCTCTCCCCAACTCCTGTTCATTCCACAACGAACACTTGATCCTTCACACTCTTCACGCCGCGGAAAGTCCGGGAGATCTGCAAAGCGCGATCCTTGTTTGCTGAATTGGCGGATCCCTTGAGCGTGACGACGCCATCGTCCCCGACCTGTGCCGTAACGCCTCTGACGTCGTGCCCGCGGAGTGCCCGGTTCAGGTCGCCCTCGAGTTTTGATGGATCCAGTGTCAACTCAAACGGCGCAGCCGCAACCTGTGGAGCGGGTCTCGCTTGTGGCTGCGTGGCGATGTTTGCTGACGCGGACTGAGGTTGGCTTGGCTCGGAAACTTCCGGCCTCGAAGCGGGCGGCACCTGAGCATGCGGTTGCGGGGGCATGGGCACGGCATTGGGTAACGCTGCCGCAGCAGTCTGCTGCGACAGCGGGGGAGGTATCGACCCCGACGGCCTTCGCCTTGAATCCGCTTCACGCTTCTCAGCATCCCTGATCAAGCGCTTCACGACCACCGGGTCGATCGGCACGAGGCGCTCGCCGGTTGTTGGATGTACTCCATGCCGGTCGAAGAGCTCTATCGATCCGTCGCCACTGAGGTGATACCACACCAGCGGATTGCCATCTTTGGGATCAAAGAAGTCATGAGCTCGTAGCCGCTCGACCGAGTCCAATGAGAGCTTGTTCGGCTTGTAGACAGTCTCTGTCACCTTGCGCGAAATGATCTGGTCGAGCGGTGTCGCCAGATCGCGCACCTGTTGGAAGGTCTGTGGCATGTGCGTTGAGAAAATCGAGATGCCCACGGCCGTGATCATTACACTGACTACTTTTGCATACACACTGCTAGGGTTCGGACCCACCCCGTAGACGGCCCCAAGCAGTGCGATTGCTGCGGCGCCGACCGGAACGACGACAGCCGTCCCTTCAGTGATCGGTATGACCATGAATGCGAGTGCCAAAAGGAAGCTCAGCAACAGGACGAATCCGATGGCACGGACGACCACACGAACTGCGCGAATTTCGGCGAACTTGGCAGCAAGTGCCCAGACCGGAAGTGTTATGAGTATGAACAGGCTGACCGCTATGCCGCTGACAAGCACCGACAGGACCAGCATCCAAGGCTGCCGAAAGTAGACACCGCCTACGTAGACGGCGCCGGCAACTACCATGACGAGCAGAAGGCCTACCGAAACCTGGACCACGCGCCTTGCGTAGGCGGAAGCAGCCTCCTGGGTCCAGTTGACCGCTTCTGAAAGCGAAACACTTAACGTTGACAAGAGTGCCGTCAGGAAAGACTCTCTCCGTGCCGGCGATGCATTACTGGTCAAATCACCCATGAAGGAGCTCCTCTGGGCTCGGCCCGCGGCGCGGGGCAGCGGTGACTGGCGACAACCGTGCCTCTCTCGTCGGTCATTCTGGCGCTGACCGCGCCACCTTCTCGGACTGCAGTCCGGTCGCCCCTGGCCGAGCATTGATAGTTGATACGCCAATTTCCCTGAGGGGTACAGGGATTTCATCCAAGCTCTGAGGATGGTCAATCTTTTGACGACGCCATAGTTGCGTACGTTCTCGATGGCAACCTAGCCAATCGCAACCGCATTCCATCGAGCCGGCAATTGGCGCGCGAAGCGCAACGCTTCGCGGAGGTGGCTTACGCAGTGGCAGTCGTCAGGACTTAGGAGCTAGGCCGATTTCCGACGAGCCAATGGCGACGTGGTTCGCGATGTCTGCCGCTGCTTAGTACAGCTGTGCCGGGAGCTGAAGTTGGCGCGTCCGCGTTTTGCCGCTCCCCACGGACCGAAACATGTCGGGTACTGCCTCGAACGCCGACCGGAAGCTGCCATGCCAGCCATCCGCTGCGTTGACATTATTGCGCTGATGGCGCGCGCCCTACTCTACCTCCGAGTTCGGCCAACACCTGTCACTGCGTTGCGGTGCACGATCTGCCCGAAAGCGGACTCGGCGGGGTCCGATCCGGCCGAATCGAACAACTCCGGTGACAAGGTCAAGTTAGGCCTTGTGAGTTAGGTCATCATACATAGCGTAAATGCTATACTGCGATCGTGGCTTGGACCATTAGCTTCTACAGTCGGCGGGTTGAGGATGAAATCCTTGCCCTCTCGAGTGGCCTCGTCGCCCGTTTCATTCGATACGCGGAGCGCATGGAGGTCCATGGTCCAGATCTGGGCATGCCGCATACGAG
>Ga0316616_100001141_pt1 | contig 10315 bp, 6 predicted proteins | sample OWC_Aug_M1_C1_D1_FD_207660 | JGI IMG/M metagenome (GOLD analysis project Ga0316616, IMG submission 207660) | Wetland soil microbial communities from Old Woman Creek delta, Ohio, United States - OWC_Aug_M1_C1_D1_B | ecosystem: Environmental > Terrestrial > Soil > Wetlands | place: USA: Ohio...
CCAAAGCGACCACCTCGATAGCACCCCAGACTCCCATCTGGTCCGCCGCCACAATGACAAGCCCGATGACACCTGGGATCCGCTTTCCGATTTCGATTCCAGCGGGGATGTCCTGCTTGGACTGGATCCGGTTGCCGATGGCCGTGGCGGCTGCATCCGCCAGCGCGCAGGAGCGTGATACCACGCACACGGCATCCGCCCGGCCGAAGCTGAGCGAGTGCCCCACGGTGCCGGCGGAGGTGCACACACCCAGCGGATCGTTTTGACCACCGGTACGAATGCCGATTCGCAGGCTCAGTGGTGACGCTCCGGCAAAGACGGCCACCGTAGCCGCTTTTGTGGTTTGGAGAAATATGTCTCCGCCATTTTCAACGATCACCTCGTCGGAATAAGGGATCAACGCTCGGCCTACGTGCTCGGCTACGGCACCGGCGACAGCGGCCATGGGCCCCACCCCGGCGGCCGCACCGGCCGCGACCATATCGAGGACAATGTTCGGCGCGGGTCCGGTCAGCGGCCAAGGGGTGAGCGTGCTGAGGAATGCGGGATACTGGCGGATGTAGGCCTCCAGATATCCCCTTTGCTCCAGGATCATCTCGCGCGTTAAATCGCTCAGGTCGCGGCGCGCCTGCACGTGAAGATCGGTTTCCTTCACCGTGACCTCAAAGGCGGTCAGACGTCCGCTGTTGACGCGTGTGCGGTAGGTTCGCGGCTGGAACATACGGCTCAGGGCCATCAGGACCCAGGACTGGAAAAGCGCATCGTCACTCCTTCCGCCTAATCGCCGGTCGGTATGTAGGCCGGCCTCAGGTTTTCGGGGCACAGACTTAGAAAGTACTGATCCGTCATGCCGGCGACAAAATCCCGGACCACCTCGGCCGGCTGATGGCGTGCAAAATAGTCGTCAGACATGCCGTTGAGAAAACGTTTGAAAATCACCGAGTCCGTCCGCTGCTTTTCCAAGTCCTCCAGAAAGCGGTCGAAAAGGTGTTTGAACAGTTCCCGGATGAGGGCGCTGTGAGGCTTCATCCGGGGGTTGAGGTAAATACGCTCCAGGTTGAATCGTTTGAGCCCTTTGAGCGCCTCGGACACCTCGGGGCTGAAGGCGACAAAGTCCCTTCCATGACTGTTACGGATAATGTCGGTGGTAAGGTTGAACACGATGGTTCCGTTGGTGTCGCCCAGAACCGCGACGCTCGGGGCGGGCAGATCGGAACGCCGAATGAGGCCGAGGCGGATGGCGTCTTCGATATCCCGGCCGATATAAGCGACGGTGTCGGCCATGCGCACGACGCAGCCTTCCAGCGTCATGGGGACCAGTTCAGTATCGGGGTTGCCGACTTTGGCCGCCATTTCCGTTTGCAGATCGGCAAAGGATTTTTTCCGCCGAGGCGCCAGCGCCGGGGTGTGGACTTCCCCGTCGTGGCTGAGAATACCGTCTAGCGTCTGCAGGCAAAGGTTCCAGCCCTTGCCCTTGCGCTCCACGAGGTCGAGAAAGTGAACACTTTGAACATTGTGCTGAAAGGAACCGATGCCGTGCTCCCGGCAGAGCGCGGAGAGAAACCGCTCGCCGTCGTGACCGAAGGGGGTGTGACCGATGTCGTGGCCCAGGGCGATGGCCTCGATCAGGTCCTCGTTCAACCCTAAAAAGCGGCCGATCGACCGGCCGATTTTGGAGACCAGCTGCACGTGCAACACCCGGTGGGTGATGTGGTCGTTGCGGATCAAATAAAATACCTGGGTCTTGTCGATATAGCGGGCATAGGCGCGGGAATGAAGAATCCGGTCCACATCCACGGAAAACGCCTGACGGTAGCCTGAGGATAAGAACTCCTCCGCCTCGCGACGGACGGCCAAGGCGTTGGGGGTGGCGTAAGCCGACAGGGTTTGCGCCTCCTTCTGTTCGAGGCTCGCCCGGATGGACTTCAGGTCCAGCGGTTCAGATCTCATGCCGTTCAATCATCATCTCCATCAGACCGGTATAGTCAATTCCTGCTTTCCGAAAACCCTCCCGCCCGTATTTCATGTTGGCCTCCAGCACGTAGAAGCTTCCGTCGAATTGGCAAATATCGATGCCCACATCGTCCCAGCCGCACGCCTGGGCCGTGTGCAGCGCCAGCTGCAGCGCGGCGTCCGGCACAGGATCCAGACTGATGCTGGCCCCGACGGCAACGTTGGAACGAAAGTCATCATCCGGCGCGATCCGCCAATAGGCATGGGCGACTCTGCGGCCGATGACGACAATCCGCATGTCGCGGTCAAGGGGAAGATAATCCTGGATGTAAGCCACGCTGCTGCGGTCGAGGTAGTCCTCCAGGTTCTCGCGGTTGCGGATCAGAAATACGCCCCTGCCCATGGCCGATCCCCGGCCGATCTTGGCAATGAATGGAAATTGGAAATGATCGGTGATGGTCTGTTTCTGGGTTTTTCCATAGAAGACCCGGGTTCGCGGGTGCGGAATGCCCGCCAGATTAAAGAGGGCGGTCTGCTTGATCTTGTCCTGGACGCATTTGTAAGTGTGGTAACTCGGAAACGTGTTCTTGCCGATGGCATCGAACAGATCGGCATAAAAGGTTGTCGGATAATAGATGGTATCCGCCTTGCGGATCAGATCGCTTTCCTCGGGTCGGTAGTCGCTGAAATTCGTGCGTACCCCGAGAGTGATGACATTGCGGCACTGCCTCAGGCGCCCTTCCAGGGCGATGACCGAACGCTGGAATTTCATTAAATTTTAGCTTGAAACTGTTAAAGATGGTTCGTTGAAAATTTCGATAATCCTTTTCAAACCGCGTTCGGTATGGCTCCCCTTCCAATACACCCGCCCGCATTTCGGACACTGGCGGAAACGGGTCTGGGTATCCCATACGTAGTCCGGTACAAGCCGCTGAATGTCATCCTTGGAAACAAATACGATCGGCTCGTTGCAGATGATGCAGCGTGAAAAGGGCCGGAGATCTTCAAGACGGATGGCCGTTTTTCGGATCAGCTCAACGACTTGATCACGGGGATGGTTGGATTGAATGAAGATCGTTCTCAGCGTGGCATGCACCCGGAGTGATTGGTGCGTCCGGGTCAGAAAGGTTCTTTCCGATTCGATGCGCTGCATAAACGTCCCTCTGGGGTATTCGATTTCCGAGAGGGTGTCAAACCCCATGAGCCGGAGCCATTTGCCCAGCCGCCCAAGGGTTCTTTCCACGGCAAAGGAGGTTGGCATGGGTGTCGAAAAAAAGTAGTCGGTAATTAGAGCCTTTGGATGAGGTTACTATAAATGATCGCATGAAAGGGGTCAATGGCCAGGATTGCTCAGAATCGGATTGGTTTTTCGGAAAATCTCCGCTGCCAAGCCGCTTCCGCAAGACCTGTGCCGATGCACTCATTCTCAAGAATTTCCCGACGGTACCGATAATACATGTGGGATTTGCACCGCTCTCACAAGCCCCGAAGGAAACCCCATGCGGAAGTGGAAAATCCTTTTTGGCGTTCTGGTCCTCACGGCCGTTGCGGTGGCCGTCCTGGCCAAGGACCATCTGAACCGCAATATCATCCGGTTGAAAAGTGGGCGGATCATCCCCGTCGACCGCGTGTGGGAGTCCGGAGCCGATCTGTTTTACGAGAACGAGAAGGAAATCCATTTTGTGAGGCTGGCGGATATTCAGTGCATCGAAAAGCAGAGCATTTCCCTTCTGGTGCACACCACCGGCACCCGGGTCACGTACGCTGCGGACCAGTGGGTAAAGGCCTTGAATCCGCTGCTTCAGGACGGTTTGGAATTAACGCGTCATTCGCGCTTAACCCGGTGGCTGATTATCGGTTCGGTGGCTGCCCCGGTCCCTTTAATCCTGGTCCTGCGCTGGGTCCGCAACCGGGCCAAGAAAAAGAAGTTTGCTAAACCTTCTGCGGCGGCAAAGGAAGCCGGGCAGGAGATGCCCAAGCGCGCCGACGTGGTGCGCTTTTTTTTGGGGCTTTATCGCCATCAGTTGGGAGCCGGGCCGGAACTGCCGGCGGAGTTCGTGCAGCTGCCGTCCGTCCTCTCCGGTCCCAAACAGATTTACGAATTGCGGGTAAAAAACGGGAGCGAATGGATCAAACGACGCATGACCCTCGGACCGTTGGGGGAGGACAGTGGCAGCAGGAGCAAATGCTACTATGTCATCTTCGACCAGCATTTGGTCGTAAAGATACCTCCCAAGCCGATCAGAGATTTCGAAGACTATGTCGCCAGCATCAAAAAAGAACGACATATTGTCGAACGCTTGGCCCCCAAGGAGTGCATCGTTCCCAAGGTATCCGTCATTTTGAGCCAGATCCATCACCTATCGTCTCTGCCGGGCACCCCGCCGGACGCGCTCGAAGAAAAATACATCGACTGGCTTCGAAACAACCCGGCCTATCAGGACTATTTGAAAATCAAGGGAACCTTTGTCTTTTTTATGGACCTCTCGCGCTACTACTTCCTGGGTCACATCATCGACGGCTTCCACGACCTAACCGATCCTATCCGCTCGGAGATCGGCTCCACCATCGACCTCATCCGCTATCCGGTCAAGTTCAAAGAACGTTACGGCGAGGAGAATGAATCCGTCGGTTTTGAAATCCGGGATCTCTATTACCAATGTGAAGCCGAAGTGCGGCAACTGCTGAAAAACCACGCTAACGCCGCGGCCGTGACCCCTTACCGCATCCAAGTGTGGTTCCTGAATTTTCTGGAAAAAAATGACATTTGCGAATCGGATCCCGCGGTACCCCCCGAGATGGCTTCCGGCATTGCGGCCATCTTCGGGCGGCTGTTTGAGAAATACCGCATCTCGGTGGAAGCCTACCTGGGCGCCATCCGCGCCTTCGCCGGGCGCCTCTCCCTGGAACAAAACCGCCACATCATATCCGGCATTCTGACCAACTTGCTGGACCTTCTGGTCTGGCTCAGCGAGAAAAAGGTGGCCATGCGGGACCTGAAGCCCGACAACATCCTGGTGGCCGGCGATCCCCAGAAATACCCGGCGTTTCTGAGATCGGTCGCGGACTATTCGTTGGGCTTCATCGACGTGGAAACAGCGGTCTATCTCGGGACCTCCGGAGATGCCGAGATCAAACAGCCCCTGCTGGGCGGTACGCCGTATTATGCCACTCCCTCCCATCTTTTTCCGAATACGGTCCTGCGCGCCGGTTTTGCCGACATCGCCGGGATCCTGCACTTTCAAGACTGGCAGGCGGTGCTGGTGATGATTTTTAAAACGGTCACCGGAGAGCTTCTCTTTGAGCACACCGCCCAGTTGTTTGGCGACATCAAAACGCGGGTGGCCAACTCCCTGCGCCGGAGCGAACCCTTGGAAAGCCAGATGGAAGACGTCAGTCGAATGTTCTGGCGCAGCGCCGTAGCCGAGTTCCGCGCCAAAATGAAAGCGCGCGAAAGCGCCTTGAAATGTGTGGAGCTCGCCATTCCGGAAGCTGCGAAGGTTTTGTTCGTTCAGGTACTCCAGCGCGACATCGCATCCATCCAGGGCTCGATCCAGGACCTCGTCGAGGCCCAACGGTATTTCGCTTCTGCCGAGAGCCGCGAACAGCTTCTGAAATCCTCACACCGCCGAATCGGCCAGCTCCTGGGAGCCATGCAGGCCAAGATGCAGACCGCCAAGCCGGCGCCGGACGCACTAGGGGCCACCCAACGTTTCCTGCAGCATCTCTCCATGCTCAAGGCTCTGATCGAACGCAAATCGCAGATGATCGACGCCCTGCAAAGGACAGCCGCACCCCGCCTGAGCGCCTACGAGGTGATTCTGCTTATGTTCAATAGTGTTTTCACGTCCATGTACCGCCGGGATTGGAACACGCTGGTGGAGGAGTCGCCCAGCCTGAGCTTTCCGTCCAACGATGAGCTGTCGCTCGCCACCACGATTTAGACGGTCACAAGACATGGTGGCCGTTTGGCATTTCTTTCTTATTGACGCCAAAGCCGCCTGCGGTGTAACTTTGACCTATCAAGGCCGGTTTTCCCGGCGAAGACCGCGGGTCAAGGTCTCAACCGGCTCACGTTCGGATGCAGACCTCCTCCCGCACATCGGGAGCCGCTACAGGGTTTTTCCGCCGAACTGAAGGACAACCATGCCGCGGATGACGTCCAACCCCCTCCCGCTCGGACTGCTTGCTCTCGCGCTGATGGTGATCTGCTGCGTCGGCAGCGTGGCGGCCGCCGAGGAAATCCGGCAGCCGGTGCGGTCCGGAAGCTTCTATCCCGCGGAGGCCCAGGAACTGCGGCAGCTCATCGACCGGCTGACGCAGCAGGCGCGCGTCTCGCACCCGAACCTTCCAGACGGGAAATCTCTCAGAGCGCTCATTCTGCCGCATGCCGGTTATATGTATTCCGGACCGACGGCCGCTCACGCCGCACGGGTGCTATCCGAGAACCAGTTCACGAAAGTTCTGGTGATGGGGCCCGATCATTTTTTGGGCTTTTCCAACGGCGCCATCCCTACGGTTCAAGCCTTCCGCAGCCCACTGGGACTGATCCCCGTAAGCCCCGCCGCCCGGGATCTATTGAAACAATCCGATCTCTTCCAGGCGCTGTCGCCCACGGACGACCGTGAGCATTCCGTAGAGGCGGTTCTGCCCTTTCTGCAAGTCTACCTCAAGCGCTTTGAGTTGATCCCCGTCGTCGTCGGCCGCGCCGATATCAACCGCGTATCCAGCGCTCTAATGTCTGTCCTCGATCACCAAACCCTGGTAGTGGTCAGCTCAGACCTGTCTCACTACCTGTCCTATGCCGACGCCCAAGCCCGGGATCGCAAGACCATCGACGCCATCCTTTCCATCGATCGCCAGGCGCTGGTCCGGCGCGATAACGCCGCTTGCGGGGTGGATTCGATCGCGATCCTGCTGGCCATGGCGGCGCGCTTCGGATGGCGCCCGGTGCTGCTCAACTACCTGAACAGCGGTGACACCGCCGGGGACCGCTCGCGGGTGGTTGGCTATGCCGCCATCGCCTTTCTGGGAGACCCGCCTATGCCAGAGCTGAAAGACTCATCTCAACGTCTCGACGTCGAAAAGGGCAAAACGCTCGTAAAGCTCGCGCGCAGCACTCTGATGGAAAAATTTGGCCGCCAACTGCAGCCGGCCGAGGTGGACCAGCTGCGCTCCGCGCTGCAGGACCCTTCGTTCCAGGCCCACTGCGGCACCTTCGTCACCCTCAAGCTGCGGGGCCAGCTGAGGGGCTGCATCGGCAACCTCACCACGACCGATCCTCTGGCCGAAGGCGTCCGCCGCAACGCGATCAATGCCGCGTTCCACGACCCGCGTTTCTCACCGCTCACGGAGCAGGAGCTCACCCGGGTCGACATCGAAGTCAGCGTTCTCACCGAGCCTCAACCGCTGGAGTACACCGATGGAGCGGAACTTCTGCGGAAGCTGCGCCCCAATGTCGACGGGGTGATCATTCGCAAGGGTTACGCCAGCGCCACCTTTCTGCCTCAGGTCTGGGAGCAACTGCCCAAAACCGAAGACTTCCTGAATCACCTTTGTCAAAAAGCGGGGCTGCCCCGGGACGCCTGGAAACAATCCAAGCTCGACGTGTCGACCTATCAGGTCCAGTATTTTGAAGAAAAGCATTGAAAGGCCCGTCGTCGCCATCGTCATCGCCACGGGTGTGGCGTCCGTCGTAACCCAACTCGTCGCCATCCGGGAGTTCTTGAGCCAGTTCCAGGGCAACGAAGTCGTCATCGCATTGATTCTCTTCTGTTGGCTGGTGCTGGGCGGCGCCGGGACGCTTCTGTCTCGACCGGCCATAACCCGCCGGTTCGCCACATTCGAAGTGCTGTGCGGATTCTCTCTCGTACTCATGGTTTTGGCGACATTCACCATCTTAGGGGCTCGCCTGCTAAGAGATGTTTTTTTTCTCCGCGGCGCCTCGGTCGGTTTCTATCCCACTTTTCTTTTTGTCTTGGCGATCACGACTCCCTACGCTCTGCTCATCGGATTTCTGCTGCCTTTCAGTCTCTTCGTCATGCGATCTCAGCGCCCGGACTACCCCGGCGCTTTGGTTTACATCTGGGACAGCATCGGTGACATCAGCGGGGGAGCGCTTTTTTCGTTCCTTTTCGTTTTTCTACTGACTCCCTTGCAGGCAATCTTCGCCGCCCACCTGCCCCTGCTGGTGATCATCCTGTTCTTGCGGCCATCGGCCCGCCGGCCCCTTTATTTTGCCGCCGCCGTCGTCTTTGGGGTGCTTTTGGCAGCGGTGATACTGGAGCGGACCACCCTCACATCGCGCTACAGCCAACTGGTCCATTATCAAGAGACCCGCTACGGCCGGCTGACCATCGTTCAGCAGCAGGACCAGCTAACCCTGTTTCAGGACGGCAATCCCACGATGAGCAGTCAAAACGAGGCAGCGGCCGAAGAGGCGGTGCACTATGCGCTGGCCCAGCTGGACCATCCACGGAGCGTCCTGACGATATCGGCGAACAGCGATGTGATGGAGGAGCTGGAAAAGTACGGCCTCGAATCCATTGACTACGTCGAGCTCGACCCGGACCTAACCGAAGTCCTTTTTCGGTTCAACCTGGTAAAACGCGTGCCCGGGCTGCAGGTGATCCACGGCGACGCGCGCGCTTTCCTCTCAGAGGCTTCCTCGGTCTACGACGCCATCTTGGTCAATCTTGCCGACCCGGAGACGTTCCAGACCAACCGGTTCTTTACCGATCGTTTCTTTTCTCTGGCGCGCACGCATCTGACAGATCAGGGAGTGCTCAGTTTCTCGTTGCAAGGCTTTCAGAACTACCTCGCGGAACCTCAACGCCGCAAACTCTCCTCCCTTTACCGCACCGCACGTGCCTATTTCCCTCATGTCCTGATGCTGCCGGGCCAGCGGGTATTCTTCCTCTGCAGCGGCCGCCCCCTAGAGATCAATATTCCCGACGCCCTGGCGAGCAGAGGCATCCCGACCGCTTACATCAGCGCCTATTACGAAGGCAATGTAACGCCGGATCGAATTTCGCGGCTGCGCGGACTGATGGAGCCGGCGTCACCGCCGAACACCGAACTGGCTCCCTACGTCATGCGCACCGTTTTCTGGGAGTGGTTCGCAAAGTTCGAGACCTCGCCGCTGTGGTTCATCGGCGGCATTGGCGGTCTGCTGGCGCTCTATTTTTCTCGCATCAGCCGGGTAGAGTTCGTGCTTTTTTCCACCGGCTGGATGGTCATGGGTAGTGAAATCCTGGTCATTTTTGCGTTTCAGATCTTTTTTGGTTATATTTATTTCAAGATCGGTATCATCGTTACTGTCTTCCTGAGCGGACTTTTACCGGGAGCCATCTGGGGCCGGCGTTGGGCGCATCGGCCTCGGCGAGTTCTGGTTCTGGCGGATGCAGGCCTCATCGGCCTTCTGGGCCTCACCTTCATCGCCGTGCACGCCGGCGATCGCTTGCCGCAAGCGATTTACCTCATTCTCGCTTTCGGGATATCGCTGGGGTGCGGCCTGCAGATTCCGGCGGCGCTGCATATGAAGGGGGACGGGAGCGCGGCGGCCACCGCCGTTTTCTCAGCCGACCTGATCGGTGCCGCTCTCGGAACCCTCGTGATGAGCACGATCTTGATCCCTTATATGGGTATCACGGGAGCTATCGGGGGGTTGTTCGTTTTGAAACTGGTCAGTCTGCTAATGGCGGGCATGCTCGATGGAAAACCTTTCGCGAAGACGGTTTCTGATTAGCGGAGGTCGTTTTCTCGCATCCTGCGCCGCGGCGACGGCGCTCGATCCGATCGCCGGCTGTCTATCAAAGGCCTGGGCTCAGGAAGACATCCGTGGGACGGTTTTTAAAGGCGATGGCCCGAAACAACTCTGGAAATGGTCGCGGGAGGGGTATGGCTACCAGGTGCTGGACGAAAAGCGTGTCGCCTGCCTCATCTGCCCCAACCACTGCGTGCTTTCGCCGGGTGACCGCAGCGTATGCCGCTCACGGGTTAATTTCGACGGGAAGCTCTATAGCTTGGCCTACGGCAACCCCTGCGCCGTGCACATCGACCCGATCGAGAAGAAACCGCTCTTTCATTTCATGCCCCAGACCAAATGCTTTTCCCTGGCGGCCGCCGGGTGCAACTTTCGCTGCTTGAACTGCCAGAACTGGGAGATCTCCCAGGCCAAGCCTCACGAAGTTCAACATCGGGAGCTCTTCCCGGAAGCGGCCGTCCTGGCCGCCCAGCAGTCCGGATCGTCTTCCATCGCCTACACTTACTCCGAGCCGGTCACTTTCTATGAATACATGTTGGATACCGCCCGCTCGGCCCGCGACGCCGGACTGAAGAATCTGCTCATCTCAAACGGCTA
>Ga0316616_100001142_pt1 | contig 10314 bp, 9 predicted proteins | sample OWC_Aug_M1_C1_D1_FD_207660 | JGI IMG/M metagenome (GOLD analysis project Ga0316616, IMG submission 207660) | Wetland soil microbial communities from Old Woman Creek delta, Ohio, United States - OWC_Aug_M1_C1_D1_B | ecosystem: Environmental > Terrestrial > Soil > Wetlands | place: USA: Ohio...
CGAGCAGCGGTCCGACCGTCACTGCGGGCACGATGCCCACGGCGAGGCAGATGACGACCAGAACTTCGACCGGAACGCGCATGAAGCGCGGCGGTTCATGCGGAGTACGCGTCAGCCCGACCGGCTCCCCGTTGAAGAAGACGTCGTGGATGAAACGGGCGCTGTAGGCGACGCTGAAGATGCCGGCGACGGTCGCCCCGATCGGCAGCGCAAGGGCGAGCAGCCGCGGACCCTCGGCCGCGACCGCGACGCCGAAGAACATCTCCTTCGACAGGAATCCGTTGACCAGCGGCACTCCCGCCATTGCGGCGCTCGCCACCACAGCCAGCGCGCCGGTCCACGGCATGTATTTCCACAGTCCGTTCAGCTGGCGCATGTCGCGCGAGCCGGTTTCGTGGTCGATGATGCCCGCCGCCATGAAGAGCGAGGCCTTGAACGTCGCGTGGTTGAGGATGTGAAATACACCGGCCACCACTGCAAGCGCATTGTCGAGTCCGAACAGCAGCGTGATCAGTCCCAGATGGCTGATCGTCGAATAGGCGAGCAGGCCCTTGAGGTCATGCTGGAAGATCGCGAGATAGGCACCGACGATCAGCGTCGTCAGGCCGGTCAGGCTGACGAGCCAGAACCACTCGTCGGAGTGGCTGAGTGCCGGATACAGGCGCGCCAGCAGGAACACGCCGGCCTTCACCATCGTCGCGGAATGCAGGTACGCCGACACCGGCGTCGGCGCCGCCATCGCGTGCGGCAGCCAGAAATGGAACGGGAACTGCGCGCTCTTCGTGAACGCCCCGAGCAGCACCAGCACGAGTGCCGGAACATAGAGCGGATGCACACGGATCGCGTCGCCGGCCGCCAGCACGGCATCGAGCTGGAAGCTGCCGACGATGTGACCGAGCAGCAGCACACCGCCGAGCAGCGCGAGACCACCCGCACCCGTGATCGTCAGCGCCATGCGGGCGCCCTCACGCGCGTCCTCGCGATGGTTCCAGTAGCAGATCAGCAGGAAGGAAGACAGGCTGGTGGCTTCCCAGAACACCACCAGCAGCAGCAGGTTGTCCGCGAGCACGAGCCCCAGCATCGCGCCCATGAAAAGCAGCAAGTAACGGAAGAATCGCGCGGCAGGGTCGCCCGGGTCGAGGTAGTAGGCGGCGTAGAGCACGACCAGCGCGCCAATGCCGCATATCAGCAGCGCGAACACCCACGCCAGGCCGTCCATGCGGAATCCGAACGTCAGGCCAAGTGTCGGCAGCCAGTCGATTGACCAGCGCAACACCTCACCCTGGAAGATCTGCGGAGCGGCCGCCAGCACCAGCGCCAGCGCCGCCAACATCACGACACCGGCCACCCACGCGGCTGTGCGCCGCCGCTCGTTCGGCACGATGCCGAGCAGCGCAGCGCCGGCAAACGGCAGCAGCGCCAGCAGCAGCAGGCTCATGAACCGGTACGGGGCTTGCGCACCAGCACGACAATCATCGTGATCACCGTGATCGGAATGACGAAGCTCATCATCACCGTCGAGAACGGTTCGAGCGCCGCATGCTTCTGCGCAGCCAGGATCAGATACGCGACGTAAAAGACGTAGTACAGCAGGAACACGCCGCCCTCCCAGCGCGCGATCTGGCGACCGGTGACGAAGACCGGCAGACAGGCGAGCGCGACGGCCAGCATGACCCAGATGTCGAAGGCCAGCAGTGCCGGGGCCATGGTCAAGCCATGGCTGCCTGAGGCCAGACCGGACAGTCCGAGGCAACCGAGGATGTTGAACGTGTTGCTGCCGATCACGTTGCCGACGGCGATGTCGCGCTGGCCCTTGAGCGCGGCCGCGATCGAAGTCGCAACCTCCGGCATCGACGTGCCGGCGGCGACGATCGTCAAGCCGATGACGAGATCGCTGACGCCCATCGCCTTGGCCACGTTGACGGACGCAGCCACCAACCAGTCCGCGCCGTAGACCAGCGCGACGAGCCCGACGACGATGAGTGCGATCTGCACCGGTACGGAGTCGTCCCAGGCGCCGGTTCGCGCCGGCCGGAAGTCCTCAGCGTACTCGGCCTGCGCCAAGCTGGTTTCCCGCCGCGACTGCCGTACCAGGAAGACGGTGTACGCGATCAGCAGCGCGAACAGGAATGCGGCATCCCAGAGACTGAGCCTGCCGTCCAGGCCCAGCACCAAGAGCAGCAGCGACGCGCCGACCATGATCGGCACCTCCTGGCGGATCAGCTGAACATTGACGACGAGTGGCGTGATCAGCGCGCTGACACCGAGGATGAACAGCACGTTGAAGATATTGCTGCCGACGACGTTACCGATGGCCAGGTCAGTCTTGCCGTCGAAGACGGCGCCCACTGAAACCGCCACCTCGGGCGCACTGGTGCCGAACGCGACGATCGTCAGCCCGACGACCAGCGGGGAGATGCCGGCAGAGAGCGCCAGCTTGGAGGCGCCGCGCACCAGCAGCGATGCGCCGCCGACGAGCGCCGCCAGTCCAAGCAGAAAAAGTAGGAGGTTCATCGTCGGGTCGCGCGCAGCAGCCGGGCGGTATCGCCCCGGAGTATAGGCAGCGGACCGCGTCGACCCGGCGGCGCGCGCCTCAGTGCTTGCGCGGCTTGACGAAAGGCAAGCGCCCCCAGTGGAGTAACGGGCTCCTGGAACCGGTCAGGCAGGTACGGCTACAGCACGTAGCGGGCAAGGTCCTCGTTACCCGCCAGATCGGCCAGGCGCGCGTCCACGTAAGCCGCGTCGATGCGCACCGCGCCGCTGCTGGTCGTCAATCCGCTGCCCGCATCGAACGACACTTCTTCGAGCAGCTTCTCGATGACCGTGTAAAGCCGCCGCGCACCGATGTTCTCAGTCTTCTCATTGACCGCGTAGGCGATCTCCGCCATGCGGTGTATGCCGTCATCGGTGAACTGCAGTTCGCAGCCGTCGGTGCCGAGCAGCGCGCGGTACTGCTGCGTCAGGCTGGCGTCGGTGGTCTTCAGGATGCGCTCGAAGTCATCCACGGTCAGCGAATCCAGCTCGACGCGGATCGGAAAGCGGCCTTGCATTTCTGGAATCAGGTCCGAGGGCTTGGCGAGGTGAAATGCCCCGGAGGCGATGAACAGGATGTGGTCGGTCTTGACCATGCCGTACTTGGTGTTGACGGTCGTGCCCTCGACCAGCGGCAGCAGGTCACGCTGCACGCCCTGGCGCGAGACATCGGCGCCCTGCAGTTCCGAGCGCGAGGCGATCTTGTCGATCTCGTCGATGAAGACGATGCCATTGGATTCGGCGTTCGCGACCGCGCGTGTCTTCAGGTCCTCGTCGTTGACAAGCCGCGCCGCCTCCTCGTCCGTCAGCGCCTTCATCGCCTCAGCCACGCGCATGCGCCGCGTTTTGCGCCGGTCGCGCCCCATGTTGGCGAACATCGACTGGATCTGCTGCGTCAGTTCCTCCATGCCTGGCGGCGCCATCACTTCCAGTGACGGCGACACCGCGCTCAGCTCGACGTCGATTTCCCGGTCGTCGAGTTCGCCCTCACGCAGCTTCTTGCGGAATTTCTGCCGCGTCGCGTTCTCCTCATCACGACCGCCCGCGGCGAAGCCGACGTCGCGCGACGGCGGCACCAGGATGTCGAGGATGCGGTCCTCGGCAGCGTCCTGCGCGCGCGTCGAGACCTTCTTCATCTCCGCCTCGCGAGTCTGCTTCACCGAGATGTCGACGAGATCGCGGATGATCGTGTCGACATCGCGGCCGACATAGCCGACCTCGGTGAACTTCGTCGCCTCCACCTTGATGAACGGCGCATCCGCCAGACGCGCCAGACGGCGTGCGATCTCGGTCTTGCCGACGCCGGTGGGTCCGATCATCAGGATGTTCTTCGGCGTGATCTCGGCGCGCAGCGGATCCGGCACCTGCTGCCGGCGCCAGCGGTTGCGCAGTGCCACGGCCACCGCGCGCTTGGCGCGGTCCTGGCCGACGATGTGCTTGTTCAGTTCGTGGACGATTTCGCGGGGAGTCATCATAAGTATTTCACTTCGCGTGTACGCGACGGCTGTGCCGTCGCACGTGCACGCGAAGTGCTCAAGTTAGAGCGCGCTCCCTTCGGAGCGGCCGCGCGTACGCGCGCTGGTCAACTGCAAGGAGCGGCCCTTGGCCGCGGCTGGGAGGAACGTCACGCATGGCAGGCATGCCGGCTGACAGGCGGCATGCCGCTCAGTCCAGCGATTCGATCGTGTGGCTCTGGTTGGTGTAGATGCACAGGTCGCCGGCAATCGTCAGCGCCTTCTTCACGATGTCGGGCGGGAGCAGTTCGGTGTGTTCGAGCAAGGCGCGGGCCGCGGCCTGGGCGTAGGGGCCGCCGGAGCCGATCGAGATCAGCCCGAGTTCGGGCTCGAGCACGTCGCCGGTGCCGGTGATGATCAGCGACGCCTCGCGGTCGGCCACCGCCAGCATGGCTTCCAGCCGCCGCAGGATGCGGTCGGTGCGCCAGTCCTTTGCAAGCTCGACGGCGGAGCGCACCAGATGACCCTGGTGCTTTTCCAGCTTGGCCTCGAACCGCTCGAACAGGGTGAAGGCATCGGCCGTCGCGCCGGCAAATCCGGCGAGGATGCGGTCGTGATAGAGGCGACGCACCTTGCGTGCGGTCTGCTTGACAACGATGTTGCCGAGTGTGACCTGGCCATCGCCACCCATCGCCACGGCGGACCCGCGGCGAACCGACACGATGGTCGTTCCGTGAAAGGCTTCCATTGCGAACTCCGGCCGAAGAAGACCGGAAGTCTAGATGGGGACGATCAGACCCGCCGCAACTGCACGTCGGCCACCATGTCGACACCGAGCAGGGAGAACAGCGCGGCGATCAGGTGGTTGACGTTGCGGAACTCGATCGTGACACCCCCCTGGCGCAGCTTGGTCAGCAGGGTCAGCAGCGAGGTCGCTGTCGCGAATTCGATGCGCTTGAGGTAGGTGCAGTCGACTGCCAGCCGCTTCTCCGTCTTGGCCTCGACCAGCAACCGGCCGAACTGCGGCTCGCCGTTGCCGCGCACGGTGCCGCGCCACTGCATGCCGTCGTCGACCTCGACCGGCTTGTCAGCCGGTGTCGCCGCGCGCGTCTTCAGGCTCGGGGGCGGCGGCTCCCACGACGGCGGCGACACCTCGTAGGTGATGCAATACTGAATGCCGGTTTCCTCAAAGTCGTGCTGGCGGTTCAGCAGCCGGAACACTTCGAGCAGCAGCATCCACGCGGCATCGCTCTGGTCGCGGCGGCCCGGCTCGACAGCGGCACGCAGCGGCGTAATCAGCTGGTCAGCGCCCAGCACCATCAGTTCATGGCTGGCGCGCTTGAAAGCGTTGATGACGCGCAGCAACAGTTCGGCGCCGACAAGGTCGATCTCGCGCACGCCGGAAGAGTCGAGCGTCAGCGACTGATGCTGGACCGAGTGGTTCTTGAGCTGCTCGAGCACCTTGACGACGTTGGCATCGACCACATCGGGCAGGCGCACGATCGGCGCGCCATCCGCGGTCTTGCCTGCGGACGCAGCAGTCGCTTCGTCCTTGTAATCGATCCAGGCCGGCGGGGAGCTTTCGAAGCGCAGCACGTACTCGATCGTCAGGTTGTCGAAGCTCGCTTTGTCGCCGCGCTGCTGGAACAGCTCGAACAGCATCAGCCAGGCACGCTGGGCCGCATCGCCGAGCGCATCCGAGTGAATCGCGGCACGCAAGCCGGCCTCGGCCGGCTCGATCAATCCATTGGCGAACAGGATCGCTGCCTCCTCGATCGCAGAGCCCGAGCCCTCGCCGTGAATCTCGATCGCGTTCGCGTTGCCCTGCCATTCCTCCAGGCTCAGGTCGACGCTTTCCGGGCCGCGATCCCGCGCCGTGGTCGTCTGCGGCACGGGCTGCTCCACCGGCTGCTGCGACAGGCGTCCGAGCGTCGAATTTGCAGCGGAATTGGAGAACAACGGGCCGCCGCCCGAAGGCCGCATGAAGTCGCGCGCCATCTCGGACTCGATGGCATCGATCTTGGCCGCCGTCTCCATCGCCAGCGTGCGGTGCAGGTCCTTGTCCGGCACCGTGCTCTCGGTGTTCGCTGGCTTGGGCAGCGTCGCGGAAGCATTGCGGTTGACCGGCGCGGGCAGCGGACGTGCGCTGGATCGGGACGAGCGTCCGGATCCGCCCTTGGCGGTCGACGCACTCGAATCCTTCGGATCTTTCTTGAAGAAGGAAAAGACCACGCTGCCTGCTTGTCTCGTTTACCCCGAACTGCCGTTACTGTTGTGCTTCCAGGCCCCTCTGCCAAGTTACGGCAGGTGCGGGTTCGACCAGAGATCAGACCTCATCCCCATAAGACGCGAGCTTCGGCTCGTAAACCGCCCTCCACCGTTCCACGTCGGGGTCAAAAGCGCACCCGCCCGGCGCAAGACCGCTGAGCGCCAGGGTTCGTTCCATAGTAACAACATTCGTTCCCCGGCAAACCGTTGATCTGGGCGGCTATCCCGCCTGTCGGCTACCACGGCACCAGCCGACCGGACTACTTGGATGCCGCCACAAGCTGGGCATCGCTGAGCCGGTAGTAAAGCCCGAACGGGTCCTCCGTCAGCACCGCCAGCCGACCGGACAGCACCACCGGTTCGTAAGTGTGCTTGATGGCGTTCTTCGATTTCACCTCGACGATGTACTCCGGGCCGAGGGATAGACAGAACGGGCAGTGCGGTGGCCGCATCGTCAACAGGAAGTGCGAGTGCTTCTCCCCAGCCGTGATCGGCAACATGTAGCCCTGCAGCCGGATCTCCTGCTGGTCCAGTTTGCTGACATCCGCGCTGAACTGCGGGACTACCTTCTTGCCCACCTGAACGGACTTGACCTGTCCCAGCGTTTTCCATGACACGACGCCCTTGAGTTCGGGAAGGTCGTTCAGCAGCTGGGGGTCTATCGGCAGGCCCATGCCGGGCGCAGGTCCGGTCGCGGGGACCTGCGCCGCCGCGACTCCGGCCGCCAGGGCGGCCACGAGGCACAGCGCCTGCAAGCCGCGAGGTATCAGGTGTGCATCCATAGTCTTGAGCTTCAATACCCATGCTGAGGCGATGAATAGCCTCAGTGTGCGTGCCGCATTCCACAATATTGTCCCACTGCGATGCCCTTGCAAGCCTCGCGCAGCCGTTCCTGGCACTGCTTTTCAGGGTTTCCGGCTTCCAGGCACTTGGCCGCCTCCTCGTGCGCCCGTGCCATCTGACGGTGTCTGGCGATGTCGTCGTTGCGATGAACCTGGTCGGCGGAGGGCTTGGCCGGTGACGTCGCGCCGGTCGAGGCGGGCGCTTGCGCACCGGCGAGCGACGCACTCACCAGCAAGAACAGTGCAGCAAGATTCTTGATCATGCTTAACCCATTGCGAGAACCCGGGACACATCCATCCGCGCCGCCCGCCAGGCCGGCAACACCGCCGCCAGAGTGGCGACCGCCAGTGCGACCGTGACCACCAGTCCCATTGCCGGACCGATCGCTGAGGCGGAGAGCGAGAAGGCCCGCGCCTCGGCGAGCCAACTGCCGACCACTGCAACGGCGGCCACGCCGAGCGCCAGGCCAAGTGCTAGCGCCACGCCCGCCAGCAGCCACGCCTCGAGTAGCAGCAGCCCTGCCACCCGCGCACTGCTGGCACCGACGAGCCGCATGATCGCGATGTCGTATCGCCGCTCTTCAAGTGCATTGAACAACGTGACAAAGAGTGCCAGCAGCGAAGACCCGACGAGTATCCATGCAAACCCGCGCATCGTTTCGATGCCGACGCCGACAACGGCAAACAAACGCGCGATCTCACTGGCCGGGGACGCCGCCTGGAGCCGGCTCTCGGCATTGATCTGGCGCGGCACGATCGCCGCGCCCATCGGCGAGGCGTAGCGCACCAGGATGGCAGTGACCTCGCGCTCGGCCTCGAGGATGCGGCGCTCGGCCTCGTCCACGGCATCGCCCTCGTGCACATGCCAGAAACTCGCCTTGTCGGTCAGGACCAGCCGATCGATGACCGATTGGGTCCGCGCCAGCACGCCGACCACCCGATAGCGCGCGTCCTCATGCACCGCCCCGCCTTCCGCGATGCCGTGGGTACCGAAAAATTCCGCGCCGGGTGCAAGTCCGGTCTCGAGTGCGACCTCCGAGCCGACGACCGCCTGCATCGGTGCGCTCCACATCCGTCCGGACGCCAACGCCGCCTCGTGCAACTCCAGGAACGCCGGCTCGGTGCCGACTATGCGGAATCCGCGGTAGCTGTCGCCCATCGCCAGGGGGATCGCCTGCCTGACCAGCCGATTGCCGCGCAACAGATCGACTGTGGCAAGCGGCACGTTACCGGTCGGGACGTCGACCTGGTAGACGGCGGACAGCACGAGTTGCAGCGGCGATCCCTTCGCGCCGACGACGAGGTCGATGTTGCGCGCATCGCGCTCCAACTGGCGGGTCAGCTGCGACTGCACCACCACGACGAACACCAGTGTCGCGATGCCGAGCGCGAGCAGGGCCACGCCGAGAACGGTCTGCAGCGGTCGGCGCCGCATCTGCGCAACCACCAGGCCGACTGCTGTCACGCGGGGCGCTCCAGCTGGATCACGCGCGCGAACCTTGCACGAATGCGGGCGTCATGGGTGGCGACAACCAGCAGTGCGCGCGCGGTATGCGCAACCTTGAGCAGCAGGTCCAGCACACGCTGTGCATTGTCGTCGTCGAGACTCGATGTCGGCTCGTCTGCCAGCAACAGTCGCGGATGGTTGACGACCGCGCGCGCTATCGCGACTCGCTGCTGCTCGCCGAGGCTCAGTTCGGCCGGCTTGGCCCAAACGCGATCGGCGAGGCCGAGTTGCTCGAGCAGCGGCGCGGCGGCCAGCTCGGACGTCCCGGCGAAGTGGCATGCGATCGCGACGTTGTCGAGCGCGCTCAGACTTGCGAGAAGATGCAGCTTCTGCGGCACGACGCCGATGCGGCGGCCGCGCCACCGATCGTCGCGGCCTGCCGGCGGATACAGGTCGTCGCCTTCCAGAACAATGCTGCCGACGCTGGGCCGCAGGATGCCGGCCAGAACGTTGAGCAGTGTGCTCTTTCCCGACCCGCTCGGCCCGACCACTGCGCAATGCTCGTGTTCGCCGAGTTCGAAGTCAGGCGCCTGCAGGACAGTGATGGCGCCGTACCGATGAAGAATCGACTGCGCCGTCAACACCATGACGAACCGGAGTCAGGACGGGTCACAAGCGGGGGCGATCCAAGAGCGGGAAGCCCCCTCCTGCACCTTCAACGAGAGATGTTCGGTGCCTGAAACCCGGTGTCAGTCACCGAACATCTTCTGCTTGATCTCGCGGCGCTGCTGGGCTTCGAGAGACAGGGTGGCCGTAGGCCGGGCAAGCAGGCGCGGGATGCCGATCGGGTCGCCGGTCTCCTCGCAGTATCCATAGTCGCCACCGTCGATGCGAGCGAGGGCCTGCTGCACTTTCTTCAGCAGCTTGCGCTCGCGATCGCGGGTGCGCAGCTCCAGCGCGTGCTCTTCCTCGATCGTGGCGCGGTCCGCCGGATCCGGAACGATGACAGTCTCGCGCAGGTGCTCGGTGGTCTCGTCAGCGTTCTGCAGCAGCTCCTGTTCCATTTGTTGCAGCCGGTACTTGAAGAAACCGAGCTGTTGCTCGTTCATGTACGCGGACTCGGGCATCTTCAGCAGCTCGCCTTCGGTGGGAAGCCGCTTGCCGTTCACCATCACCGGCTCTTCGCTGCGTGTGGCCGAGCGGGCCAGCAGGTATTCGTGGGCCGCCGCCAGATCCTTCGGGCTTGGGGGGGGCGCCACCTTGGCCGCCACCGGCGCCGGGCTCGCCGGGACTGGCATTGACACGGGGGGAGGTGCCGGCGCACGGACGGGCCGTGCCGACTTGCTCACAGGCACCTTTTCCGGCGCCCGGGTCACCTTCGCCGGCGCTGGCCGCGCCGCCACCTTCGCCGCGGGTTTGGCCGCCGGCTTGACCGGCTTCGCCACCGGCCGCGCCGCCGGGGCCTTCGCCTTCGGCGCCGGCGCCGGTTTCTTCACTGTCTTGCTCTTGTGTGCGGGCGCCTTTTTGGCGGCGATCTTCTTCGCGGCAACCTTCTTGACAGCGGTCTTGGCCGCTTTCTTGGCCGGCGCCTTCTTTGCTGCAGCCATCGTGTTCTACCTCGTTAAGTCTTGGAATCGTGGGCCAGAATCAGCGCGCGAGGCACGCCTCTAGGCCCTTGAGTATGGTGTCCTTCGGAAGATTGCGTCCGATGAACACGATCTTGCTGGAAGGCTTCTCGTCCTTGCCCCAGGGCTTCCCGACGTCTGCTCCC
>Ga0316616_100001145_pt1 | contig 10304 bp, 8 predicted proteins | sample OWC_Aug_M1_C1_D1_FD_207660 | JGI IMG/M metagenome (GOLD analysis project Ga0316616, IMG submission 207660) | Wetland soil microbial communities from Old Woman Creek delta, Ohio, United States - OWC_Aug_M1_C1_D1_B | ecosystem: Environmental > Terrestrial > Soil > Wetlands | place: USA: Ohio...
AGGAGTTCCTGTCGTATCCGCGACGGACAAATCATGCCACCGGGAGCCTTTTGGGGAAGTAAAGTCGAGGTTAATTAAAAGGAACGAATAATACCGGCGGAGTCATCCTGAGGATGCGGTCGTCGCATTCCCAGGCTTTCCTCCGGCTGGGCGGATGGCGGATCCTTCGGCCGCAAAGAGCGCGGCCTCAGGACGACCGGATGGCCGGATGGTTTTCCGGCATCCGCTCCGCCGACCAGACGCCGAAGAAGACGGCGGCCGCATCGACAAGGATCCGGTATACGAAGTTCATGATGGTCGGTTGAAACGCGATGAAAGACATGTCGAACAAAATGGGCATGAACAGATTGTTCAGAGACCAATACAGACCGAAGGCGAGGGCTCCAAACCAGACCGCCCGGGCAATGGGAGTGTTTCCCGGAATGCCCTCCCGCAGGAACCGGTACGCCAAACCGACCGCGAGCCCCATCGCCAGCGTCCAGACAAAGGTCGCCTCCGGCCGGGAGGCATACCCCGAATTGACGCGGATCAACGCATAGAGCGCGTACCGGCCCGCCAGATACGAAGCGGCGACGATCCACACCCCGACCGCCCCGGTCCGGCGGAAGACGCTTCGCTCCCGGGCCGGCGATGCGTCTGTCCACACGCCGACCAGGATTCCGATGATCCAGACCGGGATGAAATCCGTCAGGCCGAACAGCAGCTCCGGTCCGAAGGGTTTGCCAAGCGAGGGCACCGACTCCAACACGGCCGCCAGCCACATCAGGCTGAAGGGCAGACCGCAGGCGATCGCCCGCTCCATCCGGCCGCCCGGCAGGTTCCATGCGACGACCGTCATCACCGCTGCGATCACCGCGTACGTGAGTGCGACGACGATCGCCGCCGCGGGCACCGTTCCGACGGCTTGTGCGATCGGGCCGGGCGGCAGTTCGAACGTCCCGCTGGCCCGCAGGGGAATCAGTTGCAGGAGAGCCACGCGCGTCAGCAGCGCCGCGAGGACGATGACAGGCAATTTCCACCAGTTCCGTCGTAGAGCGTCCATCCCGTTTCGGATCTCCCTTGGCCGCGCCGGATGCGGCGTGCGGAATACGATGAATGAAGGTTAGCAGGGAAATATGAGGCGATTATGGAGAAGGGATGGACATCCGGTTAATTACCCGAGTCCCGACTCCGCAGGGGCTTACCGGATGACAGGGTGGCCGGGGACGCGGCCTCAGGATGACGTGTGTGGCATGTGTGGTCTCCGGCCCGACTCGCCAGGGCAGGCTCAGCCTCCTGATTGGGCGTGCTCGCTATCCCCCCGGCATGTGGCGCTTGGCCAGCTCGGCCCGGATCTCGGCGTGTTTGGCGCGCGTGATCGGGTAGGCGCGAACGGCCAGGAACGAGAGCAACAGGATCACCGCGCTCACCGGGCCGATGAGCACCCGCATCGCCAGGAGCGCCGAAGCCGGCTGGACCGGATCCGGCTGGCCCGGCGTGGCGTTGATGTACCCGGTCAGGTCGAGCGCCCAGCCGGAGACGAACAGCCCCAGCGCCAAGCCCATCTTCTGCAAAAAGACGAAGAACCCATAGAAGACGCCTTCGCGCCGCCGGCCGGTCTGCAGTTCGTCGAGCTCGACCACGTCCGGCACCATGCTCCACGGCACGAGGTACCCGACCGAGATGCCGATTCCGGCCATCGCCGCCAGGAGGAACGTCTCCGTCACCTGGCCCGGCTGGAGGAAGAACAGCCCCATCAACGCCACCACGAAAAAGACCGTGCCCAGATAATACACGTTGTGCTTGCCGATCCGCTCGCTGACCTTGGCCCAGATCAGGATCCAGACGAAGGAGGAGAACTGGATCGCGAGAAGCAGGAAGCTAAACAACTGCATGTCGAGCCGGATCCAGTCCTTGGTGTAGATCTGGAGATTGTTCTGGGCGAATTGGATCGCCAGCCAGGAGAGCATGTAGATCAGCGTGACCAGGATGAAGGCCTTATTGCTTAACGCAATCCGCAGACCTTCGAGGAATCCCGGCCCCTTTTCGGCGGGCTTGGCGTTGATCGCGAACTCCGGCTCCTTGGTGCCGAAGAAGGTGATGAAGCACGGTCCGGTGATGAAGAGCGCCCAGATCGCGGCGCTGATCGTGTAGCCGAGCTTGGGGTCTTGCGGGAAGAAGCTGACGATGATGCCGTGGAAAAACGCCGCCAGCACGCCGCCGACAATCGAGAAGCTCAACCGAACCGAGGAGAGCCGTGTGCGTTCGTCGTAATCCTGCGTCAGCTCGGCGGTGAGCGCGGCGTAGGGAACGTTGACTGCGGTGAAGGCGAAATCGAGCAGGATCGCCACCACCAGGTAGTACGCGAACAGGCCCGACTCAGAGAGCGGCGGGACGATCCACTCCAGGAAGAAAGCCAGTCCGAACGGAATCGCGGCGAACAGGAGCCATGGCCGGCGGCGGCCGAACCTGCTCACCGTCCGGTCGGTCAGCCAGCCGACAATCGGATCGTTGACCGCGTCCCAGAGCTTGACGATCAGGAAGATGCTCCCCGCCGCGCCCGGGCGCAGCCCGGCGACGTTGATCAGGAAGTTGAGCAGGAAGAATCCGTTGATGGCCGAGGAAATGGCCGCCCCCAAGTCGCCGGCTCCGTAGGCCAGCTTGGTCGTGCGGGAGAGTCGGTTGGTGGTCATGGCTCCTCTACAGGTCGATCGGTTGGGAATGCTCGATGGTCCAGTTCCGGCGGAAGTCGGGCGGCAGCGCGATGCCCATGGCCTGCGCCCGTGCGCGAAGGCGGTAGTGATCGTACAGCAGATCGGTGATCTCGCGCATCCGCCGCCGCTCCTCGGGGAAGGTGAGGTTGTGCGTGTCGAAAAGGATGTTGAACATGTTCATGTGCGGCGGCAAATTATACGAGTGCCCGTCCGGCTCGTCGAGATGGATGTTGAGCAGGTTTTCCAGATCCGGATCGAGGCAGGCCGCCAGCATGCCCACGTCGTAGAACGACCCGCCGCCGTCCATGTACTGCCGGCCGGAAAGCACCGCGGGAATGACGTAGGTGTTCATGCTCCAGCCGGCGATGACCGCGCGGATCACCGGCGCCGGGATCACTTCCCACCTCCGCCCCGCCCACCCGAAGGCGCGGGCGGGTTTGGCCATCCCGAAGAATTCCGTCCAGCCGTCGGTGCGGGCGGCCGTCACCGTAAGCGGTAGGCCGATGTCGTCGAAGGCGATCTGCTCGGGGTGCTTCGAACCGGTGTACGCCGCCAGCCGCTCGAGTAGAAACCCTTCCAGCGGCTTGAGGTTGCACCAGCCGATCCAGAATTTAAAAGGATTCCAATTGACCCCGACGACTTTCCCCGGCGAGCAGTGCGCCATGTAATCTTCCAGATCGTCCAGCGCCCGGCCCGCCGCCGGCGTGAACAAGTCCGGGTGCCGGGCCGCTGCGAGCTGGACGGCGTGAAAGAAGCCGTTGAGCACGCCCGCCGACACGCCGTAGATCTGGCGGATCTCCCCGCCGCCGCGCGCAAATCCCTCGTCGACCTGGCGCGTGGTAATCATCCCCGCCAGAATTCCGGAAAAGCCGCCGGCGCCGTAAATCACGTTGGCCGGCTTGTCGAAGGGGAAGGAATCCAGCTGGCCGTCGAGCAGCTTCCGGAAGCGAGCCGTCAGTTCGACGCGGTTTTCCACCGACTGGCGCATATTGGTGTTGGCTTCGGTCGAGCCGACATAGGGGAGATCCACGTGACCGACATACGGGCCGGGCGAATCCAACGGCCCGCCGCTGTCGGATTTCGCGGCCAGTTGCTCCTGCAGCGAGCGCTGCCGCTCGAGCAGATCCAGATAGGACCCGGCCAGGAGCGGCTGGTTTTGCTCGTGCGCGGAGTGCATGACGAAGGACGATGTGAACCAGTTGATCGGCCACTTGCGGATCTCGCCGTGCGGCCGGGAGCGCAGGATCGGTCGCGGATCGGCGGCCTGCAGGTCGGCGACGATCGCGCCGGCGTCGACGATGGCCGGGCGGCAGTCGATCCGCCACTCGCCGCCCACCGTGTTCGAGTCGGTCGAGAGCAGCGTGCTCAGCCCGGCGGTCAGCGCGTCCAGCAGCGGCGCGTCCTTGGGCGGGGGAATGTGGACATAGAGGTAATCGCACTGCAGGCCGGCGTCGGGCGGGCCGTGCATTTGGAAGACCGCGTCGTGGTCGATCGCGCACAGGTAGAGCGGCACCCCCAGGCCGGCCACGCTCCAGTCGTCGCGGCCGGTATAGGCGCGCAGCCGCCCGGCGACCCAGCGCCGAAGGGGTGAAAGCGTATAAAAGCCGTACCATGGATTGAGCTTGAGCGAGCGGATGTTCCCGCTTCGCGCCTTTCGCAGGAAACCGCGGAATTCCGCGACCGCGCCGGCCGCCTTCCCCCACGTTCGCGGGTTTTTCCGAGCCGCCAGCTCCAGCGCGAAGGCCAGCGCGACCAGGTTGCCGCCGCTCACGCCGAAGACCCGGCCCGGCTCCACACCTTCACCCAGTAGCCGTTCGGCCCAATCCAATTCCTTGAGGATCCAGGGCAGGTCGCCCAGCTTGCCGGACTGGAAGATGATCGTCGGGGAATTCGACGGATTCTCGCCCATCGCATGTTCCTTTGCGGACACCCTACCCGAGCGCCGTTCGGCAGGTAGAGCTATTGAACGCCAAACGCCGATTATGTATTTGGCCGCGATTCCCCGTGTCGCGGGGCGTTGCAGGTTTATCCGGCAAAATGGAGTCCGGCGCGGAAAGATCCGCCGCGCCCTTCGCCCGATTGTACCCAAGGATTCGGAACGATGCGAGGGGAAACCTCATCCGACAGATGGCAGGGGCTCCCGGCGCTTACCCTACTCCGCCGAGTTCGAGGAATTCTTCCAGCATCCTCCCGTACTCCGCCTCGCGCGTCACCGACGGCGAGTGCCCGGCGCCCTGCCCGAAGCGATGAACATTCGCCCGTGGGTAAAGCGCACGCAGAGCCGCCCGCGTGGACTCGGGAAACACGTCGTCTTCCGATTCAACCAGGAGGAATTTGCCTTTCCAGGAGTCGGGTTCCGCCGGGCGCTGCGAATGACCTAGCACTTCAACGCGGGAACAAGATGCGCGGCCAGGATCGACCAAGCACTTTGGCGCCGGAGATGCCTTGGGCAGAATTAAAATCCGGCGCAACAGCGCCGGATGGAATATGCGCATACACGGATCGATTACACCCCGCGAAAGCGGGAAAATAAACCGGAAGTGAATCCGTCGTTCCGCCTCAATTGGATGTCGTCGCACCACACGGTCCCGGTGACGATCCCGGCCCAGTACCCGAGGCGGCAGGCGACGGTGACGGTGGAACTCTCCCCGGAATTAAACTCCATCGAGACGAACGTCCAATCCCGGGTGCCGTAGACACCCTCGGTGAACGACCAGGTGCCATACAACCCGATATTGGCTCCGGAATGAGTCGGGCCGTCGCTGTGGCGTACGTCCAGGATTTTTATCCAACCCGAAAGGATGTACTCCGTGCGGGGTTGGACCAAGACGGTCTGAATCCAGCGGACATCATTCGGCACGGCCGACGCGATCCGCACGCTCCTCGTCCCGTCGTGCGCAGCGCCCGCGTCCCATTGGGTTTCGGATCCGCTCTTCCATGAATCGATCCCCCAGTTGTCCGGGAGGCCGGTTCCGGATTCAAATCCCGGGTTGCACACAAGGTTCGGATTAACCGGTTCCATCGGCGCGGCGTCCTCCGTTCCGAAAGCGAGCGAGAACTTGACTATCGGTTGGATGACCGCCGGCAGGGCCAATCCGAATATCGCGCATATTGCAAGCACCGATAAGGCGATCCACAGGTATTTCGCATGCCCGGAGTTCTTCCTCCCGGAGACCTCTCCCTCCGCCGGGAGTCCGGCGTTTCCGAGTTTTTCTCCGCAAAATCGGCAGATGACGGCTTTCGATTGTATTGTTTCCGCGCAATAGGGGCACTGTTTCATGGGAATCTCTCCTTGACATGAATATACGCTCGGATGTTTTTTTTACACCGTTACAAGCGGGTTACAATCCTGCAACATCGGGCCAAACGGAGTATCTCCCGATTTTTTACCGTTCATTGACGACCCGATATGGATTATTCGGTTCCCACGCGCCCGGAGACGATGCCTGGCTGCCTTCACGGATTAATTCGGGTTGTACTGACTCGGTGCGCCTGTCCCGCGCGAAGTGCGGAATCAGCGCCGGGGATGAGGTGCGCGGCCATGACCGAAAAAGTGATTTGCGCCGGGGAGAAGGAACGCGCGGGCCTCCGCCTATCGGACCGACGAGAACAGGCAGGCGATGGTGTATCCGAATCCGTTCACCACGGCGTGCGCGGCGAGGCTGGAGCAGATCGTCCGGGAACGCCACGCCAGCGCCCCCAGGACCAGCGCGCCCAGCGGAACGATCAACCAGAAGGAAATCGGCGCCTCGATGACGTAGTAAATGTGCCCGATCATGAACAGCCCCGCCTGGAACAGCAGGATCCAAATGTTTTTCCAGCCCGCCTTCCGCAAATACCCCCACAGGAATCCGCGGAACAGCGGCTCTTCCGAAACCGCGGCATACCCCAATTGATACGGGACGTCCTTCGCCGCCGGCAGAAGATACGACCATACGTTCATCCCCGGCAATAACGTTCCCTTCGGCATTTGATGCGACATGAGCCAGCCGGTGACAACGGCCATCATCAATCCGACCAGCAGGCCGATCCCGAACCAAAGGATGCTCCGTCCGGAAATCCCCGCCGGCCGGGGACGGCTCAACCAAAGAGCCAGCAACAATCCGGCGGCGACGATCCAGACGCCGATCGCGCCGGCGCTTGGGAAAGCAAGCGGGAGGGCGGCCATGCCCCGGACGGTCAGGTACACGGTTTGGAAGGGCTTGAAGAAGATGATGACGGCCAGGGCCAGCGTGTCGATGTGGAAATCGGCCAGGCGGTCCCGCTCCAGCCAGATCAGGCAGGCCGTCAGGAAGTACGTGCCGATCTCATAGACAGGGCTCAGCCACCCCCAATCGGTGAACCACCCCAGGAGTCCGAGGATCAGCAAACGCAAGATCAACAATCCGGCCAGCAGCGTCCCGGCGACGATGGTCCGGGTTTTCTTACCACCGGAAGAAATCGCGGGAAGATCCGTCATGGGCGTCTCCGATCGAATTCGGCAGGCCGTCGATGGCGTCGATCAGGCCTTTCGCATCACGTAGAACCACGGCGTCTCCCCGCGAATGGAGTAATCGCCGGTCTTCCACTGGAAAAACAGATAGACTTCCCCTTGGATGGCCTGGACCTGGTACTGGCTGGCGGTCTGGTCGTTGGGGTTGATGATCACGCCCTTCGTCCAGGTCCAATTCGCCACCGAAAGTATCCCGCCCTTCGAGAAGGTCATCTGCTGTAAAATCAGGTCACCGGCCCACTGTTTCTGGCCGGGAACGAACTGCCCGACGGTTTCCACCATGTCGACGGCCGTCCAGGTCCCGATCACCTCCGGGTCGTCGACGAACGGCAGGTCGATGTCGTCGACGATCCGGTACTCCGGCGGCGGTGCGGCGCAGCCCCCGAGAACTGCCATCGCAAAAACCAAACCCATGGTAAACAGTATTCTCCGCATATTGGTTCCTGTTCGGACTCCTTCAAGCGGTACAGCGATGTTTTGTTTATTGTACTGGAAACTCATCAACGTGGGAAGAAAAAAAGATTGAGATCGCCGAATCGTCCCTTGCGTCCGGAGCATCTCGGTGAAAACACGCGGCGTTTCAGTTGAAATTCTGCGAGCCCGGCATTGCCGGTTTTATCGGGCGTAATGTTTTGGCCGGAACATTCCAGGGATGGATCAACCATTGGAAAGCTTGCGATTCAATCGCATCGCCTTGGTCAGCGAATCGGATGAGGCAATATGATCCGTCCATACAAGTTCAAGCCATGACTTTTCGCAGGAGAAAAGAGCATGCCGAACCGCCGGACAGAGCCGATAAACAACGGATCTCCGTTCGCCGAAATCCGCGCATCGGTATTGAAACATCGTTGCAAGGTTTTTGTGTTTTCTTCCGGCGCACCGGAAATATTATCCGGGCCGAGAAGACAGCATTAAGTTTTCCGCAGACGCTATTTTAAAATCAGCCCCGACGCGATCAATCCCCGCGCCTCCAGCAGCAGCGACGGATGATCCTTGAGCACCGCCAGCATTATTTGTCCCAGGCTCATCTCCGCCAGGGGAAGCTTCGACGCCGTTTCGATCAAGCCGTTCAACCGGTCTTCGCGGACCGTCGCCAGCATCTTCCGGATCCGGTACAGCGCGTCGTGCTGGCGGCCGAAGCGCTCGTTCCAGGCTACCTCGTAGGCGCGCAGGGCTTTGGCGGAAACGTCGCCGCGGCGTATCGCCGGGACCGCGACCTGGACGGCCAGGTCGGCCGCGATCATCCCCAGGTTGATCCCGCCGCCGTGCAGCGGGTCCGCCTGGTGCGCCGCGTCGCCGACCGCCGCCAGGCCGTCGGCCGTCATGCGTTTGAGCGCGCCCGTGACCGGTATGCCGCCCGCCATTTCGGCCAGGATGCCTGCTCCCGGGAATCGCCGTCCGACGAATTCTTCGAGGTACGATTTCGCGCTCCGCTCGGCGGCCCGGTCGGCGGAAAGGACCAGGCCGACGTTGGCGGCGTGCTCCCCCTTCGGAAAGACCCAGGCGTACCCGCCGGGTGCGATCGACGCGCCGATGTGGTATTGGCACTCGGTCGTGTCGAACCGCCCGTCGTTCCGGCTCAGCAGGAACTCGGCCGCCACGTAGTAATCCGCCAACGCGGGTACGGTGTTCAATCCGGCCCAGCGCGCCGCCTGCGATTCGGTCCCGTCGGCGGCGACGACCAGCGTGGAGTGCACTTCCCGGGTTTGGTCCCCCCGCCGGATCTTCGCGCCGGCGATCCGGCCGTCCTCGCGCAGCAGGCCGACCGCGGCCGTTCCGGCCAGCACCTCCGCCCCGGCCTGCGCCGCCAAGGCGGCCAATTCGCGGTCGAAGATTTTCCGTTCGATCACCAGCGTCGGTTCCGTCGGCGGGACGCGGATCGATCGGCCGGCGGTGCCGTGGACCGCGAACCAGCCGATGTGCGCGTTGATCCAGCGTCCATCCGGTTCGATGTACGGCTTCAGCGAATCCAGCCCGGTCGCTTCCGCACAGCGGACCGGCGCGCCGATCTCGCGCCGCTTTTCGATCAGCAGGACGTCGAGTCCGTTTTCGGCGGCCCGGCGGGCGGCGGTCGAACCGGCGGGCCCCGCCCCGATGACGATCACGTCGTAGCGTTCCTTCACGGCGCCGCTCCTTCGACGAGCGACAGGGCGCGCATCGGGCAGATCTTCGCGCAGCGTCCGCAGCCGGTGCAGGCGTCCGTCACCTCGAGGTGCGCGTCGTTCAGGAACAGCGCATCCGCCGGGCAGACCGCGACGCAGGCGCCGCAGGCATGGCACAGGTCGTAATCGACTACGGCGGTTTTCGCGGTTTTCCCACTGATCCGCGGCGTCGGCGTTGTCGCTCGCATTTTCCTCCGTTCCTTTGGTCGACCGGACTCCGTCACGCCTTCGGATGGGCGGCGAAGAACGCCCAGATGGTTTCCGACGCCGGGAAGGTGTTGATCAGCGGCCAGCGATGGCCGAAATAATTGATCGCGTACAGCTCCACCGCCGTGCCGGCCCGGCACGAATTGTACGCGGTGTGGACGACGTTCTTGGCGGGTTCGTCGGTCTTCGGCTCCCCGGCGCAGCCGTCCAGCTCCGCCCAGGTCTCGATCGACTCCTCCACCGACGGGAACGCGTTCTCGATCAGGGTGCCGCCGCCTTCGTACGGGACGACATTGTCGATCAATCCGTGGAAGTGGATCACCGACACCGGCTCCTGCGGCCGGCATTCCGGGAACACCAGCACGCCGCCGACCGGCGCGACGGCCGCGAACGTGTCCGACATTTCGCACGCCAGGCGGTACGAGAGGAACGCGCCGTTGGAAAACCCCGTCGCGTAGGTGCGCTTCGGATCGATGCGGGCGATGCCGTTCAGGTCGGCGAGCATCGCCCGGACGAAGGCGGTTTCGTCGATATGGTTGTTGAGCGCGAACCCGCAGCAGATCCCCGCGTTCCAGGAGAGGTCGTTGTCGGCCGAGCCGGTCCCGCGCGGATACACGGCCAGGAAACCTTTCTGGTCGGCGATGTAGTTGAAATCGGTCGTCCCCACCATGTCCTCCGGCTGGCCGCTCCATCCGTGGAACACAAACACAACGGGAATCGGGGTCAGGGCATCGACCCCCTTCGGAACGT
>Ga0316616_100001146_pt1 | contig 10298 bp, 10 predicted proteins | sample OWC_Aug_M1_C1_D1_FD_207660 | JGI IMG/M metagenome (GOLD analysis project Ga0316616, IMG submission 207660) | Wetland soil microbial communities from Old Woman Creek delta, Ohio, United States - OWC_Aug_M1_C1_D1_B | ecosystem: Environmental > Terrestrial > Soil > Wetlands | place: USA: Ohio...
GGGCCACGGCGCGCTCGGTCCGGGTCGCCTCGGACTCCAGCGCGGCCTCGTGGCGGCGCGCCTCGAGCGCATCCCGGACGCCCCCAGGCCGCGCCTGCTGCCAGACGTGGGTCAGCTCGTGGGCCAAGAGCGAGAGCCCCCGGGCGCTCCCCGGGTCGAGACGGCCGCTGCGGAAGAAGATCTCCTGGCCGAGGGTCAGCGCCTCCGCCCCGTGGGCCCGGGCGATCCGGTCCGCGCGGGCGTCGTCGTGGACGCGGGCCACCCGGCTGGCCGCATGCAGCCACTCGAACCCATGCCCCAGGATGCGTCCGGGCAGCGCGAGGCGCCCCCAGAGGTTCCAGCCGAGATCCGGACCCCGGGGTGCCGGCCGACCGGCCGTGTCGGGGGCGGCCGCGGGTCGGGGGGCACCCGGCTGCGGCGGCCCCGCAGGCATCCCGGCCGGCCGGGGCTGCGCCGGGCTGAGCTTGGCTCCCGGATCCAGCCGGGCAGGACGCGCCGGCATCGGCGTCGTGGGGGGCAGGGCCGGCGGCATGGTAGGGGGAGCGACTCGCACGCCCACCTGTTGTCCTCCCTCGGGCCGCGCCGCACGTTCAATGCGTGCCGCGCGGGACGAGGGTCCGTCACTCCCGGACAGCCTCGCGGCCCCTCGCGGGGCGGCGTGTAGCGCCGGCCCGCGTCCGGCGTCCCCCGCGAGCGGGACGCCGCGGGACTCAGTGCGGCGCCCCGCGGCGGTCCCCTCTCGGTACCGGTCCCTCTGCCTTCCCCGGTCATCCTCCCCTGACTGATTCTGGGTCCGCGCCAGCGGACCCAGGACGCGGATGCGGCCCAGGACCATCCAGTCCGGCCAGGCCAGGCGGAGCCCCGTCCAGTGCGGCGGATGCTGCAAGAGGGGATAGCCCGGCCCCCGCCGCTCCGGCCCCCGCCGCCCCCAGGCGGCGCGGACCGCCGCGGCCCTGCCCTGCCCGGCCGACCGGCCCGGGGCCCCCCGGGCAGCCAGGCGCCGGGCGATGGCGGCGGCCAGGCGTCCGGCGCGGCCGATGGCGTCGGGCTCAGCCCTTGCTGATTCCATGGTGCACCAGCTCCAGCGCCTCGATGGCGATCGTACTGCCGTCGGCCTTGAACTCCGGCCCGGACCACTTGACCGGGTAGGCGCGCTCCACGTTCCAGCGCCAGCGCTCCTCCCCCAGGGGGCTCAGCAGGACGATGGACAGATTCCGCGCCGTCTTCACGTTGCCCGCCACGATCTCCTGGTGCCACTTCCAGAGCTGGTCGGAATCGGTGAGACCCCGCTTCAGGACGATATTGCCCTGCTTGACCCCCCGGGGCAGGCGGTGGACATAACTGTTCACGCCGCCCTCGCGGCGCTCCTCGATCTCCGTCTCGACGGAGAGGCCCGAGCACTCCGAGAACCCGGCCTGGATGACGCCGTCGATCTCGAGGGCGACCTGGAACCGGTTGACCAGGTAGGGATCCGTGCGCTGCGCCGGCATGGCTCGGCTAGGCCTCCTTCTGCGCGATCTCCGTCAGGCGCCTGTTGATCTTGGAGATCTCCTCGCACCAGCGCCGGCGCTCCCGATGGTCCATCTCCATCAGCTCGCGGTAGGACCAGTGGAAGTGATAGGCGATGAAGGCGATCTCCTCGTACAGCTGCTCCTCCGGGTGGGCCATCATGCCTCCGCCGGGACGGGATCCACCTCGAAGCGGTGCTCGCACTTGGGGCAGGTGGCATGGATCATCCCGTTGCCCTGATCGTTGATGCGGCGGTAGAACTCCTGCAGGTAGGCCAGGTCGGCGGCGAAGAGCCGCTCGATGACCTTGGGCGTGACGGCCGGGACCGAGCCCAGGCGGGTGATGACCCGCGACAGCAGGATGATGGTGAGGTAGGCGGGGTTGGCCTGGACTCGTGGATCCTTCATGGGCAGGATCTCGTCCGCCGCGGTGGCCAGGCGCATCACCCCCTCCCGGTGCAGCGTCCCCTCCTCGTCCACGTAGCCCTTGGGCAGGATGAACTCGACCTCGGTCTGGAATAGCATGTGTTCGCGCCCTCCCGCGAGCCCGCATTCTTCGCGACTACCGCTCGCGAAGAATGCAGGCTTACGAGAAACCGTTGTGGTCGGCGCTCCGGAACGGATCATGCGCCGCTGCGGCACCGTGACACTGCGCCCGTCCCACGGGATTGGTACCCGCTCCGACCGCCACCTCAGATCCTCCCTTTGCAGGCGGGAATCGATGCTGGCCAGGTAGGCCTGGATTATTCACGTGCTCTTCGTGAATAATCCGGGCTGAGCGCATCAACCCCGGTCCAGACCCTCGTGGGTGATCTCGAGGGTGTCGATGGCGACGTCGTTGCCCTTGGCGTTCAGGTCCGCCGGGTCGTACTTGCTGGGCCAGCCGTTGAAGAAGTTCCAGCGCACCTTCTCGGTCCCCAGCTCGTCGAGGACCACGATGGAGCCGTTGCGGCGGGCGTCCTTCACCTTGCCGTCGATGACCTGCTTCCGCCACTCCCACAGCTCCTTGGAGTCGGTCACGCCCCACTTCAGGGTGACGTTGCTGTACTTGGTGAGGCCGGTGAGCTTGCGCAGGGTCGGGGGATCGGTGCCCTCCCGGTACTCGACGGCGTCCGTGGTCGTGTCGAACCCCGTGCACTCGCTGAACCCGGCCTGCACGATGCCCTGGATCTCGAGCAAGAAACGCGAATTCCGCAAGGGGTCTTTGCGGTCCGGCATCTGTACTCTCCTTTCCCCGCACCAGTCACGGAGCATTCGCCAAAAAGCTCGCGAATGCTCCGTGACTAATTACCCACGACCCATTCCTGCATCCCGACGGCGGAATCCCGCCTCACACCGATGCGTTCCCAGTTTGGTACTTGATCATCTTTCAGTGTTCGCGAACCCGTTCGCGAACACTGCGGGCTAGGCCTTCGCCCCCTGGGTCTTCTGGGCGATGCGGAAGACCACGAACTCCGCCGGCTTCACCGGCGCCACGCCCACGTCGATCATCAGGCGGCCCAGGTCCCGCACCTCGGGTGGGTTGTTCTCGTCGTCCACCTTGACGAAGAACGCCTCCTGCGGGGTCGAGCCGAAGAGCGCCCCGCCCTGCCAGACGACGCTCAGGAAGGAGGAGACGTCCCGCTTCACCTTGGCCCAGAGCGATCGGTCGTTGGGCTCGAAGACCACCCACTGCGTGCCCTGCTCGATGGACTCCTCGATGAAGAGCAGCAGCCGCCGCACGTTGATGTACTTCCACTGCGCGTCCGCCGACAGCGTCCGGGCTCCCCAGACGACGATCCCGGCCCCGGGGAAGGCGCGGATCACGTTGATGCCCTCGGGGTTGAGCAGCTCCTGCTCGCCTCGGGTGATGGCGCGCTCGACACCCACGGCGGAGTTGAGGTAGCCCTCGTTGATCCCGGCCGGCGCCTTGTGCACCCCCCGGGCGACATCCGTGGCGGAGTACGTGCCCACGATCGCCCCCGACGGCGGCACCGGCTTGGTCCCGCCCGTCAGCGGGTCGCTCGCCAGGATCCAGGGGTAGTAGAGCGCGGCGTAGGAGCTGTTGAAGGCGTTGCCCGCGTAGTCGCCGGTGCCCTGCTTGAACTGGAGCGCCGCCTGCGGGCTGAGGCCGTAGGGCGCGTCCGCCACCAGGAAGCAGTCCCCGCGGTTCTGGCAGTAGGCGGCGGCGGCCAGGATCAGCTCGCGGTCGCCGGGCCGGTCGGGGATCGCCACGATGTTGATGTCGTCCACCGTGTCGAAGGCGTGCAGGCCGTTGCGCGCCGGTTCCGCGCCCAGGAAGTCGGCGTCGGCGAGGCCGCCCGGCACGGCCACCGAGGCGGTGGTGACCGCCGGGCGGTTGCCCGGCGCCGCCGTGGCGCTGCCCAAATCGTTGACCTCGACCAGCGCGGAGCGCTCGTTGACCTCGCGCTCCACCGTGGCGATGGTCAGGTTGTCGAATTCCTCCACGGGGTTTCCGCCGACCTTCACCGTGATCTTGAAGGCGTTGGCGGAATCCGTGGTCGCGTTGCCGATGTCGAGGCTCACCCCGTCCCGCCAGGCGCTGACGGCCAGGGTGTTGACCGGCGGGGTGCCCCGGTCCTGCAGGACGACCCCGCTCAGCCCATCCCATCCCCCCCCCAGCCCGAAGAAGCGCAGCGGGGTGGGGGCCGTGGTGGCCGCCGGGGGGTTCTCCGCCTGCACGACCTGGACGCTGAGGTAGCTGGAGACGCCGTTGATCTTGCGCTCCACAGAGCCCATGTTCAGGTTGGGGTAGGGTCCGTCCACCACCACGCCGGCCTGCCGGACGGTGAGGCTGAAGACGCCGCCGGTCCCCACCGTCACGTCCACGGCCAGGTCGCGGTCCAGCGCCGTGACCGCCAGGCCGTTCAGCAGGACCGCCGAGGCGGCCGGGCGGTTGTTGGGGGCGTTCGTCGTCGAGGCCAGGTCCGCCACCCGGATGTACGCGGACGTGCCGTTGATGGCCCCGGCGGCGCTGGCGGGCGTGAGCTTGTCATACATCTCGCGCACCTGCCCCCTGTCGAGGACGGTCAGCGAGAACCGCGACTCCGGCGCATCCGCCACCAGGACCCCGACGTTGTCCCCCCAGCTCCCCGCGCTCAGCGCACCTATGCGCAGGGTGTTGCGCGGCGTGGTGGCGCGGTCCTGGAGCGTGAGGCTCGCCGCGCGGGCGGTAAGGCTCGTGCGGTCGGTGATGGTGCCGTAGTGGCAGGTGCGCACCACGTAGCACCGGGTGCCGCCCTCGTTGAAGAAGTGCTGGACGGCATACGCCAGGTACCCGTGGGCCACAAACCCGCCGAAGGTCTCCACGAACTGGGTGAAGTTGGTGACCAGGATGGGCTCGCCGATGGGGCCTTTCTCCGCGACCCCCACGAACGCACCGGTGGCCGTGCCGACCCCCTCGATCGGCTTGGATCCGGGCACCTCCTCGATGTACACGCCGGGGGCGAGATACTGTGGCATGCCTATCGCTCCTTTCTCCGGTCCGTGCCCTTCTTCGGCTCGGTCCCGGTGGGCCGCTTGCCCACCTCTTCCTTGCTGATGGCCCCTTGCTGGAGCAGGCCCTGCACCTCGGAGACGGCGAACTCCTCCGCCGAGAGGATGGCCATCCCAGCCGGCAGCATGTGTACAACCCGTCCCTTCCCGCAGTTGACCACGAGTGGCTGACCGAGCTGATTCTTGATCCTGATCATCCTCCACTCCTCTCGCATTCCAGCGGGTTCCCGACGAACCCGCTCCCGCCCAGGCTGCGCATGGCAGCCGGGGCTTTTCCCGCAGCCTGTGAACCCGCAGTATCAGAGGACTCAGTGGAATTTGCAGATTTGGCCATTGGTCATTTGGCTCGGAGAATTGACGGGCCCTTTCGTGAATTCTCCGGGCTACGTCCGGAGCATGGCCACGGGCTCCGCCACGCGCAGCGTCCTGCCCTCCTCGATCTGGGGGATGGCCACCGTGGCCTCCCGGAATCCGGCCTGCCGCACCCGCAGCGTGAAGGCCGTTCCCCCGCCGCTCGCCCGGACCAGGAGGCGGCCGCCAGACGTGGTCACCTCGTCCTCGCTGAGGCCGGTGATGTAGAGGACGAAGCGGCCGTCCTCGGCGGTCCGGGTCTGCCGGCCCGCCCCCGTCAGCTCGACCTGGGCCCCACCCAGGGCGGCGCCGTCCGGATCCAGGACGCGGCCCTGGACCAGCGTCGTCCCATCCGGGAAGGGGTAGGACCAGCGCGGCGTGAGCGTGACCGTGAGCAGGGGGTTGCGGGCATTGGCCAGCGGGACGGTCACCGCTCGGCTTTCCTCAAGATAGAAGCGCCCGCGCACGTCCACCACCGCGGCGCCGGCGGGCAGTTCCAGGAACACCCGGTAGCCCCCGGGGGTGAGTATCGGCACCCGTGGCTGTCCACGCAGCGTCACGGCGATCTCGCCCAGCGGCCGACGGCGCGGGGCAAAGTCGTCCGCCACCTGCACGGCCAGGGAGACCCGGACGCTGCGCTCATCCCCCGCCATGATCCGCCCCCACGCGAAGGACTCGCTCCACCACGGGCTGGACGGTCAGCGCGGGCAAGGTCCGGTCAACCATGACCGGCGAGACCTGGTAGCTCAGCGACAGCTTGTAGGGCTTGCTGTAGAAGCCGGTCCAGAGCCGGAGCATCTCTTCCATCGGCAGCGGGTGCAGCGTCACGCGCAGCGTCTCGTCCGTCCCGGCCAGGCTCCCCTGCAGGTGGGGCCCCCGCAGCACCGCATCGCTGCCCAGGACCTGGACCACGCGGCCCAGGATCTGGTGCTCGTTCTCCCGGGTCTGCGCGTAGGGGACCACCAGGTACGACAGGTCCAGGGTCACGGGCGGATGCTGCAGTGTGAGCGCGTCGATGCGCGCCGGCTCCTGGCTCTTCAGGTGGGGGTTCTCCGTCACCTGGTACAGGAACAGCGCCAGCCAGGGCGAGGTGTCCAGCTCGATCTCCGCCGGCGAGGCCAGGGTCACGTGATCCGAGGCCACCAGTCCCGCCAGCCGATCGCGCAGGAGCTTGAGCAGGCTCTCGCTGACGTCGGCGATGACCGTGTAGTCGCTCATTCGCTAGTCGCTTTGGCCATCCCGCCTGCGGCGGGCTGGCCAAAGGGGGACTGCCCCCTCAAACCGATGGGTATGTGCCGGCACCTGGGGCGCTGTCCCCACCTTGGGACTTGCAGAATTGCCCATTTGCTCAGTGAGCGCGGAGAACCCCCGGGGCATCTCGTGAGTTCCCCACGCTATCGCTTATTCCCCACGAGGCGCCCATACGCCCAGCTCAGGATGCACCAGGTCGCCGCAAAGGCCAGCAGTTCCAGCGTGAAGGAGTGGAACTTGTAGAAGACCTCCGCCAGCACCAGCGCCGCGGCGGCCGGAACGGCCTCCCGCGTGACGGTCCAGCCAAGCCCCTGCGATCGAATCACCTGGTACATGCTGCCCTCCAGATTCGCCGCGCTCCCCTTCGACGCGGCGCCGATGAGCGTCACTCATCCCTTGATGAAGAACCAGCTTTCCAGAGCGCCGCCCGGGAGGCGGAGCGAATCCAGCGGCAGGATCGCGTCCAGCGCCGCCGAGAAGGGGCGGCGCTTGGCGTCGTAGAGGTGCCCGCAGTGGATCCGGATGTGCACCCGCCCCCCTCGACTCAGCGCTTCCATCAGCAACCCCGGAGAATGAACTGCCGTCCAGCTCAGCGTCTGTGGCGTGGCCTGCAGGTTTCCCGCCAGCGTCAGGATCGGCAGCGGCGGGCCGGCCTGACCGGTCGCGGCTGCCCGGTCGGGCAGCGGCTCGAACCAAACCTGGACGGCTTCCGGCGGCGCAGTCTGGATCTCGGGATGCAACGAGCGGGACAGGTTACACTTGAGCCCCTGCAGCAGGCTGACCGCTTGATCAGGCCCCATCGTCTCGCGATGCGGCCAGCTCACGCGGGTGATGATCGCCCAATCTTGATCCAGGCCGGGGCCGGGAGGCCCTTGCGGGCCCGGGTCACCCTGTGGGCCGGGCGGCCCCGCCGGACCGGTCTGCCCAGGGACGCCCTGAGGTCCTGGCGGTCCCTGCGCCCCCGGGGGACCCTGCACTCCCACGGGTCCTTGCAGACCCTGCGGACCGGGCGGTCCGACAGGCCCCTTGTCGCCGGCCGGACCGGCGGGACCGGCAAGTCCGATTTCGCCGCGCAGGCCGATCGGGCCGATGGCCCCGGGAGGCCCGACGGGACCCACCGGTCCCGGGGGGCCGATGGGACCTGGGTCTCCTTGCAGTCCCCGCTCTCCGGCGGGGCCGAGCGGTCCGGGGTCCCCCCGCAGCCCTGCTGGACCCTGAGGCCCTGGAGGACCGATGGGTCCGATCTCGCCGGGGACCCCGGCGGTACCCGCAGGTCCGGCGGGTCCGGGCAGCCCGATGGGCCCGAGAAGTCCCGGGGGTCCCTGGGGCCCCGCGGGGCCCGGAGGCCCCACGAGGCCGGGCTCCCCCTGCGGCCCCTGGGGACCGGCCGGGCCCGGGGGGCCGGGTGGACCCGGATCCCCTTGGGGACCCGGGATGCCCTGGTTGCCCTGGAGTCCCGCTGGGCCGGGGGGCCCAGGCTCGCCCGCAGGGCCGGGAGGCCCTTGCGGTCCTGGCTCGCCGGGAATCCCCGCCGCACCGTCCGCCCCGGGAGGTCCCTCGGGGCCCGGGTCTCCCCGGGGCCCCGTCCCCGGGCCGATCTCCAGCGCCGGCCCGTCGTAGTGCCAGCGCCCCTGCGCGTCCTGGACGTGTTCTCCGGAATGCCGGTGGTGCCCGGTGGCCGCGAAGAGGCCGTCGTCTTGCGCGATGCTGAGGGCCGATCCGTCCCGCGTCAGACTGGCGATCACCAGGGCATCCTGGCCGGGGTCCGGCCCGGCTTGCGGCTCGATCGCGGTGGTCGTGGCGAGCAGGATCAGCGTCGGGACCGTGTCCACGCGCAGCGCTTCCCGGTCGCTGTTGCTCGCCCGCAGGACGGCACGGAACGGTCCCGGACCCTCCGGGACGGCAAGGCTGAGAGCCGAATCCACCGCCAGGCGGACGCCGCTCGGGGTGAATGCCACACCCGGCGCCAGCGTGACGGAGCCCGCTGAATCTCCCGCCTGCAGCCGGAGGCCCCAGGCAACCCGCCCCAGCCCGACCGACCGGCGCAGGTCCAGAATCCCCTCGCGCAGCCGATCCTGCAGGTGGATCAGGTGATCCGCCGTCACCCGGAGCCCGTCCACGAATTGCGCGCGTGCATCCTCAGCCATGTCTCACTCCGATGAGCCAGGAGCAATCACGACAAAGCCCGTGATTGCTCCTGGCTTAATCAACTACTGACCGACTGCCCAGGTCCCGATGCCGAAACAGCGTGTTCAGTCCGTGCGCACCAGCGCGCGGACTCCGCGCACCGTCACCGCCCCCGCCACCAGGCTCACCGCCTCCAGCGTCACCGCGCTCTCGCTGCCGACCGCGAGGCTTGCCGAGGGGCGGATCGTCGCCTCCACCCCCTTGGCCGTGGGGACGACCAGGGTCTCTTCATCGCTCGCGCCCTGGAGTGCCAGGTGGACGGGGGCCACCGGCTTGTCGCGCCCCGCCTTGCCGACCATGCGGAACCGGCCCCGCATCCCGGCCAGCACGCTGACGGCGGGCAGCCGCTGCCAGGGTCCGGCGGGCGGACCCAGCCAGATCTCCCCTGTCCCCGGGACCTGGCCGCTTCCGTCCGGAACCCGCCCCAGACCCAGGCGCACCCCGCCCCGGGTCACCAGGATGGCGGCAAAGGGCGGCGCCCCTGCGTCCAGCGTCACCGGCTGCGGGAACGTGAACGTCGTCCAGACCTCCCCGCCTCCTGCCGTCTCCTCCAGGCTCACCGGCTCGCTGGCCCCGGGGTCCAGAGCGGTCCCCGGCTCCCCCGCCGCGTCCGGGCTCATGAGCAGGATCCGGACCTCGGCCCCGCCTTGTCCCACCCGGATCGGCAGGCGAAGGGCCGACAGCTCGACCAGGTCCGTGTCCGGGGAGAGGGTGAGGCACGCCGCGTGGTCCGGGTCCAGGACCAGCTCGGCGAAGGGCACGGACCCCCCGGCGCCGGCAATCGTCTCCGCGGCCGGCCCGAGCGGCGGGAGGACCCGCTCCGGCGGAAGATTCGCCGAGACGCTCAGCCGGACCTCGTCCACCCGCTTTGCCCACGGCGGCAGGGGCAGGGACACCGGGATCTGCCCCTCCGCGGGGAACTGCAGCTCCCGCGCCCCGTCCGGGAAGCCCTGGGTGACCTGCGTGATGTGGCGGATCGTGCGGGCACCCTCCGCGGGCAGCTCCAGGGCCAGCGCCCCGGGAACCCGCGCGGAGAGCACGAGCCGCAGCTCCAGCGTCTGGCTCAGGTCGGCCGCCGGGTCGCCGAGCAGCGCCGTCAGCGCCTGGCTGAGGTCGATCTGCTGCTGGACCAGCCCGCCCTCCGCCGCCTGCCATCCCGCGACATCCGCCACCGCGGCGCCCGGGGCAGTCCAGACGGGCGGGCCATCGTTGATCCGCAGCTCCAGGTCGGCCGGGTCATCCGGCAGCTGTACCAGGACCTCCTGCCCCAGTGCCTGCTCGTCCCCCCCGCCCACGAGGTCGATCTGCAGCCGCTCCGTCTTGACCTCCGAGGGAAAGGGCACAACCGCATCCGCGAACCCTGTCAGCACAGAGGTGGAGGAGGTGATCTTCGAGGGCACGTCCGCGTTCAACAGGGGAGGGTCTGCGAACCCCATCCCCGTCCACACCTTGACCTGGAGGACTTGCCGCGTGAGGCTGTTCAGCACGGCCACCGCGTTCACCGTG
>Ga0316616_100001147_pt1 | contig 10293 bp, 8 predicted proteins | sample OWC_Aug_M1_C1_D1_FD_207660 | JGI IMG/M metagenome (GOLD analysis project Ga0316616, IMG submission 207660) | Wetland soil microbial communities from Old Woman Creek delta, Ohio, United States - OWC_Aug_M1_C1_D1_B | ecosystem: Environmental > Terrestrial > Soil > Wetlands | place: USA: Ohio...
CTGCCTGTGGAGTGGAAGCTGGAGAGAATCCTCAAGGGGTAAAAAGGAGCGAATAGGGGAAAAGGCGAAAGGGGACATCCAACCTCCAGCCTTCTCCCTTTTCGCCTCTTCCCCGTTTCGCCCTTTGGGTCAGCAGACGCGGCAAAGCAAAATGGGAACGGTCGCCGTGTGGATGATCTTGTTGGCCACGCTTCCCAGGACGAACTGGGTGAGGCCGGTGCGGCCGTGGGTGGACATGGCGATGAGGTCAAAATCCCTATCCCGCGCATGATCGACGACCTCCTGGGCATCGTTGCCGTAGCGGACGACGGATTTTACCTTCACGCCCACGCTCCTCAGGTTGTTTTCCACTTTCGCCAGGTATTCCTCCGCTTCCCGCACTACATTCACCTGATGCTGGACCGGGTCCATTCCCGGAAAAGTGTGGGCCAGAGCCACCCGAATCAGGGTCACTTCGGCGTCGTGGATCTTGGCCAACCATTCAACCCGGGGAACGATCCCTTCGGCCAATTTGGAGCCGTCCAGGGGAACCAGAATCTTTTTGAACATAGGAATGGCCTCCTTTCCTGAATCCGGAATTTGGATTGGGGAGTCGATACCCAATCCGCACAAGCCGGAACAAAAAAGATAATGTAGGGGCGGCCCGATGTGGCCACCCGCAAGATGGGCAACCCCACTGAGTTGCGCCTACAATTTTGTTGCCAGGATAAGCCCTATTTTGCTTCTAATCGCCTAGTTTGTTTCACCGCGATGCGCGGGAAAACGGCTTCGCCCTCAATCCCGGGAAGCTGGTAGGGGCACGATGCATCGTGCCCCTACGGCCTCAATGACGGTTAATTCCTCTTTATCCGCATTATATCCAAAGGACGTTCCAAAATCCACATCCCGCCGTCGCAAATGGATTGTTTGAAAAGGAAGAAAAACTTAATTCCCCATTCTGAATTCCGCATTCAAATCAGTCGTTTTTCCTAAGGACTTTCTGGGAGAAAACGGCCAAACCAACGAGGGCCAAACCGGTCACATCGTAAATCCAGGAAGGATAGACCAGGGCCAGCCCGGCGACGATCAAAATGGCCTTCTCATACCATGTGGCCTTCTTGAACATCCATCCGTCCATTCCGGCCGCCAGGGCAAAGATCCCCACCAGGGCGGTTGCGAAAGTCCAAACGATGCCGGCCGGGCTTCCTTTGAGCAGCAGAGCCACCCCGTCCGGATGGAGGGTGAAGTTGAAGGGAACGAGAAATGCGGGAAGGGTGTACTTCCAGGCCTGCATGGTGGTCTTGTATGGGTCCCCGCCGGTGAGGGCCGCAGCGGCGAAGGGAGAGAGAGCCGTGGGGGGGGAAACCTCCGACAGGATGGAATAGTAGAAGATGAACATGTGGGCGGCAAAGTCGGGAACACCCAGCTTGATCAGGGCCGGAGCGGCGATGACCGCGCAGATAATGTAGGAAGCCGTGACCGGAACGGCCAAGCCGATGACCCAAACCACCAAGGCGGTGAAGATGGCGGTCAGAAGCAGGCTGCCGCCGGCGTATTCGATGACGATAGAGCTGAATTTGAGCCCCAACCCGGTCAGCGTTACCACTCCTACAATAATTCCGGCTGAGGCACAGGTTGCGGCAACGGAGAGGACCCCGATCGACCCTCCCCGGAGGGCAGCAATCAGCTTTTTGGGGACTAAAGCTGTTTCCCAGCGGATGAAGCTGACGGCGAAGGCGATCACGGTGGACCAGAAGACCGCCATGATGGGGGTGAAGCCTAATACCATAATGGCTACGATGGCGATGAGCGAGGTGAAATGAAATCCATACAGGTAGGTAAGCTGCCAAAGGGAATAGGTACGGTCGAAAGCGATGACTTTGGCCCCGAACTTCTTGGCATCAAACTCCACCATGAGGAAGATGGCCCAGTAGTAAAGAATGGTAGGGATCGTGGCCATGATAATTACGTCCAAATAGGAGATTTTCAGGAATTCCGCGATCAGAAAGGCAGCGGCTCCCAGGACGGGAGGAGATAGGATGGCGCCGATTCCCCCGGCAGAGAGGAGGCCACCGGCGGCTTCTTTACTGTACCCTGCCCTGGCCAGCATCGGATAGGCCACGGAACCCAGCGTTACGGTGGTGGCCACCCCACTTCCGGAGGGGCCGCCAAGCAGGAACGAAGCCAGGGTCACGGTACGGCCGGCCCCGGTGGGCTTGCCCCCCATGGCGCAGAGGGAGAAGTCGATGAAGAACTTACCCGCACCGGAGTATTCCAGAAAGGCCCCGTAGATCGTGAAGAGAATGATAAAAGTGGAAGAGACGTCAATGGGCACGCCAAAGATCCCTTCCAGGGTCATGTACATATGGCCAACCAGGCGGTCCAGTCCATAACCCCGGTGGGTCCAGGGAGGGGGCAGCCACGGCCCCACAACGGCATAGACTAGAAAGGACCCTACCACAACCGGTAGAATCCAACTTGTCGTCCGGCGGGTAGCCTCCAGAACCAGCGCGATCAGAATGGCGCCGAATACAAGGTCCCAGGTGGTGGGGGTCACCGAGCGATAGATGAATTCCTCAAAGTCCAGGAAGGTATAAACAATGACCGCAACCCCCAGGGCAGAGAGCAAATAATCATACCAAAGAACCCGATTGCGAAAACGTTTCAAAGAGGGAAAAACCAGGAAGGTTAGGAAAAGGACGAACATGACGTGGATCCCGCGGAGGACCTGGGTCATGATGATTCCGATGGCGGCATACAGGTGGACAAGAGACATAAGGACCGCCACCACGGTGATAAAAATTCCCATCTTACCCGTCAGCCGGCGGGACGGCCCCTCTTCCTCCTCGATGTAGGCTTCGGCCTTCTTTAATCGTTCTTCGGTAATAAAATCTTCTTCCGCCGCCGCGGCCGTTTTCTTTTCCCCGGCCATCAACTTTTCTCCTTTACCCCCCGGTACAGGAAATACTTCCCCCAGGTCATTCGCACCACCCGGACTTCCAGCCGGTCTCCTTTTTCCCCCAGGTCCCCCAGAGAAATCTCCCTCCCGCCCTGGGAAAGCATTTGGGCATTGGCCATGCCCAGGCGGAGGGCAAAGGATTTCATCCTGCGGTCGACCGGATAGTATTCCCGATTGTCCTCATCAAACCCGTAATAGTGGGCGACGGAGGGACTTCGGGTCCTCACCCCCCGGAGGAGGATTTCCCCCCCTTTTCCCACCTCGAACTCTTCAGCGGCCGGTTGCTGATAAATCGAGTGGATATAGGAGATGGAAAAACGCCCTGGCTCCCGGATCCGCAGGCTCAACGTGGCCGGCCGATCCGTATTCACCACTTGAAGAACCGGTATCTCGAAAATGAACAAGGCTCCCCCCGCAGCCGCAAGGATCAAAAGACCCAGGAGGGGGAGCCATCCTTTGATTTTCAACTAGGGAACCTTGATTCCTTTTTCCGCGTAGTACTTCAACGCCCCCGGATGGAAGGGGATGGAGGAACCGGTTACCGCACCCTGGAGGGATAAATGATCGGCAGCTTTATGAACCGCTACCAGGTCCGGTTTATGCTCCAGAATTGCCTTGACGATTTCATAGGCCAGGCGCGCATCGAAGGATTCCATGCAGACCAGCTTGGTGGCCACTCCGATCACGGGGACATCCGCTTCCATTCCCGCGTAAGTTCCTTTGGGGATGACCGCGTTGTAATAAACCGGGCCATATTTTTGGAGGAGCGCCGGGAGAGCCTTGTCCTGGGGAAGAATCCGGGCGGAAATTCCCGGGGTGGCCGCCAGGTCCATCACCGCCGCCGTGGGAAGGCCTCCATCCCAGCAGAAAGCATCGATTTTGCGGTCCTTCAAGGCTCCGGCCGATTCAGCCACGCTCAGCCGTTCCCGGCGGATGTCTCTTGCCGGGTCGACTCCGAAGGCTTCCAGAATCCGGGAGGATTTGACTTCGGTGGCGCTTCCCGGCGCCCCCACGGAGACCTTCTTCCCCTTCAGCTCCGGGACGGACTTGATTCCGCTGTCCTTGAGGACCACCATGTGGTTCAGGTTCCCGTACAGCACCGCAAGAGCGCGCAAGGGAATCTTGCCGTCTTTTTCGAATCTTTCTTTTCCCAGAATGGCATCGTTGGCCACGTCGGCAATGACCAGCGCCAGTTCTCCTTTTCCGGCCTTTAGGAGTTTGATATTGTCCACCGCCGCCGCAGTCACTTCCGCGGTGGCGGAAGTGTTGGGGACATACTTGGATATGACTTGAGCCAGCGCGCCGCCGTAAGGATAGTAGACCCCTCCGGTCCCTCCGGTTAGGAGAGAGAGCCGGTTCATCTCCTTGGTTTGCGCCCCCGCGCTTGCGGAAGAAAAAAGGAAAACCGCGAGAATAAGGAAAACGAACCCGTATTTACCCTTGCTTTTCATCTCTTTCCCCTCCCCTATCGTTTGTATGAAAGATGAGATGGTCCAATCCCCTCCATTGGAGATCAACTCATTCTTCTCTCAAGAAAGGCTTTCAGAGGCAGGCCCCGGGATCCGCGCTCGTGGGGCACGCCTTTTTTCTGGACCTGCGTTTCAAGGACCTTGTTTCCAGTGGCGATGGAAAGGCAGTTGGCTTTGGTCTGGACCTCCGCCGCACCGGAACCCATCGAGATGAAAACAAAGACCAGGGAAAAGAATACCCGCTGATCTTCGACCGATCCGGAAAAGACAGAAGGCCCGGAGCAAAGGGCATGGAGAAAGACCCTTCAAGCTTGGCGCTCAAGACTCTGGCCATCCGGCTCCATGCTTTAGCCCTAGATAACCTTGGCTTCCTTCAAACGGGCGATCGTCTCTTTATCGTATCCCAGCACTTCGCGGAGAACCGATTCGGTATGTTCTCCCAGAAGAGGAGGGGGAATTCGGTACTGGACGGGAGTTTTGGACAGTTTCATGGGAGACCCTACCACTTTCAGCTTTCCAACCTTGGGATGCTCCATCTCCACCAGCATTTCCCGGGATAAAACCTGGGGATCGGCGAAGACCCGGTCGATGGTGTTGATGGGACCGATGGGGATCTCGGCTTGTCCGAGGAGCTTGAGCCACTCCCCGGAGTCTCTTTGAAGGAAAACTTCTTGAAGAAGGGGAACGAGGATCTTTCGATTTTCCACTCGTTTGGGATTGGTGACGTACCGGGGGTCATCCATAAGATGCTCGACCCCGGCGATCCTGCAGAACTTCTTCCACTGATTGTCGTTTCCGACTCCCAGGGCAAGGTAGATGCCGTCCTTGGCTTTGAAGGTTTCGTAAGGAACGATGTTGGGGTGGGCGTTGCCCATCCGGCGGGGAACTTTTCCCGAGACCAGGTAGTTGCTGGCTTGGTTGCCCAGCCAGGCCACCTGGGCGTCCAGGAGGGCCATATCGATGTATTGCCCCTCGCCGGTCTTCTCCCGGTAGTGAAGGGCTGCGAGAATGGCGGAGCAGGCAAAAAGGCCGGCGGTGATGTCCACGATGGCTACCCCTACTTTCATGGGAGAACCTTCTTCCTCGCCGATGATGGACATGAGCCCGCCCTGGGCCTGGAGGATGAAGTCGAAACCGGGAAGGTCGCGGTAGGGGCCGTTTTGCCCGTACCCGGTGACGGAGGCGTAGATGATTTTTGGGTTGATGGCCCGGATATCTTCATAGCCCAGGTTCATCTTGGCCAGGTCGCCGGGGAGGAAATTCTCCAGAAGAATGTCGCTCCGCCTGGCCAGGTGGCGGATGATCTCCTGTCCCTCTTTCTTTTTGAGGTCCACGGTGATGCACTGTTTATTCCGATTGGTGACCAGGTAATAAGCACTCAGTTCCCCCACCCAAGGGGGGCCCCAGTGCCGGGTCTCATCCCCCACCCCGGGTCGCTCGACGCGAATGATTTCCGCCCCCAGGTCGCCCAGCATCATGCTGCAGTAGGGCATGGCCAGGACCCGGGAAAGGTCCAGGATTTTCAGGTCAGCCAGGGCTTGCGGCATGGGATTCCCCGGGGTGCAGGAGTAATTCATGAATTGCCCCTGCACCCGTGTGATCAGAGGTTGATGTTGGAGTATTTCCTCCAGGGCCGTGTTTCGGACTTGTTCTCCAGCACATCCAGGCATCGGTTGATGATCTTTCGCGTGTCGCGGGGCATGATGACGTCATCCAGGTAATTCCGTTCCGCGCCCCGGTATGGATTCTCGTAGAGGTCGCTGTAGAGCTGGATGCGCTCTCTCCGGGTCTCCTCCGGGTTGGGGGAGCTTTTGATCTCTTTGGCGAAGATGACACTGGCCGCCGTGTCGGCCCCCACGATGGTGACCTTGGCCTGGGGCCATGCGAACATGAAATCCGCCCCCGTGTCCTTGCAGCACATCCCCAGGTAGGCCCCGGCATAGGACTTGCGCACGATGACGGAAATCTTGGGCACCGTGGCGTCGATGTAGGCGTAGAGCATCTTGGCTCCGTGGCGGAGGATCCCCTTCCACTCCTGCTCCGGGCCGATCCAGTACCCGGGGGTGTCGTGGAGGTTCACCAGGGGAATGCCGAAGAGGTCGCAGAAGCGGACGAAACGGGCCACCTTGTCCGCGGCGTCGCAGTCGATGGCCCCGGCCTTGGACATGGGCTGGGAGGCCACGATTCCCGCGGGGCGGCCGTGGAAACGGGCGAACCCGACGATCACATTGGTGGCGTGATTCTTCTGGGTCTCGAAGAAGGATCCGTCGTCCACGATACGGGCGATCACCTTATGCATGTCGAAAGGCTTGGAGGGCGTCTCGGGAATGAGCGTGTCCAGTTCGGGAATCTGGCGGTCCGGGTTGTCCGAAGTCGATGCCCGGGGGGGCCTCTCCTTGTTATTTGACGGCAGGAAGGCAAGGAGGTCTTTGGCTCGGTCCAGGCAGTCCTTGTCGTCCTCGGCCACATAATGAGTCTGGCCGGTCTTATAGGCGTGAGCCTTGACCCCGCAGAGCTCTTCCAGGGAGATTTCCACGCCGGTCTGGGTCTTGACGAAGGCCGGGCCGGCGATCCCCATGAAACCGGTCTTCCGGGTCTGGAAGATGAAGTCCTGCATGATGGGATGGTAGGCCTGCCCCCCCAGGCAGGGCCCCATAAGGAGGGCAATCTGGGGGACGATCCCGGAAGCCAGGATCTGGGAGCGGAAGAGCCAGGCGTAGGCCTGGAGGGTATCCATCCCCTCCTGCAGGCGGGCGCCGCCCGAATCGTTCATCCCCACGAAAGGCCAGCCTTTGTCCTTGGCGAAGTCGATGGCCTGGGAGAATTTCTTTCCGTGGTATTCGCCGAAAGTGCCGGCCATGGCGGTGTAGTCCTCGGCTCCCACCACCACCATCCTTCCGTTCACCCTGCCGAATCCGGTCACCACTCCCTCGGCGGGAACCTCGCGCTTGTCCATTCCGAAGGCGGTGGTGCGGTTCCGGACAAACATCCCCAACTCAGTAAAGGTCCCGGGGTCGAAGAAGTATTCAACCCGCTCCCGGGCGCTCATTTTGCCTTCCTTATGCTGGGACGCGACAGCCTGCGGGCCGCCCATCTGCTTGATCTTGGCGGCCCGCTCCTGGTAGTCTTTGTACAGGGCTTCAAAGCCCTTTTCTTTGTATTCCATGGGGTAAGGTCTTCTCCCGGTTACCGGTTGGCTTTGCGGTATCCCAACTGGTCCATGGCGATGATCGTCTTCTGGATGTTGGCCGTGCCCTCGACGATGGAGATGGACTTGGCATCCCGGTAGTAGCGGGCTACGGGGTATTCGGTGGAATAGCCGTAGGCGCTCAGGATCCGCATGGCGAAGTCCGCCGCCCGTCCGGCCACCTCGCCGGCATAGTACTTGGCCATGGAGGTCTCCAGCACGTTATTGAGCATCCCGTCGTCTTTCTGCAATGCGGCACGGTATACCAGGAAGCGGGCCGCTTCGATTTCCGTGGCCATGATGGCGATCATGTCCTGATTCATCTGGTACTGGCCGATCTGCTGGCCGAACTGGCTGCGCTCGTTGCAGTATTTGACCGCTGCTTCAAGGCAGGCCTGGGCGATTCCGACGCCCCCGGCGGCACAGGACAGGCGGGTCTGGTTCAGGGACCCGAAGACGTGTTTGACCCCTTCGCCCAATTGCCCTAGAACCGCATCCTTGGGAACCTTGACGTCTTCCAGGATGATTTCCCCCGTGGGGGCGGAATGGAGGCCCAGCTTGTCCAAGGGCCGGGTGGAGACCCCGGGAAGGTGCATATCCAGGAGAAAGGTGGAAAGCCCTCTGCTCTTGGCCGCTGGGTCATGATAGGCATAGAGGATGCAAAGGTCGGCCACCTGGGCATTGGAGATCCAGGTCTTGGAGCCGTTGACCAGGAAGAAATCCCCCTTGGGGATGGCGGTCGTCTTCATGGCCATCACGTCGGAACCGGCGTTGGGCTCGGTAATGGCAAAGCAGCTGATGAATTCCGTGGAGACCAGCTTGGGGATGTATTTCTTTTTCTGCTCTTCGGTTCCGTAGCGGTAGATGGAGAGGGCGGGGCCGAAGGTCTGCATGTTGAAGGTGACCCGGAGAGAGGCGCTGGCTCGGGCAATCTCCTCGGTGATGATCGACCCGGCCAGGAACCCCATTCCATTGCCGCCGTATTTCTCGGGGACCAGGGTTCCATAGAAGCCCAAGTCTCCCATTTTCCTGATCACTTCCCGGGGGAAGTAGTTTTCATTCTCCCATTTATCCGCGAAAGGGATGATTTCCTTCTCGGCGAAATCACGGGCCGTTTCGCGAATGGCCTGCAGTTCCTCGCTCAGCTTGAAATCCATGTTTTCCTCCTAAGAAAAATCACAGGTCTCAGGTCCCAAGGGGCCATTTTGAGAATTCGGACCCCGGGTGTCGATTCCTACGCGTTCGGCGGGAGCCTTGCGCCTTCTGACCTTCGACTTGTGAGTTGAAGCTTATAACCTTATTCGATAATCGCCAGAACCATATCGGTTTCGCAGGTCTGGCCAACGGAAACCTTGATTTCCTTCACCACACCGGAGGCGGGAGCCACAATGGGCATCTCCATTTTCATGGCTTCCAGGACGGCGATTTCATCATCTTCTTTGACCTGGTCTCCGACTTTCACCTTGATGTCCACGATCTTTCCCACCATGGGAGCAGTTACGTTATGAGCCATACAGAATCTCCTTTCCGTTTCCTTTTCTTTTTGATTTTAAACCGCAGGAAGCTCAACCCTAGGGTTTGCTTATCGGTTTTTCCGCCGAGGAACTTTCAGGAAGGAACATCTCGAACGGACAATCCACCTATAACCCATGGTTTTTATTTTGTCAATATGAATACTGATTCAAAATTCCGGATGCCTGCGGGACGTCCATCGGCCGACTTCGGCGGGGAAAAAGAAGTTGACTTTTCCCCGGGGGGGGATCAATATTTACAGGGCATAAAAATCCGCCCGGGTCGCCGCTGTTTCCACCTCTCTACGGAAGGAACGAATTCCCGCGATGATGCGCTTCCAGGGAATCCAGAAATTCGCCAGGAGGCTGAACCTTGGGGTGGCTTACTTTGTCCCCCACTCCTTCCTCTTTGTCATTCTGCTCACCTTTCTGGTATATTTTTCAGGAATCCTGGTTACGTACCAAGGCCCATTCAATATGGTGCAATTCTGGGTCCAGGGAGTTTGGGATCTTCTTTCCTTTTCCATGCAAATGGTCCTCCTGGTCGCCGCGGGGTTCAGCGTGGCCAGCGCCCCTTTCAGCCAAAGGGCCCTTCGTTTTCTGGCTGCCTTTCCCTCCTCTCCGCGGAGGGGGGTCGTCTTCCTCACTGCTTTTACCGCGCTCTGCTCTCTGCTGCATTGGGGACTGGGGATCATCGCCGGAGCTTTCCTTGCCAGGGAAATGGGCAGGAGGGTTCCGGGGGTCGATTATCCCCTTCTGGTGGCCGGCGCGTTTATAGGGATGGGGACCGGAAACCTGGGGCTCTTCGCCTCTGACCCTCTGGTGATTCGCAAGGCGGCCCCTTTCCTGGAGAGGGCCATGGGTTCAGCCTCTATCCTGGAAACCACCTGGAATCCAGCGAACCTCCTGGGATTCGTTGTTGGATTGGCCGGGGTGATGGCCATGCTGGGAATTCTCTCGCCTGAAGAGAAGGAAGCGACGCCTCCCGATAAAGGCCTATTGGAACGGTTTGAAAGGGAAGAACGGGCCGAGCAAGTGACCATCGCTTCAGAGCGGGAAGTTCATCGGAAAGGGAATTTGGCCTTCGGCGTATGGCTCGAGCACAGCCGCTGGCCGGCATGGCTCATCTCCATCATGGGCTTTTCTTACATCGTTTTCTGGTTCTACGGGCAAGGCTTTGTTTTGAAC
>Ga0316616_100001148_pt1 | contig 10292 bp, 10 predicted proteins | sample OWC_Aug_M1_C1_D1_FD_207660 | JGI IMG/M metagenome (GOLD analysis project Ga0316616, IMG submission 207660) | Wetland soil microbial communities from Old Woman Creek delta, Ohio, United States - OWC_Aug_M1_C1_D1_B | ecosystem: Environmental > Terrestrial > Soil > Wetlands | place: USA: Ohio...
GGTTCGCGGGCAAAGCGGCACCTGACCGCAGGAATTGAGATGGCTGATTCCTGGACAGTGGATGCTCACAAAACCCTCAACGCACCTTACGATTGTGGGATCGTGCTCTGTCGGGAGAGGAGCGCGCTTCTTGCGGCGATGCAGATCTCCGGCGCCTATATCCCTTCCACCGTGGAACGGGATGGGATGCATTACACCCCCGAGATGTCGCGCCGGGCGCGAGCCGTGGACCTCTGGGCGGCGCTCAAGTCGCTTGGCCGGGAGGGTGTGGAGGATCTGGTGGACCGTCTGTGCAGCCTTGCGCTCCGCTTTGCGCAGGGGCTGAAGGTGGAGGGATTCGAGATCCTGAACGAGGTTGTCTTCAACCAGGTGCTAGTCCGCTGCGAAACGCCAGACCAGACCCTCAGGACCCTTACAAACATCCAGCAATCCGGCGACTGTTGGTGCGGTGGGACAACCTGGATGGGCAAGCCTGCCATCCGTATCAGCGTATGTTCATGGGCTACAACGGAAAATGATATCGACCGTTCGGTCGAGGCATTTGTACAAGGCAGAACACTGACAAATATGTAAAAATGGTATGGACGGTTGTATAATCGGATAAGAAACATCCAATTCACAAGACGAGGCAATTATGTCCATCCGAACCACGCTCAATCCGGGCATGTATCATGGATGGGGGAAGAAACCACCTTTTTTTGAGGGCTGGTACTTCAAGCTGGTCAGTGCCGATGGAAAACAGAAAGTGGCTGTCATCCCCGGCGTTATCCTTGGCAAGGATGCGCACGCGTTCATCCAGGTGCTGGAGGGGGTAAGCGGGAAAACTGCTTACCATACCTTCCCTATGGAAGTCTTCCAGGCTGACCCCAGGAAGTTCGCCTTCCTGGTAGGCCAAAATTGCTTTGATGGGCATGGAATCAGTCTGAATACCGAAACCGGAGAGGGGAGAATCTCCGGGCAGATCCGCTTCGGCAGGCTTAACCCCTGGCCGGTGACCCTGCGATCCCCGGGGATCATGGGATGGTACGCCTGGGTTCCGCGGATGGAGTGTTACCACGGCGTACTCAGTTTCGATCACCCTCTTGAAGGGGAATTGGTTCTCGATGGCCAGCTTATGGATTTCGGCGGCGGGCATGGGTATATTGAAAAGGATTGGGGGCAAGCTTTTCCGGAGGCGTGGATCTGGTTCCAGAGCAATCATTTCAAGGGTGCCAGGGCTTGCATCACAGCTTCGGTCGCGATCATTCCCTGGATGAAGAGCGCCTTCCGTGGATTTATCGTTGGGTTATGGTTGGATGGCAGCCTGCACCGCTTTGCCACCTATACCGGCGCGCAGATAGAGTCCCTTGAGATCATGGACGCAGATGTGAAATGGGTGCTTCGGAATAGAACCCATCGCCTGACTCTGAGCCCGAAAAGGGTGGAGGGTGGGCTGTTGCGCGGACCGAGCCGGGTGGATATGGGACGGAGGGTGCTGGAAACGCTGAATGCCCGGGTGGAGGTTCGGCTGGAAACGCTGGAAGGCGAACTGGTTTTTGAGGGCACGGGGGAGCACTCCGGGCTGGAGGTGATGGGTGACCTACCTAGACTGGTAAAGGGATGACCTGGATCCCGCCAAACAATAAGTGGTTGAAGGTTCCCGGAAGAGAATTTTCTCAAATCTGACTATCAATATTTTTCCAGTTGGGGAAGAAACATCCAATAAAAAGATCCTGCTCACCAATCTCCAAGATTGTGGTACAATGATTTTCTTGGCCCGCAGAGGGCTTTCTTTTTCAGGGAATTGTTTTGGTGTGAACGGATGATTGCCCGACAAAGTGTCGGGCTATTTTATTGGCTGCGCGTGCCGATTCGTGAGGAGAGGCAACCCATCGCAAAGTCAAACGGGTAAGTCTGGATCATCAAAACACTCTGGCCACATTTTGATTAGGAGTTTTGATGATCACCGATTTTAATGATTTAAACCTGCAACCGGAACTGGTGCAGGCAGTTACCGAACTGGGTTTTACTTCCCCCACCCCCATCCAATCCGGGGTCATTCCGCTCATGCTGGATGGCCGCGATATACTCGGGCAGGCACAAACGGGCACCGGCAAGACCGCTGCCTTCGCGCTGCCCATGATCCAGGGCATCCAACCTGGTCAGAAACTGATCCAGGGGCTGGTGCTGGTTCCTACCCGCGAACTGGCCACCCAGGTGGCCGGGGCCATCTCCGAGCTTGGAAAGCACACCAACGTGAACGTTCTGGCTGTCTATGGTGGGCAAGCATACGGTTCCCAGATGGGCCAGCTCCGCCGTGGGGTGGATATCGTGGTGGGCACGCCCGGGCGCCTGCTGGACCTGATTTACCGCTCGGTGCTGGATCTGGGTGGCATCCGCACGGTTGTACTGGATGAAGCGGATGAAATGCTCAGCATGGGCTTCATTGAAGATATCGAATCCATTCTTTCCAACACTCCAACCGAACACCAGACCGCGCTTTTTTCCGCCACCCTTCCGACCGCGATCAGAAACCTGGCCGAAAAATATATGCGCGATCCCCAGCAGGTGAACATCCAGCGCGAGCAGGTGACCGTGGATGCGATCGAACAGCGCTATTACCTGGTGAGCACGCATGAAAAACCCGCCGCCCTCACCCGTCTTTTCGAGGTGGAGGAGATCACCAGCGCGCTGATCTTCGTCCGCACGCGGGCCGAGACCACCACCCTGGCCGCGGAGCTTTCCGCCCGCGGTTTCCCGGCGGAAGCCTTAAGCGGCGACCTGATCCAGGAAGCCCGCGAAAGAACGCTCAACAGGTTCCGCCAGGGGCAGGTTCAGGTGCTGGTGGCAACCGATGTGGCCGCGCGGGGATTGGATATCGATAACATCTCGCATGTTTTCAATTTCCAGCTCCCGGATGATCCCGAGATCTATGTCCACCGCATCGGGCGTACTGGCAGAGCGGGGAAAACCGGCATCGCCATCACCTTTGTTTCCGCTTCCGAGCGCAGGCGCTTGGGACGGGTGGAAGCCTTCACCCGAAAAAAGATCCAGATGTCCACATTGCCGACGGAGGAGGATATCCGCGTCAAGCGGGAAGCCAGCCTGACCGGTAAACTGCTCATCTGGTTAAAACGCGGCCGGTTCACTCGCGAGCGCGAGCTGGTCGAACAAATGACAGCCGAAGGATACGATCCGCTGGATATCGCCGCAGCAGCCCTCAAAGTTGCCCGCGGAGAGGAAAAACAGCGACCCATCCACCCAATCACCATAATGGTGGAGAGCAACCCTCACACCGAAAAACGGGGATATGAGCGCAAACCTTACCAGGACCGCTCCGGCGAAAACTCGCACGAGAATGGGATGGTGCGGTTGAAGATGAAAATGGGCAGGCAGCACGGATTGAGCCCGAACGAGATCGTGGGGTTGATCGCCTCCCGGGCGGAGATCCCCGGGCACGCCATCGGCAAGATCAGCATCCAGGACAGCCGCTCGTACGTGGATATCCCCGAGGAGATGGTTCCCCAGGTTCTGGCAAGGACGCGGGATGCCCGCATCCGCCGGCAGCCGATGGAACTGCAGGTTGCGTGACCTTTCTCTGACGGGGAGGAATCCGCATAATGATTAATTTGGTGTGATCCCTTTTGACAATAAATGCGTGTCCTTTTCGGATGCGCATTTTTTCTGAACTGGTGCTCCGGCGGGGAATAGTGAATTAGTTCGGAGTGAAGGGACAGGGTAAGGAACAAGCGGGATTGACAATTCGACCGGGTTCGGATTCAATAGACCAAATGGATTCAACCCCCCGCTGGATTCCGATCCTCTTTGGCACCGTCATGATCCTGATGGCGTTGATCATTCTCGGTGCGTTTTACGGTTTCATCCCTGCTGAGGGGGAATTCAAAGCGCCGCCGGTCATCATCCTCAGCATTTGCATCTGCCTGCTGGCGGCAGGATTGGCAATCCTGATCCCCCCGGGAGCCCCCGCCATCCTGCGCACAGCTCTGGGAATAATCACATTTTTTTCCCTCGCAGCGGTGTGCAACTGGACAGCCTTCGCCCCGGGGGTAACCTACACATCGTCCACTTCCATTGGACCTTTCTCGTTTGAAGGTGAAGACCAGGTGGGTGGGAGGATCGTGTTCGGGCTTGTAGCCATCGTGGTAGATATCATCCTGATCGCCTCGCTGGTCTTGTGGCTGCGAAAACTCACCCGAAAATGATCCCGCATATCAGTATTGCGTGAATGCTTGACTTTTCCCGCCTGCCGTGCAAGGATAATCTTCGTTCAAAATTGAAGCGTATTTTAGCCGCAACAACATTCCAACCCCTGACATAAAAGGAGATCCCTTTGATCTATCAACCAGATCCAACAAACTTCAGAGAACTCTATTCCGGGGTTCAAATCAAAACATTGACTTATGGAGACAAGTCTCTCCTTAGCGAACTTCACCTTGAAAAGGGGGCAAAAATCCCTTCGCATCAACACCCGGAAGAGCAATCCGGATACCTGATTAAAGGTTTAGTTCGATTCTTTGGAGACGAAGGTGAAACCTTTTTAGAAGCCGGATCTGCCTGGAATATAAAAGGCGGTGTTATCCACGGGGTTGAAGCGATTATGGATTCTGTGATCGTTGGCTTTTATTCGCCGGTAAGAGAGGATTTCCTACCAAAGAATTAGGAACAAGTTATTTCCAAGTATATGTTGGTCAGGCTTACTAATAAGATTTACTACTACTTTATCCCACTGCTGGCGTATTTTTTCAATAATCGATTGGTTTCAAATTCCACCCAACTTTCAATTGGGTCACTTTCGATCTGGTAGCCATCGCGATGGATATCATCCAGATTTCTTCCCTCGTGATCTAGCCTAAGAAGGTCACTCGTAAATAACCCAATTTGTGACTCGAATTAATTAGATTCTCCCTTTCGGACTTGACTATAATATTTCCTTGTGCAATGATTCTTTCTGGTAATACACTCTTTAAAGAAAGTTGATCACCCCTCGATTTTCAAATTAAATTAATCAGGAGGATATATGAAACATACCGAAGGCAAGTTCAAGGGTGTTCGCGAGGCGAACATTTACTACCAGGGATGGGTACCCGATGGAGAGGTAAAAGCCGTGATTTTTCTTGTCCACGGACTGGGAGAACACTGCTGCCGTTATGAGAACCATGTAAATTATTTTGTGCCCAAAGGGTATGCCATCTACGGATTGGACCATCTCGGACATGGCAAATCGGATGGTCAGCAGGAGGTTATCGAACGCTTTTCGGATTACACCGATACCCTCGCGATCTATTTCAGGATGGTGAAGGGTTGGCAGGCAGGAAAACCGATATTCATCATCGGGCACAGCATGGGCGGTTTGATCAGCTGTTATTACCTGCTCGACCATCAGGCGGATTTTAATGGGGCGATCCTCTCAGCCCCCGCGATCAAGGTTAGCGATAATATCTCAACCACGACGATCACCATGGGGAAGATGCTATCCGTTATCGCGCCAAAAGCAGGGGTCCTTGCGCTGGATCCCACCGGGATCTCGCGAGACCCGGAAGTGGTCAAAGCCTATGTTGAGGATCCGCTGGTGTTTCATGGAAAGACACCTGCCCGGTTAGCTGCCGAGATGTTGAAAGCCATGCAGCGTGTTACGGCGGAGGTGGAAAAAATCACTCTGCCGATCATCGTCGTACAGGGGAGTGAAGATCGGTTGGTTGATCCGGACGGAGCACAGATGCTTTACGATAGAGCCGGCTCAAAAGACAAAATCCTGAAGATCTACCAAGGTGCCTACCATGAGGTTCACAATGAGCCGGAGCGCGAGGTGATGTTCAAGGATCTGGAAACCTGGTTGGGGTCACACATCAAGTAATAAATACACGAAAACGAGAAGGGATTGAACCATTGAAACACTCAAAGGTTATATTATTAACTTTAGGTTGCACTCTCTTCCTCATTGTAGTTGGCTGTATTCCAACAGTTCCAAGAGAATCAATGAACACAATTGCTCTAGAACCGACATTAACGCAGCTTGGAAAAACCACCCCGCCTCCAGATCTCTCGCGATTTGATTTCCCGAAAACAATCGACCCTGACGAAAAATATCTTTTCTATCTGCATGGAAAAATTATCGAAGACCAGGGTATCCCGGCGGTGAGTCCCGATTTTGGCGAGTACGAATATGGATCGATCCTGGAAAAACTTGCCGGTTATGGATTCACAGTTATAAGCGAACCGCGTCCGATAAATACCGACGGCGTGGAATATGCGAAAAAGATTGCGGGCCAGGTCCTAATCCTATTGGATGCTGGAGTCCCACCTGAAAACATATCCATGATTGGGGCTTCGAAGGGCGGTGGAATCGCGATATATGCTTCCAACCTGATCGGAAATCTGGATATTAAGTATGTGATCATGGCTATTTGTAGCCCGGAAGAGATCGCGGTGTTGAAACAAAGAGGGGTTACTCTTTCAGGGCGAGTTCTCTCCATCTATGATTCGGCAGATACCCTGGCAGGCTCCTGCCAGGAGCTTTTCGATTATTCAAAAGGCATGGGATTAACTGAATTCAGGGAGGTTGTACTCCATGTGGGTATGGGGCACGGGATCCTCTATAAACCACTGGATGAATGGGTGAAACCGGTCATGGATTGGTTGGTGGAAAACCCGCTTTCCATTTCCCTCACTCCGGGGGGTTAAATCGCTAATCGTTTGGGCATAATGCGGAAGGGTCAGGGTGCAAAATTAGGTTCAATCTCTCCTGCGGAGCTATCAAACGTGAATTCCAGGGTACTGGATGAGGAGATTTGGTCTTTCAAGGTCTGATATAGACCTCCAGCGCCATCTCTCAACGTGCCCGAGAGGTTGATTACGGACCCGGTTTGCGTGGTGCCCACCACGCGGAAAAGTCCCCTGCCGCCACCTGGGCAATCGTGGAACTTAAGAGTCCCCATCACCTGGTCGGTGGAGGGATCCTTCATCAGGTCCAATGACCAGCGGTAGGCATAAGCGCCTTCAGCCTCGTCGCAGGCTGCCCCATGCCAGGCTCCGACGACATTTGGAGGGATAGCCCCTTCTGTTGCCGTCGGGACAGTCGGGGTGGCTTCCGCTTTGGTGGGTTGAGGTGTTTTTGGAGTGCGGGTTGGACGTGGGGTGCGGGTATTGAAGAGCTGACCTTCCACCTTCCATGCGCGCTGGTCCAGGCGGATCAAGTTGTAAGCCCGCTCTCCAAAGAAGGGGCCGAGCCGGTCCATGAACTGGTTCTTGATGATCTCAAGCTGGCGGTTCAGGGCGACATCAAACGCGTATCGAATAGGGTTAGCCAGGAATGCCCTGATCTCTTGGATATATGCTTCGAATCGTGTTTTGATACTCTCTGCGATATTTCGGATCGCAAAATCCAGCACCTGGCCAATGGCGCGGGTAAAACCCTTGATCCCCCGGCTGATAGCGGGAAAGAATCTATGCCTGCGCCGCCATTCCGCCCTTGCCTGCTCTAATTTATCCGCCGCGGCAAGATGTTCCTTTGCCTTGCCGGTCCACTTCTCGTAGAGGACCTGGTTTCCAGACCTTTCCGCGGCAGCTGCAAGCCGCTGGTACTCCAGGGCCAGCGCTTTTTGCTGATTCAACTGCTCCAGGGTAGTGAGGAGTCTGGGATCGAAAAACAACGATGCTATTTCGGGCGAGGAACCGGAATTCGAAGCGGTGATCACCGGAGGTGTGTAGAGGTCGAGCAGCCCCCGGGAGGTGATCATCATCAGATGCGCCTGGTCGAAACTGGTTTGCCCGGGAGGATTGAGGAGCGGAAAATTGCAGGCAGAGAAGGTCATCCCGATCAGCGTGACCAGTGAGACCATAATGTAGACGGTTCGCTGCCGCTTCATACTATTCCTCCCCCTCTTTCATGCTGATAGTCTCCACATAGACAAGCCGGTCATTGACTGTTCCAAAGGTCAGGCCGGGCGCATAATACAAGCTCCCATTATCGATCAGCTCTTCTTCCAGGGGCAATTCGAAATAATCCTTGATGGCTGCGGTAGCAAGGATCGATTTGAGGCTGGCATACGCCGTGAACTGATCGGGTTGGTACGGCAGGGGAACCCAGGAGCTGGGTGGATCGGGGATGGTCTCCTGGTTTACCAGGATGCCTTCATAAAAGGTCAGTGCGATTCCGTCGTTGTAATACCTCCAAATTTCATCCCTCACCTCGCCGGTGAAAACCGGGGAGAATTCCTCCTTGTAGAAAGTTATTGTGAAGGAATCGGGGTAACCGTATTTTGTAACCGTTGCATTCTGATCAGGGGTGAGGGTATAGGTTGTTGCAGCAGAGGGATCGGTGTAAGCACCTTCAACCAGCTTGGGACTACCCAGGTATTCCTGGTAGCTGAGGTACAGGATCAGTCCAAGTGCGGCGCAAAGGATCAATCCGGTGATGAGGGCAATCAGTAAAACAGTTTTCCCGGCGGATTTGCGTTTCGGCGCGGAGGATGCGAATTCGATTTCAGGAGCTTGCATGGTTTGCCTTCACCCTTCCTTCATTTGCAAACCGGACCCAACATATCCAAGAGAGCAATTTGAATCCCAACCTAAATGTATATTTATTATAGCAAGTGGAAAAAAATAATAAATAGTCAATAAATCAAGATGGTTGAAGCTGTATTTCGAATTTGCTATACTGATTGAAGTCTACCGATCGGAAAAGTACCATTTTAGGAGGGATTTTGATTACACGATCCCGTTTTCTCAAATTGGGCATTCCCGTTTTCTTCCTGTACCTGGCAATTGCTGCCTGCGGGTTCAGTTCTTCCAATTCCGATACAGGTAATCCTTCTAACCTTCCGAATTCTGGTCAGGAATTGGATCCCATCGCAGCGAATGGACCGGGGTTTGGCAGGAGTGACCCGATTCCCCTGGGAACTCAGATCTCCATTCCGGGATGGGATGTAGAAGTGAGGGAATTCCTCCGCGGCGCTGACGCATTGAAGGTCATCAACACGGCGGACTGGCAGGCAGAGCCCTTACCGGAGGATCAGGAATATGCCCTGGCAAAGGTTTTCGTCCGCAACACTTCCCTGGATGAATCCCCGCACAGCCTGGGGATCTCTGAGTTATTCATTACCGGGGATCAATACCTGGCGCATGGAGACACGATGGACGGCTGGCCGCAGCCTGAATTCCTGTTTGAAGATATGTATACCGCGGAAACCGTGGAGGGATGGGTGGATGCTGTGGTTCCGAAAAACGAGCAGAATTTAGAGCTTGTGCTGGATGTGGAGAATGAAGACAACCGGTATACCAGATTCTTTACCCTGGATAAAGCTGCGTCCATATCCCTCCCCGAGGAATTTTCGAAGATGCATCCGAATGACCTGGGTTCGTCGATGGAATCCCCCGCGGGAATTGGCGACGTTGTGATCACTCCGGACTGGGAGGTGACTCTTCTGGAAAGCATCAAGGGTAAAAATGCGGAAAAAATATTAACCAAAGATAACCCGAATTACCAGGTTCCGGAAAGCGGAACGGAACGGGTTCTACTAAAAGTTCACCTGAAATACCTAAGCCAGGAGGATATCCCTGCCTGGATCGGGTCCGATCAATTCAGAGCATTGGATAGTTCTGGCTACAGCGTTCAGGGAAACTGGATCTATACCCCGCAGGATCGTGAGTGGATCGGGAATACGGTGCTGCCAGGCGCCGATTTGGAAGGTTGGGTTGCAGTCACGGTACCGGAGGGTGCGGGAGATGCTCTCATTTCATTCAACCCGGATATCAACACACCGGGTTCCTCCGATCAAGACCTTCGTTATTTCCAGTTGAATTAATCGACCATGGTTTGAAGGATCAATTTGCCTGATCGTTCGCCGTGCCATCTCGGATTCCGCGCGGGCGGTTGTGATTCCCGTGAGGGTTGTGGAATCATTGGTACAATCAATTGGGTTCCCTACAGAAAACCGTCTTACCATTCCGACCGCATGAGGCAGAAATATCATGGAACAAGCCCCAAAATTCCCTTACCCTTTCATCGATAAGATCATTGTTTCCGAAGAGGATATCAAAAATCGGGTGGAAGCACTCGGCAGGCAGATAGCCGGCGATTACAAGGATTCAAAGAACCTGCTGTTACTCGGCTTACTGCGCGGCAGCGTCGTCTTCATCACGGATCTGATGCGAAATGTTCACCTCCCGATGACGATGGATTTCATGTCGGTCTCCTCCTATTCCGGTTCTGAATCAAGCGGATTCGTGCGTATCGATTCCGATCACAAGACCAACATCATGGGCTGGGATGTCATCCTGGTTGATGACATCAT
>Ga0316616_100001149_pt1 | contig 10289 bp, 8 predicted proteins | sample OWC_Aug_M1_C1_D1_FD_207660 | JGI IMG/M metagenome (GOLD analysis project Ga0316616, IMG submission 207660) | Wetland soil microbial communities from Old Woman Creek delta, Ohio, United States - OWC_Aug_M1_C1_D1_B | ecosystem: Environmental > Terrestrial > Soil > Wetlands | place: USA: Ohio...
GTCGCCCACGAAGACCGGGTTGTTCTTGCGTCGGCGGCAGAGAATCTCGAGGGTGCGCTGCAGCTCGACGCCGCGTCCGATGAGCGGGTCGAGGACGCCGGCCCTCGCGCGCTCCGTCAGGTTCAGCGTATAGGTGGCGAGCGGGTCCCGCTGGGCCTGCGGGCCTTCGCCGCCGCCAGGCGCCTGGCCGCGCCGCCGCGGCTCCTCGCCCGGCACGGTCGGCGTCGGCACCTTCGAGATGCCGTGCGAGATGAAGTTCAGGACGTCCAGCCGGGTCACGCTCTGCGCTTCCAGCAGCTGGCAGGCGTACGAGTTGGTCTGCTGCAGGATCGCGGCGACGATGTCGCCCGCATTGACCTCCGACTTCCCGGCGCTTTGAACGTGGAGCACCGCCGTCTGGAGCACGCGGCGGAAGGCGCGGGTCTGTTCGGGTTCTTTCTCCATCCCCCTGGGGTACTGCTCGACCGAACCGGTGAGAAACGCATCCAGTTCGCGGCGGAGGCGGGGCAGGTCGGTTCCGCATGCCGCCAGGATGCGCTCGCCCTCGAGATCGTGCGTCAGCACGTAGAGCAGGTGCTCGAGCGTCAGCGTGGTGTGCCGCCGGGAGACCGCTTCCCGGTAGGCGATGTGCAACAGCATCTCGACCGCAGAGCTGAACATGGTGCGCCTCGATCCTCGCCCGGGAGCTACGCCTCTTCGAGGCTGGCCTTCAGCGGGAACCCGCGCTCGCGCGCGAGGCCGTGGACCTGGCCGACCTTCGTTTCGGCGATTTCGTGCGGGAAGACACCGCAGTCGCCGCGGCCGTGACAGTGCACGTGCATCATCACCCGGTACGCCGCGGCCGGGTGCATCAGGAAGACGGTCTCGAGCACCGACACCACGAAGTCCATCGTGGTGTAGTCGTCGTTGTGGAGCACGACCCGGAACATCGGCGGCTGCTTCAGCTGCTGTTCGGGCCGGTCGACGACCTCGATGCTGCGCTTGCGTCGTTCGTCCGTCATTCCACCAGGAGGCGCGGCCCCGCCCCGCGCCCGATGTCCTCCGGTGAGTTCAGTATAAGCCCTTCGGCCCTGGCGTGCGCGAGTGCGGCCGGTCGCCCGGCCGCGCTATACTGGCCGAAAGGTCAGCCTGGCGGCGGAACCAGCAGGGGGAACCGCAGCCAGCACGACGGCCGCTCCAGCCGATGTCCCGCATACAACACGACGCGTCGTCGGATGCCGCGCGGCCGGAGTCTGTCGGAGACGCGCGCGTGCGGCGTCCGGCAGGTCGCCGGCGCGGCCAGGAAAGGAACAGATCAGCGATGCGCACGAGGATCAGCATGTGCCGCGCCAGGATGATCGCGCTGGCGTTCGGAGCGTACGCGCTGTGGCCGGTCGCCGCGCTGGCGCAGGGGCAGGCGGCAGGCCCGCAGGTTCCGCGCGAGGGGGGCACGCCGCTGCCCGCCGCGCCGAGCGTCCTCGCCATCGGTCAGAGCGTCGTCATGGGCGGCGTTCCGGCGGGGCAGGCGACGGCCGAGATCCTGGGAGTGTCGCTCGGCGACGCGATCGCCCGAGGGCTGAGGCAGAACCTCGGCGTCGTGCTCGGCGAGCAGGCCGTGAGGTCGGCATCGGGCGTGCGCTGGCAGGCGCTCAGCGCGATGCTCCCGACCGCCGGCCTTCGGGTGAGCCAGACCCGCGAGGAGATCAACCTCGAGGAGTTCGGCTTCCCGCTCCCGCCCGGGCAGTCTCCCATCGTCGGCCCGTTCAACGTGGCGGCGGTGCGCCTGTCGGCGGCCGCTCCCGTCTTCGACTACGCGGCCATCGAGCGCGCAAAGGCCGGGGCCCGGGTGGCGGGTGCGGCCTCTCACTCGTTCCGGGACACGCGGGACCTCGTCGCGTTCGTCACGGCGAACCTGTATCTTCAGGCGGTGGCCGGGGCGAGCCGGATTGAGGCGGCCCGCACGCAGCTGGCGACGGCCCAGGCGCTCTACGACCATGCGGTCACGCAGAACAAGGCGGGGCTCGTGCCCGGGATCGAGGTCCTTCGCGCCCAGGTGCAGCTCCAGTCGCAGCAGCAGCGGCTGATCTTCTACACGAACGAGTTCGCCAAGCAGAAGCTGGCGCTGCAGCGTGCCGTCGGGATCCCGCTCGCGCAGGCGATCGAGCTGACCGACCGCTTGCCGTACTCGGCGCTCGAGCAGGTGTCGCTCGAGACCGCGCTGGCCCAGGCGTACGAGTCGCGCGAGGACCTCCAGGCGGCCCAGGCGATGGTTCGTGCCGCCGAGGCCTCCCGCCAGGCGGCGGTTGGCGAGGGGCTGCCCTCCGTGATTGTCAACGGCGACGTCGGCCGCAGCTCCAACGCGTGGGACACCCTGAAAGGGACATTCGCGCTGTCGGCCCAGGTGCGCGTGCCGATCTTCCAGGGCGGGCGCGTCCACGGGAGGGTCGTGCAGGCCGACGCGGAGGTGAAGCAGCAGCAGGCGCAGGTAGCCGATCTCCGCGCGCGCATCGAGTACGAAGTCCGAGCGGCACTGCTGGACCTTCACGCTGCCGACGACCGCGTGCGGGTCGCGAGGAGCGCGGCCGACCTGGCGGGCCAGCAGCTCACCCAGGCGCAGGACCGGTTCACCGCGGGCGTGACGAGCAATCTCGAGGTGGTGCAGGCGCAGGAGACGGTGGCCACCGCCACCGATAACTACCTGTCGGCGCTGTACGCCCACAATCTGGCGAAGATCTCGCTGGCGCGCGCCATCGGCCTCGCCGAAGAGCGCGGGCGGCAACTGCTGAGGAGCGGGGAGTGATGGCGGCCCCGACGGACGTCGAACGAGGGAGCGAGACCATGAGCGAATCGCCGCAGGCGGGTTCAGCCGCCGGTCAGCCGACCGGCAACGGTGTCGGCGGGTTCCTGCGGAGCCGCCCGCACGCGAGGCGGTCGGTCGTGCTCGTCGGGATCCTGGCCGCTGTCGGCATCCTGACCGCCTGGTGGTACTACAGCGGCCGCGAGACGACCGACGACGCGCAGGTTGACGGTCACATCGTGCCCGTCGCGGCGCGCGTGGGAGGCACGGTCGCGGTTGTGAAGGTCGAAGACAACCAGGTCGTGGAGGCGGGGGCCGTGCTCGTCGACATCGATCCCCGCGACTACGAGATCGCCAGGCGCCGGGCCGAGGCGGATCTGGCGGACGCACGGGCGGCACTGGCGGCCGCCGAGGCCGGCATACCCATCACGTCCACCATGACCGCCAGCCAGGTGAGCTCGGCCGGCGCGAACGTCGAGCGGGCGACGAGCGGGACGGATGCGGCGGCCCGCGACGTCGAAGCCGCGCGGGCGCGGCTCGCGTTCGCCCAGGCCCGGTCGAAGGAGGCCGCGGCGAACGCCACGCGGACGGCGCGCGACCTGGAGCGGCTGAAGCCGCTGCTCGCGAAGGACGAAGTGTCGCAACAGCAGTACGACGCGGCGGTTGCGGCCGCCGACGCGGCGCGCGCGGCGGTGGAGTCCTCGCAGGCGGCCATCGTCGAGGCGACGCAGGCCGTGTCGGTGGCCGAGAGCCGCCGCTCGCAGGCGGCCAACGCGCTCACGCAGGCGCAGGCCGAACTGAGGACCGCTCGCACGGCTCCCGAGCAGGTCACCGTCACCAGGTCGCGAGCCGAGTCCGCTCGGGCGCGACTCGCGCAGGCGGCCGCGGTCCTCGACCAGGCGACCCTCAATCTCGCCTATGCGACCGTCAAGGCACCGGTCGCCGGGCGCGTGAGCAAGAAGAGCGTCGAGCCGGGACAGGTGATCCAGGCCGGCCAGCCGCTCCTCGCGATCGTGCCGGTCGAGAACGTGTGGATCACGGCGAACTTCAAGGAGACGCAGCTGAAGAAGATGAGGCCGGGGCAGAGGGTGTCGATCTTCGTCGACGCCTACGGCCGGCGCTACGACGGCACGGTGGAGAGCATCGCGGCCGCGACCGGCGCGCGCTTCAGCCTGTTGCCGCCCGAGAACGCCACCGGGAACTACGTGAAGGTGGTGCAGCGCATTCCGGTGAAGATCGTGCTCGACAAGGGCCAGGACCCCGAGCACCTGCTCCGCCCGGGCATGTCGGTCGTGCCGACGGTTCACACGAGGTAGCGGCGTGTCGAAGCCGGCCGGCAGTCCCAGCCCGTGGACCATCGCGGTTTCGGTGATGTTCGGCACGTTCATGGTCGTGCTCGACACCACCATCGTGAACGTGTCGCTTCCGCACATCGCGGGCAACCTCTCCGCCAGCATCGAGGAATCGACCTGGGCGCTGACCACCTACCTGGCTGCCAACGCGATCATCCTGCCGATCACCGGGTGGCTGGCCAACTACTTCGGCCGGCGGCGGCTCCTGCTGCTGTCGGTGGCCGCGTTCACGGCCGCGTCGCTGTTGTGCGGCCTCGCGACCAGCCTCCCGGTGCTGATCCTGTGGCGCGTGCTCCAGGGACTGACGGGCGGCGTCATGCAGCCGCTGTCGCAGGCGATCATGCTCGAGGCGTTCGAGCCCAGGGAGCGCGGCAAGGCGATGGCGTTCTTCGGCATCGGCATCGTGGTGGCGCCGGTGCTGGGGCCGGTGCTGGGCGGCTGGCTGACGGACAACTACTCGTGGCGGTGGGTGTTCTACGTGAATCTGCCGTTCGGCCTGATCGCCTACTGGATGGTGCGCGCGAACGTCTTCGACCCGCCGTACATCCGACGCGGGACCGCGCGGATCGACTACTGGGGGATTGGCCTGCTCGCGGTCGGCATTGCGGCGCTGCAGATCGGCCTCGACCAGGGGCAGATCGAGGACTGGTTCTCGTCGTCGTTCATCGTGGTCCTCGCGGTGACGGCGGCCGTCGGCCTGGGGGCGTTCGTGGTCCACGCGCTGCTCGCGCGCGATCCCGTCGTCGATCTCAGGCTGTTCAGGGAGCGGACCTATGCAACCGGCGTGCTCCTGGTGACGGCCATGGGGTTCGGCCTGTTCGGCAGCCTCGTGCTCATGCCGGTGCTGCTGCAGGCGCTGCTCGGGTACCCGCCGCTGGAGGCTGGCTTCGCGATGGCGCCTCGAGGGCTGGGATCGCTGGTGGCGATGCCCGTCGTCGGAGCGTTGGTGGGCCGCACGGACCCGCGCAAGATGCTCGGCCTGGGGTTCCTGGTGAACGCGGCGTCGCTCTACTGGATGTCGTGGCTCAACCTGCAGGCCGGCTTCTGGGACATCTTCTGGCCGCAGTTCGTCCAGGGCGTGGGAATGGGCCTGCTGTTCGTTCCGCTGACGACCGTGGCGATGGACCGGATCTCGCCCAGGAACATGGGGCACGCGACCAGCCTGTTCAACCTGCTGCGCAACATCGGCGGGGCGATGGGCATCGCCCTCATCCAGACCGTGTTGGCGAGGGACCGGCAGGAGCACTTCAACGTGCTCGGTGCGCACGTCAACCCGTACGCGCCGTCGACGCAGATCGTGATGCGTGGTCTGCGGTCGGCCTTCATGGCGGCGGGGGCGGACCCGGTCACGGCGGCGAACCGCGCGAACGGCGCGGTGTTCGGGATCGTGCAGAAGCAGGCGGCGATGATCGCGTTCAACGACGGCTTCCGCCTGCTGGCCGTCGTGTTCCTGCTGCTCACGCCCCTGGTGTTCCTGATGCGGAAACCCCAGCACCACGATGGCCCCGCCGCCGTGGTTGGAGACTGACCGATGGTGACGACGCTCGATCTGAAGTTCCTCGGACGCGAGGGTGCGATTGCCGCGGGTCTGATCGAGGGGCCGCACGGCCTGGCAATCGTGGACCCGGGTCCGGCCAGCTGCCTCGACGGGCTGGGCGAGGCGTTGGGCCGCCACGGACGCCGCGTCGAAGAGATTGGCACGATCCTCGTCACGCACATCCACCTGGACCACTCCGGCGGCGTCGGCGTGCTCGCGCGGTCGAATCCGAGCCTCCAGGTCTACGTGCACCGGAGGGGGGCGCCGCACGTGGTCGATCCGTCGAAGCTGGTCGCGAGTGCGGCGAGGCTCTACGGCGATCGCATGGGGCCGCTCTGGGGGGAGATTCTGCCGGTGCCCGAGGAGCGTGTCCACGCGCTCGACGGCGGGGAGGTGCTGAGGGTGGCGGGGCTCGAGCTACGCGTGGCCTACACGCCCGGACATGCCGTCCATCACGTGAGCTACTTCGAGACGTCGAGTGGCACGGCGTTCGCGGGCGACACCGGCGGCATCCGCGTCGGCGGGCCGTTGCTGGTGCTTCCGCCGACCCCGCCGCCCGACATCGATGTCGAGGCGTGGGGCTCGAGCCTGGAGACCATGCGGGCCTGGGCCCCTCGGTGCATCTTCATCACGCACTTCGGCGCCTTCGATCGCCCGCTCGATCACATGGCGGATCTCGAGGAGCAGCTGCAGGACATGGCCTCTGCCGTCCGCGCCCTGATGGCGGACGACACGCTCGACGACGACGAGCGCCGGCGCCGGTTCGTCGACCGGATGGTGGGGATGTTCCGGCGGCGCCTGCCGGACGAGGACTGGGTGCAGCGGTACATCGCGGCGGTTCCGCTCGAGCACTGCTGGCAGGGCCTGGTCCGCTACTGGCAGAAGCGAGCCTGACAGGTCGCCGCGGCGTGGGCTCACCGACCCGCGGTCAGACTCTGGACGCCATCGTCTCGTACACGACCTCGGCCGCCGCCTGCCGTCCGGCTTCCGGCACGACGTAGGTCGCGCGGCGCACACCGATCTCGCGCGCATAGACGTCGATGGCCCGAGTCCGCAGGCTCCGGACCCAACCCAGGTCGGCAGCCGCGAGCGCCAGACCGTCTCCGACGACCGACAACCAGCAGCAGCGCCCCAGCCGCCGGGATGGCCCGACCGCGGCCTCATCGACGGCGGCACGCAGGTCGCCTGCCTTGTCGTCGGCTGCGCCGACGATGATCTCGCGTCGATCGCGGTCGACGATGCTCATCACCAGCCGTGTCCGCTCCCACCCGTCGCGTACGGCGTCCGGAACCGATCCGGCCGGCAGCGCGAAGGTCTCCATCGGCGGCAGCGCCGCGAGGCCGACCAGCGGCGCCTCGTCGATGACATCGGCGACCAGCGTGCCTGGCGCTTCCGAGAAGGTCGATCGCACGACCACCGGCGTGCCGCCGGCCATGCCGGCCGCAATCGCCCGAGGGTGCAGGACCTTCGCGCCGAACCGCGCCAGTTCGTACATGGCGGCGTAGCCGATCCGTGCGCGCATCGGCGCACCTGGCACGAGCCGGGGGTCGGCCGCGTACACGCCCTCGACGTCGGTGAAGATCTCGACGCGGCAGGCGCCCAGCGCAACGCCCAGCGCGACGCCGGACGTGTCGCTGCCGCCGCGGCCGAGCGTCGTGAAGTCCAGCGTGCCGGGTGCAACGGCCTGACCGCCCGCGACGACCGGGACGGTGCCTGCCTCGAGCAGGGCGTGAAGTCTCCCGGTGTCGATCCGTGTCACGTCCGCCTCGAGGTGGACCCCGTTCGAGTAGATTCCCGCCTGAGCGGCGGTGAGGCCGGTCGCGGCGATCCCGCCCCGCTTGAGCGCCTGGGACACCACGGCGACCGAGATGGCCTCCCCGCACGTGAACATGAGGTCGTAATCGTCCGGGGCGACGCCGCCGCCGTCTGCCCGCAGCAGATCGAGCAGGGTGTCGGTGGCGTACGGGTCTCCCCGGCGGCCCATGGCGGACACGACAATGGCCACGCGGAGGCCGGACGCGCGCGCCCGGCGCACGTGTTCGACCACGCGGCCGCGCCGATCGGCCGTCGAGACCGACGTGCCGCCGAACTTCTGCACGAGGACCGGCGGCCCGCTCATGGCACCCGCACCAGGCCGTCGGCGACGAGCTGCTCGGCGATCTGGACAGCGTTGAGGGCGGCCCCCTTGCGGACGTTGTCGGAGACGATCCAGAGGTTGAGCCCGTGTTCGAGCGAGTTGTCCTCCCGGATGCGGCCGACGAACACCGGGTCGGTGTGCGCGGCGGAGGCGGGCATCGGGTACGCCAGCCGGGCCGGGTCGTCGATCACGACGACGCCCGGCGCCGAAGCGAGGATCGCGCGCGCCTCGGCGGCCGTGAGCTTCCGTTCGGTTTCGATGTTGACCGATTCGGAGTGGCCGATGAGCACCGGCACGCGCACGGTCGTCGCGGTGACCCGGATGCCGGGGTCGCCCATGATCTTCACCGTCTCGCGGACCATCTTCCACTCCTCCTTGGTGTATCCGCCCTCCTGGAAGACGTCGATCTGCGGGATGAGGTTGAATGCGAGCTGGTGCTGGAACGTCCTGGGCGGGCTGCAGGTGCCCGCGTCGAGAATCTCGCGCGCCTGGCGCGTCAGCTCGTCGAGGCCATTCTTGCCGGCGCCCGCGGCCGCCTGGTAGGTGGAGACGACGATGCGCCGGATGCGCGCCCGGTCGTGCAGGGGCTTCAGGGCGACGACCATCTGGATCGTCGAGCAGTTCGGGTTGGCGATGATTCCCCTGTGCCACGACAGGTCGTGCGGGTTCACCTCCGGCACGACGAGCGGGCACGCCGGGTCCATCCGCCACGCCGAGCTGTTGTCGATGACGACGGCGCCCTGCCGGACCGCCTTGGGCGCGAGGTCGAGGCTCGCGTCGCCCCCCGCCGAGAAGATCGCGAGGTCGATGCCGGCGAAGTTCCGCTCAGTGGCCTCCTGGCACGCGACGGTCCCGCCGGCGAACGCGAGTGGCGTGCCGGCCGTCCCGGCGACGTCGAGCGCACGCAGCTCGCCTGTCGGGAACCGGCGCCGCTCGAGGGTCCTGATCATCTCGGTGCCGACCATGCCGGCCGCACCCACCACCGCAACGTTCCACAGCGTCTTGCTCACCCGCACGCCTCCCCGAGAGGCTGCGATCATACCGCATTGGCGCGCCTTGACACGCGCGCCGTTCGGCGTCACAGTCGCGCGCGAAGGAGGAGCCCATGTTCCGACGTCTGTCCATCCTGTCGCTCTCGGCGCTGCTGGCGTTCGCGGCGTTCTCGTCGGCGCAGCAGCCGCTCGCGCCGCCGACCGCGAAGCCGCTGCGCGTGACCGTCATCAAGGCCGGCCGCCTGCTGGATCCCGAAACCGGCACCGCCACACCCAACCAGGTGATCGTCGTGGAAGGCGAACGCATCAGGGCGGTCGGCCCCAACCTGGCGGTCCCTCCGGGCGCCACCGTAATCGACCTGTCGAAGATGACCGTCATGCCTGGGCTCGTGGACGCCCACACGCACACGACGCTGACCTACAAGGAGCAGCCGGAGAACAACTACTACTACCTGACCTATGTCATGGAGTCGACGCCGCTCCGCGCCATCCAGGGAGCGTCGAACATGATCCAGCTGCTGAACTCCGGCTTCACCGTCGTGCGGGACGTGGGCAACAACGCGCTGTACGCCGACACCGCGCTGAGGCAGGCGATCGAGCAGGGCTGGCTGCCGGGGCCGACGGTCATCCCCTCGGGGCCGATGATTGGCAGCACCGGCGGGCAGTACTGGCCGACGCCGGAGATGTACAAGTACCACAACATCATGTACCCCGAGTACATCGATGCGAACAGCCCCGACGAGATCGTCCGCGCGGTGCGCGAGAACATGCTCTTCGGCGCCCGGACCATCAAGCTGTGCATCGACTGCAAGCCGTGGATGTACTCGGTCGACGACATCAAGCTGGCCATCCGCGAGGCGGCGCAGGGAGGCTGCAAGGTGGAAGGTCACGTTCAGACCGCGGAGGGGGCGCAGCGGTCGATCGACGCCGGCATCTACATCATCGCGCACGGCAACGCGCTGACGGCCGATCACCATCGGCAGATGGCGGAGAAGGGGATCATCCTCGCGGGCACCGACACGCCGTTCACCGGCTACCGGGGCTCCGAGGCCGCGTTCAAGCGGACGGTGGCGAACCTCCGTGACGCCTGGGAGAAGAAGGTCATCCTGACGTTCTCCACCGACTTCGACTACTGGAACGACCGGATGCGGAACGAGAAGACCGGCGAGTACCTCACGCGGGGCGAGCTGACACTCAACTTCCTCGAGACGTGGAAGGCGGCGAAGATCCCGAATGCCGACATCCTCAAGGCCATGACGATCAACGGCTACCTCGCCGCGGACGTCCTGAAGGATCGCGGGCCGATCAAGCCAGGCTTCTTCGCGGATCTCATCGCGATGCCGGGCGACCCGATCACCGACATCGACGCCGTGCGGGCGGTGCAGTTCGTCATGAAGAACTGGATGGTGTTCAAGAAGGACGGCGTGATGACACCCGAGGCGTACTTCAACCCCGGGCCGGTGCGGACGCCCAACGGGCGCTGGACGCGCTAGCA
>Ga0316616_100001150_pt1 | contig 10287 bp, 7 predicted proteins | sample OWC_Aug_M1_C1_D1_FD_207660 | JGI IMG/M metagenome (GOLD analysis project Ga0316616, IMG submission 207660) | Wetland soil microbial communities from Old Woman Creek delta, Ohio, United States - OWC_Aug_M1_C1_D1_B | ecosystem: Environmental > Terrestrial > Soil > Wetlands | place: USA: Ohio...
GTCGTAGTCGATGCCCCGGCGGAGAGCGAGCCCCGGAGCCCCGAGGCCCGGCGCCGGGATGAAGGCCCCGCACTTCTCCACGGGCAGGGCCCTGGCCAGCGTGTCCGCGAAGAGGTCCAGGAGGTCCTCGGAGTTGAAGGCCTTCTCCGCGTCGGCGATGAACCCGAGCACGGTCCGGCGGTAATCGTAGCCGCGCCGGAAGAAGGCCCGGTCGACGAGGGCCTGGATGCGGACCCGGGCCGGGGCGAAGACCAGGGCCGCGACGAAGGCCGCGCCGATGGGGATCCATCTCCGGCCGGGCGCGGACTTCGAGGCGAAGAGCCTCTGCAGGCCTTCGATCGATAGCAGGTAGACGCCGACCGTGACCGCGGTCAGGAGCGAGTAGACAAGGCTCCGGTTGATGATGAGGTGGATATCTATGAGCTTGTATTTCAGGATGGCGAAGGCCAGGGCCAGGGGCAGGAAGATGAAGAAGGCGCTGGAGACGTCCTCGCCGAGAACGGCCCCTAGCCCCAGTCCCCGGGGCAGCTGATAGAGGAACATGAACGGGCCGAGGCCCAGGACGATGCCGTAGAGGACCCACCGGACCTGGTCCCGGCTTTCGCGCGAGACCGCCCTCCGATAGGCCCGGAAGAGGACGACGACGGTCGCGCCGCACAGGAAGAAAAAGAAGACCCGGAAGACCGTGAAGTAGGCCATCAGCCGGAAGATCGTGATCGAGGGGATGATGAACGCGGCGACGAGGACGGCGTCGAAGAAGGCGCCAAAGGCGAGCGCCGCGCCCCAAAGGAACGGTTCGCCGGGCAGTCTGTTCCGGGCGGTGAAGGTCATCGCGAACTTCAGGAGGATGACCGGCGTCAGCGTATAGGCGAAATAGAACAGGACCCCGGGGATGAGGTGGAGCGGCCGGCCCTGGAGGCCGTACCAGGCCCCGCTGATGACGACGGACGAGGAGAAGGCCAGGCACAACCAGTAGAACAGGCGGGCTTTCGGGTCCTCCCTGCACCGGACGAAGACGCCGAAGCCGACGAGGAAACCGGCCAGCCCCGTCAGGAGATAGACGAGCGTGAGCCCCCGGTCGGCGTAGTAGGGCACGAGGGCCTCGCGCGCGGCGATCTCGCGGCCGTCCTTCGAGAAGACGAACTCGATCGGGTCGCCGATCCGGTGACGGGCGGCGATGAACTTGAAATCGAACTCGATGTCGCGGATGTTGAAGCCGTCGGCGCGCACGGCCGAGCGGGCCAGCTCTTCCCGCGGCAGACCGGTCGCCCCGGCGAGGGCTTTCCACGGCATGTCCGGACGGCTAAAAAGCCCGGAGTAGCCGAAGATGCTCACCCCGAGGATGGCGATCCCCGCGAGAAGCGAAAGATAGAAACCGACTTTCGAGCGGTTCCCAGGTCCCATATCGGTCCGATTATATCCGAGTCCGGCTCCAACAAACAATCCCCGGCTGGCCGCTTGAACTCCGGCCCGCGGCCGTGATACCTTAGGGCCTCCCCTCAGGAACAATACAGGAGGCGACATGCCCGGCCCCGCGGATCCCTCTCCCATCATCACCATCGAACGCCACATCCTCGACGAACAGGCCTTCCACCCCGAGGCCACGGGCACCCTGACCAATATCCTCTACGACCTGGCCCTGGCCGGCAAGGTCATCGCCAGCAAGACGACCCGGGCCGGCCTGGCCGAGATCCTCGGCCGCACGGGGGACATCAACGTCCAGGGCGAGACGGTCTTGAAGCTCGACCGCTTCGCCGACCTGACCGTCCAGCGCCTGACGGACCACACCGGCCGCCTGGCCGGGCTGGCTTCCGAGGAGAACGACGAGTTCATGCCCATCCCCGACAAGTACCCGATGGGGAAATACCTGCTCGTCTTCGATCCGCTCGACGGCTCGTCGAACGTCGATTTCAACATGCCCGTCGGCACGATCTTCGGCATCTACAGGCGGCTTAAGGAATCCGGGCCCATGAGCGCGGCCGAATTCCTCCAGCCGGGACGGAACCTTGTCGCCTCGGGCTACATCGCCTACGGGACGAGCACGATTTTCGTCTACACCGCCGGGCACGGCGTCCACGGCTTCACGCTCGATCCGCACGTCGGCGAGTTCCTTCTGTCCCACCCCAATATCGAGATCCCCAAAGCCAAGTACTTCAGCGTCAACCTCGGCTATCAGATGTACTGGAGCCTCGGCGTCCAGCGATATACGGAGTATCTCCAGGGGCGCGAGGGCGGCGTGAAAGGGCTGTCGCTGCGGTACATCGGGACGCTCGTTTCCGACTTCCACCGCAATCTTCTGGCCGGAGGCGTCTTCTACTACCCGGCCGATTCGAGGGACCCCAAGGCCCCGACCGGAAAGCTGCGGCTCCTCTACGAAGCGGCGCCGCTCGCGTTCATCGCCGAGCAGGCCGGGGGCTACGCCTCCGACGGGAACGGATCCATCCTCGACATCGAGCCGACCTCGCTCCACCAGCGCACGCCCCTGTTCATCGGGAACCGGGAGCTCGTCGAGAAGGTCGAGGAGTTCATCCGCGGCCTCGACGGCGGGGAATGAGGCGGGAGGGGGAAAGGGCGTGAGCATCGCAAAGAAGCGCGCCTGGCTCGGGGCCCTCGTCGTCCTCGCCGCGGCGCTCGTCGCCGCGAGCTGCGGGAAGAGGGGCGGGCCGCCCGGAGCGACCGGCGGCGGCGAAGAATGGGTCAGCCTGTTCAACGGCCGGGACCTCGAGGGCTGGATCCCGAAGTTCGCCAAGCACGAAGCCGGCCTGAACTACAAGGACACCTTTCGGGTCGAGGACGGCGTCCTCAAGGTGTCCTATGACCGGTACGAGAAGTTCGACGGGGAATTCGGGCATCTCTTCTTCAAGGAGCCGTTCGGGCGCTACCGCCTGAGGGTCGAATACCGCGTCGTCGGCGACCAGATCGCCGGCGGCCCCTCCTGGGGCTTCAAGAACAGCGGCGTGATGATCCATTCCCAGTCCCCCGAGAGCATGGGCCTGGACCAAAGCTTCCCGGTCTCGATCGAGGTCCAGTTCCTGGGCGGGGCCGGCCCCGAGGAGCGGCCCACGGCCAACCTCTGCACCCCGGGGACGAACGTGGTCATGGGAGGCGAGCTCGTCACCAGGCACTGCACGAATTCGACCTCGCCGACCTTCCGGGGGGATGAATGGGTCACGGTCGAGGTCGAGGTCGACGGCGCCGGGACGATCCGGCACATCGTCGGGGGGAAGACCGTTCTCGAGTACGAACAGCCCCAGCTCGATCCGGCCGACGCGGACGGGCGGAAGCTCATCAAGGACGGCGCCCTGCTCCTCGACAGGGGCTACATCGCCCTTCAAGCGGAAAGCCACCCCTTCGAGTTCCGGAAGGTCGATATCCGGGTCCTCAGGTAGCCGCCAGGATCTTCCGGATCTTCTCCGCGTAGGACTCGCTCGCGGCATCCCCGGTCACGATGACGATGTCCGCCGCGGAAGACGCCCCCAGCTCGATCGTCGCCGCCCAGGCGATCTGTTCCTGGGCGAAGATCGGCGTCTTCATGATGGCATCGTTCGAGCCGAGGTCCTTGAGGATGGCCAGTCCCACGGCGTCGACGGCCACGCGGTCCGTGCCGGCCAGAAAGACGCCGGCGTCCTTGCGCGGACCGGTCATCGGCCCCTCGTCGACGAAGGCCGTGAGGCCGTCGAGGACGATCAGGGCCGGTTTGTAGGCGGTGTTGATCTCGGCGATCATCCGTCTCTGGTTCTCTTTGGAGCCGTGGAGCTGGTTCATGTAGCGGTGGCCCTTGCGCGGCACGATGCCGACCGAGTTCTTCAGCGACATGGAGAAGACGCCGCCGAACTGGTGGGTCTTGAGGCAGCAGGTCGAGACGACGGAATCGGTCGCGACGACAGGCCGGGCGACGAGGAAGCCGTCCTTCCAATGGGAGGCGGGCGGGTTGACCGGGACGTAGCCCGTCTCGCCGAGCTCGTCGAAGTTCAGGAGCTTGGCGTCGAACTGCCCGGCGATCGCCGGAATGCCTTTCTTCTCGAAGACCTGCTCGGTCGGCTCGGGCCCGCTGCGGTCGCCGATAGCCAGGGTCGTGGCGCCCATCTCCCGGATCCGGGCGAGCAGCGCGACGAGCGTGTCGTTGTGGGTCGAGCCCGGGCACTCGTCGGAGGTGTTGAAGTTCGGCTTGACCAGGACGCGCTTGCCCTTGAAGGGGTCCAGGCCGATGAGGTCGATGCACTTCTTGACGCCGTCGGCCCGCGAATCGGTCCTGACCAGGACAACGCGCGACTTGAGGGCGGCCTGGGCGGCCCGGCCGCGCGCGGACGATCGCCCGCCCAGCGCGGCGACGCCGGCCAGGCCCGCTCCGGCGGCGATGAACTCCCGTCTGGTCATCCCGTCCCGTTTTACCATGTCATCCTCCCTCGCGGTTGGGTACTTTTCATTCACTTCGGCCCGCGGCAGTCGCGGACGCAGATGCCGCAGATGAACTGGCTGGTATAGCCCTTCTTGCGGAAATCCTTGAGCGTTTCGTAGCAGGCCCGGTGATCGAACTCCTCGCGCGTCGCCTTGATGGACCCCGAGGGACAGGCGGCGGCGCAGGCCCGGCAGAGGCCGCAGTCGCGCTCGAGCGGCGCGTCCGGCGCGAGCGGCATGTCCGTGAGGACCGTGACCAGGCGGAAACGCGAGCCGAGCTCCGGGTTGACGAGAAGGTTGTTGCGCCCGAACCAGCCGAGGCCGGCCGCCCGGCCGACATGCTTGTGCGAGACGTGGGCGCGCTGCCCCTCCCAATCGATGATCTGCGAGGCGGCAACGGGGAGCGCCGCGAAGCCTCGCTCCTGGATGCGGCCGGCGACGAGGAGGGCGCCCCGGTCCAGGAAGGCGTTCGTCTGCCGGTAGTGGTGGAAGTAGAGCGCGGTCGGGCGGTCGAGGATATCGTCGAGGACGGCGCCGCTCAGCGCTTTCCCGAGCGCGACGGCCCTTCCGAACCTGGCCCGTGTCGCCGGCTCGAGCAGGAAATCCTCGCGCAGGCCCGTGACGTCGGCGACGCCGAAGAGGTCGAAGCCGAGGTCGATGGCGAAGGCTTTCAGGGGATCCATGGGCGTCGCCCATTCTATCGGCGCCCCCCCGGCCCTGTCAAACCAGCCGGTTTCGGATCAGCCAGTCTTGACGAACTCTTGACAAGTCCCCGGTCCAAGTCAATCATAATGACGGCGAACGGAGGGACCGCCATGGGAACCAAGGCTTTCGCATTCGTCGCGCTCTCGCTCGTCGCGGCGTTGCTCATCGCGCCAGCCGGCCTTTCGGCCAAGGAGAGGCGCGGCGCGATGCTGCTCGTGACCAAGCTCGACGGACGCCTGTCCGAGGGTGAGCTCATCGCGGTCAAGCCGGACTCGCTGTTGCTGCTCAGCGGCGGCACGGACGTCTCCGTCGGCCTGGCTGAGATCAAGAGCGTCCGTATCGTCAGGGAATCCATGGCCGGAAAAGGGGCCCTCTGGGGCTTCCTGGGCGGCTCCCTGGTCGGCGGCACGCTCGGCGGCCTATCCGGCGGGCTGGACGACTTCACCCCGGGGCAGGCCGCGGTCCTCATCGGGCTCACGTTCGGCCTGGCCGGCTGCATCGGCGGACTCGGGGTGGGGACGCTCCTGAGCATCGATACCACCATCGACATCGCCGGCGAGCCTGAGGAGCTCGTCCGGAGCCGTTTGGAAAAGCTCAAGGCCTATTCGAGGGAATACCGTCGGGGCGGAGGGATGATGCGGCTGAAGATCAGCCCGGCCGCCGCGGCGAGGCCTCCCGCCCCGTCCCCCGGGGCCGCCGGGACTTCCCCCTCGCGCCCCCGCCGTCCCCTTCGCTTCCGGGTCCGCCTGCCGTACACGGCGGCCCTCTCCACCGCCTATCACTATGACGATCTGAACAGGGCCCAGACCACGTTCAGGTTCCTGGACGGCCTGCCGGAGCCGGGGCCTTATTCGGCCGAGCTCGTCCGGCACCCTGACAAGCGTAACAGCTCCGGGCTCGACTCGGCGAGCCTGGGCTACGATCTGTCGGAACGTTTGGCGGCGGAGGTCGAGATCGTCCTCGCCCGCTGGAGCGCCGGCTGTACGGACGTCGGAGATCTTCAGTATGCGTCGGCGATCGACGGCAAGACCTACGAGAACGGTTCCTTCTACTCCTCCAAAACGACGCGATTTTCCGCCGCGCTCCTCGGCCTGACCTATCGCCCGTTCGCGCCATCGGAGTTCCGCCGCCATGTCGTCGAGGCCAGTCTGGCCGTCGGGCCGGCCTGGACCAGGACCTCGACCGGCGATATCTACATGTCGCCAGCCCCGATCGCCAAGAAGCTCACCCTCTCGGCCCGGGCCAATGTGGCTTACGATTTTTATGTCATCCCCAACCTGTCCTTCGGCGTGGCCGTCGGCTACAGGTATTTCAGGGTGGACCTCCCGGCCTCGACGGAGACGGCGACCTTGAGCTTCTGGGACGCGGCCGAGGAATATCCCTCAACGTTCGTCGAACGCGTGACCGAAGTGACCATCCCGCCGCGAAGGATCGACGCCAGCGGGTTCTATCTCGGATTGCGGACGGGATTCAGATTCTAGATGTCTGCGCAGGAGAAAGACATGAAGCCTAGCAGGGCAGCCGTCGTCGTTCTGGTCCTCTCGGGGCTTTTCCTGGCCCTTCCGAGCGGCCTACCCGCCAAGGAGCGCCGGGGGGCCGAGATCATCGTCACCCGGCTCGACGGGAGCGGGATCAAGGGCGAGCTTATCGCCGTCAAGCCGGATTCCCTGCTCCTTCTGAGCGAGGGGAAGGATGTCTCGATCGGCCGGGCCGACGTCCATACCGTGGTTATCATCCGGAAGTCCCAGGCCGGGCTCCTCGCCGCCGTCGGAGGGGCGGCCGGCGCCGCGGCGGGAGTGGTCCTCGGCCTGAACTGGAATTTCGAGGCGATCTCGGACAGCCGGGCGGGCGGGGCCGTTTTCGGGGGAGCGGCGATCGGGGCCGGCGGCGCGCTCCTGGGCTATCTCGCGGGACAGCTTACGGGCAGAGACCCGAGCTTCACGGTCGCCGGGCGCCAGGAAGCGGACGCGGCCCGATTCTGGACCAGGCTGAAAGCGTTGTCACGAGAGGGGACCCTGCCGAAGATCGCGCCAGCTCCCGCCGCCATGCCCGACCCCCCGGCGGCGACTGAACGCCCGGTGAAGATCACAGAAGCGCCGGCGGATCGGGTCGCACGGCCGGCTCCCAGCTCGCCAGCGGGAGCCGACGCCGAGCCCCCTGGACCGGGTTGGAAACGGCTCAGGATCAGCGTCTCGGCCGCGCTTCCGGCCGGGACGGCGTCAACCGCTTACGCGAACGGCAACTTCTATTTCCCGATGGAGACGATCCCCGAATTCGGGCCTTACGTCATCGGCGTGAGCCAATGGACCGGCACCGGGAGAAGCTTCAATCGGGTCGGGCTGGGCCCGATCGGCCTGGCTTACGCCTGGAACCGGCATTGGTCGATCGACGCCGAGATCTATGTCCATAGCGGAAACTCGAGCAGCTGGGCCAGCTCCTTGAGCTTCACCTCGAGCGGCGACGGACAGGATTACGAGAGCGGTTTCTATCACGGCTATACCGCGCGCTTCGTCTCCGTCCTCCTGGGCGCGAGCTACCATCCTCTCGCGCACGGCCCCTATCAACGTCATGACGTCGAGATCGGAGCGGCCGCCGGGCCGGCCTTTGTCCGCGGCACGCCCTACACCTCCGACATGGCGGGCGTATTCTCGCTGCCCGCGTTCCAGAAGATCGTCCCCTCCGGACGGATCCTTGTCGGCTATGACTACTATTTTGTGCCCTCCGTGTCCTTGGGATTCTTCGCCGGCTATCGCCTTATGGAGAAGAAGCTCACCGGGGCCGTGGCCTCGGGCCTCGCGGGATTCTGGGAGGCCGGCGCTGATCCGGGCGCGCCGCCCAGCTTCGAGCGCCTGACCGAGGTCTCTCTCCCGGCTCATTCGCTTAAGGGGAGCGCGGCCTTCGTCGGCCTGAGGATCGCGGCCAGGATCTGAACAAAGGAGGCAATGTCATGCGCCACGCATCCGTCCGGCTTATCTCGTCCGTCCTCGTCATCGCGCTCTTCATCGCCGGGCCGGCCGGACTTGAGGCCAAGGGGCGGCGGGGGGCCCTCATCATCCTAACGAAGGTCGACGGGGCCCAGGTCAAGGGCGAGCTCATCGCGGTCGAGTCCGATTCGCTCCGTCTGCTCCGAGGCGGGGATATTCTGTCGATCGCCCGCACCAAGATCAACTCCGTCCAGATCCTCCGCAGGTCTAAGCAAGGATCGGGGGCTCTCTTCGGTTTCCTGACAGGCGCTACGATCGGGGTTATGTGGGGCCTCGGCCGCGGTCCCGACCCGATCCATGGGCACCCCGCCCTTGTTGCGGGGCCAATCATGGGTGGCGTGGGCGCGCTGATCGGCTTCCTGGCGAGCCCGTGGGGTCGGGTGGATTCGACCCTCGCTCTCGCCGGCGTGTCGAGCCAAATCGCGGCCGAGAACTGGAACGCGCTTCGCGCCCATTCCCGCGAAGGGCGGCGGGCGAAGCTGACCCGGTTACCCTGAGCCTTGACGCCGCCGCGCCGGCGGCGGTAAGATTCGGTCCCGTCATCGCCCAATAAACTCTGCCGGAGGCCATCATGTCGCGCTCCAATGCCGCCCGCTCTTTGATCCTCATCACGATATTGGCCATCGGAGTAGCGCCCTCCCTGGCGCCGGCCCAAGCCCGCCCGGCCTCGGCGCCCGCCCTCTCCGTCACCGTATCCATGGAGAGGCCGACGACCCATTACTATCACGTCGTCTTCCGGACCGACGGCCTCAAAGGCGAGTCCCAGGACTTCAAGATGCCCGTCTGGACCCCCGGATACTACCGCATCATGGACTATGCCAAGAACGTCAAGGACTTCCGCGCCGAGGACGGGGCGGGCCGCCCGCTCGCCTGGGAGAAGACGGCCAAAAACATCTGGCGCGTCCGCACCGGCGGGGCCGCCGCCGTCATCGTGAGCTACGACGTCTACGCCTTCACCCGCTTCGTTGCCGACAGTTACCTCAGCGACGACGGCGGGTTCATCACCCCGGCCGGCCTGTTCATGCATATCGCCGGAAGGCTCAAGGACCCCGTGACCGTCAGGGTCCTCCCCTTCCCCGATTGGAAAAAGGTCTCGACGGGGCTCGATCCCGTCCCCGGCGATCCTTTCACCTTCACCGCCGCCGACTTCGACACGCTCTACGACTGCCCCATCCTCGTCGGCAACCAGGAGGTCCTGAGGTTCGAGGCCGCGGGACTGTCCCACACCGTCGCCGCTTACGATCTCGGCTCCTTCGACCGGACGAGGTTCACCGGCGACCTGAAGAAGATCGTCGAGGCCGCGGCCGGGCTCATGGGCGAGATCCCCTACCGTCACTACACCTTTCTCATCATCGGCCCCGGCGGCGGCGGGCTCGAGCACCTGAACTCGACCGCCGTCACCCTCAACCCCAATTCGCTCTCCGACGCGCGCGGCTACCAAGGCTGGCTGAGCTTCATCGCCCACGAGTTTTTCCATCTCTTCAACGTCAAGGCGATCCGGCCCGTCACCCTCGGCCCATTCGACTACGACCGGGAGAACTACACGAACCTGCTCTGGTTCTCCGAAGGGGTCACGGTCTATTATGAGTACCTGCTTCTCAACCGGGCCGGCCTGATGGCCCGCGGCGAGGTCCTCGAGCGCCTCGGCGAGACCGTCGCCGATTACGAGAACGCCCCGGGGCGCCGCCATCAGCCGGCGACGCTGTCGAGCTTCGACACCTGGACGGGCTTCTTCGGCCGGAGCGAGCACGCGGCCAACACGACCATCTCCTACTACGACATCGGCTGCGGCCTGGGGCTCCTGCTCGACCTCAGGATCCGCGAGGCCTCCAAGGGGCGCGCCTCGCTCGACGACGTCATGCGCGCGCTCTACCGCACCTTCTACAAGGACAAGAAGCGCGGCTTCACGGACCGGGAGCTCCGCGACGTCTGCGAACGGACGGCCGGCGTCCCGCTCGGCGAGATCTTCGATGTCTTTGCCCGGACCGTCGAGCCGTGGGACTACGCGAAATACCTGGGCTACGCCGGCCTCGCGATCGACCTCGCGCCGCGGCCCGTCCCCGGCGCTTGGTTCGGCGCTTCGACCCAGGACCAGAGCGGCCGCGCCGTCGTCTCGACGGTCGAGCCGGATTCCCCCGCCTCCCTGGCCGGCCTCAGCGCCCAGGACGAGATCCTGGCCGTCGACGGGACCCGCGTCGAT
>Ga0316616_100001151_pt1 | contig 10284 bp, 11 predicted proteins | sample OWC_Aug_M1_C1_D1_FD_207660 | JGI IMG/M metagenome (GOLD analysis project Ga0316616, IMG submission 207660) | Wetland soil microbial communities from Old Woman Creek delta, Ohio, United States - OWC_Aug_M1_C1_D1_B | ecosystem: Environmental > Terrestrial > Soil > Wetlands | place: USA: Ohio...
CGCACCGGCGCCGCGTGCTCGCCGATGCCGCCGGTGAATACCAGCGCGTCGAGGCCGCCCAGCGCGGCGCAGAGCGACCCCAGCTCGCGGTGGATCCGATAGCAGAAGAGCTCGACGGCGAACGCGGCGCGGGGGTCGTCGCTGGCGAGCAGCGTGCGCATGTCGGACGACACCCCCGACACGCCGAGCAGGCCCGACTGCTGGTAGATGAGCTTCTCGATCGCGCGGGCATCCATCTTGAGCTCGTCCATCAGGTACAGGAGCACCCCGGGGTCGAGCGCGCCCGAACGGGTTCCCATCGGCAACCCCTCGACCGCGGTGAAGCCCATCGTCGAAGCCACGCTGCGGCCGTTGTCGATCGCGCACATGCTGGCGCCGTTGCCCAGGTGCGCGACGACGACCCGGCCGCGCGCCGCCTCGGGGTCGAGGCGCGGCAGCGTGGCGGCGATGTACTCGTAGGACAGCCCGTGGAAGCCGTAGCGGCGCACGCCGCGGTCGGTGATCGCCGGCGGCAGCGCGAACGCCTGGGCGACGGTGGGCATCCGGCGGTGGAACGAGGTGTCGAAGCAGGCCACCTGGGCCAGGTCCGGCGCGCGGGTGAGCAGCGCGCGTATCGCGGCGAGGTTGTGCGGCTGGTGCAGCGGTGCCAGCGGAATGAAGCGCTCGAGGTGCTCGACCAGCGCGCCGTCGAGCCGCACTGCGTGATCGTAGTCGGTGCCGCCGTGGACCACGCGGTGGCCGACCGCGCGCACGCGATAGCCGGCGAGCTCGCCGTGCAGGTAGTCGAGCAGGAAGCGGATCGCGCCGTCGTGACCGAGCGGCCCCTCGCCGTCCCAGCTGCGGGTCGCGGTCGTGGTGCCGGCCGGGTTCTTCGCGACGAAGCGCGCCGACGTGTAGATGCCTTCGATCTGGCCGCGCAGCACCAGCGCCGGCGAGTCGGCCTCGAGGCGGAAGACCGAGAACTTGATCGACGACGACCCGGCATTCAGGACGACGATGGCATCGGCCATGGACGGCGACTCCTCAGGCGTTGGGCGACAGCATCCGGCTGCGGCGGTCGTGGGCGATGAGCTTCAGCACCGCCGTCGACGCCAGGCGCGAGCGCACGCCCTCGGCGCGCGAGGTGAGCACGATCGGCGCGCGGGTGCCGAGGACGATGCCCGCGGAGTCCGCGCCGGCCAGGTACTGCAGTTGCTTCGCCACCATGTTGCCGGCTTCGAGGTCCGGGACCAGCAGGATGTCGGCGACGCCGGCCACCGCCGAGACGATCTTCTTGGTGCGCGCCGCCTCGACCGAGATCGCGTTGTCGAAGGCGAGCGGCCCGTCGATGATGCCGCCGATGATCTGGCCGCGATCCGCCATCTTGCACAGCGCTGCGGCGTCGAGCGTGCTCGGGATCTTCGGATTGATGGTCTCGACCGCGGAGAGCACCGCCACCTTGGGCTTGGGAATGCCCAGCACGTGCGCGAGCTCGATCGCGTTCTGGCAGATGTCGGCCTTGACCTCGAGGTCGGGATAGATGTTGATTGCCGCGTCGGTCACCATCAGGAGCCGCGGGTAGGTCGGCACGTCGAGCACGAACACGTGCGAGATGCGCCGCGCGGTGCGCAGGCCCGTCGTCGAGGGCACCACCGCCGCCATCAGCTCGTCGGTGTGCAGGCTACCCTTCATCAGCGCCTCGACGTGACCGGCGCGCGTCATCTCCACCGCCTTGATGGCGGCGGCGTGGCTGTGCTCGACCGAGACGATCTGGAACGGCGAGATGTCGATGCCCTCGGCACGGGCGACGGCACGGATCTTCGCCTCGGGGCCGATCAGCACCGGGACGATCAGATTGGCGTGCGCCGCCTCGATCGCGCCGCCGAGCGACGCGCTGTCGCAGGGATGCACGATCGCGCAGGTGACCGGGGGCAGCTGGTCGCAGCGCCGCATCAGCTTGCCGAAGCCGTCGTTGCGCCGCAGGATGATCTGCGGCGTGGCGAGGTCCTTGTACGCGATGCGCCTGGTCGGCGCCGCGACGTGGATCACTCCGTCGATCAGCGGCTGGCCGTGCTGGTTGCGGCACGACACTTCGAACTCGATCCGGTGGCCCTGCTTGTGCTTGGCCTTGGCGGTGATCGTCGCGGTCAGCGTGTCGCCGATGTAGCAGATCCCGGAATACTGCAAGTGTGTGCCCACTATCGAGCTTCCAGGCCCTGGAAGCCGACGGTTGAGCATCCCCGCGACCATCGCGACGGCCGCGGCGGCCTGTGCCGACGGTCGGTCGTCCGGGTTCTTCTCGTCGAGATGGTAGCCGTCGACGTCACCGGCCGCGAGCGCCAGCGCCTCGATGTCGGTCGCGGTCAGCGTCCGGGTGCTGGTCTCCGACAGGCCGATCTCGATCTCGTCGTACGTACGATTGGTGAAGTCGCTCATTCGTCGGCCCTCGGTCGCGGGCACAAAAAAAACCTCGCCCGGTTCGTGCTGCGATGCAACATGATACTCCGGCGGCCGCGACCATGACAAAGAAAAAGGGGCCGCCGAAGCCGCCCCTTTCCCACTGTCGCGCGACGCGCAGTCGACGCGTCAGGCGCGGTGCCTGAGCTTGCGGATCGCCTCGAGCTGCGCGAGCGCGCCGGCGAGCTCGGCCTCGGCCTGGGCGATCTCCTCGCCGGAGGTCTTGTTCTGCATCGCCTCCTCGGCGGCCTTCTTGGCCTCGAGCGCGGCGACCTCGTCCAGGTCCTTGGCACGGATGGCCGTGTCGGCGAGCACCGTCACGTGGTGCGGCTGCACCTCGAGGAACCCGCCCTGGACGAAGACGAACTCCTCGGCGGCCACGCCGGGCAGCTTCATCCGCACGGCGCCGGGCTTGATCTGGGTGAGCAACGGCGTGTGGCCCGGAAGGATCCCCAGCTCGCCGACGACCCCCGGCAGCACGACGAACTCCGCCGGCCCGGAGAAGATCAGCTCCTCGGCGCTGACGACGTCCACTTGAATGGTGTTGGCCATGCTCTCCCCGCTGGTTCGCCGCGCCCGGGGCCCCCGGCAACGCGCCCGACCGTTGCGACGCCTACTGCAGCGTCTTCGCCTTCTCGAACGCTTCCTCGATCGTGCCGACCATGTAGAAGGCCTGTTCGGGCAGGTGGTCGCACTCGCCGTTGACGATCATGTTGAAGCCCTTGATCGTGTCCTTGAGCGACACGAACTTGCCCGGCGACCCGGTGAACACCTCGGCGACGAAGAAGGGCTGCGACAGGAAGCGCTGGATCTTGCGCGCGCGGACGACGACCAGCTTGTCCTCCGGCGACAGTTCGTCCATGCCCAGGATCGCGATGATGTCGCGCAGTTCCTTGTAGCGCTGCAGCGTCTGCTGGACGCGGCGCGTGCAGTTGTAGTGCTCCTCGCCGATCACGTGCGGGTCGACCTGGCGCGAGGTCGAGTCCAGCGGGTCGACCGACGGGTAGATGCCTAGCGCGGCGATGTCGCGCGACAGCACGACCGTCGCGTCGAGGTGGCCGAACGTCGTCGCCGGCGACGGGTCGGTGAGGTCGTCCGCGGGCACGTAGACGGCCTGGATCGAGGTGATCGAGCCGGTCTTGGTCGAGGTGATCCGCTCCTGCAGCTTGCCCATCTCCTCGGCCAGCGTCGGCTGGTAGCCCACCGCGGAAGGCATCCGGCCGAGCAGCGCCGAGACTTCGGTGCCGGCCAGCGTGAAGCGGTAGATGTTGTCGATGAACAGCAGCACGTCGCGACCCTCGTCGCGGAACGACTCGGCGATCGTGAGGCCGGTCAGCGCGACGCGCAGCCGGTTGCCCGGCGGCTCGTTCATCTGGCCGTAGACCATCGACACCTTGGACTTCGACAGGTCGTCCTTGTTGACGACGCCGGCGTCGATCATCTCGTGGTAGAAGTCGTTGCCCTCGCGGGTCCGCTCGCCGACGCCGGCGAACACCGACAGGCCCGAGTGCGCGGTCGCGATGTTGTTGATGAGCTCCATCATCGTCACGGTCTTGCCGACGCCCGCGCCGCCGAACAGCCCCACCTTGCCGCCCTTGGCGAACGGGCAGATGAGGTCGACGACCTTGATGCCGGTCTCGAGGAGCTCCTGCGACGGCGAGAGCTCCTCGAACGTCGGCGCCGTGCGGTGGATGCCCATCGTCCGGTCGGCGTCGACCGGCCCGCGCTCGTCGATCGGGCGTCCCAGCACGTCCATGATCCGCCCGAGCGTCTTGGTGCCGACCGGGACCTGGATGCCGGTGCCGGTGTTGACGACCTTCATGCCGCGCCGCAGGCCGTCGGAGCTGCCCAGCGCGATGGTGCGCACGATCCCGTCGCCCAGCTGCTGCTGCACCTCGAGCGTCAGCCCGATCTCGTCCATCTTGAGGGCGTCATAGATCTTGGGCATGTCGGCCCGCGCGAACTCCACGTCGACGACCGCGCCGATGCACTGGACGATGGTTCCCTGGCTCATGTTCGTATCCTTAGGCTCTTGTCTGCGTAAACCGGTTGCTTGCGGGCGTGACCGGTGGCGGGGTCACACCGCAGCGGCACCGCCGACGATCTCCGCGAGTTCCTTGGTGATCGCCGCCTGGCGCGACTTGTTGTAGATGAGCTGCAGCTCGTCGATGATCTTGAGCGCGTTGTCCGAGGCGGCGCGCATCGCCACCATCCGCGCCGACTGCTCGGAGGCCATGTTCTCGTTGAGCATCTGGAAGATCAGCGCCTCGACGTAGCGGCGCAGCACGCCGTCGAGCAGCGTCTTGGCATCGGGCTCGTAGATGTAGTCCCAGGTGCCCTCCTGCGCGACCGCGGTGCGCTCCTCGCCGGTCGAAGTGAGGAAGATCTCCGGGATCGGCGCCATCCGCAGCTGCCGCGCCTCCTGCTTCATCGTGGTGACGAAGATCGTCGAGTAGACGTGCACCTCGTCGACGGACCCCTCGACGAACTTGTCGAGCAGCACCTTGACCGGACCGACGAGCTTCTCGAGATGCGGGCGGTCGCCCAGGTGGACGACGCTCGACACGATGTTGGCGTTGAGCCGGTTGAGAAAACCCAGTCCCTTGCTTCCCACGGCGACATAGTCGACCTCGATTCCCTTGGCGCGCCACTCCTTGTGCTGCTGGAGGACGAGCCGCAGTACGTTGGTGTTGAGGCCGCCGCACAGCCCCTTGTCGGTGGTGATGACGATCGCGCCGACGCGCTTCACGGTCTCGCGCCTGACGAGCAGCGGATGCCGGTACTCGGTGTTCGCCTTCGCCACGTGCATCGCGATCTGCAGCGCGCGCAGCACGTACGGCCGCGACGCGCGCATCCGGTCCTGGGCCTTCTTCATCTTCGAGGCCGCGACCATCTCCATCGCCTTGGTGATCTTGCGCGTGCTCTGCACGCTCCTGATCTTGGTGCGGATCTCTTTCGACCCAGCCATGACTCGTCCTTGCCGTTAGCCGCCGTGGTGGGGGTCAGTACGCGCCGTTCTTCTTGAAGTCCTCGACCGCCGCGGCCAGCGCCTTCTCGTCGTCGGCCGACAGGTCCTTCGCCTTCTCGATCGAGTCCATCAGCGGGCCGTACTTGCTCCGGAGGAACGCGCGCAGCGCCGCCTCGAACGCGAGCGCGCGGTCGACCGGGACGTCGTCGTAGTAACCGCGGTTGACCGAGAACAGCGTCACCGCCATCTCGTTGACCTGCAGCGGCTGGTACTGCGGCTGCTTCATGAGCTCGGTGACCAGCCGGCCGCGGTCGAGCTGCTTGCGGGTCGCCTCGTCGAGGTCGGAGGCGAACTGCGCGAACGCCGCGAGCTCGCGGTACTGCGCCAGCGCGAGGCGCACGCCGCCGCCCAGCTTCTTGATGACCTTGGTCTGCGCGGCGCCGCCGACGCGCGACACCGAGATGCCCGCGTTGATCGCGGGCCGGATGCCGGCGTTGAAGAGGTCGGTCTCGAGGAAGATCTGGCCGTCGGTGATCGAGATCACGTTGGTCGGCACGAACGCGGTCACGTCGCCGGCCTGGGTCTCGATGATCGGCAGCGCGGTCAGCGACCCGGTCTTGCCCTTGACCTCGCCCTTGGTGAACTGCTCGACGTACTCCTCGTTGACGCGCGCGCCGCGCTCGAGCAGGCGCGAGTGCAGGTAGAACACGTCGCCCGGGTACGCCTCGCGGCCCGGCGGACGGCGCAGCAGCAGCGAGATCTGGCGATACGCCCACGCCTGCTTGGTCAGGTCGTCGTAGATGATGAGCGCGTCCTGGCCGCGGTCGCGGAAGTACTCGCCCATCGTGCAGCCGGAGTAAGGGGCGATGTACTGCATCGCCGCCGACTCGGAGGCCGTGGCCACCAGCACGATGGTGTAGTCCATCGCGCCATGCTCCTCGAGCTTGCGGATCACGTTCTTGACCGACGAGGCCTTCTGCCCGATCGCGACGTAGATGCAGATGAGGTCCTTGCCCTTCTGGTTGATGATCGTGTCGATCGCCACCGCGGTCTTGCCGGTCTGGCGGTCGCCGATGATGAGCTCGCGCTGGCCGCGGCCGATCGGCACCATCGAGTCGATGGCCTTCAGGCCCGTCTGCACCGGCTGGCCCACCGACTTGCGCGCGATCACCCCCGGGGCGACCTTCTCGATCACGTCGGTCAGCTTGGCGTTGATCGGTCCCTTGCCGTCGATCGGCTTGCCCAGCGCGTCGACGACGCGTCCGATGAGCTCGGGCCCGACCGGCACCGACAGGATCTGCCCGGTGCACTTGACCGTGTCGCCCTCGGTGATGTGCTCGTACTGTCCCAGGATCACCGCGCCCACGCTGTCGCGCTCGAGGTTCAGCGCGAGACCGAAGGTGTTGCCGGGGAACTCGAGCATCTCGCCGGCCATCGCGTCCGACAGGCCGTGCACGCGGCAGATGCCGTCGGTGACCGAGACCACGGTCCCCTGCGTGCGCACCTCGGCGTGCGTGTCGAGGTTCTGGATCTTGCTCTTGATCAGGTCGCTGATTTCGGAAGGTTGCAACTGCATGATGGTTCCTCGGGTCGCGCCGCCGGGAAAGTCCGGCGAGGTCACGGTGATTTCAGAATTAGGCCAAGAGCTCCCGCGCCATCGCCTGGAGCTGCGCCTGTACCGTCCCGTCGACGACGGTGTCGCCGACGGTGATGCGCGCTCCGCCGATCAGTGCCGGGTCGACGACGACCGTCGCCTCGATCCGGCGCCCGAACCGCTTCTCGAGCGCCCCGGTCAGTTCCGCGACCTGGCCGTCGGTCATCGGGAATGCGCTCTCGATCCGCGCCTTGGCGACACCCTCCGCCGCGTCCTTGAGCTCCAGGAACTGGTCCCGGATCTGCGGCAGCAGCGCCACCCGGTCGGCGCCGATCAGCACGCGCAGGAAATTGCGCTGCTCGGTCCCCAGCCGGTCGCCGCAGATCGACAGCACCAGCGCCGCCTTGTCTTCGCCGGTGAGCCGCGGGCTGTCGAGAGCCGCCGCCACCTTGGCATCGGCGACCACGGCCGCCGCGAGGTCGAGCGCGGCGCTCCAGGACGGCAGCGCGTCGTTCTCCCGCGCCAGCGAGAACGCAGCCTGCGCATAGGGCCGGGCGATGGTGTGGAGTTCCGCCATGGCGTGGGTCCCGTCAGAGCTGCCGCTTGATCGAGGCGATGAGCTCGGCGTGCGCCTTGGCGTCGACCTCGCGCTGGAGGATCTTCGACGCGCCGGCGACGACGAGGTCGCCCAGCTGATCGCGCAGCGATTCCCTGGCCCGCGCGAGCTCCTGCTGGATCTCCTCCCGCGCGGCGGCGAGGATGCGGTCGGCCTCGGCCTTGGCCTCGGCCTTGGCCTGCTCGACGGTCTCGTTCCTGAGCTTCTCGCCCTGCGCGATGATCTCGGCGGAACGACCCTTCGCCTCCTTCATCATCTCGCCGATCTTGACCTCGGCCTTGGCGAAGCTCGTGCGCCCGGCTTCCGCCGCGGCGAGGCCGTCGGCGATCTGCTTCTGCCGCGCCTCGATGGCGCCCATCAGCGGCGGCCAGACGAAGCGGTAGGTGAACCAGATGAAAGCCGCGAACGCGGCGGCCTGCGCGAACAGGGTCAGGTTGATGTTCATGGCTGCCCCCCTGGCAGTTGGCTGTGCGCGGGAGCCTTCAGCGGATGACCGCGAGCAGCGGGTTGGCGAACGCGAACAGCATCGCGAGGCCCACGCCGATGATGAACGACGCGTCGATCAGGCCGAGGAGCAGGAACACCTTGCCTTGCAGCTGGGGCATGAGCTCGGGCTGGCGCGCGGCGCTCTCGAGGAACTTCGAGCACATGATCCCGATGCCGAGGCAGGCGCCCAGCGCGCCCAGGCCGATGATGAGGCCGATGCCGATGCCGGTATAGGCCTGGATCATTGCCAGCAGTTGCAGCTTGTCCATGTTGCTTTTCCTTTCTGTGACGGGGATGGGACGTTGGGTGCGGCGTGGAACGAAGACGGTCAGTGATGCTCCTCCGCCATCGACATGTAGACGGCGGTCAGCATCATGAAGATGAAGGCCTGCAGCGGCACGATCAGCAGGTGGAAGATCGCCCAGCCCAGGTGCAGCACGCCGCCGAACAGCGTGCCGGCAAGCCCGGTCGCCGCCCACATGCCGAGCAGCAGGAAGATCACCTCGCCGGCGTAGATGTTGCCGTACAGCCGCAGCGAGTGCGACAGCGGCTTGGCCACCATCTCGACGATGTTCATCGCCAGGTTGATCGGCCAGAGCAGCGGGAACTTGCCGAACGGCGAGGTCAGCAACTCGTGGATCCAGCCGCCCAGGCCCTTGGCGCGGATGCTGAAGGCGATCATCAGCGCGAACACCGACAGCGCCAGCGCGAAAGTGGTGTTGATGTCGGCGGTCGGCACCGGGCGCCAGTGATCGGCGAACAGGTGCGTGAACTTGGCCGTGATGTCGATCGGCAGGAAATCCATCGCGTTCATCATCACCACGAACACGAACACGGTGAGCGCGAGCGGGCCGACGAGCTTGGAGTGTCCGTGGTAGACGCCCCTGGCCTGGCCGTTGACGAACTCGAGCGCCAGCTCGACGAACGCCTGCACCTTCGACGGCACGCCGCTCGTGACCCTGCGGGTGACCCACCAGAGGAAGCCGAACGAGGCGACGCCGATCAGCACCGCCATCACCACGGTGTCGACGTGGAGCGTCCAGAAGCCGCCGGCGTCGGTCAGCGGCTTCGCGAAGTGGGAGAGGTGGCCCTGGATGTACTCGGTGGGGTTGGTGGGACCGGCGGCCATGTCGAGTCTCGTGTCAGTCGCGAATGATCAGAACCAATCGGAAGAGCAGCGCGGTCAGGATGAAGCTCGCGAGGAACGCGGGCAGCACCAGCTCCCGGAACAGCACCACCACCGCCAACAACAGCACCAGCACCAGCAGGATCTTGCTCGCCTCGGCACGAATCGCCGCGATCACCGCCCCGCCCGGCCCGACCGGCCGCAACAGGCCGTAAGCAAATCCGTACATCGCGTTGGCGACGAGGTTGACCGCCCCCCCCAGCACGGCCGACCCGGCCGCGGTTCCGCCGGCCACCAGCCCCGCCAGCGTCGCGACCGCGGCGGTCGCCACCGCCTGCCACACCAGCATGGTGCGAAACGATCGGGTTTCCAGTGGGGAGGTCACTCGGCTGCGCGGCCCGGCGTCCGGTTCGTCGCCCTGCACGTCGTGAAGGTCCAACAGGTCGATTGTAGCGTTTCCACCGCTCTCCCCGCAACGAAAATGGTGCGCCGCAACGCCCTCGCGCGGTCGCGGTCGGGTGGCCAGACCGATCGCGTGCGCGGCGGTGCGGCGAGGGTCGCGCCGGCGCCCCCCGGCGCGCGCGCCGGTCAGCCGCCGGACAGCGCGCCGACGAGCATGAGGTCGGCCGCCGGCGGCAACGGTGCCGCGAGCTCGCGCACGAGCTCGCCGTCGACGAAGATCTTGATGTGCGGCCGCAGCGCGCCCTGCTCGTCGACGATGCGAAAGCGCAGGCCGGGGAAGCGGCGGTCGAGCTCCGCCAGCGCGTCGGCGAGCGTCGCCCCCGCGGGCAGGCCGGCGAGCGCGACCGTCGCCGCGCCGGCCGTGTACGAGCGCAGCAGCCCCGGGATGCGCGCGACGACCGGGCCGGCCGGACGTACTCGCGCCGCGACCTTACCCGGCCTCGAGCGCATAGATGTGCGGCAGGTGGCGGGCGAGGCACTTCCACGTCCGCCCTTCGTCGCGGCTGCCCCACACCTCGCCGCTGGTGGTGCCGAAATAGACGCCGACCGACTTCGCCGCGTCGACGGTCATCGCCTGCCGCTTGACCGTCCACCAC
>Ga0316616_100001152_pt1 | contig 10283 bp, 6 predicted proteins | sample OWC_Aug_M1_C1_D1_FD_207660 | JGI IMG/M metagenome (GOLD analysis project Ga0316616, IMG submission 207660) | Wetland soil microbial communities from Old Woman Creek delta, Ohio, United States - OWC_Aug_M1_C1_D1_B | ecosystem: Environmental > Terrestrial > Soil > Wetlands | place: USA: Ohio...
CTGGGCGGTGATCGGCACGGGCGAGATCGGCAGGGTGACCCGGATGTCGCCCGGGAGGGTGACGGTCTGGCCCGCCAGCACGACCTGCAGGTTCGCCGTGAGGGCGATGACGATCGCCCCGGCGATGACGAGGGCGACGTGCCGGGCACGGGTGCTGAGGCGTTCGCCGACCGCGACCGGGACCAGGAAGTCGCCGATCGTGATGCCCCGCTCGGCGGCGGGCAGCCGGTTGAGGCGCTCGGTCGCGAGGGACATCGAGGTGGCACGCTCCCCGTCGGCGGCCGACGGCCGCGGTGCCCGGAGTCTACCAGCGCGCGGGTCAGTCCCGGCCGAGCGCTCCCACGATCGCGACGCGCGAGGCCAGGCGGGCCGGGTAGAGGGCCGCCACGACGGCGAGGCCGACCCCGCCGGCGAGCGCGGCGAGAGCCGCTGCCCACGGAACCTGGTAGGGCACGCCGCCATCGCCCGCGAGCAGGATGAGGACGGCCCCGGTCCCGAGGCCCGCCAGCGCGCCGAGGAGCGCGCCGACGAGCCCGAGGATCGCCGCCTCCAGCACGACGAGTCGCCAGGCCTGCCGCCGCGTCAGTCCCGTTGCCCGCAGGAAGGCGAGTTCGCGGACGCGCTCGAGGACGTTCATCGCCAGGGTGTTCACGATGCCGAGCGCCGCGACGAGCAGCGCGACCGCGGCCAGGGCCGCGAAGAGGAGGGCGCGGCGGTCGATCGAGGCGCCGATCGCCCCGGCTGCCTGGTCGAGGGACGCGGGCTCCAGGGCGAGGGAGAGTGCGGCGGCTTCGACGGCGGGGCGGGCGGCCGCCTCCTGGCCGGGCTCGAAGCGCACCGCCAGGGCGTCGGCGCCGAGGACGCCCAGGCGTCCGGTCGCGTCCGGCCAGCCGACGAGGATCGCCTCGGCCGTGGTGCCGGGGATGGTCCGCTCGGCGATCGCGACGACCTCCAGCTCGAGGGGGCCTGTCCCGGACAGGATGGCGAGCCGGGATCCCACGGCCAGCCCGCCCCGCTCGGCGACGCTGCGCGGCAGGATGGCGGCGCCGCCGGCGTCGAGCGCGGCGAACGCCGCTTCGGCGGTGCCGGAGACGAAGGTCAGCCCGCCGTCCGCGAGCAGGTCGGCGCCCACCACCGCGGCGGCGTCGGCCCGGGTCCCGTCGATGGCCAGCGCGAAGCGGGCCATCGGGCTCACGCGGTCCACGCCCGGCATCGCCGCGATCTCCGCCGCGGCCGGCTCGTCCTCCGCGATGGGCCGGATCGAGGTGAGAAGGAGCTCGCCCGGAACGACCTCCACCAGCCAGCTCGTGGCGGCCTGGCGGGTGGAGTCCGCGACGCCCGCGAGAGCCACCAGCACGGCGATCGCCACGGCAAGCGCCCCCACGGTCAGCGCGGTCCGGCTCCGGTCGCGCGTCAGGGCGCCGCGTGTCAGGCGCGCCTCCGCGGGCAGGACGGGCGTCAGCAGGCGCGCGACGAGCCGGCCGAGGGGTCCCGCGACGAAGGGTGCCGCCAGGGTGATCCCGAGCAGGAGACCGAAGGCAGCCAGCGGCCGGAGGAGGCCGGCCTGGCCCTCCGCCGCGCCGGGCCAGAGGAGAAGGCCGACGAGCCCCACCACGGCGAACACCAGGAGAAGCCAGCGCAGCCGGGCCCGCAGGACCGCCCCCTGGTCCAGGCGCAGGCGCAGGGCCGCCACCGGCGAGATGCGGCCCGCGCGGAGCGCGGGCTCCACGGCGGCCGCGGCGGTGACGATGAACCCGAGGACCGCGCCGAGCGCCAGCGCCCCGGGCGGCAGCTCCAGCTCGGCAGGCGCCGTGCCGGCGCCCGCGAGGAGCGCCACCGCCCCCGCCGCGAGGGCGATGCCCGTGAGGAGGCCGAGTCCGACGCCGACGAGGCCGAGGTGGGCGGCCGAGATCAGGACCATCAGGGTCACCTGCCGGCGGGTCATCCCGGCCGCCCGGAGCAGGCCGACGTCGCGGGCGCGCTCGGCGACCGTCATCGACAGCGTGTTGAAGATGAGGAACGCGCCGCCGAAGAGGGCGACCGCCGCCACGAGCGCGATCACGGCTCGGATCTCGGCGGTGGCGGCCTCCAGGGCGGCCGCCAGGTCGTCGGGCGTGCTCAGCGTGAACGGCTCGGCGAGCCGGGTCTCCAGCTCGCCGACCACGGCGGCGGCGTCGCCGTCCTCGGCGACGAGGAGGTCGACGGCAGTGACCCGGTCGGTCGCGAAGAGCTGCTGGGCGGCCGCGAGCGAGACCACCGCCGTCCGGCGACCCGGGTCGGGGTTCGCCGGGGTCGGGGCGAGGACCCCCACGACCCGGAACGTCGCCGGCGGCACCGCCGGGTCGCCGAGCAGCGTGATCGTCGAGCCGACGCCCAGGCCGTCCTCGCGGGCGAGCTCGGAGGAGACGAGGACGCCGTCGTCGTCGCCGGTTCCGAGCGGCGCGCCCGCCTCGAGCGGCCGGTCGCGGAACGCCGGGTCGGCGGCCCGATCGATCCCGACCACCGTGAGCGGCGCCGGGAGCATCGCCACGGCGGTGCCCGGCAGGGGGTAGGTCCGCCGCTCAAGGATGGGCGCCACCCCGGCGACCCCCGGCGTGGTCGCGACGGCCGCGACGGTGTCGGGGGAGAGGCCCTGCTCCTCGAAGGCGGCGACGCGCACGTCGGCCCGGCCGAGGAGATCCGTCACGCTGCGGTCCACCGCCGCGTCGAGGGCGGCGTTGAGGATCAGGCCGGCCACGAGCACGCCCGTTCCCAGCGCGATCCCGATGACGGTCAGGATCGTGCGGACCGGCCGAGCGAGCAGGCTCCGGCGGGCCAGCGCGTTGGCGGCGCGCACGGGTCAGAGCCCCAGCGCTGCGAGGCGGACGATGAGCGGGCCGGCGGCGTGGTCGTCGCGGCGCCCGAGCACGATCTCCTCGAGCACGGTTCCGTCGCGCAGGACCAGCACCCGGTCGGCATAGGCGGCGGCCTTGGCGTCGTGGGTCACGAGGACCACGGTCTGGCCGCGCTCGGCGCACAGGCGCCAGAGCATGTCGAGAATCTCCGTGCCCGTCGCGTAGTCCAGGTTGCCGGTCGGCTCGTCGGCGAGGAGGAGGGCCGGGCGATGGACGAGCGCCCGGGCCAGCGCCACCCGCTGCTGCTCGCCGGCCGAGAGCTCGTCGGGACGGTGCCGCTCCTTGCCCGCGAGGTCGACCGCCGCCAGGACCTCCGCGATCGCGGCAGCCTCGTCGCGACCACCGGGGTCGCGGCCGGCGACGATGAACGGCAGGGCCACGTTCTCGCGCACCGAGAGGATGGGCACCAGGTTGAAGAACTGGAAGACGAAGCCGGTCTTGGCCCGCCGAAGCTTCGTGGCCGCGTCGTCGCCCAGGCGGCTGACGAGCTCGCCGTCCAGGACGACCTCGCCGGAGGTGGGCTGATCCAGGCCACCCAGCAGGTGGAGCAGCGTGCTCTTGCCCGAGCCCGACGGTCCCATGACGGCCACGAACTCGCCGGGCGCCACGGTGAGCGAGACGCCGCGGACCGCCACCACGTCTGACCCGCCCATCCGGTGGGTCCGGGTCACGTCGCGCGCCTCGAGGATGGGCGGCATCAGGCGGGTCCTCCGGTCGGGGCGGTGCGCCCGGGCACCGCGGCGGGGCGAGTGTAGCGCCGGTCCCGGTCGCGCACGACCGCCGGCGGGACGGCGGCGGTCACGCCCCGAAGAGGAAGCGGAGGATCGCGCCGGTCAGGCCGTCCAGGAAGCCGGGCGCCGGGGCCGGGATGCCGGCAGGGTCGGCGATCCGGTACGACTGGCCGAGCGGCGGCCCGCCGCCGCTCTGTCCGCCATTCCCGTTCGAGCCGCCGTTGGCGCTTCCGTTCGACCCGCCATTCGCGGTGCCGTTGCCGCCGGGACCGTTGCCGAGGCCGCGGGGTGCGTCGTCGTCCGGCTCGCTGGGGACGAGCGGAGCCGGGGTTGCGGTCGGGACCGGCGTCGGCGCGGGCGTCGGCTCGGGGGTCGGCTCGGGCGTCGGCTTCGGACGCGCGGTCGGCTCGGGCGTGGGCTTCGGACGCGCGGTCGGCTCGGGTGTCCGGATCGGCGCCGGCGTGGCGGTCGGTCGCGGGGTGGCCTTCGGCGTCGGCCGCGGAGCCGGAGTCGGGGCAGGCGTCGGGGCGAGCGTCGGCGCCGTCGTGGGTACCGGCAGCGTGGTGGGCGCGGGTGACGGCGTCGGCGTGGGTGTCGGCTTCGGGGTCGGGGTCGGCGTCGGCTTCGGGGTCGGCGTGGGTGTCGGCTTCGGGGTCGGCGTGGGTGTCGGCTTCGGGGTGGCTGCGGCTGCGCACGATTCGGCGAAGAGCACCGTGAACATCCGCTTCTCGGTGCCGCCCTGGTAGGCGCCGATCCCGATCACGTCCCACGTCTTGCCCATGATGTTCGCCCGGTGCCCGGGCGAGTTCATGAACATCGAGTGGACCCCCTGCGCGGCAGTGGCGTCGTCGGCCGTGATCCAGCCGATGTTCTCGCCCGCCACCTTGAAGCAGAAGCCCCTTGCCTGGATGATGTCGAAGACGGTGCCGCCCCCGGGGATGTCGTGGCTGAAGTAGTCGCGGACGATCATGTCCTTGCTGCGCGAGCGGGCGATCGAGGCCAGCGTCGAATCGACCCGGAGGGCGCGGAGCCCGGCGCTGGCGCGCGCCTGGTTCGTGAGCTGCAGCAGATCGGCCTCGGCGTCGGCGCTGAAGGAGTTGGGGCTCCATCCGGCGACCGGGGCGGGCGTAGCGAAGACGCCCACGGTGGTGGCAAGGAAGGCGGCCGCGACGAGCGCGGCAAGGCGGCCGACCGGCGTCCGCACACGGATCGAGGGTGTCACCTCCGGACCGTACCGCCCCACCCCGCCGAGGTCCGTCGCGCGATGGTCCCGGGAGGGGGCCGGACGGTAGTCCCGCAGGCCGGTCGGAGCCGCCCTCCGCGGCCGGTCGCCGCGTCGTACCCTTCGCGTCATGGACGCTGGATTCGTTGCCCTGTTCCGCCACCACGCGTGGGCCACCGATCGCCTTCTCGCCGCGTGCGAGGGCCTCCCGGAGGAGCACCTGGAGTTCGTGACCCAGGGGACCTACGGCGGCCTCGGCGCCACGCTTCGTCACCTCGTCGAGGCCGAGGAGCGCTACGTCTCGCGCCTCCGCGGCGAGGGCGAGCGGCCGGGGCCGGCGCCCAACGAGCCCGACCCGCCGTCCCCGCCGGAGGCGCTCGCGCCGTCCGTGCGCGTCCTGCGCCGCCGCGTCCGGGCCAGCGCAGACGCGCTCATCGAGCTCGCGGCGTCGTACGAGCCGGACACCGTCCTCCACACCACGTTCCGCGGCGAGCCGGTGACCGTCCCCGCGATCGTCCTCTTCGCCCAGGCGCTGGACCACGGCGGGGAGCACCGGACCCAGGTCCGCCACGCCCTCACGATCCTGGGCTACGAGCCACCCGATCTCGACGCCTGGACCTGGGACGAGGACCTCAAGCCGGTCGAGGAGTAGCGCCCGCCCCAGGCGGCGCAGGACGCGGCCGCGCGACGGGCGCTCCCCGGGCGCCGCCCCTCACCAGCCTTTGTCGCCGGCCTCGGGCTGTTGACCTGCAGGAGCGGGTCCGTGGCCGGCTGATCCGAGTGGTCAGGCCCGCCGCTCCGGGGCCGTCGCAGGAGCGTCCGGATCACCGGGAGCCGCCTCGCGCCCGTCGACCTCGCGCCCGTACGCCTCGACGCCCTCCTTCACCGATCCGTAGAGGTGCCCGGCGTCGATCGTCTGGAGGAGCCCGTAGCGCACGATCGTCTCCCTGACCTCCGACTGCAGCTCGGCGAACGCGAGGTGGATTCCGGCCGCGTTCAGCTCCAGGTCGAGGTCGGCGAGCATCGCCCCCGCCGTCGTGTCGATGTCGGTGATCGGCTCCGCCGCGACCAGGACCCAGCGCGGCGGCGGGGCCGAGGTCTTCACGAGCTCCCGGATCCGGTCGCGGAACTGGTTCGCATTGGCGAAGAAGAGGGGCGCCGACCAGCGGACGATGAGCAGCCCCGGAACCTGCTCCGCGTCCGGATAGCGCCGGATGTCGTGCCAGCCGGGGACATCCGAATCCTTGCCGAGGACCGCGGAGTACGGCGCCCATGCGCGCTTGAAGATGTAGACCACGGACAGGACGACGGCGACGATGATTCCCTCGAGCACGCCGATGAAGGCGACGCCGAGGAGGCAGGCCACGGCCAGCGCGAAGTCGGTCTTGCGGACGCGGTAGAGCCGCCGGAGCTCCGCGACATCGAAGAGGCTGATCGACGCGGCGATGACCACCGCCGCGAGGACCGGCTGCGGCATGTCCTTGACCAGGCCGGGCACGACGAGGAGCATGGCCAGCACGAGGGCCGCCGCCACGAGCCCGGTCAGCTGGGTCTTCGCCCCGGACTGGAAGGCCACGGCCGTCCGGGAGCCGCTCGTGCTCACCGGGAAGCCGCTGAACAGGCCGGCGGCGAGGTTGGCCGACCCGATCCCGGCGAGCTCCTGGTTGCCGTTCACCTCGTAGCCGGACCGGGCGGCGAAGCCCCCGGAGGTGGAGATCGTGTCGCCGATGGCGACGAGCGAGATCCCCACCGCCCCCGCGAGAAGGAGCGGGATGTCCGAAGGATCCACCGCCGGGAAGGACGGCAACGGGAACCCCTGGGGAAGCACGCCGATCACCTCGACGTCGTGCCCGGCCAGGTCGAGCACCACCGAGAGGACGATGGCCACCACGACCGCCACGAGGATCCCCGGCACCCGCGGCGCAAGCCGCTGGAGGCCGATGATGATGGCCAGGCTCAGGAGTCCGATCCCGAGCGCCCAGACGTTCGTCATGTCGAGACCTTGGACGAAGGCCACCACTTCCTCGACGAGACCGTCGGCGTCGGTCGAGAACCCGAACAGCTTGGGCAGCTGGCCCACGAAGATCACGATCGCGAGGCCGGCCAGGTATCCCGTCCGAACGGGCTTCGAGAGCAGGTCGGCCACGAAGCCGAGGCGTGCCACGCCCGCCCCGACCGTGATGAGCCCCACGAGGAGGCCGAGCATCCCGGCCAGGGCGATCGCCTGCTCCTGGCTTTCCGCCGCCCCGAGGGGCAGGATCGTGGCGGCGATCATCGGGCCGAGCGACGAGTCCGGACCAAGGATCAGGACCGGCGACGGCCCCACGAGGGCGTAGGCGACGAGGCAGACGACGGTGGTGTAGAGGCCGGTGATCGGCGGCAGCCCTGCCAGCTCCGCGTAGGCCATCCCCTGGGGGACGAGCAACGTGACGAGCACGATGCCGGCGATCAGGTCGCGCGGCGCCCACGAGCGGTCGTAGGTGCGGAGCGCCCGCACACCGGGCATCCACCGCTCGACCAGTGCGAGCCGAGGGCTCGCCGCCGCCTCGGTCGTCATCAGAGCCTCGCGATCGCGCGGCCGAGTCCGCGCCGGTAGCTCGATGCGACGATCGGCCGCCAGGCGGATCCCAGGCCGCGCCCGAGCCGCTCCACGCCGCGGTCGAGGTCGTCCACGAACCGACCGATCGCCTTCTGGGCCGGGCCCGTCGGCGCGGCAGATGCGGCGAACTCCCGGGCGAGCATCGCCGCGACATGCTGGTCGTGCTGGTCGCCGAGGTGGTCCTGGAGCGCGACGACCGGCCGGATCAGCACGGCGGCCGGCGCTTCGATCGGCTCCCGGACGAACTCGAGCGTGTACCGCAGCCACTTGGCGGCGATCCGCAGCTCGTGGAGCGTGGCGAGGTCGGCCCCGGCGAGGTCGCCGTCGAAGGCCCAGACGGCCTGGTAGGCGCCCCAGATCGTCGCGGGCATGCGGTTCCGCACGAGCCCGGGGGCATGGGGCGGGATGACGAGGGCAGCCAGCCCGGGTGTCTCGGCAAGTGCCTGGTAGTCGGCGATGAACGCGCCGAAGCGTTCCGACTCCAGCGTCGCGACGAGTTCGACGTGCCGCGCCTCCCGTTCGGCACGCCACGCGGCCACGAGTGGCTCGAGGCCGGTGCGGTGGCGCGGCCCTCGGCGCTCGCCGTGGGCGACGGCGATGTCGATGAGGACGTCGAGATCGCGGACGGCCCCCAGCCGGGCTCCGATGTCGCGGAGCTCGCGGCGATAGCGCCGCACGGCGTCGCGCTCGAACCCGTCGCCGAAGACCCGCCACGCGGCGCGCATGCGGCGCGCAGCGACGCGCATCGCGTGGACCTCCTCGGCGTCCTCCCCGGCAAGGACCCCGGGCACGCGCGCGAGCATCCGTCCGAGGTGCAGGCGGATCACCTTGCGCCCGGCTTCCGACCACGGGTCGTCGGCCCGGAGGCCGAGCGTCCTGCCTTCGACAGGGCGCGCCGGCACGAGGACGACGGGTTCGGCGGGAGCGGCCTCCGCCGCGCCGTGCTCGTCCGGCTCTGCGGCGCCGGTCGCCGTCGTACCCGACGACGACCCGAGCGTCACGGCCGGATCGCTCGAGCCCGCCATCACGCGGCCGCCGTCGCGGCTCCGACCATGGTCCCATGCTGATCCTTCGTGCGCCGTGCCCGCAGGATCAGCTTGAGGATCTCGCCGAGGATCAACAGGATGACTCCGGGCACCAGGCACATGCCCCACTGCTCCCCGGTCAGCGACGTCGTCCCGAAGATGTTCTGGAGGACGCCCGCCGAGGTGATCAGGATCGACGCGATGACCACCCACGCGATCGCCTGCAGGAACCTCGGGTTCGCCAGCGTCGCCCGTCCGAACGCGCTGTCCTCCGGGAACCGCAGGTTCAGGGCGAGGAAGATGTTCATGAGCGAGAGGCCCACGAGGGCCATCGACTGGCCGACCTGCAGCGAGCCGTAGGTCGTCTTGCCGATCTCGGTCAGGATGAGCGCGGAGGCCGCCATGAAGAGGCCGGCGGCGAACAGGCGCACCATCATCGGGCGGGAGATGATCTGCTCATCAAAGGGCCGGGGCCGCCGATTCATGATGCCCGGGGACGCCGCGTCCAGCCCCAGCACGCCGCCGATCGGGGCGACGATCGCCATGTGGATCCAGAGGACCTGCAGCGGGCTGAAGAGCGCGGTGCCGGCCACGGCGAAGAGGCTGGAGCCGACGAACGCCAGGATGAACATGAACAGGTTGGCAACCTGGACGCGGATGAACTTCTGCAGGTTGTCGTAGACGATCCGGCCCTGCTCGACCGCGGCGACGATGGTCGCGAAGTTGTCGTCGGCCAGGATCATCTTGGCCGCGCCCTTGGCGACGTCGGTGCCGGTGATGCCCATCGCGATGCCGATGTCGGCGGCGCCGATGGCCGGGGCGTCGTTGACGCCGTCCCCCGTCATCGCGACGATGTTGCCCTTCCGACGCAGCACCTCCACCAGCCGGACCTTGTGCTCCGGGGCGACCCGCGCGAATACGCCGATCTCGTCGACCTGGCGGTCGGCCTCGGTGTCGCTCAGGGCGCCGAACTCGGCACCGGTCACGGCGCGGCCCTCGATGCCCAGCTCGCTGGCGATCGCCGCAGCGGTCACGGCATGGTCGCCGGTGATCATCCGCACCCGGATGCCGGCCCCCCTCGCGGCGGCGATGGCGGTCTTGGCCTCCTCGCGTGGCGGGTCGACCTCGCCGACGAGCGCCGCCATCTCGAGGTCAGCCATGAGCGCCATCAGGTCGGCGGAGGGATCGAACGTGGCGGGCTCGAACTCGCGCTGGGCGAAGGCGAGCACGCGCATGCCCTGGCTGGCGATGCGCTCGTTCTCGGCCAGCACCCTGGCGCGCATCTCGGCCGTCAGGGGCTGGGTGACCCCACCGGGCATGCGTGCGTGCGTCGACCGGTCGAGGATCACGTCGGGCGCGCCCTTCACGTACGCCCGCACGACGGGCGTGCCGTCGGCGCGGGTCATCTCGTGGAACGTCGCCATGAACTTGTAGTCGGAGTCGAAGGGGACCGACGCGATCCGCGGATGGCTCTGGCGGAACGCCTTGACGTCGACGCCGCCCTTCTGGGCCAGCACGTAGAGGGCGCCCTCGGTCGGATCGCCGACCACCGCACCGTCGGCGACGTCGGAGTCGTTGCACAACGCGCACGGGAACATGACGTAGTCCAGGTTGGCCTCGGCATCGCCCGCCGTGCGCTGCACCTTGCCCTCGAAGCCGTAGCCCTGCCCGCTGACCGTGTAGTGATGGGCCGCGGTCGTGATCTCGCGGACCGTCATCTGGTTCATGGTCAGGGTGCCGGTCTTGTCGGAGTTGATCGACGACGTGGAGCCCAGGGTCTCGACCGAGGGCAGGGTCTTCATGATGGCGTGC
>Ga0316616_100001154_pt1 | contig 10282 bp, 8 predicted proteins | sample OWC_Aug_M1_C1_D1_FD_207660 | JGI IMG/M metagenome (GOLD analysis project Ga0316616, IMG submission 207660) | Wetland soil microbial communities from Old Woman Creek delta, Ohio, United States - OWC_Aug_M1_C1_D1_B | ecosystem: Environmental > Terrestrial > Soil > Wetlands | place: USA: Ohio...
TCTTCCGATGAACTTCTGCTCCCACTGCGGCCAACCCGTCGCGCAACTGGTTCCTGAGGGTGACCATCGGCTCCGCTACGTCTGCACGGGCTGCGGGCAGGTCCACTACCAGAACCCGAAGATCGTCGCCGGCTGCGTGCCCGAGCACGAGGGACGGATCTTGCTTTGCCGGCGCGCGATTGAGCCGCGCCGGGGCTACTGGACGATCCCGGCGGGTTTCATGGAGAACGGCGAGACGACCCAGGACGCCGCGCGTCGGGAATCGCTGGAGGAAGCACTGGCCGACGTGGAGATCGGCTCGCTGCTGGCCGTCGTGCACGTGCTGCACGCAGACCAGGTTCACGTGATGTTTCGCGCGCGCCTCGATGCGCCCGTGTTCGGCGCAGGCGACGAGAGCCTGGAGGTCAGGCTGTGCGACGAGACGGAGATTCCCTGGGCGGACATCGCCTTTCGCAGCGTCGACTTCGCGCTGCGGCGCTACCTCGAGGATCGCAGCGCCGGGCTCGAACGCCACCATTTCACCGCGATCGACCTGCGCCCGCCGGTCGCCCGTTGAGACGATTTTGTTGCAGCGCGGCGGAGCTTTGGCAGAATAGCGGTTTGAGCGTCCGCCGCAGTGCGGCGCGGATTCACTGACCCGGGAGCGAGCCGATGACCTTTGTCGTCACGGAAAATTGCATCAAGTGCAAGTACATGGACTGCGTGGAGGTGTGTCCGGTGGACTGCTTCCACGAGGGCCCGAACATGCTGGTCATCGATCCCGACGAGTGCATCGACTGCACGCTGTGCGAGCCGGAGTGCCCAGCCGAGGCGATCTTCTCGGAGGAGGAACTGCCGGACGGCCAGCAGGCCTTCAAGGCCCTGAACGCTGACCTGGCCAAGCAATGGCCGGTGATCACCGAGAAGAAGGACGCGCCCGCCGACGCCAAGGAATGGGACGGCCGCCAGGGCAAGATCAACTTTCTCGAGCGCTGACCCGCGGCTGCCGCTGCCGCGGACGGGCGCTCAGCGCACCGCGGCCGCTGCTTTCTGCGATTCCTGCACGGTCTGTACGAGCTGCGCCGGCGTCATGAAGCCGCCGATGTAATCTCCCGACTCGGTGAAGATCGCCGGCGTGCCCTCGACACCGAGGTCGTCGCCGAGCGAGTACTGCGCCTGGATCGACGCCGCCCCGGGACAGTCCTTGCTCTTGATCTCCTCGCCGCGCTTCGCGCGCGTGAGCGCGTCGCGCCGGTCGGCAGCGCACCAAACGGACTCGGCCTTGCGCCACGATTCCGTGCCCGGACCGGTGCGCGGGTACATCAGGTAACGAACGCGGACGCCGGCCTTGTTCATCTCGGCGACCTGGTTGTGGAACTTGCGGCAGAAGCCGCAATCGATGTCGGTGAACACCGTGACCGTCATCTTCGGGTTGGGCGGCGAGAACACGATCATCTTGTCCTCGGACGCCGCGGCCAGCGCCTTGGCGCGGGCGGCATTGCGACGGGTCGCCGTGAGATTCGCCTGCGTGTCGAGATCGTAGACGTTGCCGCTGACCAGGTACTTGCCGTCAGCGGTCACATAGGCGATCAGGCCGCCCATCGTCACTTCGTACAGGCCCGGGATCGGCGACGCGCTGACATCCTCGGCGGTGGCGCCTTGCAGCTTGGAAACCACCCGTGCACGAACGTCCGCAGGCACTGCAGCGGGCTTCTGGACGGCGGCCTTGGCGGTCTTGTCCTGGGCCAATGCCGGCGTGGCCAGGAGACCGAGCGCGGCGGTGACGAAGGTGCTGGCGAGTACGGCTGCGATGCGCATGCGTTACATCCGTGGAGGCGGTAAAGGAGCGTGAACGCCCACTGAGACAGCGGCGTCACCAAAGGGTTCAAATTTCGGGCGCGGCAGTCTAGCAGAGCCGCTCCGCTGCGCCAGCGCCGGTCGGGGGCAGGATCAGCCGCGCGGATGATGCTGGGAATGCAGGTCCTTCAGGCGTTCGCGGGCGACGTGCGTGTAGATCTGCGTCGTCGAGAGATCGCTGTGGCCAAGCAGCATCTGCACGACGCGCAGGTCGGCGCCGTGGTTCAACAGGTGCGTCGCGAACGCGTGGCGCAGCGTGTGCGGCGAGAGTTCCTTCTGCACGCCCGCCTTGCGCGCGTAGCGCTTAATGATGTGCCAGAACGCCTGGCGCGTCATGCGGTCGCCACGCCGCGTCGGGAACAGGTAATCGGTCTGGCGCTCGAGCAGGATCTCGACGCGCGGCCCCTGCAGGAACTGCTGCACCCACTGCACGGCTTCCTCGCCGAGCGGGATCAGCCGCTCGCGGTCGCCCTTGCCGACGATGCGCAGCACGCCCTGGTTGAGATTCACGGACGAGAGCTTCAGGCTGACCAGCTCCGAAACCCGCAGCCCGGTCGCATACAGCACCTCGAGCATCGTGCGGTCGCGGTGGCCGAGCGGGTCGCTCACGGCAGGAGCGGCCAGCAGGGCCTCGACTTCCTCCTCCGTGAGCGACCGCGGTAAAGAGCGGCCGACCTTCGGCATGGCGATCTGGGCCGTGGGATCCTCGCGCAGCACACCTTCACGCACCAGGTGACGGTAGAAGCGACGGAAACTGGACAGCTGGCGGGCGGTCGACCGCGGCCGGGCCCCAGCCTGCACTCGCCACGCCATGAACGAAAGCAGGTCGCCACGCTTGGCCGCAGTGAGATCGGACTCGTGCTGGTCGAGCCAGCGCTCGAGTGCCGTCAGGTCGGCACGGTAGGCGGCGAGCGTGTTGGGCGACAGGCCGCGCTCCATCCAGACCGCGTCCAGGAAGCGGTCGATCGGGCCGGGCCCCTGCGCATTCCCGCCGCCGCGCTGTGCGCGCGCGAGGACGCTGCTTTTCACTGCTGTGCTCATGTGACCTCGGGATCTCTCGTGGCGGCGAGTATGCGAGCCACGGAAACGGGTCCGTCGTGACACCCTTCACAGATCACTGCCCCCGTTAACATAACCGTAACCAGTTCACAGAACGCGGTCGGCACGGCAGACTGCGCGACCGGAGCCCAAGGATCCCCGCATGCGCCGCCTGTTGCCTGGCGCGCTCAGGACTCTCTACGGAGCCTGCGCGATGGCCGCTTTCTGCCTGATGTTCGTCGTCGCGACGATCCTTGCGCTGGTCGTGCCACGGCTCGACTCGCGGCGGCGCATCACGCATCGCCTGGCCACGCTCGCCCTGCCGGTGCTGGGACTGCGCGTCACGGTCACGGGACTCGAGAACCTGCCGTCCGCCAACTGCGTCGTGGTCGCGAACCATGCGAGTTACCTCGACGGCATCATCATGAAAGCGGTCCTGCCGCCCCGCTTCTCCTTCGTGATCAAGCGGGAGGCGGCTTCACTGCCACTGGCGGGCTTCCTGTTGAGGCGCATCGGATCGGAGTTCGTGGACCGCCACAGCGAGGGCGGCCGGCGGCGCGACGCGCTGCGGGTATTGCGGGTCGCCGAGTCGGGTCGCGCGCTGGTGTTCTTCCCGGAAGGCACGTTCGACGCGGTGCCGGGACTCAAGCGCTTCCACGTCGGTGCGTTCGCCGCAGCCGTGCGCGGCGAGATGCCGGTCGTGCCGGTCGTGATTCTAGGGGCGCGCCGTGCGATGCCGGGTGGCGCGGCGCTCGTGCGGCCGGGCCGCATCCGCGTCGAGATCCTCGAACCGATCGCAGTGCCGGCGTCGGTACACGCCGCCGACGAGATGCGCTCCGAAGCCCGGCGCCGAATGGTCGCGCGGCTCGACGAGCCTGACCTCGCACCTGCGTCATCGCCGGCTGCGCAGGCAGATCACATGCTGCGCCGGTACTGTCCGCCCACGTCGTAAAGCGCCCGCGAGATGCTGCCGAGCGACGCGACCTTGACGCTCTCCATCAGCTCGGCAAACACGTTGCCGCCGCTGGCCGCGGCGGCCTGCAGACGCCGCAGGGCCTCCTGCCGCTGCGCGGCATTGCGCTCGAGGAACGCGCGGACGGACGACACCTGGTCGCGCTTTTCCTCCTCCGAGGACCGGATCAACTCGGCATTGGCAATCTCACCGGCGTCGCCGGCGCCAAGGAACGTGTTGACGCCGACGATCGGCAGCCGCCCGTCGTGCTTGAGCGTCTCGTAGTAAAGGCTCTCCTCCTGGATCCGGCTGCGCTGGTACATCGTCTCCATCGCGCCCAGCACCCCGCCGCGCTCCGACAGCCGGTCGAACTCGCGGTACACGGCTTCCTCCACGAGGTCGGTGAGCTCGTCGATCGCGAACGAACCCTGCCACGGGTTCTGCGTCCTGTTGAGCCCGAGCTCCTTGTTGATGATCAGCTGGATCGCCACCGCGCGACGCACCGACTCCTCGGTGGGGGTGGTGATCGCCTCGTCGTAGGCATTCGTGTGCAGGCTGTTGCAGTTGTCGAACAGCGCATAGAGCGCCTGCAGCGTGGTGCGGATGTCGTTGAACTGGATCTCGCGCGCGTGCAGGCTGCGGCCCGACGTCTGGATGTGGTACTTCAGCATCTGCGAACGCGGCCCGCCGCCGTAGAGGTCGCGCATCGCGCGGGCCCAGATGCGCCGCGCGACGCGGCCGATCACCGCATACTCGGGATCCATCCCGTTCGAGAAGAAGAACGACAGGTTGGGCGCGAACTCGTCGATCTTCATGCCGCGCGCAAGGTAGTACTCGACGATCGTGAAGCCATTGGCGAGCGTGAACGCCAGCTGCGAGATCGGGTTCGCGCCGGCCTCCGCGATGTGGTAGCCGGAAATCGACACTGAATAGAAATTGCGCACGTTGCAGTCGTTGAAGTACTGCTGCACGTCGCCCATCATCCTGAGCGCGAACTCGGTCGAGAAAATGCAGGTGTTCTGCGCCTGGTCCTCCTTGAGGATGTCCGCCTGCACGGTGCCGCGCACCAGCGAAAGCGCTTCAGCACGAATCCGCTCGTAGGTCTCGCGGTCGACGAGCTGGTCGCCCGAGACGCCGAGCAGCCCGAGTCCCGAACCGTCGTGACCCGCCGGCAGCTCGCCCTGGTAGCGAGGTCGCTCGCGATCGCGGTACAGCGCGGCGATCTTCCGTTCGGCCTCGGCCCAGCGGCCCGCTTCGCGCAGGTGCCGCTCGACACGCTGGTCCACCGCAGTGTTCATGAACATCGCGAGGATCATCGGCGCCGGGCCGTTGATCGTCATCGAGACGGACGTGGTCGGCGCGCACAGATTGAAGCCCGAATAGAGCTTCTTCATGTCGTCGAGCGTGGCGATCGAGACGCCGGAATTGCCGATGCGACCGTAGATGTCCGGGCGCTCGTCCGGGTCCTCGCCGTAGAGCGTCGTCGAGTCGAAAGCCGTCGACAGGCGCGCCGCGCCATGACCGGCCGCGAGGTAGTGGAAGCGCCGGTTGGTGCGCTCGGGCCCACCCTCCCCCGCGAACATACGCGTCGGGTCTTCCTCCTCGCGCCGGTAGGGGTAGACACCCGCCGTATACGGAAAGTGGCCCGGCAGGTGTTCCTTGAGCAGGAACGTCAGCAGGTCGCCCCAGTCCCGCAATTTCGGCACTGCGAGTTTCGGCACTCGGTTGTGGCTCAGGGTCTCGGTGTAGTTCTCGCCGCGGACCTCGCGACCTCGCACGACGTAGCTGAACTCGGGATCAGTCGCGGATTTCGCGAGCGCCGGCCAGCGCCGCAGCAGCTCGATCGACTCGGCTCCGACCGCATCGAGGGCATCGTGGTACGCGGCGCGCAGCCGCGCACGGGCCGGGTCGGCTGCATCGGCCAGGGTCTCGTCGTGGTATCGGTCCAGCGGCGCGGGCAGCGCCGGGTCGTCGAGTGTTCGCAGTGCCTCGTAGAGGCTGTGCGCGCGACCAGCGGCTTCGGCGCGATGCTGCAGGTCCGCGCGTGCGCGACGGCCATTACCCGTGATCTCGGCGAGATACCGCGTACGGCTCGCCGGAATCAGCGCGTGACGCTCCACGAGTTCGATCGGTCCGGGATCGGTGACGGTCCACGGCCGCCCGCCCTCGCCCGACTTCGCCTCGAGCTTGCGGCACACGGCGGCGAACAGGCGATTGACGCCCGGATCGTTGAAGCGACTCGCAATGGTCGGGAAAACCGGCACGTCCGCGTCCGGCGTCTGGAACGCCGTGTGGTTGCGTTTCCACTGCTTGCGCACGTCGCGCAGCGCGTCCTCGGCGCCGCGCTTCTCGAATTTGTTGAGCGCGATCAGCTCGGCGAAATCGAGCATGTCGATCTTCTCGAGCTGGCTCGCCGCGCCGTACTCGCTGGTCATCACGTAGAGCGGCACGTCGACGAGGTCGACGATCTCCGAATCGCTCTGGCCGATGCCGGCCGTCTCGACGACGATCAGGTCGAAGCCGACGTGACGCAGCAGCTCGAGCACGTCGGCCAGCACCGCGCTCGTCGCGAGATTCTGGCGGCGAGTCGCCAGCGAGCGCATGAAGACCTGCTCGGCAGCGAGCGAGTTCATCCGGATCCGATCGCCGAGCAGCGCGCCGCCGCTGCGCCGGCGCGTCGGGTCCATCGCGACGACGGCCACGTTGCGATCGGGAAAATTGCGCACGACGCGCAACAGCAACTCGTCGGTGAGACTCGACTTTCCTGCACCCCCGGTGCCGGTGATCCCGAGCACCGGCGCGCGGCGGGACGGGCGGCCGCCCGACTTGCGCAAAGTCTCCCGGAGCGCCGTCGGCGCCTCGGCGAGTTCCAGAGAAGAAATCGCTCGCGCGATCTGCTGATGGTCACGCGGCCCCATCGGCCCGAACTCGAACACCGGCCGGGTCGAGAGCCGCACGCGGCGGATCACGTCTTCGATCATGCCGTCGAGGCCGAGCTTGCGCCCGTCCTCGGGCGTGTAGATCCGCTCGACGCCGTACGCCTCGAGGTCTGCGATCTCGTGCGGCGCGATCGTGCCGCCACCGCCCACCACGATGCGAATGTGGTTGGCGCCGCGCTCGCGCAGCATGTCGACCATGTAGCGGAAGTACTCGTTGTGGCCGCCCTGGTACGAGCTCACCGCGATGCCGTCCGCGTCTTCCTGGATCGCGGCCCGAACGATGTCGGCGACGCTGCGGTTGTGGCCGAGGTGCACGACTTCCGCCCCGTGCGACTGCAACAGCCGGCGGATGATGTTGATCGCAGCGTCGTGGCCATCGAACAGCGAGGCTGCGCTGACGAAGCGCAATGGCGCCGCCTCGGACTGCGCGTCCGGAACCTGCCGCGCCGTACCGCCGACCGTCCTGCCGTCGCTCATGCGCCTTCCCCTGTTCAGCACTGCCGCACAGTCTATTCCTACCGTTGAGTAGGATCCTACCGACGAGTATGATGAGCGGCCGCAAGCCGGTCAACCGGTTGCTTTGTCCACTTCGCGCTCGCGAGGAACCAGGATGGCCGCCATCACGCGCCGCAGCATTGCCCCGACCGAGGACCCTAATACGGCGGCCTCGCCCTGGTCCGGACGCCGTCGCCGGCCACGCGACCACGACGTGAAGCGCGACGCGGTGATCCGGTCCGCGGCTCGCGCTTTCAACGCGCGCGGCTACCACCACACTTCGCTCGACGACATCGCCGCCGACCTCGGCGTGACCAAGCCGACGGTCTACTACTACGTCGAGAACAAGGAGCAGTTGCTGTTCGAGTGCTTCCTCGCCGGCCTGCATCCGATCCGCGAGGCTTTTCGGGAGGCCGACCGCGCCGGCGGCTCGGGTCGCGAGCGGCTGAACGCGGTGGTTCGCGGCTATGCACTGGCCATCGCCTCCGAGTACGGCTGGTGCATGGTCCGGGCGCATGACCAGGATCTCCGCCCGGCCATGCGGCGCCAGATCAACACGCTCAAGTCGGAGATCGACCAGGGAATCCGCGGACTGCTGCAGGCCGGCATGGCCGACGGCTCGATCGAGCCCTGCAATGCGAAGATCGCGGCATTCGCGCTCGCAGGTGCGCTCAACTGGATCGCACACTGGTACCGGGCCGACGAGTCCATGACCGCGGCCGACATTGCGGACGCATTCGTCGCCGTGTTCGAGAACGGCTTCCTGCCACGGACACGCGTGTCGGCAGCGCGACCCGCCCGGAATTCCTGACCGCCACGGGCGCACCGCGCAGGCGGTCACGCTCGTCTTGCGCTGCAAAATACCACCGGCTTACACTCGGCCGATTGTGGTCACAGGTCGCCGGAGACGCCCGCCATGAAAGAGCAAATCGTGATCCTCGCGGCGCGCCGCACGCCGATCGGCAGCTTCCAGGGAGCGCTGTCCGCCGTGAGCGCGCCGCAACTAGGCGCCGCCGCCGCACGCGCGGCGCTCGCGGATGCGGGCGTGAACGACGACGCGATCGAGGAAGTGATCTTCGGTTGCGTGCTGCCGGCGGGCCTCGGCCAGGCACCGGCCCGTCAGGCGGCACTCGCTGCGGGCCTCGCGCAGTCCGTCCCCGCGACGACGGTCAACAAAATGTGCGGCTCGGGCATGAAGGCGCTGATGATCGCGTCAGACCAGATCCTCGCCGGCCATTCGCGAATCTCGCTGGCGGGCGGCCTCGAGTCGATGAGCAATGCGCCCTACCTGCTGCTCAAGGCGCGGGCCGGATATCGCATGGGTCACTCCGAGCTGATCGACCACATGTTCTACGATGGCCTGCAAAGCCCGTGGGACGGCCAGGCCATGGGTTGCTTTGCCGACGCGACTGCGGACAAGTACGGCTTCACGCGCGCGGCACAGGATGCGTTCGCAGCCGAGTCCGTGCGGCGCGCGCAGCGCGCGGTACGAGACGGCGATTTCATCGCGGAGGTCGCACCCGTCACGTTCAAGACCCGCAAGGGCGAGCAGGTCGTCGCGCAGGACGAGACGCCGTTTGCGCTCGACGTCGACAAGATCCCGACGCTGAAGCCCGCCTTCCGCAAGGACGGCACGGTCACCGCGGCCTCCTCCTCGTCGATCTCCGACGGCGCCGCCGCGCTCGTGGTCGCGAGCGAATCTGCGGCAGCGGCCGGCAGTCTGCGGCCGATCGCGCGCGTCGTCGCCTACGCCAGCCACGCACAGGCGCCCGAGTGGTTCACGACCGCTCCCGGGCCCGCGATCCAGAAAACGCTCGATCGCGCCGGATGGCAGGCCTCCGACGTCGACCTGTACGAAATCAACGAAGCCTTTGCCGTCGTGACGATGGCGGCGGCCCACGACCTCGGGCTCGACCTTTCCCGCGTCAACGTCAATGGTGGTGCCTGCGCGCTCGGCCACCCGATCGGCGCGACCGGCGCGCGGCTCGTGACGACACTCGTGCACGCGCTCAGGAAGCGCGGCCTGAAGCGCGGCATCGCCTCGCAGTGCATCGGCGGCGGTGAGGCCACCGCGATCGCGATCGAAATCACCGACTGACCCGCCGCATTCCGAAGAGGCCCCCGCATGCAGATCCAGGACAAAGTCGTCGCCGTCACCGGCGGCGCCCGTGGCATCGGCAAGGCGATCGCGACGGCATTCGCAGGACGCGGCGCGCGTATCGCGCTGCTCGACCTGGTGCCCTCGGATCTCGAATCCGCGCGGGCTGAGCTCGCCGCGCGCGGCGCGGACGTGCGCGTCTACGCCGCGAACGTCGCCAAGGAAGACCAGGTCATCGCAGTGCTCGACCAGGCCGTCGCCGACTTCGGCCGGCTCGACGTGATGGTCAACAATGCCGGCATCATCAAGGACGGCCTGCTGGTCAAGGTCAAGGACGGAGTCGTGGTCGGCAAGATGGGGCTCGACCAGTGGCAGGCCGTCATCGACGTGAACCTGACCGGAGTCTTCCTGTGCGGACGCGAGGCGGCCGAGCGGATGATCAAGCTCGGCCACGGCGGCGTGATCATCAACATTGCGAGCATCTCCAAGGCGGGCAATCCGGGCCAGAGCAATTATTCGGCTGCCAAGGCAGGCGTTACCGCGATGGCGGTCGTCTGGGCCCGCGAGCTCGCGCGCTTCGGCATTCGCGCGGCTTCGATCGCGCCCGGCTTCACGCGCACCGACCTGCTCGCCGGCATGCCGCCCGACATGCTCGAGAAGGTGACTGCACCCGTGCCGCTGAAGCGGCTCGGCCTGCCCGAGGAGATTGCCCAGGCCGCCGTCTTCATCGCCGAGAACGATTACTTCAACGGCCGCAGCATCGACGTCGATGGCGGCCTGAGGCTCTGACCATGCGCTTCCAGGACACGCGCGCGATCATCACCGGTGGTGCCTCCGGGCTTGGGCAGGCGGTCGCTGAGTGCATCGTCGCGGCGGGCGGCCGCGTCGTGCTGCTCGACGTCAATGCCGACGCCGGCAATGCGA
>Ga0316616_100001155_pt1 | contig 10281 bp, 10 predicted proteins | sample OWC_Aug_M1_C1_D1_FD_207660 | JGI IMG/M metagenome (GOLD analysis project Ga0316616, IMG submission 207660) | Wetland soil microbial communities from Old Woman Creek delta, Ohio, United States - OWC_Aug_M1_C1_D1_B | ecosystem: Environmental > Terrestrial > Soil > Wetlands | place: USA: Ohio...
CTTCTATCAAAATCGGATGGGCATAGGGCGGCGCCTCGCCGGAGAGATGCCTTTCTACGATCACCCCTTCAAGCTTTTTTCCACGGTAGGAAACCTCGATCTTCTGCCCCTCCTTCAAATCTGAATTGATATAAGCGAGGGCAATCGATCTCATTCTTTTTTCATCCGTGGGTTCCGAAAGGATTCCCCGCTCAGAGAAAACCCAATAGGGAACCATCGTCCCACTCGTCACATGTCCAACCGGGTCCCCATTTGCAGAAACTTCGTACCCCTGTCTGGCGATTCCCTGACCACTCAGCGTGATCGGGAACATCCTTTTAGGAACCACCTGCCTTTCCTTGGGGGGTAAAGGTTTTCCACTCTCTCTTGCCGTCACCTCTTCAAACTGCCTTCTCAGGATATCTCTTCCGATGAATTCTCCCTTTAAAGGAGAAAGACTCATTGCCAACCTTGCTGCTGACGGTACGGCATAAATCGGGATATCGATTCCCTGTGCATCGAGCCCCAACTCGTGACCGTAAAGGGGAAGTCCCGCTTCCAGCCTCAGGGTATCCCTCGCCCCTAAACCCACCGGGACAATCCCCTCTTCCGCTCCGGCGTCGAGGATCTTCTCCCAGATGAGCCTTAACTTCTCCCCCGGCAAAAATAATTCGAAACAGATGGGCTCGCCGGTGTATCCTGTTCTTGAGATCGTGATATGGATTTTCTCTCCCTCTAACTCACAAACCTTTAAACGATTTCTCCATGGATCAGGAAGTTTTGGTTGGTCTTCTAGAAGGATCTTTTCTAACACTCTCCTGGCGTGAGGACCCTGGAGAGCGATCATCCCGATTTCATCCGTTTTGTCATCCACGACCACATTTTTGTAACGCTTCTTATGATCAAGAAACCAATTCCAGTCTCTTTCCTTATTCGCCGCATTCACAACGAGGAGATAATTTGTTTCCAGAGAAGGGTCTCCTTCTTCCAGTCGATAGACGTAGGCATCATCAATCGAACCTCCCTCTTCATTCTGAATCAAGGTGTACTGGGCCACGCCGGGATCAAGAGCCATCACATTGTTCGTTAAAACATGCTGCATAAAAGGAATCGCGTCGATCCCTCGAATCAAAAAACGCCCCATGTGAGAGATATCGAAAAGCCCGCCGAATCTCCTCGTTTTCAAATGTTCATCGAGAATACCCTGTGGGTAAGCAACGGCCATTTCCCAACCGGCAAATTCAATCATTTGCCCGCCGTGTTCCCTGTGCCATGAATTGAGCGGCGTCCGTTTTAGGTCTTTTACCATGGACTTTCTCCTTCCACCCACATTAAATCCTGAAGTCTTTCTCTGTTGTGGAGCCCCACCCCGATAAGAATCGGGATGGCACCTGACTAACGCCCGAGTGGGGCGACATCTCCCGCCCTACGCCGGGACAGGCCCGCCACAAGTTAGCGCATTCATCCTCCCCCGTTTAAACCGGGGGGCCTTTCTGCTGCCGGGGTGAATCCATTCTAAATGACTCCCGTCAAGGAATCAACGCTCTGCCGGAGACCAAATAAAAAAGCCCCGAAACGGGGCTTTTCTATCCAAAATCATGTAGGACGCCGCTCTCTTATCACGACTAATCGGCGGCCTGAAGTTTAGGAGCAAGTTTGGCTTCGGCTGCTACGGGCATTCCCCTTTTGGCAGGGGCCTTCGTAAAGAAAGTGAGGACCGCAGCCAAAATCATGAGGCTTGCCGCAATGGTATAAGCCATGTTGTAATTGCCTGAGCTATCTGCAATCCTTCCCGCCAGAATGGGCCCGAAGATTCCGCCGATGCCGTAGGCGGTAAAGAGAATTCCGTAATTCATTCCAAGATTCTTCGTCCCCCAGTAGTCCCCGCAGGCCGATGGGAAGAGGGAGAGGCAGGAACCGTAGCAAATCCCGATAATGGCGGATCCAACGACGAATCCCGTGATCGATGAAGCCCCTGAGAAGAGGAACATGACGATGGCCTGACCCACACTGACGATGAAGATCGTCCTGATTCGACCGATTTTGTCGGAAAGCGCCCCTGCAAGGACTCGACCCCCTGCATTAAAGACTGCGAGGAGGGCAACAAATATAAAACCCAGCTTGATGGTATTGTTCGACTGGACTGACACAATCTTGGCGAGATGGCCGATGATCATCAGTCCGGCCAGGGCTCCGCAGGTAAATTCGAGCCAAAGGAGGTAGAAGGTGGGAGTTTTCATCATTTCTTTCCATGTGTAATCGTTCTGGCTGGCAGGAGCTGCATTCGCCTGGGCCGGATTGGGTTTGACAGCGACAGGCGAAGGGGGGTTCTTGATGAATCGGGTGATGATCAACGTAACGATCCCGAAGGCAATGCCAAGGATGAGAAAGGATTTCCTCACACCATGGCTGCCAAGGAGGTACTGGCTGAGAGGAGCGACATAAACAGAGGCGAGGCCAAAGCCGGCGACAACGATCCCCGCAATCAAACCTTTTTTCGCTGGAGGGAACCACTTCACGGCCGCCGGGGTTGCCGAGGCATACCCGAACCCGATCCCTGTGCCGGCCAGAATACCGAATCCGATGATGGCCGGAAGGGCGTTCCCGGGCGTGGAAAAGCTGGTGACAATCATGCCAACCGCCATCAGGATTGCTCCGACCGTTGCAATGATTCCCGGCCCGAGCTTATCTTGAAGGCGACCGGCAGGAATCATCATCAGGGCAAAGACCCCGATTGCAATTGAGTAAGGCATTGCCGCTGCTGTCTTGCTCCAGCCAAACCCTCCCTTGTCAATGGCCTCGGTGAACTGTTTACCGAAAACGCTCCATGCATACAGGGTCCCTAAAGCCAGATTTAAACCCGTCCCTGAAAAAGTGACAAGCCAGCCCTTTTTGCTCATATTTTACTCCTTCCGCCCTCAGTTCTGAAATGGCTTATAATTATAGTACTCTGAAAATAAAATTTCAATAAAAAAGTGAATTTTTTAACAAAATGAATTATTATTTTATTCATTAATGATTTCAAGTAATTATACCAATATTATCTTAAAAATCGATCGATTGTGTTAACGCTAACATTGAACTAGGTGTTAACGATAACACTATTGCGCTGGACACCCCTCGAAAAACCTGAAGCTATGAAAAAATCATGCTGTATTCGTCTCCCCGGTGAAAACCGGGGTCCATAGTATTTGCAACCCCATGAAGACACTGGATTCCGGCTGGGGTTTGCCCCGTACTTGATACGGGGCCGGAATGACATGAAAAAGCACTAAACCAATTTTTTCACACCTTCTCTGAGATTAGGGGGATGCAGCCCGGTGTTTCCTCTTGCTATCCGATACACGCAGAATAATTCGGGATGATAAGGGGGTTACTGGGTCGTAGTTCAGATAGGATTGATGTTATTTTGGGATTGCTCTAATTGACCACCGTCATTCTCCGATAATCTTGACAAGAACCCTCTTTCTTCGCCTGCCGTCAAACTCGCCGTAAAAAATCTGCTCCCATGGGCCGAAATCGAGCTTCCCTTCTGTGACCGCTATAACCACTTCTCTCCCCATGATCTGGCGTTTTAAATGGGCATCGGCATTATCTTCACCGACATTATGGCGATACTGTTTAACGGGTTCGTGGGGAGCTAGTTTTTCAAGCCAGACTTCAAAGTCATGGTGAAGACCGGATTCATCGTCATTGATGAAAACGGAGGCAGTGATGTGCATTGCGTTAACGAGTATAAACCCTTCTGTAACTCCACTTTCTTTTAGGCATTCTTCAACCTTCGGGGTAATATTCATGAAGGCCCGTCTTGTCGGCACCTCAAACCAGAGTTCCTTCCGATAGCTTTTCATGAGCCTTCCCCTTCCTCTGCGTTAACTGCAGCATAACCTCTAATTTAGACCTCATATCAAACGGGACGGTAGACCCACGATCCTGATTTAAAATCTAAAATTGGAAAAAATTCTATTTGGGGGTAGGCATAATAGCGAGGCCCGTCATCCGAGAATTTTGACCCCCTACCCCCCTGAACCTTAGCCCCCTTGCATCTTCTTTAACAATGGTATATTCCCAAAAAGATTTTTTATTACCCAAATCTCATAGGGATCAGACCCAAAAAACTCCTTTAATTTCAGTTAGGGGTTTACCCCTTTGGGTTATAAAATAGAAGAAACTACTACCCAAATTGAAGACCCCTAACCGCTTGAACCATGCTGGGAGAGATCATCTAATGTTCTTAGTTCCGCCACTACTTCATCGTCACTTAAAGGCTCCCGTTTGTATTGGTAGGGCATAAGTGATTTTTATTTTCAGGGTGTGTTCTCTTCGGCAGGATTTTTAACGACAACAACCACACCCTCCGAAAGCTGGATCGCACCAGTAACACCTATAAAAACTTTGTTCAGGAATGCTAGCACATACTCTTTGGTTGTGCTGTTTTCACCGAGGCGGACACTGACGACGTTTTCGGCCTCTGCAATTTTTCTAGCCCCTTCTTGGACACCCAATGGGCTAACAATTATTCCTCCTTTTGCCCCTGTATCATGTATACGGTAAACCAGTGCTGCCATATCCTCTTGTTTCTGACGAGAACTGGTATACCGACGGCATTCCAAGATAACGAACCCGTCACCATTCTTTGCTACACCTTTTCCATCAATTTCGTAAGTAGTGCCTGACCGCTTACCCTCGATCTTTTGTTTTCCCTCGATGCTAGAAAGATCGAAGTGCTCAGCCATCTGATCGAGGAGAAATTGAGCGACCTGCTCATAGGTTTCCCACTTAGTTCCACCCATAACTCGTTCGTCTCCCTTTCCGATTTTTCTTTCTGTTGTCATTTACATTGTTCTTCCCATTTCCATAAGTCTCGATCCGTTGGTGGTATCCCGTCTTTCCAATTAGTTTTATCAAGTATCCAATAACACCCTTTTTGAGTATGCGGAGGGAAAGGACGATCAACAGTGCCTCCTACGAAACGCCGTCCTGTAGAACGCCAAGGTTTAGATCCTTCATTAGATTGCTTTCCAACTTCTTGTTGCTTCACCCAGCCTTTGCTTTGCATACAGGCATCAAAAGTTGTAATCGCCATTGCATTGGCCCTTCTCCGAGCAATTTCAGTGCTGGCAATTACAAAGCCCACCTCACCAAATGCCATGTAGCTTTGTTGACCCGACATAGCCGTAACATCTTTCATGCATTGGTACTTATCAGTATTAAATTCCTGCTCCGTGGAGTTAGGCCGAACCCAAAAGACCTGAGGTTGACGATGAGCACACCCACCCAACGTCACCATAGCCAACAAAACCAATACAGTCTTTTTCATCTCGCTTTATCTGCAGACGTTAAGATCTTCCTGTCCTCAGCATCCCCTTAGCTTTGATCCAGATGGATAACGATATGCGGGAGACTCCAAAACAACAAACGTAATAAAAGAATCAGAAGCTTCTTTCACCTCAATTACTGTACTCCCCCAAGCTATTTTTTTCTTTTCAGATATATCATATGTCAAATCTTCACTAGACGTGGGACGAGTTAGGTCATTAGAAAACATCTGATAGGTTATTGTGATAGTATTTCCAGACTTTCCTGAATAGATTAGCCGAACAGTAATAGAACTGTGAACCTTTCCGTCGACGCCATTTTTACAGGCCTGCGTTATTTCGACCATAGGGTTCCCTACAGAGGTCGTTAATTCCATTCCAGCTTTAAAATTGTAATTGAGATAGACACTATTTGCTAATCCACATCCTCCAAAGATCACCACCATAGCCAGCATTGATACAATATTCTTTTTCATGTCTTTTCTACCACCTTAATTTTAACTCGCCCCTTTTTTAGGGGTTTTCATTTACCTAAGCACAGGGACAACCCCAACGCCATATCCAACAAAACCAAAATAATGCTTTCCATACTTCTCACCCTTAATCCCTAAAACAATATGGGCACATAGTCTTCCCGCTAGCAATGGCTTCACCGACGGTCACCTCTTTTGTATATACTGACAAAAGGTGTTTACAATCCTTTTTATGAAAATATCTGTATACAGGATTCACGGAGCCAGTAGCACTGCCGCTACCATAAATACCAACATACACTTTAGTATTTTTATCAATGACTATGGGGCCTGTATCCCCTTCCACTCTGATAGACTCACCCCCACTGGACGGATCACTTTTATCTTTCAGCTGATACCCTTTATCCCTCATACATTTTTCATACTGATCTATCGTCTCTTCTCTGGTAGACCCAATATTGACCTGGCTTTTACACCACTCCGAATCTGTTTTTAACTCAGCATAACTTGTGTTTGCCCGATACCAACTCGGTCTGTAGCATCCACTTATCACAACCAAACTCACCATAGCCAACAAAACCATCAACTTTTTCATTTCTTTTCTCCTTAAGAATTCCGCTGGGTTGCCTTCATAAAAACAAAACCCCATTTCTATTTTAGAAACGGGGTCCTAAATTCATCTCCAGACCATATCCCACCCGATGGGTCAGAGGTTACTAATTGGAAGGCTTCAGTTTGGATTGTAGTGTACTAAATCAGGAACGGGGTGTCAATAAGAATTGGAAGAATTGAAAGGGGAGACCTTGACTGGATGGGAGAGATGAAGACACTTGGAGAGAGTCTAATTTGAGGAGTACAAATCTATAGTCTGAGATGACTCTGAGGGTCGATGATTATTGGTAGAAATGTGCATGAAAAAGGCAGGGCCATTTCTGCCTTGCGTTTAAAGTCCCCAAAAATATTTAAACTCCATCAAAACACCGATCCAAGTGATACGGCAGACTTACAGGCACGATTCCTGGACCTAGGCCCACCCGCCAGCGTAGAAAATCGCCAAAGTGGCGGTCAGAGTTTTTGTAAGTATTCTGCAAGCCTTTCGATGTATGTTGACGTGGAAGATTGGAGAGGGTTTGCGAGGGTTAGAGATTCACAATATATGCTATGACCATGCAGATCAGAAAAATCGTCTACCCTATCCACTAAGATGACATAACACCTGGATCTACCTTCAAATGCGGGCCGAGTTGGGCTGGCTTTCTTGGAGCAAGTAAGGAGGGTGCAGGAAAGCACCCTCCTTGCGCAGCCTCGATTATCGTCGATCGCTTCTTACTTCTTTGCCCCTGGGACATTTTCCGGTTTCATGCCGTAAAGCATCTCAAAGGTGGGAACCTTCACATCCTGAGGCAACGGTTCCTTGTAGGCTCCGAGATCAGCAAGATATTTGCCGTGCTCGGCCCATGCTGCCTGAATAATTTCGGGATCGGTCATCAATTTTAGGGCTGACACGGCCATCCATTTGCTTACCTGCAATCCTGCTTTCAAGCCTGGTTCTGTCTTTTCCTGACAAACCACCTGCCAGGAATGGCCTGGCGTAAACTTGGTCTCAGTGGCTGCCCCGAAACCGAGGATCGGTATTCTCCAGCTCAGGTTCCCTTGGTCATTCGAGGCCTTGGTAACCGGCACATTCGGGAACGTGGCGGCGAAGTTAGGGGTAACGATCTTTGTGCTGTAAGGCTCCTCTTTCCATTCCTTTCCTAGACTCTGAATGACCGCCGCGCCGAACTTCTGATCCTCCGGGGTGAAGCTAGGAGCCCCAACCAATTTCATCATTTCGTCTCCCATTTTGGCCAGGGTTCGATTTGGAAGCCTCTCATAGGTGACGGTTAAGATTTGATAGGTCATCTTCGTCTCTGTCATTAAGGCCGCGCCTTTAGCAACATTCTGCATCCATTTCCAGATGTGCTCCACCTGGGCCCATCGGGGGGACCTTATAAAATAGTAGGTTTCTGCAAAGGGAGGAACATTATTGGGTGTCTCGCCGCCCTTCGGGTTCACATAATGGATCCTCGCTTCCTGGATGAGATGCTCTCTCATGAACTCCATGCCCAAATTCATCAACATCACGGCATCGAGGGCGCTTCGGCCGTGTTCAGGAGCCGCTGCTGCGTGGGCCGATCTGCCATGAAATTGAAATTTTATACTCATGAAAGCTAAAAGGGACTGATACTCAACCCGATTTTCATCCCCGGGATGCCACGTGATGATAACATCTGTGCCATCGAATACGCCGTCTCTGTTCATGAAGACTTTACCGACCAGGGTCTCTTCGGCCGGGGTGCCGAATACCTTGATTGTCCCTTTGATCCCTTGTTTCTGCATTGCCTGGGCAGCCGCAATCGCTGCCGTAGCGCTGGAGGTTCCATAAAGGTTGTGGCCGCAGCCATGGCCTGGGGCGCCGGCAATGATCGGCTTTGCCGTCGTTACCCCTGACTCCTGGGAAAGGCTCGGGAGGGCATCATATTCTGCCAGGAATCCAATGACCGGTTTTCCAGAGCCGTAGGTGGCTACAAAGGCTGTGGGCATTCCAGACATCCCTTTTTCAATTTTGAACCCGTTCTTTGCCAGATAATCCATCAGCTTGGCGGACGACTTAAACTCCACCAGACTCAGTTCTGGGTTGTCCCAGATGAACTTGGCAATTTCATCATAGGTAGCCTTATTCTGTTCAATCCAGGACGTGGCCGCTTGCATGGCCGGGGTCAACCCCTGTGAAAAGGCAGGGCCGCAAAAAAAGACGAATACGAATATGGGAATTAAATAAAAACGAAGTACCATTTTGCTCCTCATCGTCATGACCTCCTCGATTTTTCAATGACTGCTCTTGAACCAATTTCTCTTTCCCATTCCCTTTTGCCACGGGTGTTACCAAAATCTCATTCCGGAAACCACCTCCCTTCGAAAATTAATTTTTGCAACAATAGAAAGAGTCCAAGGCGGGGCTGGGCACCCAGCCGACCTTCCCGCGAAAAAATCTAGAGTATGAGGAATTAACCATAAGAAAATATTACGAATCAGTCAAGTCCTTTTTTGTGTGTCTTAGCGCCTTGGTGAAGCATGATGATTACTCCTCAGATCAGCAATCCGGCAGGAATATTTCCAAAGTTTTATGTGATATGGAGGGAGCTTGCGGGATATGTGCCGGTCACGGGCCACCAGAGAATGCCCAATCGAAAGGGGTGCCACAAAGTTCTCTATTTCTCATTGAAATCATGCATGGGGGTTCAATATTTGAGAATCAAATTGAAACATTTTGCGAAGTCTAAAAACAGAGCGTTGATAGCAGCTATTGCCCCCCGGAGAATGATGATTTTGTTACTATGTGGATGAGAGGGTGTTTCGATTTTTGGAAGATACTTGACAGAGTTTCCAAATCATGATAGAAAGTTTCCGTTTAGGAAACCTATTCCTTTCTCGCTTGACCTCTCTCAAGAATAAGATCATAAGGGCGGATTTGAGGGTCGACCGGATGATTCAAGAATCGGAATTGGGAAAAAGAATCAAAGAGTTTCGAATGAAAAAGGGGTTGACTCTTCAGAAGCTTGAAGAGAAAACCGGCTTTACAAAAGGTTATCTTTCAAAAGTCGAAAATACCAAAAAGGCGCCTCCCGTTTCCACTTTAGTCGTCCTGGCGAAGGCTTTGGAAGTTAGCCTCTCAGAGATTTTTGGAGAAAAAGAAGAAAAGAGTGCCATTTCCCTTGTGAAAAGGAACGAACGGCAAGTGGTTGCCCGAAACGGAACGGTCTTCAGTTATTCCTATCAAACCGTGGCGCACAAATTCTACAAAAAACATATGGAACCGTATATTTTGACCCTTCCTGTCAAGCCGAAGCAGGTACCTTTTTTTCAACACGACGGGGAAGAAATCCTCTTCGTTCTCGAAGGGACCATGAAATTCCTCCACGGAGACCAGGAATTCATTGCGGAAGAAGGCGACTGCCTTTACTTTGATGCAAGCGTTCCCCACCATGGCATTTGTCAAGGGAAAAAAGAAGTGAAATGCTTGATGGTGATTTATACTCCGGAGTAAATTAGGACTAAGAAATTGAAGGCCGAACAGATACGAAACATCGGAATTCTCGGAGCAGGACTCATGGGCCACGGGATTGCCCAGGTCTTCGCGCTAAAAGGGTACAAGGTTAAACTTTTTGACAATGACTCAAAGGTGCTTCAGAGTGTTCCCGAGAGGATTCGTAATAACTTACAGACCTTGTTGGAAATGGGCCTGGTAGAATCCCGGAAGCTCGAAGATTGTCTAAATCACGTCCAGCTCTCTCACACCTTAGGGGAAATGTGTGAGGGGATCGAATTAGTCATTGAAGCGGTCAGCGAAAATTTAGATCTAAAAAGGGCAATTTTTTCGGACCTGGAGCGCCTGACGCCATCCGAAACGATTCTGTGTAGTAATACCTCCGGCATCAGCATTAGCCTGATCAGTGAAAAACTCCAATTCA